>Ga0265301_10001567_pt1 | contig 29310 bp, 55 predicted proteins | sample AusTroGonzalo_MG_2_FD_193488 | JGI IMG/M metagenome (GOLD analysis project Ga0265301, IMG submission 193488) | Bovine rumen microbial communities from tropical cattle in Woodstock, Queensland, Australia - Gonzalo_04 | ecosystem: Host-associated > Mammals > Digestive system > Stomach > Rumen ... | reverse complement strand
CTTCGTTCTTCGATTTAACGAGAGATACGCCGAAAAACCGGGAAAATGAAGGATAAAAACAAAGATAATTGGATTTATACTTACTACCAAAAAATTAAAGACGGTTCGATTGCGGTCGGGCGTTGGATAGAACTTCTTTTGGAGTATCTAATCAAGGGACTTGAAGCAAAGTCCTTTTTTTATGACCAGAAGAAGGCGAACGACGCGATTGAATGGATTGAAGCACACGCTTTTCATACAGAAGGGGACTTGGCGCCTTCGAACTTTACCCTTGAGTTGTGGGAAAAGGCTTTCGTTTCTGCGATCTTCGGGATCGTTGATGAGAACGGAAAGCGTCAGTTCCGTGAAGTGGTTCTGATCGTTGCGCGGAAGAACGGAAAGTCCCTGCTTGCGGCGGCGATCATCAAATACGTTTGGTGGGTTGACGGTGGCTTCGGAACGAAAATCTATATCGTCGCGCCGAAGTTAGACCAGACGGACATCATCTATAACAACGTTTGGCAAATGACGCTTCTTGACCCGGAGTATCAGCAAATGCTTGAAGTGTTGTCCGAAAAGGATATGCACAACAAGAAGATACATGACGATTCCGAACTTCCGAAGCATAGAATCGGCGATCTGTATATAACGAAGACAAATTCGACCGTGAAGAAGATCGCGTTCTCTGCAAAGAAGTCCGACGGTTTCAATCCGTCAATGACTGCCTGCGACGAAATCGCCGCATGGGAAGGCGACAACGGACTGAAGCAATATGAAGTTATGAAGTCCGGTACGGGCGCCAGAAGTGAAAGTATTCTTCTTTCGTGTTCGACTGCGGGATATATCAACGATTCGATCTACGACGAATTGATGAAGCGATCAACGCGCTTCTTGATGGGAGATAGTAAGGAAACAAGACTTTTGCCGTTCCTTTACATGATCGACGATCTGGACAAGTGGAACGACATAAACGAACTTCGAAAGTCTAATCCGAATCTGGGCGTTTCGGTTTCGGTGGACTTCATGCTTGAAGAAATTGCAATCGCTGAAGGATCGCTTTCGAAGAAAGCGGAATTCATAACAAAGTATTGCAACATCAAGCAGAATTCAAGTCTTGCATGGCTTGACACTGCAACCGTCAACAAATGTTTTGGCGAACCGCTTCGTCTGGATGAATTCAAATCGTCATACGCGATTTGCGGGATCGACTTGTCACAGACGACCGACTTGACTGCGGCTACTTGCCTTATTGAGAAGAACGGCGAATTGTACGTCTTCGCGAAGTTTTGGCTTCCGTCCGAAAGGATCAACGACGCAACTGCAAGGGACGGTATTCCCTATAACTTATTCATCCAAAGGGGTCTTCTTGAACCTTCGGGCGAAAACTTCGTTGATTATCGCGACTGTTACAAGTGGCTTGTTTCTTTGGTGGAAAATTACGAAATTCTTCCTTTGTGTACGGGCTACGACCGATATTCGGCGCAATACTTGATACAAGACCTTGAAGCATACGGCTTTCAAACGGACGACGTTTTTCAAGGGTCGAATCTGTACGGTGTCCTTCAAGAAATGGAAGGTTTGATGAAGGACGGGAAAGTTCATTGTGGCGACAATGATCTGTTGAAGGCGCATTTGCTGAACGCGGCGATAAAGATGGACGCAGAACGCGGTCGCGGTCGGCTTGTAAAGATAAACGTAAACGCACACATTGACGGAACGGCGGCGCTTGCCGACGCTTTTTGTGTCCGCCAGAAGCATTACGGGGAAATCGGCGAACAACTGCAAAATAGGGGTTAGAAATGGGACTTTTCGACGCAATTTTTAAAAAGGCGCCAAAACCGCAGGGCAAATATGAAGGCGCATTCAAAATGTTGAACGGCTACACGCCACACTTCACGACATACAACGGTTCGATCTACGAACAACAGTTGATTCGTGCGGCGATCAATGTACGGGCAACGCACACGGCAAAACTGAAAGTAGAGATCAACGGGTCGGCAAGACCCGCGCTTCAGAACAAATTGAAACACGCGCCGAATGTATACCAGACATGGTATCAATTCATGTATCGTCTTTCAACGATCCTTGATATTCACAACACGGCGTTCATTTGTCCCGTGTACGACAAATTCGGCGAACCGTCGGGAATTATCGCGCCGCTTCCTCAAAGGTGCGAAATCGTTTCGTACAACGACGTTCCGTATCTTCGGTATGAATTTAACGACGGCAAGCGGGCGGCGATCGAACTTGAATTTTGTGGGATCATGACAAAACATCAATACAAGTCGGATTTCTTCGGAGAAACGAACGCCGCGCTATATCCGACGATTGATCTGATCCACATTCAGAATCAAGGAATTCAAGAAGGCGTAAAGAGCGCGGCGCACTTCCGCTTCTGGGCTCAAGTTAATAATTTCACGAAATCGGATGATCTGAAAAAGGAACGAACCCGTTTCAGTGAAGAAAACTTTGGCAAGGACGCAGAAGGCGGCGGCTTGCTTCTTTTCCCGAATACATACGCGAACATTAATCAGATCAAAGCCGATCCGTGGGTTGTGGACGCGGAAGAAGAAAAGATCATCAAGGCGAACGTCTTCGATTATTTCAACGTCAATGAAGACCTTCTTCAGTCGGCGGTCTACGGCGACAAATGGGTTGCGGCGTATGAAGGAATCTGCGAACCGTTCGCGATTCAGTTTTCGGAAGTTACGACGAAAATGCTTTTCACCCTGCGGGAACAGTCGCAAGGCAATTACGTTATGGCTTCAGCGAATCGCCTTCAGTATATGTCCAACAAAGAAAAGTTGGAAGTATCGGCGCAGTTGGCGGATCGCGGCATTCTGAACCGCGACGAAGTCCGGGAGATTTGGAACCTTCCGCCGTTACCGAACGACGAAGGACAAGAATACATCATCCGCGGCGAATATTACAACGCAACGGACAAAATAAACGAAGATGACACAAGCGACAACGAAGAATAAAACGTTTTCGGTTTATATGCACGTTTTCCCGAATGGGAAGAAGTATATCGGAATCACAAGCCAAAAGCCGATTGAGAAACGGTGGTATTCCACTGGAACCGGATATCGTAAATGTCCGAAAATGTGGAACGCTATTCTGCGTTATGGGTGGGAAAGCGTCGAACACGTCGTTTTGTTTGAAGATTTACCGCAATCCGTCGCAGAAGCGGCTGAAATGGCACTGATCGAAGAACATGACACGATCCGTAACGGCTACAACATAGAGCGCGGCGGAAATGTGACGGGAACGCATAGCGAAGAAACGAAAAGAAAGATCGGAGCCGCCAACAAGGGCAAAATCGTTTCAGAAGAAACACGGCGCAAACTTTCCTTAATAAACAAAGGAAAGACGGGCGCGAAGAACGCCTTTTTCGGTCGGCACCACACGGAAGCGGTCAAGCGTGAACATTCTGCGTTTATGATGGGAAATCAATACAACAAAGGAAATCACCACACGGCGGAGTTCAAGGCGTGGAAATCCGAACAAATGCACGAAAAGTACAAGGACGGCGGAAATCCGAAGTGTAAAGCGGTTCAAATGACAAAACCGAACGGATCGGTTGAAATCTTCTATTCTTTACGGAAGGCGGCTGAAGTTGCGGGCGTAAGTCCCGCGGCTATGCACAAATATATTTATAGCGAAAAGACAATAAACGGTTGCAAATGGGGGTATGTATAATGCGCGACAACAGAGAAGAAAGAAGCATGGAAATCCGTCTGGCTGAACAGACGGAAGAAAAATCCTATCTGGTAAGGGGTTACGCGTCGACATTTGAAAGATACAAAATGTTCACAGATGATGACGGCGTTGATTATTACGAACAGATTGCGCCTGGCGCATTCGACGAAACGGATATGAGCGATACTGTATTCCGCGTTGACCACGCGGGTACGGTTTACGCAAGAACATCCGCAGGGACGGTTAAGGTTTGGGCGGACGATCACGGTCTGGCAAACGAAACCGATTTAAGTAGAACACAGAAGGCGCGGGACTTGTATGAAGATATTGCCGCGGGCAATTATCCAAAAATGTCCTTCGCTTTTGTGGTTGGCGAAGATCATTATGATCGTTCGACACATACGCGGATCATTGACCGGATTGCGAAAATTTTCGATATCGCACCCGTTTCTTTTCCCGCGAATCCTACCACTGAATTGAGCATAGCAACGCGCGACTACTTCAACGGAGTGATTGAAGCAGAGAAAGCGGAGCGACTGGAGCGCGAACGCCGTGAAATTCAGAAGCAAAAAATCCGTATTATGAAAGGGGTCTAATCATGGAGATCAAAGAAATGACGATCGAGCAGATCGAAGAAAGAAAAAACGCTATCGTTGCTGATCTTGACAAAGAAGGCGCCGATCTTGACGCGCTTGAAGCCGAAATGCGTTCTCTGAATGAAGAAATCGAGATTCGCAAGGCTGAAGAAGCAAAGAAGGCGGAAATCCGCAAGAGTATCGCTGACGGTAAAGTCGGCGAAGTTGTAGAAGAAAAGAAAATCGAAGAAAGGAAAAACACTATGACAAACAACGAAGTACGCGCAACGAAAGAATACGTTGACGCATTTGCCCGCTATCTGATTAGCGAAGACGCAACAGAAGTACGTTCCCTTCTTACAGAGAACGCAACAGGCGGTTCCGTTCCGGTTCCCGCATTAGTTGATGAGATCATCCGCACTGCTTGGGAGAACAACGCGATCCTGTCCAGAGTACGCAGAACAGAGATCAAGGGCAATCTGAAAGTTGCTTTTGAGCGCGTTGCAACTGCCGCAGGCATTCACACAGAAGGCGCTGACGCACCCGCTGAAGAAACACTTAAACTTGGTATCGTTACAATGGTTCCCGCTTCCATCAAGAAGTGGATCAGAGTATCTGACGAAGCCGTTACTATGGGCGGCGAAGCACTTGTTCGTTACATCTACGAAGAAGTTTCCTATCAGATCATCAAGAAACTGACCGACGAGGTTGTAAAGGACATCAAGACGGCTCCGACATCCGCTACATCCGTTGCGGCTTGTGTTGCACAGATCACAAGCGCCCCGTCTGTTACGGCTATCGCAACCGCTTTTGCAAATCTGTCCGACGAAGCAACCGATCCGGTTGTTATCATGAACAAACTGACCTATGCGGCATTCAAGCAGGCACAGGCACAGGCTAACTTTGCTATCGATCCGTTCGAAGGACTTCCGGTTCTGTTCAATAACAGTCTGAAGGCTTACAGTGCGGCATCTTCTAACGAAGTTTACGCAATCGTTGGCGATCTGAAGGGTGAATCCGTAAACTATCCCGAAGGCGACGGCGTAGCAATCAAGTACGACGATCTGTCTGAAGCAGAAGCAGACCTTGTTAAGATCGTCGGCAGACAGTACGCGGCACACGCAGTCACGGCTTGCGGTCGCTTCTGTAACATCAAGAAGGGTTGATCGTTTGAAGGTTAAACTTCTTGTAGACGCAAGAATTCGGCACCACGCGGGCGACGTCGTAGACGTGACGCCCGCTGAAGGTGCTTTTCTTCTGTCCGTCGGTTCCGCAAAAGAACTGAAGGAAGAACGCGTCGAAAAAGCAACGGCTCCAGTGGTTGAAGTTGCCGAAAAAGCCGTGAAAGCACCAAAGGCAACGACAACGGCAAAGAAGCCGACAAAAGCAGTAAAAGCAACAAAGAAAGGTTGACGTCATGGAAACTATGCTTGACAGGGTTAAACTTGCGCTTTTGATTTCGTCTGACGACTTTGACAGTGAGTTGTCGGAACTGATCGGCGCGGCATTCATTGATTTGAATATCGGCGACGTTTCGGAAGAAGTGACGGTTGACACGACGACTGATCCCGCGATCATTCGGGCAGTATGTTCGTATTGCGGCTATCACTTCGAACTTGAACACGGCGCATTGAACCGCGCGGACGCGTTCAAACGGTCATACGACGAACAGAAGGCACAATTAAGCATGGCGACGGGTTACGCCAACTGGTGACGGTTATGAATCAAGCGGCGAAGATAGGACTGCTGAAAACCACATATACACAAGACGAACTTGGAGAATGGACGGAAACAAGCGAAGAAGTAAAAGTCTTCGCGTATGTTTCTTCCGTTACTATGTCAGAATTCTATCAAGCGGGAATGCAGGGAATGAAGCCCGAATACCGATTCTTGATCTGGCAGACGGAATACGACGGCGAAGAAACGCTGAAGTATAACGACGTGGTCTACACGATCTATCGGACATATCTTCGGGATGATGGACGAATTGAGTTGTACACCACGCTTCGAAAGGGGGAAGAAGAATGACGCTGAACGAATTGAAGTCGTCTTTGTCGGAAATTTCTTCCTTCCAAACAAAGGTGGCATATCGCGCTTTCCCGGTTGGAAAGGCGCCGAAACTTCCGTTCATTTGCTATCTTGTGACAGGAACCGACAACTTTGACGCCGATAACGCGGTCTATCACGTCATTCAAGACGTTGCGATTGAACTGTATACGGCGAAGAAGGACGTCGCGACTGAACAGTTGGTTGAATCGAAGTTCGCTGAAATTGGTCTTGTCTGGGACAAAGACGAAACCTATCTTGACGACGAAAACTGTTACGAAATCATCTATACAACAACGATTTGAAAGGGGAAACAAAATGGCTGACAAGGTAAAATTCGGCATTAAGAACGTGCATATCTTCCCTATGACTTCCTATATTAGCGCTACACCCGTTTACGGAACCGTTATCGACGTTCCGGGCGCGGTTTCGTTGTCTATGGGCGCACAGGGCGATATTAACAAGTTCTATGCTGACAATATCGTGTACTATCAGACAAGCGCGAACAACGGCTACGAAGGCGATCTGACCGTTGCGCTGATCCCGGATAAGGTATACGAAGACATTTTCGGCTTCACGAAAGACACGAACGGCGTCATCACAGAAGACGCACTGACAGAAGCAAAGGCTTTTGCTATGACTTTCGAAGAAGAAGGCGACACAACTGGAACGAAGTTCGTTCTGTACAACTGCACGGCTACACGTCCGACGCGTGAATTGAACACGCTTGAAGACACAAAGACGCCGACGACACAGGCTTTAACCGTTTCTGCGGCACCGCTGAAGAACGGAAAAGTTATGGCTATGACAAGCGCAACAACGCCGGACGCTACAAAGAACGGTTGGCATTCAAACGTTTACTTTGCACCGACTACACCGTAAAGGGGTAAACAATGAGCAAAAAAGTCACGGTTGACAATCTTTCAAGTGAGATCATGAAGGCGCTGAAGGAATTCGAAGGCGTGACTGAAAGGGATTGCGAAGACGGGGTTCTGGAAACGGCTGAAGAAGCCGTCAAGGAACTTCGTCGCGCTGATCCGCCAAACACGCCCGTGTATCAGTCGTGGAAAAAGTACAATAGCGGGTGGACAAAGCGCACAGAAAAGAAAAGGGGCGCAAAAGGCATTCTGGCTATCGTACACAACAAAACGGAATATAGGCTGACGCATTTGTTGGAATACGGTCACGCAATCAAGCGTGGCGGGCGTAAAATTGGCGAAGCCGATCCCTTTGAGCATATAGCGCCCGTTGAAAAGCAGGCGGAAGAAAATCTTGTAAAGAATATCAGAAAAAAGGTGGAAAATGGATAAAACATTAACGATTGATGGAAAAGAAGTGAAGTTTCGTGCAACTGCACGAACGCCGCGGTTATATCGTGCCTTGATCGGTCGCGACATGATCGCAGACATGACGAAATTACAGAATCAGTTCAAAAAGGTTAAAGCGGGCGAAGAAGAATCGCTTTCGCTGACTGACCTTCAAATCTTCGAAGACACGGCGTATATAATGGCGCGGCATGCTGATCCAGACATGAAAGAAAGGAACGCGGACGACTGGCTTGACACGTTCAATATGTTTTCTGTCTACGAAGTTTTACCACAGATTTTTGAATTGTGGGCGCTGAACACAAAGCAGACGTCAACGCCTAAAAAAAAATAGCGCCGATAGATCGTGAGCCGAACGGTGCGATCTTCATGCTTCGGTGCGCTGAACTGAACCTATCCGGGGACGATCTGGACGAAATGACAGTCGGCATGGTCTTCGATATGGTGACGGAAAGAATGAACGACAAAGAAAAATACGACAAGAAGGCGCCTGCGGGCAGTATGGCGGCGTTCTTCAAGGGCGAACTGAATTTAGGAAGTTGAAACTATGGCGGGAACGAAAATTCGCGGTATTACAATCGAACTTGGGGCGGACACTTCCGGTCTTTCCAAAGCGCTAAAAGGTGTAAATTCTGAAATCAAAACGACACAAAAGGCGCTGAAAGACGTTGATCGTCTTCTGAAACTTGATCCGACGAACACGGAACTTCTTCAGCAGAAGCAAAGACTTCTTGGCGATCAAGTCGAACAGACTTCGAAAAAACTGAACGCCTTGAAAGAAGCGCAGAAACAAGTCGCCGAAGAAATGGAAAAGACGGGCGAAGGACAGGAACAGTACGACGCCTTGACCAGAGAGATCGCGAACACCGAACGCGAACTAAAGGAAGCAGAAGCGGCGGCGAAGTCTTTCAACGCTACGACTGCAAAGATTTCCGCTTCGGCTGAAAAACTTGCGGGCAAGTTCCAAACGGTCGCAAATAAGACAAAGACGCTTTCGAAGGTTGCGGGCGGTCTTCTGGCGGGAATGGGCGCACTGGCGGTCAAGACTGCACAGGAAGCCGACGAACTGAACACGCTTTCAAAACAGACGGGCGTTTCTACGGCGGAACTTCAAAAAATGAAATACGCCGCCGATCTGATCGACGTCGATACCGACACGCTTGTTTCTGGGATGAAGAAACTGAAGAAGGCGGTCGGTGATGGCAAGGGCGCGTTTGAAGAACTTGGCGTACAGACGACGAATTCAAAAGGCGAACTTCGCGACATAACTGATATTTTTTACGATACAGTCGCGGCATTGTCTGAAATACCGAATGAAACAGAACGCGACATTGTCGCTATGGAACTATTCGGCAAGTCCGCGGACGAACTTGCGGGCGTTATTGACGACGGCGGACAGGCTTTAAAGCAGTTAGGCGAAGAAGCCGAAAATCTTGGCGTTATCATCCCGCAGGAAGACATTGACAAGGCGAACGAACTGAATGACGCGATTGACCAGTTGAAAGCACAGGCTTCTGGCGTGTTCGCAGAAATCGGGACGGAAATCGCTGAAATGCTTCTGCCGTATCTTCCGGACATAAAAGACAAGTTGCAAGGCGCGCTTGACGCTATAAAAGAACTTGATCCCGAAACGCTTGGAACGGCGGCAAAATGCGCGGCTATTGTTGCGGCAATTTCGCCGATCGCTTCCGTTGCCAGTTCTGCCGCGACTGCGGTCGGAAATTTGTCGACTGCGTTGAGTTCTGGTCTTTCGACTGGCGGAATAATCGGTATCGTGGCGGCTATTGTTGCGGCGTTTATGCTTTTTGGCGATACGATCAAGCAAGTCACCGACGACATAATGAACAATGGGATCGCGAAACTTGCGACCGACTGGTCTGAAAAGTTTGGTTTCATGGGTGAAGTCCTTAATTCGTTTCAAGCGACCCTTCGCGGAATCCTTGAAGGAATGAAGACCGAAATGAAAAATTGGGTTGACGTCTATCGCGGAATCGCTACGCAAGATTGGGCGCGCGTATGGCAGGGAATGCAGGGAATTGTCAAGGGATTCGGTGACGCGGTATGGTTTACGCTTAAAGCGGGGTTGAACGAAGTAATCGGTTTGATAAACGGTCTTATCAACGGACTGAACATGATAAAACTGCCCGATTTTATGGGTGGCTATAAAGTGAACATTTCGAAGATTCCGTACTTGGCAGAAGGCGGAACGATTTCAAGCGGATCGGCTATCGTTGGTGAAGCGGGCGCCGAAATTCTGACGGTTTCGAACGGATCGGCGACAGTGACGCCTTTAGGCGGAAGCAACGGTCAGACAGACCTTGTCGGACTGCTTGAAACATATTTGCCGTATCTTGCAAGCGGCAACACAATCGTAATGGATTCGGGCGCGCTTGTCGGAAGTATCGCGCCGGATATGAACGCGGCGCTTGGTTCAATCGCAATAAGGGGCGGGCATAGATGAATGGATTGACATACGGGGTATCGATATACGTTGAAGATAGCGGAAAAACCTATCATACACTTGACGACTGGGGTTGTGCGCTTGGGAATAACAACTATATCGGCGATCCCGAAATGGAAACGACATATATTGAAGTTCCCGGAAGAAACGGCATGATCGACGCTTCCGAAGCGATCAGCGGACGCAGAATCTATAAAAAGCGTGCGTTATCGTTTGAACTTGGCGCGGTTCGTGCGCGGACTTCATGGGATGGCGTTATTTCTGCGCTTCGAAACAACGTACACGGGCGCGTTTGTCGGCTGACGCTTGACAACGACCAAAACTATTTTTGGAAAGGGCGTGTCTATATCAATGGTTTTGACCGTTTCCGCGATCTTGGAACCTTCACGCTTGACGTTCCGACGGCTGATCCGTACAAGTACGACGTGAACAGTTCGGCTGAACCGTGGTTGTGGGATCCATTCAACTTCGAAACGGGCGTTATTACGCAACAAGGCGCGGAAGTGATTTCCGGTTCTGGTTCCATCACGATCCCGCATGGACACATGCCCGTTTGTCCGACGCTGATTGTGTCGGAACTGATTTCTTCGACCTTCGAAGTGACGTGCGACGGTTCGACCTTTGCGCTTGCGGTCGGTTCGAACGTGATCCCGTCGATCCTTGTCGGCGGAGAAGAAGACGTTGAACTTGATTTTACGGGGTCGGCAACGGTGCAAGTCGTATATAGGGGTGGTTCACTCTAATGTATCAAGTAAACATTGGCGCAAAAATACTATATTATCCCGCAAACGACGAATACGCGATCTATGACACGAAGTTGAACGAAGACGTCGGCGAAGCGGGCGAATTTTCCTTCAAGGTGCCGCCGTCTAACCCTTTGTATTCGGAACTGACAAAGGGCGCGTTAATCACGATCATGAAAGACGGCAAGGAATATTGGCGCGGCGAAATCAAAGAGATTTCAACGGACTTTTCGAAGGTTGCGGACGTCTATTGTCTTGAAGATTTGGCGTTTTTGGCTGACGAATTCCTTCCGCCGACGCAGATCACGACGGAAACGTACGCGCAACGGTTCCAGACGGCGCTTGCCGCATACAACGCAAACAGACCTTCAGACAGACAGTTTTCGGTCGGATATATCACGAACGTACAGAGTTCGGGCGCTTGTAATTGGACGACGGAGTACGATTGGTCGATTCTTGACTGTCTGCGGGAATGTATCGCAAAGGATTCGGGATATTTACGGGTTCGTAGAGTTACAAGCGGCGGTACGGTGACGCGGTACATTGACTGCGTTCCTTTGTCTGACTTTGGCGCGCAGGCGACGCAAAGCATTGAATACGGCTATAACCTACTTGATTACGTCAAGGAATCCGACTACGAAAATCTGACGAACGTTCTGACGCCTTACGGTGCGGAACTTGATTCGGAAGTCTACGAAGGGTATTCGGCGCGCTTGGCGGGAACAGTCATTCAAAACGACGCTTCGCTGACCGCATACGGCAGACATGCAAAAGCGGTCGTATTCGACGGCGTTGAAGACTTGACGCAACTGAACGCGCTTGCGGCGGCTTATCTGACAAGATACAGTCAACCGCAACTGACTATGGAACTTGACGCAGTTGATCTTTCGACTGTTTCGAACGTTTCTGAATGGAATCTGGGCGATTCGATCCGCGTTATATCAAAGCCGTTCGCAGTTGACCAGTGGTTATACTTGACGAACATTGAACGCGATCTTCAGAACATAGGAAAAAACAAGATCACGCTTTCCGGTTACGTTCGGACAAACAGGACGCTGACAAGCCAGACCATTGATTCGGCTGACGCGATCCGAAACATTCCGACAAAGAATTCGATTCTTGAAGCGGCGAAAAAGAACGCTTTGGAAATCTTGAACGGAACCGACGGCGGGTATGTGACCTTCGAAACAAATTCGGACGACCAAATAACGGAACTGCGGATTGCGAACAATGTTCTTTATAGCAACGCCACGAAGTGTTGGCGTTGGAATTTGGGCGGTCTTGCCTATCTTGAAAGGGAAACCGCTTCCGATCCGTGGACGGTGACGACTGCGGCGACAATGGACGGCGGGTTCGTGGCTGACTTTATCACGACGGGTTCGCTGATCGCGAACAACGGCGTGTATGAACTGAACATGTCGACGGGACACGTTACCATGAAAGACGCGCTTCTGACGGATAACGTCGGAACAATGCAACTTTCAAGCGGCGACTTATACACAAAGAGTTCGAAGAACAATGGTCCAGGTATTTACGCCGATTATGACGGGCAACCGTATTACGCTTGTTGGGGCGCGGTTAATTCGGGCGTACAGTCTGGCGGTTCTTATATTGAAGTCCCGACCTATAAAATCGTTCAAGTTGCGAAATACTTCGAAGAACACGGTGGATGGGCATAAAAACGAAAGGGGTAAAAATAAATGGCTGACATTTCTCAATACTTGCAGGCGATCATGCAGGCAGTATACGGCGAAGAAGTCCGCGGGTCGATTCACGACGCAATCGAGATTATCAATGACGTGTCCGAAGTTATTCTGACAACGGGTACGGCGGTAACTTCTGCGTCAAGTTCTTCGACGGGGTTCTTTACCGATTCGCTTTATCTGAACACGAATACATACGATTTGTGGAAATGCGTCGGAACGGATTCGTGGACGTTGCAGGGAAATCTTAAAGGAACGCAGGGACTTCCGGGCGAAGATGGCAACAAATGGTACATTGGAACCGCGATCAGCGGAAAATCCACAAACCCGACCGTTTTCGTGAATTCGGGGATCGCTGAAGCAGTTGCGAACGACTGCTATCTGAATAAGACCGAAGGCGCGGTTTATCACTGCGAAACGGGCGGCGCGCCGTCTGTTGCGACATGGGTCTATGACCTTACAATGTCCGGCGGTGGCGGCGGCGGTACATATACGGCGGGAAATGGTATCAGCATTTCAAACGCCGACGTTATCAGTATTGATCCTGGCACGATCACAAGCGGCAATACCAAACCGATCACGGGTGGCGACGCATACACGGCACTTTCAGCCAAAGCGGACGCTTCTTCGGTTCCCGACGAACTGAAGGACTTAACGGGTGACGTTTCCATTGTCGGAACGCCTTCAAACGGCGACGTTCTGACCTTTAGTACGGGCAGTGGAAAATGGGGCGCGCAGGCTCCGTCTGGTGGCGGTCATACAATGGTTCCGAACACGTCCTATATTTCGACCATGATCGTCAAAGCGACGGACGCAACAGACGACGACGTGATTTCTGCTTATGCGGCGGCAAATTGGTCGAACTGCGACGCGATCGAAATTTTGACGCCCGTATCACAGAACGACGACGGTCTTGGAGCATGGGCGGACAACTGGAAAGAATCGGGCGCTTCGCGAAGCGGTTGGCTTTGGGCGGCTGACCTTTACGGCGTCTTGTCTGACGACAGTATCAAGGTTGAACCCGTTTTCGTTATTCCCGAAGACGAAGTAATCGGTCTGTACGCTATGAGAATTGACGACAGTATCGTAAATAGCGGCGTAAACGGCGGAGCAGTAGCGTTTAAGTTTACGGGCGAAGTTCAGACGGCAAGCGGCGTGAAAGTAGGCGTTCGGCTGACGAAACAACGCACGAAGGTTAAAATCGTCAGTCCGTTGACGTAGGAAGGGGGTTCAAGCATGAAGATCAAGATCGGCAAGAAAAAATACGATTGCAAAATCGAAACAAGCACAACGCAAAGCGGGAACCCTTTGATTCGCGTGATTTCCGATACGGCGCCGACGGCTTCGAATGGTTTCGTGCTTTTGTCTGACGACGAAGAACAGGAATTCGACCGAACGGACTACAAGCATTTGTACCGCGAAGACGGGAACGTCAAGGAATATTCCACTTTGGCTGAAGAAATCATCCCGACACAAGGGTTCACAACGGGCATCCCAACAAACCCTATCACGGTGGCTTTGAGCAATCTTAATCGTAGAGTTACGGAGATTACGCCGTATACGGAAACGAAAAAGGCATACTACGGAGAGATTGAGAAAGTCTTTTACGGTGTGCCGAACGGTGTGCTGACTGTTCACATGGACGGAGAGTATACGGTGGAGCGCATTGAAGATAGGGTATACGTTCGGTTTGAGCGTTTGGCTGAAACAAAAGAAATCACAATAACAGTTGAATAAGAGAGGAGAGAAAACATGGAAAATTACGCAGTTATTCAGTTTATCAATGGGGCTTTTGCAGTAAAGTACGAGGGTTCTGACCTTGCAAGCATGAAGTACAACTACCATAATTGGTTATCCCTTTTATGGAATGACACGGGCGCAGTAAACGGCGTTGTGAAACTTGTGGACGGAAACCTTGATGTCGTAGACGGTTGCATTGAGTTCATCAACAAGCCTGCAAAGGGGTGATAGTATGGCAGTATTTCCTATGGTTCGTGGGGGTGTTGGCGGTGGAGATTTAGGCGGTGAAACGCTCCATGCTGACTTGACGGGCGCATCCTTTAACGTGGAATGGGATTTTGACGCAGAAGAATTATTCGTTGCTATGATAACCGACAACTATAATACGTTTCAGATTTACTTGGTAGACGTAGCAACAAAGAACGCATGGCAAGCATGGAACGGTTCGGGTGGAACATGGAAATCCATCGGCGCTGCTTTTTCGACATGGACAATCAATTCCAAATCCGTGTCGGGTGCGACAAGCGGTTCAATCAATGTGCTTGACATCATCCCGTTAAAGACAAGGCTTGCTTATTATTTCACATAATCAGTAAAGGAGCAAAAACATGATTTTAGCGGTATTAAGCATTATCAGTTGCGCAGTTAGAGATTTAGCCGTTGACGAGTTGAAAGAGCGCAAAGACAAAGACCATCTTATCAAGTCGGATATGGTTAGTATGGAGTTTGTCACAAACAAGGAGAACAAATAACATGGCAGTAAGCGAAATGAATTATGTGGACGGCATGGGTAGTTTCATGAAGTTTAAAGAGTTGTCCGACATCACGATTAGCACGGGGTCTGGAGCAGAAACCACGATATCGGGCGTAGGATTTCAACCCGACCTTATTATCATGACGGACAATGTGAACGAAGATTTTGTAGAGTGCAAAGTGCCGACCTATAACGTGATGATTGAATCCTATGCTGAATCTGCGTCAAGTATCGGTGGTGGTAGACTTTCTTCAAGCGGTTATGTGAAAGAAACTAATGCTGACGGATTTGTATTCAAGAATAAGGGTTCGACCATCAACAAACTGAAAAAGGTTTATTGTTACAAAATCTATCAGTAAAGGAGCAAACAATGGCAAAGGCTGAATTGAATTTTGGAGAAATTGGCAGTGGTGGCTTGAGTGAGTTTATCCCATCTTCCGACATTACGGTAAGCGGAAATTCTTTTTCGGCAACGTGGGATAGAAGCGCGACAAGCGTTTTGGTCGGCGCAAATCTTGGCGGTGTTTGGCACAGTCTGATTTTTGGCGTTGGCAACACTACGGATTTTTGGGTTTGTTACGGTGCATCTTGGTCGAAACTGACCTTTTCGGGTACAAGTTATAGCGGTTCAATCACGGACAAGAGCATAAATATCACAACGAATACAACCGTATCTTCGGGTTCAATCATCATTGTACCACTTGCGAGTGAATACCCGACATCAATGTAAAAGGTACACCACATGCAACTAATCCTACTTATTATCGCATCCGCTATTATCGCAGGACTGGCGTTTTGGGTGCAGGCTTTGATCTACGAAGCAGAATATGACGACGAAAGGACTTCAAACAAGATGAAGAACGAAATCTATGACGTTTTGAAAAAGATCGCGCAGTTGTGGCTTCCCGCTTTGGGGACGCTTTACTTCGCTTTGGCGCAGATATGGGGTCTGCCGTATGCGGAGCAGATCGTAGGCACGATCACGGCGGTTGACGCCTTTCTTGGCGTAGTTCTGGGCGTATCGACTTACATCTACAACAAGGGGAACGAAGAAAAATGATGACCGAAGCGATTGTTGTGGCAGGGATCACGGGCGGGATCACCCTTGCGGGAACGGTTATCTCAAACGTGTTTAACCATTCAAAGACTATGTATCGTATCGACCAACTTGAAAAGAAGGTTGAAAAGCACAATAACCTTGTCGAACGAATGTATATCGCAGAAGGCGAAATCAAGGTTCTTGAGAACGACATCAACGATCTGAAAGGGAAATCATGAAATACACAGACGAAACCTTCCTTCAAACGCTGAAACCGTATGTCTTGGCTGATATGCGGTCAAGCGGCATTCTTGCAAGTCTGACGGCAAGTCAAGCATTTATCGAAAGTTCGAAGGGAAATTCGGGACTGACGCAACAAGCGAACAACCTTTTCGGGATCAAGGGTTCATACAACGGACAAAGTGTCAAAATGTGGACGACCGAATATGTGAACGGGGCGCCGATCCGCGTCATGGCTGACTTCCGCGCCTATCCTTCATGGAAGGAAAGCGTTGCGGATCATTCTGCACTGTTCAACAGGCTTAAACGATATGAAAACCTTCGCGGTTTGACGGATTACACTTTGGCTTGCAAATACGTCCAACAGGACGGCTATGCGACTTCGCCGTCGTATTCAAACACGCTTTTGTCCTGTATCAACAAATATCAGTTGTATTTGTGGGATGCCGAAGTTCTTGGGCAGTCACCCGGACAGACGCCAGTCAAGAACCTTCCGGTTCTGAAGTACGGAAGCCGGGGCGAATATGTTGTCGCTTGGCAGAACTTTTTGAATCTGAACGGCTATCCTTGCGGACTGGCTGACGGTATATTTTGGCGAAATACTGAAATAGCCGTCAAACAATGGCAAGCAGATCATATTGACGTTTGCAAGGACGTCGACGGCATAATTGGTCGAAATACTTGGAAGTCGATCGGCTTATAATCTTGGTTGCTTCTTTTCATCTTCCATATTTTCACTTTTTTTAATCCTTCATGGGGCGGCGTTCTGTCTTGCACAGGGCGTCGCTTCGAAGTGGTAACGCATTGGTAACAAATCCACACAAAATCCGCATAAAATCGCTATTTATTCATTCGTTCAGTAGAGCAGTATTGACATAATGCAGAAACGCAGAAAACCGCCAAAATGCCGAAAATAAAGGCAAAACGACCATTCCGTTGGTTGACGATAATTTGTTTGAAATGGCGTCAAGCGCTTCTGATTGGTAACAAATTGGTAACAGTCTTCAATCGTATTCGATCTTGTTGATCGCTTCGCGGAGTTCATCCAAAGACAAGTGAATATACGCTTGTTCAAGAATCGAATCCGGTCTATGTCCCATAAGGCGCTGAATCGTCAACTTCGGAAGACCGATTTCATTCGCTTTTGACGCGAAAGTGTGTCGTGTATCATATGGGCGGTGATCCGTATGCGTTTGGACGAAATAATCGTATTGCATTCGCGAAAATCCAAACAGAAAGTCGCCGTTCGTTTTCATGGCACGTTCGACAAGGGGTCTGACGCGTTCGTGAATGGGGATCGTTCGCCTTGATTGAACATTCTTCGCTTCGCGTATTTCAAACGTCCCTGCGGTCAAATCAACGGCATTTTTTGGCATGTCGCGCAATTCCTTGATCCGCATTCCTTCATATAATAATATCAACGTCATGGCGCATTCTGGGCGATCCGATTCCTTCCAAAGCGCCGACACTTCTTCCGACGTGTACAATTCGCGCGTTATTTTCGTTTCGCTTTTTCCCGTTTTGCAGTATTGAACATAGTTTTGCGCGATTATATCGTTCTGAACGGCGTATCTGTAAATTTGGTTCAGAACAGTTCGCGCGATTGCTTTCGTGGCATATCCGTATGGGATCGCGTCAAGAACGTCTTGCAGGGCGGCGGTCTTTACGTCTACGATCCGACTGTCTGCGATTGGTGTTATATATTTTCGAAAGGCGCTTTCGTACGCCTTCATTCTATTAGAAGAAACGTCGATCTTGTCCTTGATCTGATCCCATATTTCACGGATTGTCACTTTTGTTCGGTCAAGGTTGTACGGATTCGCGTTGTATTCGACAAGCGCTTGCATGGCTTCCTTTTTCGTTGCGTAATATCCCAGAACAACGCGCTTCGTGTAGGCTTTTTTCGTGTCGTAGTTCACGACAACGCCGTCGCTGATTCGAACCATGTACGGCTTGCGGCGGTTTCCTTTTAGTTTTGTTATGCTTCCGAAGTTTGGGGGGAGTTTCATTTCTTACCTTCTTTCATTTCTCCGAATTTCTTTGCATACGCAAGCAGACGTGCGGGCGTTCTGACGTCGGTCAAGCCGATCAGATAGTCAAGGCTGACGTCAAAATATTCAGCCAAACACGCCGCATGGTGCAGTGACGGGTCGTTCTTTCCGTTTTCCCACTTCGAAATCTGTCCTTTGTTCACATTGATTTCGTACTTGTTGTTCAGATCATATGCAAGCAAATCAAGCGTGATCTGGCGTTCTATTCGCAGTTCTTTCAGTCTGTCTTTCAGTTCCATTTGCTTTCCCTTTCGTGCGGTTATGTATACATTATATCGTCAAATTATAAAAAAAGTTTATAAAATTAAAAAAAGGGGTTGCTTTTTTGAAACATGGCGCTATAATATAGTCAGAAGGTTTCAAAAACGAAACATCAAAAGTGAAAGGAAGGGACAAAATATGGCAAGAAAATTTTACGGAAGTTTAGACAACAGATTCGAAGAAAACAGACAGTTCTGCGACACGATCGAAGTCGGGACAGGCATGACGGAGTATTATTGGTCAGACAGACACGCTTACGAAGTTGTCGAAGTCAAAGATCAGAAGCACGTCAAGGTTCGCGAATACGACGCGAAGCATGTCGGAGATTCTTACGAAAACAAGTGGGAACTTATCAGCAACGAAGAAAATCCGGTTCACGAAATGACAAAGCGCGGCAACTATTGGTATTACACGACAACGGTAACTGCTGATGACGTGAAGAAGATCGAAGAAGCGGAAGGCGACGAAAGAATCAACGGTCTGTTATGGCTTTGCAACGTAGGTGTAGACAAGAACGTTGTTCTTGAGAAAGGCAAAGTTACAAAGTACCACAGGGCGAACGTTTCCTTCGGAAAGGCTGACTACTACTACGATTACGAATTCTAAACAAAGAACGCTGACCTATCGGCGATACGGGGAGAAGGAAGGAAGACATGAATCATGAATTGGTAATAATTTGGGACACTGGCGACAAGGAAGTTTTTTCCTACAAGGACGAAGCGACCGCTGAACGCGCTGAAAGGAATATGAAGAAGGCGCTCGGAAATCAAATCGCGTGGTCATGCGTAAGACCTGGCAGGATCAGCGGAAAGGGGGTTGAGTGATGAAGTTTAAGGCATGGTTGGTAGAACATAAAATCAGCCAAAAGGAAGTTGCCGAACTTCTGGGCGTCACGACGGTTTCCGTCAACCGGAAGTTGAACGGGATCGAAGACTTCACGGTCAAGCAAATCCGCTTGATCTGCGAAAAATACGGACTTTCTGCGGATGAATTTTTTTTCGCGGAATGTTTCAAAAACGAAACCAAAGGACGTTGAGATATGACGGTAAAAGAAGCGGCGAAATACTTGGGTTGGTCTGAACTATTTCTTCGCGAAGCGATCAGTCAAGGCGCGGTCGATTTCGGGGTTTGTGTGAAAATGCCGGGATCGTCCAGAAGAACGTTTCGGATCAACGAAGAAAGGGTGAAAGCATGGAAAGATGGGAAGAAGTAAACATATTGTCGTGGGTCGGTCTGATCCTTATGGCAACGGCGTCAATCGCTATGGTGTGCTTGACATTATGGATCGGAACCTTTTGAAAGGCGGAAATATGAAGGAAGCAATCATCATATCAGTCATTCTGATCTTGGCGGTGATCCTTTGGGCGCCGCGCAAAAAATAGAAAGGGGGCAAGCATGATCTGGGGTGAAGAAGAATACGGCAGACAGATCGACGTGATACAGTCGATCCCTTCCAACAAGATCGACGACGTCAATTTGAAGAACATTTCTGACGAAGGAATGCGGGATTTCGAAAAGCGTCACTTGTTGGAACTGACCGAACAAGCGCGGAACATGGACGTAGACGAACAGATTGCGACGGCGGCGGGTCTGCGGATAGAAGTTCTGTTCAATGCAGTCGGCGACTATATTCGGCGACAAGAAGCGAAAGAGAAAAAGCACGAAGAAGCAAACAACATCTAATAACCGAAGGGAGAATAAATAATGAAGAACGTAAATCTATACGAAGTAGGGGACGAAGTTTTCGTCAAGGCGGTTGTCACGGCGGTGACGATTGAGCAGGGCGAAATCAAGTATCAGATCAAGAACGAAATCACGGGCAGAAACTACGAACATCTTTTTGTGAATGAGCAACTTTTTCCGTCACAAGAAGGGGTCGAGAAATGAAGCCAAAAAGCCCTTGTAAGGGGTGTGACGGACACAACAACATAGAAGGTTGTCATTCAACTTGTGACGCATATCTGGCGTATGTCGAAGAAAACAAGGCATTCAAAGAAATGGTTCGGAAGAAAAAGCAATCGGAATATGGTCGGGGTGAGTGGTTGACAGATCGTCAATTCGTAAATCGTCGGGATCAAATGTCCGTGATGGTTCTGCGACAACACAAGAAATGAAAGGATGGAAAGAGTATGGAAAACACAACAGTAAATGGAACAGTAACAATCGGAATCGACTACTACACGCAGTTGATCGAAGAAAACGCTTCGTTGAAGGAACGCTTCGAAACGCTTGCCCGGTATCTTGATACGGACAATTCAAAGGTTGTATACACGGACGACGTCAAGCGGATTCTGCGGATTATTCAGTAAGGGGGCGATTCCATGAGTGGTGACCACTACGAAATGCCGCAGTGTCCTATTTGCGGCGCAGATTGCAACGAATTGTTCATACAAGCGGACGGCAACGAAATCGTCGGGTGCGACGTGTGCATTCATACCGAATCCGCATATGAACGACTTGAAGCGGACGCGTTCAGCGCCCGGATCGACTACGAATACGACAGACGAAGGGAAGGTGATTTTTGAAGATGAAGGTTTTTGAGAAACTTTTGGCGGTTCAGACAGAATTGGCGGTGCCAAAGGGCAAATTCAATTCATTCGGCGATTTTTCATACAGATCGTGCGAAGACATCCTTGAAGCGTTAAAACCGCTTCTGACAAAGTACAAAGCGACAATCAAACTTGACGATTCGATCGTACAGATCGGCGAAAGATATTACGTCAATGCGACGGCGTTCTTTTACGATCTGGAATCAGAAGACGGCGTTATCTGCGCAAACGCTTATGCAAGGGAAACACTTGAACGACCGAAAATGGATTCGGCGCAACTAACCGGAAGCGCAAGCAGTTATGCGCGCAAATATGCACTTGGCGCACTGTTCTTGATAGATAGTGCAAAAGACCCGGATTCTGAAGAATACACGAAGGCAGGGGCAGAAAAACCGAAAAAGGCGCCCGCAACCAACAAGTTCAAACAAGAAGCAGACGCTTCGGTTCTTGATAAGTACGTCAACGACGGGCAGTTGAAGGCGCTTGAAATGCTTCTTGAAAAGGCGGGGATTTCCGTCGATAAATTCAATTCGATCTACGGGCTGACGATCTTGTCGGAACTGCCTGCGGAGAAGTACGACGAAGCCGTTCACAAATTGGAAGAAGCCGTAAAAATGAACATGAAGAAAAAGGGGGAATGATTATGTTTTCAGTAGGATCATATGCGAAGATTTGGGAGATCAAGCGGATCGAAGAAAAGTACGCAGACTTCCGAATCAGCACATCAAAGAAAAATGAAGAAGGAAAGTACGAACAAGACTTCGGCGGATTCGTTCGTCTTGTCGGAAAGGCTTTCGCCGACGGTAAATATTTGAACGAAGGCGATTCATTCAAGATCGTGCGTTGTGGCGTTGAAAACCATTACGACAAAGAGAAAAAGCAGACGTACACGAACTTCGTAATCTTTGAGATCGAAGCAAGCGAACCGAAGGCAGAAGCGGAAGAAAATCCGTTCTTGAAGGAATGACGATCCAAATTGACACGCGGGAGAAGGCGCGGGCGATACAAGCGATCAAGGCTGAATTTGCCCGCGCAGGGGTCGAAACGATCACGTCAAAGTTGTGGGTTGGCGACTATGCCAGAATCGACAATATGACGGTCGTGATCGACCGCAAACAAAACCTTCTTGAACTGGCGTCGAATGTGATCGAAAAGCGGTTCCATGCAGAGATACAGAGAGCGCATGAAAAGGGCGTGAAGATTATCTTCTTGGTTGAACATGGGCGCGACATCAACGATCTGATCGACGTTCTGTTCTGGGAGAATCCGCGAAAGAAGGAAAGCCCGCGTTGCATAAGCGGAGAACATCTATACAAGAGCATGGCGACCTTGTCCGAACGCTACGGCGTAGAATGGCAATTCTGTCAAAAGAAGGACACGGGCAAGCGGATCATTCAGATTTTGGGTGAGATATGAGAAGTGAAGAAATAAAAGAAACAACATCAATGTATGAAGTGTTGGCGCGTTATGGACTGAAGGCGAATCGGCAGGGCATGATCTGTTGTCCGATTCACGGCGAAAGACATCCTTCAATGAAGGTGTACAAAGACGGGTATCACTGCTTCGCTTGCGGGGCGCATGGCGACATATTTTCGTTCGTTCAAGACATGGAACGGTGCGACTTCAAGACGGCTTTCGCGATCCTCGGCGGAACGTATGAGCATGAAGACAAGCGTTCTGCAAGAATAGCGATCATGCGAAGCAAGGCAAGGCAAGAAACACGCCGGGTGCAAGAAGAACGTTCAAACAAGAAGAAGGAACTGAACAACAGACTGATTTCGGTCTATCGGAAGTATCTTGATCGCCTTGAACCTATGTCGGACGCTTGGGCGGACTGCATGAACGCGCTGACGCTTCAATTATACATCCATGAAGGGCTAAACGAATATGAACTATAACGAATTGACAAAAGACGGGATTCTTGACGATTCGGTTTACAACGACATTATTGACGAACGCGATCCGGTCGCGCAAGTGGACAAGATCAACGCACTTCTGTCCAGAGCGAAGGAACTGAATGCAAAAGAGGAAGTTCGACGCAAACTGTCCGCCTTCAAGAAGTTAGAGCGCGAAGCGGCAAAGAAGGAAGTTCCGACAAAGCCGAAGGCGCCTTCCGACAATGCAACGGCTTTCGACTATCCGAAGTCACTGTCTGAACTGCGGTGCGGGTGTTGGATCGCCGACGAACACGGCGTAAGAACATTCAATCTGTTCGGAGAAGTCCTTGCTTGTTATCATCCTATCATCATTTCCGACCGCTACATCAACGCGGAAACGGGCAAAGAGAAGGTGAAACTTGCGTTCAAGAAGGGGCAGTTTTGGCGGGAAATAACCGTTGACAAGGCAGTCATAGCGTCTTCAAGCAAGATCGTCGGGCTTGCCGATTACGGCATAAGCGTCACAAGCGAAACCGCCAAAGCGCTTGTTCGGTATCTGGCAGACCTTGAGAATTTGAACCTTGATCTGATAGAAACGAAAACGTCAACTTCACGGTTCGGGTGGGTTCGGGACTTTTCCGAATTCATACCGTACGGCGGGAATATCGAATTCGATTCTGCTACGGGGTTTCATGATCTTGTCGAAGCGGTCACGGAATGCGGGGATCGTGAAAAATGGTACGGTTTGGCGCGGAAAGTCCGTTCTTGGCAGAAAAAAGAAATCGCCGTATACATGGCGGCGTCGTTCGGGTCGGTTCTTCTTGAGCCGTTGAAGATTCTGCCGTTCATTGTGAATCTTTGGGCGGAAACCGGAAAAGGCAAGACCGTCGCGCTGAAGTTGGCGGCTTCGATCTGGGCGAATCCGGGCGAAGGCAAATATATCACTGATCCGACGGGAACAGATACGGCGCGGGAAGTCCGCAACAATATCTTGAACAATCTTCCGACAATGATCGACGACTTGTCGAAAATGCGGGATCGGTATGGTTACGACGCAGTGTCAGACTTCGTATATACGCAGTGCGGCGGGAAGGGAAAAGACCGTTCAAACAAGGAACTAACGACCAGAGAGCCGACCAAATGGCGAAATATCACGCTGACGAATATCGAACGACCGCTTGCGACCGAACATATGAAGGGCGGCGCCGTGAACCGAATTCTTGATTTTGAGATGGAACCGACCGAACTGTTCAAGGAAATTAAGGGAAACGCGGTCTGCAAGATCATTGACGCCAACTACGGCTTTGCAGGCAAAGAATTCATACAAGCGGTTCTTGATCTTGGCTTTGAAGAAGTCGCAAAGATTCAACAAGAGTTTTACGCGCAGATCGAGCGCTTGTGCGAAGGGAAAAAGGAAGAAAAACAGATGTTACCTTTGAGCGTTCTGTTGACTGCTGATAAAATTGCGACTGATATTTTATTCAAGGACGGCGTCTATATGGACGCGGAAGAACTTGTCGGTCAGTTGAAGGATCGCGAAGACGTTTCTGAATACGCCCGCGCGTATGAATGGTTGAAGTCGGAACTTGCGGTGCAGTGCAATCACTTCATCCGGTTTGAGGATCAAGACACGGTAAACGGCGAACTTTGGGGCAAGGTTGAAGGTGAATATACCTATATATATAAGTCCGCCTTTGATCGGATATGCGAAACCGGAAATATATCGCCGAAGGGCTTTCTATCTTGGGCAAATTCGCGGGGACTTCTGGACAAGACCGAAGGACACTTCACCAGACCGAAGAAGATCGGAGAAAATCCCGTTCAACGGTGCGTGTGCCTTAAAACCGCAGAAGAAGCCGAATTCATGCAGGCAAGCGATGACGATTTGAAGGAATTGCCGTTCGTGTGATTTACCAAAATTGGTAAATTTACCGCTTTACCAAATGAACCATGTATATATATAAGAGGTTCAATAAAAAATCGAAATTCCGAAATTTTTTTATACTCGCGTAGGAAATTAAAAAACAAAGCGGTAAAGCGGTAACAACCGCATGGTTGACACATTCTTGGCGGTAACAAAAGCGGTAACAAAGCGGTAACGGAAGCGGTAACAAGTAAAGAAAGGATTGAAATATGAAAAACAAGCATACGTTGCAAGACCTTCAAGAACTGCAAGCACTCCCGCTTAAACTGAAAATAAGGTTGACGCAACAAAGGATCAGAGAATGGGTCAATCATTTTGGAGTTGACGGTGTTTATGTATCGTTTTCCGGCGGTAAAGACAGTACGGTTCTGATGGACATTGCGAGAGAAATGCAACCAAACATTAGAGCAATGTTTGTAGATGTTCCAACACAATACCCGGAATTGAGAGAGTTTGTAAAAACCTATGAAAATGTTGACATCGTTAGACCAAAGATCAATTTTGTGGATGTGTGCGAGAAATATGGGTTTCCGCTTATATCTAAAGAGGTAAGCGAGTGCGTGTATGGAGCGAGGAAATATCTAGCTAGCATTTTGAAAGAGAGAGACAGAGAACCATCGGAAAAAGGCGAATACCCCTAGCGCGGATCAGGCGAGTCTTAAGGCTGCTAGTAACGGAGGATACGATAGAAAGTACAGAAGAATTAGAGGAATTGGCGAATTTGCTAAACGAACGGATGTTGAACCGAAAGGGTGGGAACAACCAACGGCTTGCAATCATGTTGGGGTGGCTCACGAAAGACAAGCAAAATCCGGTAAAGAGGATTGCCCCTAGCGGTGAGAGATCACAATACTCACTTGAACATTACAAGTTTTTCCTTGACGCACCGTTTGAGATCAGTAACAAGTGTTGCACCGTTATGAAAAAAGATCCTGCACATAAATATAACAAGGAAACAGGTCGCGTTCCAATTACGGCTCAAATGGCAAGCGAAAGCAAGTTAAGAACGCAAAAGTGGCTTCAAAACTCATGCAATGGATTTGATCTAAAATTGCCGACAAGCAATCCAATGAGTTTTTGGACAGAACAGGATGTACTGCTCTATATCAAAACAAAGAACCTGCCAATATGCTCCGTATATGGCGATGTGGTTTCTGATGATGAAGAAATGGGGCAAATTGATTTTATGCAGTATACGGGGCTTGAGATATTTGATATGGGTAACAAGCCTTTACATTGTACGGGATGTCAGAGAACAGGGTGTGTATGTTGCGGATTTGGCGCACATTTAAATAATGACACTAGATTTGTTGATCTTAAAGGAACGCATCCACAAATGTATAAGTTGCTGGATATAGCAAGAAACAACGGCTACACCATGCGTGAAGCGATTGATTGGATCGCGAAACACGGAAATATCATCATCAAATATTGAAAGAAGGTGAACACAAATGACAGACAAATCAACAATGACATTCGAAGAAGCGCTGAACGCCTTGCGTGAAAAAGGCTATTCAGACAATGAGATTATCAGGATCGTTCTTTCGATCTTAATGAAAGGGGAACGCAGATGAACGAAGGAACCGTTCTTGTCGGAAAAACCGACGAAGATATGATTGAATTTCTGCAATACATCCGGTCGAGGGGCGGCGAATGTGTTTGCACAGACTTTTCAAACAAAACAGTCGAAGTGATAAGGGGGACAGTCAATGAAGAAAAAATACCTATTTATACTGGCGACGGCATTCTTGGTCGCGTTGACGTGGGCGACGCCGATCTGGGCGAAAGAAAACAGACTTACGAAGCGCGGCGGGGTGTTTTACCATGACGGGATCAAGGAAACATACTACAACTTGAATATGAAACGCGTCGTCAAACGTGCAAAGGACGCAGGCGTTGTTGAAGGCGAATACAATGTCCGGGAAGACGGCGTTAAATGTATCGGAAAATATGTGATCGTTGCGGCGCCGTATGACACTTGGGACTATGGGACTTGCGTCATGACGTCGTTGGGGATCGGCGTCGTTATTGACACAGGCGCATTTGCGGAAACGAACAAGAACCAGATCGACATAGCGGTCGACTGGTAGAAAGGGAAAACATGGGAAGAAAAGCAATTCGGATAAATCCAGAATACGCAGTCGACTTGTACGACGTGAACTTCTGTCCGTTCTGCGGTCATAATCATATGTATTCGGCGCACTGGGCGAACAAGGTGTCGAAGTGTCCGCAGTGCGGGGCGTTGTTCCAGATCATAGAAACGTATGGAAGCGAAAGGAAGGTGGATCATGAATCCGTGGTCTGAATACGAACTATTGTTTGAAATCCTTGTCATATCAATCAACGTTTTGTGGTATTCGGCTATTATTGCAGGGATTGTTGAGAAAATACTTGACGTGCGTAAAGTGAAAGAGGAATGACCATATATGTTGATGATGGAGAAACAGTAAAGATTTATCCAGTTAAAGTAAAAGTAGCAAAAGCAGTTATGACTTTGCTTGAAATGGATGACGAGTTGGTATGGAGTAGGACACATGATGGATATGGCGTGGCAATAGTTGATAAGGCAGAAAGTGAGGATAAGGGATGAAACTGATAGTCGAAAAACAAGGCGAAATCGTCAAGGCTATTAAAGCAGAGTACACACCGACAGAAGCACTCGTTATAAACCACGCTATGCGGAGATATGTTGATGATGAGGGAGTGCATGAGGATAACAGAAACGCTATGGAACAGATGCTTGAAGTAAAACCTATATTTGTTGATGTGGCAGAAAGTGAGGATAAATAATGAGAAGCACAAAGAAGTTAGCGTTCCTTGATAGATTTTATAAGAAATTTTGTTGCGGCGCGAAAAACCATCCCGGCGGATGGAAGAAGCAAAAACGCATGAATCGAAAAGCAACAAGAAAAAGGCTGAAGAATGATATGCGAAGGGAAGAAAGGACGGAAAAAGAATGATCGGACTGTTTGAAAGAGTTGCTGACAAATTGGTTGTGTTTCTGATCTTCGTCGCGATCTGCGCCGTGATCGGCGTGATTGCATGGGGCGTTGACATATTAGAAGGAAGGTATCGGGAATATGAAAAGAAAAGACGTGGTGATCGTATTGCAAAGTATGATGGTTGGCGCAAGTCGAACCGAAAAAGAAGCATTGACAAAAGCAATCAAGGACGTCAAAAAGGCAAGAAGGGAAAAGCATGAAAGGACAAAAGACGATCTATCCGTTCTTTGACGGAAAATATATGGTTGTCACAGAACAACGCGACGATTCTGCGCTTCCGTTTATCAGAAAGCGGATAGAATACAGAATGCCGATCGAAACGATTGACGTCAACGAAATGCTGAAGGTTATCAACTATATACGCGTCAAGCCGAATCGGAACTGTACGCCAGAAGAAGTTTGTCAAATGGTCGAACAGATCAAGGCATTGTTGACCGAAGCGGTGATGAAGATGGAACACCATGAACGATATTTGTATGAACGAAAAGGGGGACAGAATGACACGAAAAGACCTTGAACGCGTATACTATCTGAAGCGCGAATTGAAAATGTGGGAAAAGAGATTCGAAGAACTTTGTGCAGATATGTCACAAGACACGGTTGCGGCTGACGGACTTCCGCATAGCGTGACAAATAATATAGGAAGACCGACGGAAAACAAAGCGATCCTTCTGGCGGATCATGCTGAACTGATCCGGGAACATATGCAAAAGATCGGACTGGCGATCAGAGAAGTCGAAGCGTTTATTGCTACGATTGACGATCCGCTGATTCGGCAGATCGTGAAACTTCGGTGTTGTGAATGTCTGTCGTGGGAAGAAGTCGCTGACCAGATCGGAAGCAACGCGTCTGCTGAAAATATGCGGTTGATCTATCACAGATTCGTCAAATCAAAATTTGAAACGTATGTAACGCAATAGTGTGATATTATGTAATCGTGAAAAAGGGACAGGCAAAACGCTTGTCCTTTTTTGTTGGAAATATGGGAAGCATGAGAAAAGAAGCGCCGAAGGAACAGAAAGCGTTCTACCATTCGGCGGCATGGCAGAAATGTCGAAGCGCATATATCGCGAAAGTTGGCGGGCTTTGTGAAAGGTGTCTGCAAAAAGGAATTGTTCGACCGGGAAAGATTGTTCACCACAAAGAGTATATCAGCATAGACAATCTGGATGATCCGACGATCCTTTTGAATGAAGAAAATCTGGAATACCTTTGCCGCGAATGCCACAACGAAGAACATTTCGACGGAAATAACCGACGTTATTTTATCGACGAATATGGTCGGGTCGTCGCGAAATGAAATAGCCCCCGTTATTGAATGAAAAATAAGCGGCTTGGGGAA
>Ga0265301_10001563_pt1 | contig 29371 bp, 49 predicted proteins | sample AusTroGonzalo_MG_2_FD_193488 | JGI IMG/M metagenome (GOLD analysis project Ga0265301, IMG submission 193488) | Bovine rumen microbial communities from tropical cattle in Woodstock, Queensland, Australia - Gonzalo_04 | ecosystem: Host-associated > Mammals > Digestive system > Stomach > Rumen ... | reverse complement strand
TCTTTCTGTTTCTTTGTCATATTCTCTTACTCCTTTACTCTGCTGACGAGTTTGCAACAGTGCAACCACATTTTGTGCAATACCAATAGACAAAACCATTTCTTTTATATTGTGTCATAATGTAATTGCATCTTGGACAAAATCTTGGAATTTTCATATTCTCTTACTCCTTTAAGAATTGCTCTGCTTCTGATAAAAAACCATCAATATCTGTGAGTTCTGTATTTGGGTTGTTCAACGCTCTTACTGCACCACACAACTTTTTAATTATTTCCTTTGCCTGTTTCAAATCGTTTCTTAATTGCTCTGCATTATCTTCAAGCACAGAAACTAAAGCCTTATAATGATTGTTTTCATCAATCAAGTTGCCCTTGTCTTTCTGCAATTCTACGATATGTTGAGCAAGGCGATTGTTTTCTTTTTGTAACTCCTTAATCTGCTCTTCACACTCATCAAGCCATTCTTCTTGTAGTTTCATAGGTTCAACAAACCTGCGTATGAACCATTTTCGTAAACTTTTCATTCTGCTACTCCTTATTTTCCCCAGTTTTCAAACTCCCAATAACCGCAAGCCTGTACTGCAATATTTACTATTTGTTGATGTTTTTCACAATATTCGTTGCTTTCTTCATTTTCATCATATTTACAGTGCTTACAATTACCGCAACACTTCATTTTATCTATCTGTTCTTCAAGTTCTGCAATACGCTTTTCTCTTGGCTCTGAACCTGCAAGATAGCCTTTTTTATAACCGATTGCTTCTAATGGCATAATTTCTTTTTCATTACAAGCATATTTTTCTTCTGTTCGTTTTTCTGCTTTTTCTTCTAATGTCATAACTTACTCCTATAATTCTTCAAGTTCTTTTTCCATTTGCTGTATTTCTGCAACAAAATGGATTTTAATAAGGTTCAAGATTTCCTTTTTTAATTTTTTGTCAAACAAATGCAAATCCGAAGTTATACTACCAAGTCCACTTGTTCTTTTAAGCCTTACTATAATCGGGTAATCAAAATAATTTTTTTCGTAATACCGAATATCTTTAAGGTCGTTTTCTGTGTCATTGATTGAAGTGTTTAAGTTTATTGCTTTTACAACTGATTTTCTGTCCATAATTCACTCCCTTAAAAAATATCGTAATCGGTTGAAGAATCTGCTTCCTTCTGAACTTCTGGCTCAAGCAGTATCCCAAGAAAAGCAATTACTTCGTATGCCGTATCTATCAAATACGACATTTCAACAGTATTGATTTTTGTTGTGCTTTCTGGAACAGGCTTCCCGCTTATCTTTGAAATATGATAAGGGTAACCTTTTGCAATTGCCTTCTGCTTCAAATCTTCTTCCACAACGGCAGGTTCTTCTCCGATTTCCTTGCAGATAATTTCCACAAGCTTCCAGAATAAATTGTTTTGACTTCCTTTTCCTGTTGTACGGCTTTTATAAGGCTTTTTCAATTCGACTGTCAAATAGCCGTTATATTTTTCTTTTGCCCCTTCCCACAGGTGCAGAAGTTCGGCTTTGACACTTGCCGAAGGGTATTGCAGAAGCAACCCTTTCTCTGTCGGCTCTGTATAACAAACTATTTTCATTTCCCGCCCCCTAAAAAAAGCCTGTTTGAATATCTGTTGCAGAAAGTGGGGTTTAAGATGGGACAGCACCTTCGTTTCCAGATATTCCCCACAGGCAAGGGTTTTTCCAAATTGCATAATCTTGCGATTATTTTATTTTTCACCCATACGGGTTACTTTCCAATTTTAGAGCAGATTATCTGCAACTTTTTCAAATCTCTTTCCGTAATAGCTTTGTTTGCATATTCCTTTTGTTCTTCTGTGAATGAATCCATATTTGCATTGATTTTCTTTATAAGTGCGTCAATATCAAACATATTCCCCGCATTGTCTGGCTTTGCGTTTGGATCCATTGTTCCGTCAAGCATATCGCTTTCAACGATTTCAAAACAGTTTTGATAAAGGTATCTTTTCAAATAAGTTTCGCTTGCCCCTGTGTTTTGTACTTCGTGGCAACCTTTAAGGCTTGCCGTTGCCATCGGGCTTGTAAAATCAATCTTTTCGTTATTTTCACAGTCTACAAAAGAAAGTGTTGCAAGTTCGCTTGTAAAGTTTACAACGCAACAGAATTTCAATTCCTTTGCAATTTTATTTATTGCAGGAAGAATGTCGGCAAGTTCATAATAGGTATAACCCGCAAACTTGTTCTGCCCGCTTTTCTTTACATTGGCATTCTGGAATTGAAGTCTTGCTTCATTTAATTTTTCAAATACATTCATTTTTCGCCCCCTTTATTTTTTCACAATTGTCTTGTGTTCAAGTCTGCCTGTTTTTGGGTTTCTGCCCAAAGTTCTTGTTGAGTGTTTTCTGACAACCCCATTTCTTGTATGTTTTGATTTTGGCATTTTGTTCCCCCTTAAAGCTTCTTAAAAATAATCTTCATTGCAATTTTAATTCTTAATCGAAATGGTGCAGAATTGATTGTTTCTGCAAATTCGTTAAAACTTCCGACCTGCTCTTTTCTTATTGCCTGTCGTAATTTTTTTACGGCTTTTGCATTCATTTCTTTTTTGCCCCTTTCTTGTCTTTCAAAACCTGCAATTCTTTCGGGAAGGTTTTAGATTCAATAAATTTACTTCTCGAAACCCCTTTTGCTTCGGCTTGTTTGTCTAGCCATTCCAACTGATTTTTTCTTAAATAAATCGAAAATCTTGCTCCGTCTGTTTTCATATTTTGCCCCCTTTACCACGGTATATCTTCTTTGAAGCCTTCATCATTTTGTGAAGTTTCTTTTGTCTGATTTCCGCCTTCAGTCTTTGGATCCACCTTCACTGATTCTGCTACAATAAAAACCTTGCTCTTATTGTTTCCGTTCTGGTCTTGCCATCTGTCCTGTTGCAATCGCCCCGCAACCCTTACAAAAGCCCCTTTTTCAATTTTCGGCTTTATGTTTTCGGCAATCTTGCCCCAAACTGTAACATCAAAAAAAGAAGGTTCATCAACCCATTCTTCGCCCTTTTTTGTGCTTTTGTTACAGGCTAAATGAATGGTCAATTTTGCTGTTCCTGTTGAAATATAGCCAAAATCTTTTTCGCCTATTCCAGAAGTTAAGCGACCTTCTACAACAACGATATTCAAGTTTGTCATTCTTTACCCCCTTACAAACTGAAATAATAAAAATACAACCGCAAATGCGATAATAAAGATTTCAAAGGCTTCGGCTTTTGACGGCTTCCACCTTTGATAATATTTCCCCTTCTTTTCTCTGATTTCCCACATATCAGATTCACCCCGCCTACTCTGGCACGACACCTTTTAAGTCAAGCCCGAATTCTCTTTGTAGATCCCAACATACGAAATAACAGAAAGTTCGTACAATGTCTTTTTCTATTCCGTGTTCGTTTAAGGATTCTTCTTTCGTTTTTTTTGCAAGTTCAAAATTGTGGTCGATTATTTCCTGCAACATTTTCTTTGTTTCTTCTGGCATATTTTAGCCCCCTTATGCTTAATATCTTAACACCTAATTATTGAAATGTCAACACTTAAAATGTTAAACCCAATTCCCCGATTGCATATTTATAAAAAGAGTTCTGCATTTCCTTTCGGTGAAGTTGCACAGATTCAGAAGGCTTCAAGCTTTCGTTTTTTTCCTGCAATTTTCTTCTACACCTTCCTACGCTTTCGATTGTCGGCAATCCGTAGTTCCTATAGTGCAACAGGTAATCTTTCGCAGAAATGCGTTCCAGATTAAAGCCCTTTCTAACAAGCATTTTTGAAATTAAAGTAACATACAATAAATCATCGCTTGCCCTTGTCTTTGAATCTTCTTGCAGGATTTCTCGCACCTGTTTTTCTAACAACCCTAATTTCATTCTTCCACCCCCTTTCTGTGTCTGCCGATATACCAACCCGCCCGAATGTTTCTTTCTGTTTTTGTTTTGCCATAACTTGCAAAAGCTTCTGCCTTTTTGCGTAATTCTTCATCAACACGCATTATGTCATAAACGGCTTCTCTTTTTTCCTGTTCCGTCTGCTTCATAGTTTGCCCCCTTAATCTAAATCCGTATTGAATCGGTTATTGAAGAATAGATAAAGTTCCGAATATTCTCTTGTCATTCTGTTACTCCCTATAAATCAATTCATAAATCATTCTTAAACCTTCGCCATAGATAATACATTCCAATTGTATAATACATACTTCTTTTTTGTGATAAATTGGAACATCGCAATTAAGAGCTATATCAACTGGTGACCCTTTATCACAATGTACTATAAATGAACCTGTTACTAACTTTGTCATTTTTCGCTCCCTTTATGCTTCAACTAATGTGTAGCAATTGCAATTAAATCTACAATAACCACAATTATTATCACAAACCTTGCAGGCTTCAACAAAATGCTTTTCTGTTACTTCTTCAACTTCTGAATCATCATATAAAACTTTACAATTCAGAATTGCCAACTGTTCGATTTTCTTAAAATCTGGACTAACAGCAACCAACCTTTCAAGAATTGTTTTTTCTGGCTTGAAGTTTCCGCCTTCTGCCGTTGGTGTAAACTCCCCGATTACATAACCCTTACATTCTCTGATCTGTTCTTTTTCATCTGAAAAACTAAAATCTGCTCTAATAGTCATTTTCTGCCCCCTTATGCTATTGTTATATAAATAGTGTTCCTGCCGTCTTTCCAGATATACCCGCAGTCGCTTTCTTCAAAGTTCGGGTATTTTCTTAAAGCTTTCAAAACACATTCTTTTTCTTTCTGCTTTCCGTAAAAATGACATTCAACGGAAGTTTCCTTGTAAAGCCTTACACAATAATTTCCATCAAAGCCGTTAAAGTTCAAAATACTTCTGATTGTTTTTGCAAGTTCCTTTTGTACTTCTTTTCTTGTCATAATCTGCCCCCTTGTAAAGCAGGGCTTTCGCCCCGCCTGTTTTTTTAGTTTTTGGAAAACTTGTATTCTATGTGTTCTGCAAGAATTACAACCTTTTCGCCTTCCTGTTTAAGTCTGCCAACTACACGAATGCCTCTGCCTTCTTTTCCAAACTCTGCAAAGTTTTCTGCCATTGCTCCGTAACAAATAATTTCAAAAAAGTTTTCTTCTTTGACTATTTCTTCACTAGCGTTTTTATAACTTCTGGTGTAAGAAATAGTTGTTCTTGCTACTGTGCAACCATTTTCCAAAATCTGAAGTTCAACATCTTTTGTGATTTCGCCTTCAAGAATTAAATTGTTTAAACCGTTCATATAAAGCCCCCTTATTGCTTTGTTATATATATCTTAACACCTTTTTTATATTATGTCAACACTTTTTTATTTTTTTATTCAAATAAAGAAGGTTGATTTTCTTTTCTTAATCTATAACCAATTCTTCTGTATTCTTCGTAGACAGGCTTCCAGATTATTTCGCATTGCTTCTTTTCGGCAGGAAGCAAAACCGCCATTATATCTAATTGGTCTTGTAATTCAAAATTAAAAGGACAACCCTTGCACCCTGTTCTTTTGAAATTATAAGGCGGGTAATATAACTCACATAATTCTATTTTTCTTTCGGCAATATACCAATCAATAAAACTTTCTTCAACAGGAAGAAGCGGGTGAAACTTTTTAAGGCTTCCTTCGTCAAATATTGCACAGGTAGTGTGGGATCGTCTTAATCCGCCTTCTTCTTTTCTCATACCCGTTATCTTAATCGGTCTTTTGTTTTCTTCTGCCCATTTGTCCGCAACATTCTTTTTTAATAATCGGCAACATTTATCTGAAACTTTTATTTTGAACTCTGGTGTAAAATTGTATTTTAAATTTTCGGGGCAAAGAAAGGTTTTCTTTTCGCCTTTCCCTAGATAATTCAAAACAGTTTTCCCCATTCCGCTATGCTGATAATAACTTATTTTTTGCGAATGTTCTTTTGACTTGAACGGATAGCCGACTTCTTCTAACATAGTTTTGATATTCTGTTTTGAAAAGATAATCAGAACACGGCAATCTCTCTCTCTCTCTCTCTACAAATTGCACAATACTTTTATATTCAATTCCTGTATTCAAATATACACGGGGGATTTTATTATTCGGTAAGGCTTCGTCAAACAGATAATGCAGAACTGTTGAATCCTTCCCGCCCGAAAAACTGATATAAGCATTATTTTCAAGGTCGTATAATTCGTTTATAGATTTTATTTTCTGGATTCTGTCTGCAAGCAAAAATTCATTCTCGGTCATTTTATACCCCTAATCAAAAAGCCCTTGTTGTAAGCTTTCTTTTTTCTGCCATTGTTCCGTTATCTTCACAGGCTTTATTTCAAACCAAACACGGCTTATATTCTGCCAATCTTTTTTGTCAAATACCACTAATTCCTTTTTATTGCGTAACCCGATTTTTTGAATCTGGGCTATCATAAAATCGGAAGTAAAATCGGCTTCGGTTTCAATTCCATAATGCGTTCTTACAAAATCTAACCTGTGCCATCTTTTATGCCCCATTTCGCCAAGTGTAACGCAAAGCCCTTTTTGTGCGATTTTTATTGCTAGATCCAAACAGTCAAAGGCACTTCCGAAAGGGTCTAAATCAACAACATCATATTTGTTGCTGTTGATATATTCTTGACATAAAAGCTTTAATGCTTCTGTGTGGTAATCTGTCTTGCATTCTGGGTTTATATCGTTTGTTATTACCTTTGCAATCCTGCCGTTCCAGAAACACCCGCCCGCATAACAGTCAAGCAAAGAAGAAGGGTTTATATATTCCCTAAACTTTTCGTTCACAAAATATTTTTCTTCCCTGTGCTTTTCATTGTAAGTATCACCGATTTTTTTAAGCCGTTTCAATTTTATTGAAATTGATGTTTCTGTTCTGCCGATACTTTGAGCAATCTGCGAAACGGAAAACCCTTTGTTCTTCAAGTCCAGAATCCATTTTATTTCGGCTTCTGTCCAAGGTCTTGGATTGCTTATTGTATAACCGCAATTCTTTGTTTCTTTGGCTTTTTGTTCTTCTGGAAACATCGGCAAGATTGTCATTTTATACCCCGTTAAAAAAGGCGGGTTTCCCCGCCCCCTTCTGCTTATTTCTTATTCTGATAATAAGGACACCACTTGCAAACATTACAATAAGATTCGCATCGCACATCTTCACCTTTTCGGAACTCAATATTTGTTCCGCCAAGTTCTACAAGAAGGTTCTTCGCTTCTTCTTCACTTTTGCAAACCTTCAAGGCGGTTTTTCTGCCTGCTTTCATAATTGCCCAAGTATCGCCCTTGCTCCATCTTTCTTCGGGTGTACAACCTTTCAATTCTTCGTCTGGAGTATTCTTGTCTGCTTCAAGTTCTGCAACACGGCTTTTGATGAATTCTTCAATTTCTGCAAGTGCTTTTTCTGTAACATCAAATTGATATACGAAAACAGGAGCTTGCGGATAATTTGGATCCATCTTTGCCTTGCTCTTTGAGTGGTCTTTGATTAAGGCTATAAATTGACACCTTTTTACATTCAAGCCGTTCTGCTTCATCAACCAAGCATAAATCATTCCCTGTTTGTACCAATCATCAAAATCTTTGTAGATAATTTTCCAAACTGCACAGGTCTTAAAATCTGCCAAGATTTCATTTTCCATATCGTAATTGTCAACCCTTCCTGTAACAGTCGAGTTTCCAACCTTTACGGCAAACTTTTCTTCTTTGAATGCGTTGTCTTTCTGCTTCTCAAAAATTGAATGCACGGCAGATCCAAACACCGCCCAGATAGAATCGCTTGCGTCAACTTCGATTTCTTCCCAATGCCTTTCGGTCAAGATTATATCCGTTGCCGAGTGAAGCAAAGTTGTTGCAGAATATTCACCTTCTGCGTTGTGCTTTTCGATTGTTACCGCCTGCACTAAGGCATTTGGTAAATTCATAGAATTAGTAACTTTCATATTAAAGCCCCCTTGTATTTATTTCTTCCAGAAGGAAGTTTATAGCCTGTTCTTCTGTCTTGATGAAGCGGTTATTTTTAATGACTTCTTCAAGACCCTTTCTCATTTCGGCTTCGGTGTTCCCGCCTGCCATTTCGTAAAACTTAAAAAGCTTTTCTTTATTGCTCATTTTAGCCCCCTATAGTTTTACATCTTAACACCTATCTTTTGATATGTCAACACTTTTTTTTATATTACATTTCCACCCCTTGCACCATACCAACCTTGTCCGCTTCCTTCTGCAATTCCTTGCCACTCAATAACACGTTCCAACTTTCCACCACAGGAAGAACAAACCTGCTTGTCTTTTTCCTTGTCGTAATCTTTGATTGCAATTTCCTTTTCTTCTTCCCTGTTGCATTCTTTACACTTAAACTTGTAATACATTTTCTTTACTCCTTGTTGTAACAGTTTAGTTATCTTTGTTTGTATTATGCCTTTCGGTCTTGGAGCATTGAAGGGCATAGCAATCCCCCAGAACTTGAATTGCTCTGGAGTTGCTTTTATGCCTTTTCGGGAGCTTATCGCACCTTCGGGCAAAGGGGTAAGATTACACTTTCCCTTCTCGGAACTTTTCTCAACCTGTAATGATTGCTATTCACCCCGTTCCTTTCGCAAGGGGTCGTGTCTTTGAATAGTCCCCACAGTAAACACTTTAAACCCTATCTGCCCTGCCGTCTACTTTTTTTCAAAGCTTACCGATGACAGATATTGAAAGGAATACTAGAACAAAAACACGATTAGAAAACTTAAAAAGCCGATAGATAAAAAAATCCTTTTTACAAGGTCTAGCGGTTGGGAAACCGAATCTGCCCCAGAATACAAAAGCAGAAACTAAACCCTGCAAAAAGGATTTCTTTTTCGTATTCTGTCTTTCAAATAAGGGCTTCCCACTTCCCTTGATTAAATATTACAACAATAAAAAAGTTTTGTAAAGAAAAAAAATACTGAATTTAAAATATTCGCTACAATGCGTTAAAAAAGGCTCGGTAATATAAAATCATTACCAAGCCCTAAAAAGCCCCACAGAAGCCCAATTTAATCGTTTTACCAACCATTTTTTAAGGGTGTTTGAGCAGAAAAACGGCATTTTTAAGGGTTTTCCAAAACTAACAAATGTTAGTTAGTTTTTATTCTTCCTAACTATTGGTAGTTAATAAAAAAACCCGCCTATTCGGAGTAAAATCAAAAAGGCGGGAAGTCGTGCGACTTTTTGCCCATTGGGTGGGCTTTACTTCTAAAGCAAGGGGGCTAAAGAAGTGTATTTATATTATTATTTATTTTTGCTCATTTGTCAAACATTGTGTTACAGTATCGCCCCAATCTTCCCATAGTTGAACAAGGTGTTCGTAATAATTTAAAATCTGTGCATAGTCCTGTATTGTTTGCGGGTCTTGTAATTCTTTCCTTTGTGGCTTTGGCGGTAACACATATTTCGTTTGAATTATCTTTTCGGTAGTTTTACAGCCTGTCATTATTGGCAGAAATAATAGCACTAACAATATCACTAATTTCTTCATCGCTTTTTGCTCCGTTTATTTTATTGCTTATTTCGTCTGCATCTTTTTGGATCCGCTGTATTTCTTCTGCGTGTTTTACCAAGTATGCAATATTTGTCTGTAAATCCTTGTTTTCGATTTTGTACCCTTCAATTTGATTTTTCAAAGCCTTGTTCTTTTTCCATAAGCTTTGAAGCCCTGCCCCGAAAACTAAAAGCAGAACAAACAGGGCAACTATAATTGTAATCGTTATGCTCATTCTTCCCCCTTTGTTTCTACCCAATTATCACGGCAGATGTTGAAGTCAATAGTTCCCAATCCGACACCATAAGCAAAGCCGATAGAAAGCCATATTTCTTTTATCTCTGCTTCTGGAAGGATTCCGCACCAATGCAGAACACAAAAAGCAAAGCCGACAACGATTAAAATAATTTTAATTAAAAGTGAAGCGTTTTTTATTTTCATTTCTTCCCCCTTAAATAGCCGAGCAGGTTTTCCCGCCCCCGAATATTTATTTTTGCACCTTCCTGTTTGAATCCGTCTTGTTCAAATACGATAAAAGAATTATTTACTTTTCCCAAGTAAATTGCTATATGTCCATATTTATTCGTCTGCGTTTCATTCCAGATAAGAACATCACCCTGCACCCAATTTTTTTGTTTGCTTCTTGAAAAATATTTCTGTTCCAAAGGCATTTTTGAATAATCAAGAAACAGGTCTTTTGCACCGCCCGAAGAAGAACAAGAACCTGTATGCTCTTTTATTCCCAAAACATCAACGCAATATTGCCGAAACAGATCCACACATTGAAAGCCGTACACCCCGTCAAAATCGCATTTCCTTCCGTTCCATTTCAAAATGAATTCTTCAAGTGTCATTTATTACCCCATTATAAACTTAATCAGCAAGGCAACACCTTCGCCAAGAATTGCAATTAAAAGCCCGATAAGTTTTGCTTGATATTTTTTTTCTGTTTCTGCAATTGCAAGTTTGATTTTCATATCAACAGAATCATTTATTTTTTCTGCAATCTTGTCTGGCATTGTTTTCAAATCGTCTTTGATTTCCTTGATGTCTGCTTCCACTTGTTTTACCCTTTCATTGATTACTTCGTCACCCATAATCATTCCCCCATTTCATAATGAATTCTTTGTTCAAGAAAATCAAGATACATTTTCATTGCTCCGACTTGCTTTTCAAGCAGGTGCTTTCCTGTATCATCAAGGTCAAAAGGGTTGCCCGACAATACATTTTCTGCCTTTACGATTTTTCTGTTGAGTTCCGTTTCTTCATCAATCATTTTTAAGATGTACTTCTTCATAATGTTAAGTTTACACCCTTTTTTTCTTTGTGTCAAAATCTACTGCCGATAATATGCAATCTGTCTCTAGTGGTGCGGTGGCAAATGCAATTTCAGTCGGGTTGTTTCAAACAATAACTTTGCCATATACTGCACAAAAGAAAGGGTATGTATATATAAACGGAAATCCACCAACAGGAAGTGTGGCTTATGCTTATTTCAAAATAACAGATAAATCAAACAATGTACAGGATATGTGTATAACATCAACAGGTGGTGCTCAACAAGGTATTTGTCTGCCATTAGAAGCAGGAGATAAAATCGAAAGAACAGCAGGTTCTAATTACACATTGTCTATAAAATTTAGGGCTATCGGTTAAACATAAAATATAAAAAATATGTTGAGTTTTATTCGTGTTCCTTGTTTTTAGTTATCTATAAATCCCAACCATTTTTTTGTTGTATCCACTTGCAGGGTCTCCAAAAAAGGAGTTTGTAGGTGTAACTGTCGTTGTCGTTGTAATCACTCTGATAACTCTGCTATCTCCTGCCCCATAGAAAAACACACCTTCGTTTGTTGTGATTGAAACAGGAGCATTTTCTTTACAAGCTATAAGTTTTAACCCATCTGTAACTTGTGCAACCGCACCACTAGAGACAGATTGCATATTATCGGCAGTAACCGAATTGGCAGGCGTTCCGCCCGAATTAGTAACATTTCCGTTATCGTCTACATAAATAATAATAACGCCTGTTTCGGGATTTATAGTTAGATTTGTTGCACCTGCAACACCCGTTGTCAATGTAAGTTTACCACCACCCAACTGTTTGAAATATATATGATAGGTTTTAGAACCTGTCTTTTCGTTATCAAGATACAGTTGGAAAGTAGAACCACCACTTGCACATTCACCTATAAAGCCGATTGTGTTATATGTAACATCTGCTTTCGGCATTGCGGTATCAGTCGGGATTGTGTACCAACGAACAGAATCGGTTGAGTTTGTCTTGTTGCTTGCTTCCTGTATCTTACGCAACATCAACTGTAATTGATCTGCAAGATTGTTCTGTGGTTTTCCGAATGAGAACTGAATATCATATTCCCCCCAAGACCAATGCTCTGTAATTGACAGGATTTGTGCCTTTGCAGATTTACCCGAAAAGGCAACAGTTATAAAATCACCAATGTCGTACTGTTCACGGAAAATATAAGGACATTTTGCAAGTCCGTTTCCGCTCATTGTTAAAGTCTGCCCGTACTGTGTAAGCATTGAAATTGCTTCGGCTTCATATTCTTCTTCAATGGTCAAACTAGACTGATTATCCCAACTTTCAAAGCGGTCAAATCCTGTCGGTGTTCCGTCTTCGCCTTCGTAAATATCTCTGTCGTCATTCTGCCCCTTGCCCCCGATATAGATTGCGTTGCTGAATGAATCAGAACTGTCCGTAAACTCCCCGTTTGCAAGGCTTTCATAATTAGTGTCAAATCGTACTGTCTGCGATAAGTCCTGCCCCGAAAAAACTTCAAGCGATAAGCTTGTTCCGTCAAAAGCCATTCGCCACCCGATTTCTGATTGTGTCGCTATCGTCTTGCAGACTTCATAAAGGTTAGAAAAGTTTTCACTAACAGAATAGACCTTGCCTTTTGCGTCTGCCGAAGAAGGAATTGAATTTGCTATCGGCAGTTGTCTTTTGCTTTCTGCGTTGCTTCCACATTGGTCTTGAATCAGATTACGCAAAACAATTTCGCCTTTGTCGGTCATAGCCCAAAGCCCGTTTGAATTAAGGTTTTTTATAACTCGCCTTTTCAAAATGTATCTTGCGTCACGACCTGTAATCGTTCTTATCTGGCTTCCTTTTCCGTCTTCGCCGATTGCGTCTTGTATCGAGTAGATTTCACCGAAGTCATAAGAGTTGTCGCCGAATTGAACAAAATATCCCCTTTGAAAAAGTTGCGAGTTCGGAATGTTGTAATTTATGGAGATTGTAAATGTTCCTGCTTCATAAATATTATGCTCAAACGACACTTCTTGATAATCGTCTATTATCGCTTGCAGGATAAATCCTGCGTTTTCATATTTATAAAGTTTTATAATCGGCTTTGTTTTATAACTCATTTATTTTCTCCTTACAAGAATAAATATCACTATCAATGCGAAGATAAAAATTATCATTTTAGACCCCGATGTACTTCTGACGGAATGACAGAACTGCGGTTAAATTATTATCTGTCAAATATTCAATTTCGTTTTCACCTTGTTTTAGATTAAAAGTCATATCTGATGAAGGCTTTAAGGAAGATATTACATTTTTATTCAACTCGAGAAAAGCACTAATCATCAACGCTTGAGCCCCACTTATCAAATAAGTTGATTCATAATAGGCAACACTTCTCATAGTCATATTTATTCCATCTTCTTCTACAACCCAAGACTCCCCATCTTCACTTGAAACTACTGTTCCCATACTGCCAACTGCAATAAACCCATAATAACTTCCGTATGCTATAGAGTATAACCCGTATGTAGTTCCGCTATTTTTTTCAACCCAAGTACTTCCGTTATCTTGAGATTTTATCACTTTTCCCGATGACCCAACTGCAACAAAATATCCGTTTCCATAACAGACGCTATAGAATGTATTCGTAAACCCCGATGATTGCACAGTCCAAGAGGAACCCGATGTAGATATAGCAACCATTCCCGATGACCCAACTGCAACAAAATGTCCGTTTCCATAACAAATAGATTCCATAGTGTAGCCACCCGACATAACACTTCTATTCCAAGTTGTTCCATTTCCACCATACAAATATGCACCCGTAACACCAACAATAACCATTATTGGATTGTAAGGATTGTCGCTTATTGCAATATCTCTTAGGTTTGTTGTATATCCGCTTATTGTAATTCTTGTCCAAGTTATTCCATCTGCACTATTTAATATTACACCCGAAGCACCGCAAACTACAAACAAACCGTGCGTTTCATTATACACAACTCCCGTTAAATCTGTTGAAACTCCACTTGTTCGCTCTGTCCAAGCTTTTCTATCAGTAGATGTAAGAATAATTCCGCTTGTTCCTACTGCGACATAAATACCGTTTCCGTAAGCAATTTTGTATATAGTTACATTTACTCCGCCTGCTTTAAGTGTCCAAGTTGTTCCTTCTGTACTTAAAAGCAAAGTTCCTGCATTTCCCATTACATATATATCACCACTAATTATAACGGGCTTGTTCAACACAATACTTACTCCGCTTGTTCGGGAACTCCAAGAAACCCCGTCTGAACTTGTAATAATTCTTCCCGACCCACCACAAGCAATAATCATATTTGTATTGCTATTAAAAGCAACCCCTAGTAAATCCGTATTGATTCCACTTGTTTGTGCAGTCCACGAGTTCATTTCTCCGCTGGTACTTGTTATAATTTTTCCACCAGAGCATACTGCTACAAGTTTCCCGTTTGCAAAGGTAATACCATTTACAATAGCACCGCTTCCTTCTTCTGTTTGTCCTTCCCAACTTATTCCATCTGAACTATAAGCAATTACTCCGCCACCACAACCCACGAAAAACTTATTAAAGGCATAAGTTATGCAATAGATATAAAAACTACTACCACCCGATATAAAGTTTCTCTTTGTCCAATTAACCCCATCTGAACTTGTAAGAACAGTTCCCGATTGTCCTACTGCAATAAAAAGATTTCTTGCAGGAGAATAAATTATATCTCTAAGGTTTGTAGAAACTCCGCTATTTTGTGTTGTCCATTTTCTGCCATCTATTGATGAAGCGATAACCCCGTCGTCCCCTACTGCCACAAACTTATTTTGAGCGTAAACAACTGCGTGTAAAGCACTTCTGTTGTCTATCTCTATAACATAAGAATCATCCTTGTAATAATCTCTAACAAAAGATACTTCTCCTGCAAAAACAATTTTCCCCTGCCCTACGCAACAACTGTAAATATTTCCACCCTGCAACCAATCAAACATCATTTTATCTGTTTCAATTTTTTTATTTCCATTGTTTGTATCAACAAAAACATCATTGCGGAAATATCCTTCAAGTGCTATCTGCTTTTCATTTGTATTGTTAATCAATACAGGGTTTTTAGAGCCTGCGTTCAATACTGCCTTTATTTGACAAGGAACATCGCCATTATTTTCAACTACAGTTTGTGAGTTTCCTACGGTTATTATAGTTTCTTCCAAATCTTCCCAATAAGGCTCACAGGCAACCCAAGACAAAGAAGCCTTCGGTGTTCCTGCGGTATCAGAATTGTGGGTTTCAAAAATAGGGATTTGCGGAACGCACTTGATTCTTTTACTGATAAAATCGTTTGTATAAATTAAATAGCCTTCGCCAAGTTTCGGATTCAATGCAGAAATCAATTCCCTTCTCTGCTGATAACGAAGGGTCAAATTGTTATTGTCCTGTATTGCAAGCGTCACAGATAATTCCCTTTGTTCCATAAGTGCGTCTAAAAATACGCCCCCGTCTTGAAACGGAACTGTCTGTGTCTGAATGTTCAAGCCCGTATTTGAAAAACCTTCCCATTCTGTAATTCCGTAATTACCGCTAGTCAAATCAAGTTCTGTTCCGTTTGCGTTCTGCCATACTAACTTTTGCATTTTCTAACCCCTTATATAATTCCGTTTATAGCAAGATTTCTGTTATATGCCCGTAACTGTGACATCATTGCATAAGCACTTGTGTCCTGTAAATTATTGAAAACCACATTGAAGTTATTTGTATTACCGCCCACTCCTGCCAATGCCTTCTGCGTGTTTCTTGTATTCAATACCTGTTCACCGCCCCTAAACCTAACAAGCTCTGGTCCCGCTTCACCTACAAGGGCCAAACCTTTCGGGGCATCATTTGTTCCTGTCGCAAAACCGAATAATTTTTTCACTCCATTTACAATTTTCTTTCCTGTTTCTTTTACAGCTTCGCCCGCTGTTTTTAGTCCACTCCAAACGGCTTCGCCAACATCTTGCAATCCTTCCCAAGTACCTGTTCCCATTCCTTCAACAATATCTGGCACAGATTTTACAAGCTCTACAACAAGTTGTATCATAACAGGAATTAATTCGGCAACGATTTTTCCGATGTTCTTAATTAATGAACCTGCAATCAAAGCTGTTGCTTTAATTACACCGCTTATGATTACTGCAATATCTTTTCCCGAAAGGCTACTTAAGAACTCCGACAATCCTTCTACTACGGCACTCACTATTTCTGGCAATACTTCAATTATAACTGAAATTATTGTCGGCATTTCTTTTAATAACCCTTTTACTAATTCCAAAACGGCTTTCAAAAGGTTTGGAATAACGGCTTTCAATAAAGACGGCAATGCCTTTACAATAGTTGTTATTATTTTCGTAATTGCGGGCAATATTATCTTTATCAATTGCGGAAGTTTTTTAAGAAGTTTCTCAATAAGCCCGATTAAGCCTTTTAAGATTATAGGCAAAGCCGAAACAAGTTTGTCCAAGATCCATTCTATTCCGTCTACAATCATATCAAGCAAACTTTCAAATATATTCATATTCGACAACGAACTTATGACGGCATTCATAATTGCCTTCACGACAGGAACAACGGCATTGATAATCTGCGGTATCTGTCGCATAAGGTCTGATAAAATTGAACTTAATATTTCACCCAAGTTTAACAAGCCACCAGAACTTAAAATGCTTTGCAATAAAACTGAAATAGACTGCATAACACTTGAAACAAATTGCGGTAATTTCGGCAGGGTTTCAACAAAGAATGTCAAGACACTATCTTCAAAGGCAAGAATAGAATCTAAAGCATCGTCAATGTCAAGCTTGAAAAGATTTTTGAAAATATTAACAATTCCCTTTGCTACCTTCTTCAATTCGCTTATCATTTTCTTAAATGTTTCTATGACTTCTTTTCCTATCTGTTTGAAAACCGCTTTTATTTCATCGCCGTTTTCTGCAACAATTCCCTTTACCCTGTCCCAAGTTGAGATTGTTCCTGTTATAACTCCATCATTAGTTTCTTTGTATGTTACGGCTTCGCTTTGGATCATTGCCATTTTTTTGTTCTGGTAATATTCACGAATGCGGAGCATTTCTTCTTCTGCGTTTTCGAACTTCTGAACTTTTGAAAGTTCGATTTCCATTTCTTCTTCTATCTGCTGTTTCTTTAATTCGATAATCTGCAAAGCAAATTCTTTTTGCACTTCGTATATTTCTTTTTCTGTTGCTTCTTCATTTTTGAGCCGTTCTATGACAACTTCTTTTTCCTGTTCAAGCATTTCGATTCTTTGTGCAAGAAGTTTCTTTTTCCATTCATCGCTTGTTTCTGCTACTGCACCAATTCCTTTTGCAATTCGTTCAATAATTGCAACTTGGTCTTTGTAATATTGATTATTTGTTGTAATTTCCCCGCCCGCTTCTGTCATTATATTTACAAGTTCGTCTTGATAGAATTTTAGTTTTTCTTCCTTGCTTACAACTTCACCTGTTACTGTTTCGATATTCTTCCATCGGGCTTCTTGTTCTGCTATTTTCAATAAATACTTTTCTTTAAGTTTTGCAATTTCTTCTTCTTTTTCTTTTTCCTTGTCGAGTAATTCCTGCTTTTCGGCTTCAGAAAGTTTTGCATCTTCTGATAGTTTTATTCTATATTTTTCTGTTGCTATAAGGCTTTTATATCTTTGTTCTTCTAATTCAAGCTCTTTGAGTTTTGCTTGTGCCATTTCCAAATCTGCACCATACATTCCTTCGTATACAAGCCTTTCGTCTGCAATATATTTGAGTTGTTGTTGATAATAAAGTATTAATTGGGTTCCTGTCGCTGTTCCGCTTTCTTTAGCTTTTTCCGCCTTGTCGTATTCTTCCCGAGCTTTTTTTGCATCTGCCCAACCTTGAATAATTGTCGTAAAATATTTTCTTACAGGTGCAAGGGCATTTTCAAAAGCCTGTCCGTAGGCTTCTTTTAGATCCCCGATTGCGTTCTTCAATTGCTTTGAAGTGTCAATCGTGTTTTCTGCCATTCCTTTATATTTTGAAGCAAGAATATCAACGGCTTTTCCGTTTTTCAATTCTTCTTCGGTCAAGCCTTTTAATTCTGCGTTCTGTTGTCCGAGCCTTCCGATATTTCCGTTAAGTGTTGCGTTTAATTGTGTAACTGCTGTTTCAAGGGAAATTGTACCCGTTGCCGACATATCTGTTGCCGTCTGAATTATCTTCATAACTTCGGCTTCACTTCTGCCTGTTGCAACTAATTGCGACATCATCGGCAATAATTCTTCATCGCCTATATTTGAAGTCCTTTGCATCTGGCTTGCAAATTCTTTGAGATTACGGCTTGAACTTTCTGTCATTATAGGGCTGTTTTGTATAGCCGTATCTAAAGCTCTTTCCGCATTAAGTTGTTTTTTATAGGCATCGGTGCATTCGCCTATTGCCTTTGAAAGTTTCTGAAAAGATTTTACGGCAACCCCTACAGCAAGCCCGATTCCGCCTAAAGCTAAACCCGCCCCCGAAACTGCACCAAGCAAACCGCCTTTTCCAAATCCTTTCGTTACATTAGAAAGAACAGAAGAAAGTTTTTTAGTTGATTTTTGGGCATTCTTTACACCCTTTGAAAACTTGCTATCGTCAAGCGTGACTTCGGTACTTATTGAGTAATCTGCCATAACATCACCCCTTTATAACAAGCACCGCAAGGCATTTTCACTTATCGGAACATCTCGCCCTGCAATCGGCTTGTCTTCGGTTTCATTTTCGTCTGGGTTTTTTCCCCAAACATAACAGGCAATATAAATTGCCAAGTTCTTTTGTTGCACCTTTTCAACTTTTTTCTTTTGGTCTATTAAAGCAATTATTTTTCTCGGAGTGGATTCCCAAAAGTATTCTTCCGAAAGCCCCATTGACAATACTTCATAAAGAAGATATGTATAGGGCAATTCAGTTATGCTTCCTTCTCCGCTTTTTTTTCTTCATCAACAGGCAAGGATCCGTACAAGGCTTTTTCAAATGTTTCTGTAATCATTTTAACATCGCCCAAGCCGTAATCGTCTAGAACTGTTTCTTCCGTTACACCTTCCTTGTCTTTAAGCCCCAACCAAATAAGATGTGGAATTGTTTTGAATGGGTATTTTTCTATATCTGCCTGCAACTTTTCCAGATTGTCAAGCCCGCCCAATTCTTCTTCAATTTTCGCCCAAGCAGAAAACCCAAATTTGATTTCTCTTTCTTTGCCGTGAATGAATAATACAACCTTTTCATTCTTCAATTTTTCAAGTTCTTTTCCCATTTCTTTTTCCCCCTATAATAAAAAATCCCTTGTAGTCATAGTATAAACCACAAGGGACATTTTGACAATAATTTTTAATTAAAGGCTTGTATCAATCATAGGTGTTGCACCTACTCCGAATGAATCCTTCAATCCGCCTGTTACGAATACAGAAGCAGGAGTTTCGGCTTCGGCATCTGGTGTAAATACGATTGTCGGGCTTGCAGAAGCGGTCTTGCCTACTGCGTATGTACCATCAACCAATGCTCCGTTTGAATCAAGAACACCGATTGTCTGTCCGTCAATTACAGAGCCTTCGGCAAATATGAAACTTGCTCCGCTTTCTTTTGCTCCTGTGAATGTAACTTTGCTATTTGAATAAGAAGCTGTTACAGTCAAAGCAGAATCATCGCTTGCAACTGAAACAACAGGTGCATTGAACCAATTTGACTTTACAGAAGAAGGAACGGTTGGATCGTCTGTTCTAATGTGAGTACAAATTGTTCCTGCTTCCTGTCCTGTTGGAACAAACTGTGTCTGAACAAACTGTGCTGTCATAGAAATATGACCGAAGTTCATAGAATCAGTTTTTGTTTCACCGCCTGTTTCTGGGACAGAGAACTTTCCCTTTGCATACCAGAAATATTGATAGCGGTTGTTTCCACTTTCGTCTTTTCCTGCAAGCCATACACGGAAGCCAACGGCAACATCTGGACTTTGGTCAAGAACTGTTTCAACAGTCACACCATTTGTTTTCTTCATTCCAAGAAGCATTGCAAGTACATCAACATCGCAATCAATCAATTCAAGATTGAGTTCGGTGTTACCACGATTTGAAGCAGAGAAGAATGGGCCATTGTCCGCAAAATCTACTGCTACATCAGAGTTTGGGTTTACAGTCGCATTGACTGCTCCCTTAAGCGGTATAACTTCACCAAAAGAAATTCCGCTTGCGTTATCGGAAAGAACTTTTGCAATTACTACATTGTCCAAACCGATTTTTGGTGCTTCGTTCATTTTTAATTTCCTCCTTAAAAAAGAAATAAGCTTATTTTATTTTAAAGAGAATAAATATCTCTCTTAAAATACATAACCCTATGACGAATATTATCGTCTATATCTGGGGCTTCTGTGTTGCTTGTGCATATAAAATAATTTTCCTTCATAACTTCTGCAACTACAAGCCCGACTTCCGTTGTTGTCTTATAACTAGCAACCGCCTTTGTAAAAATATGTATTTGTACCCCTATGCTATCAGCCAAAGGGAAATTGTCTGCAAATTCTTTGTCTGCTTGGCTATCGTCTAAAAAGATAACGCAAGGAAATTTCGTTATACTGTTCGGGTATGAATCCAATACCACAGGGGCAACCGCAGTAATTCTTGCATCGTTCAAAATTGTATTATAAAGCAATTTCGCATTTATCATTTGCTCACCCCTTTAATCATTGCATTAACTAAAAGCTTTTGTATTTCGCCCCTGTTCTTATCTGTTGCAGGTTTTAGCCAAGTTCTTGGCTTCATTCTACTTGTTCCGTATTCCAGATAAGCCCCATAAGGCGGGTTTTTCAATGTGCTTCCAACTTCGCCCTTTGTTCCGCTTACTGTATAAGTTATGCTTCTTCTCAATGTTCCTGTATCAACGGCAGGCGGATTGAATGCTTGTGAAGGGTGGTGTGCAATCTGCTTGTTATGTGTGTAATAGGTCTTTGAAAAATCTATTGCCGTGTCCCGCATACTTTCCATTGCTTCTCTTTGAATTAAAGCACAAGATTGAGCAAGGGCTTTTTCCATTTCGGTCTGAACCCTGCCTTTTTTATCTGCGAGAATCTGCATAAATTCTTCAACTGATACATTTTGCATTTATTCATTCTCCACAGGTACAAGCAAACATTCGCTATGGATCCGCCATTTGTTTTCGGGGCAAATATTATAATATTCTTCAACCCCGTCATCATAAACTACTTTGCAACGATTTCCGCTTTTCATATAACTTGCATTATCAAAAAAGCATTTTTTCGTTTCTGCTGTTCTTTCGTTTATGCCGTAAAGTTCTATTTGTTCTTTTGTCAAGGTGTTCGGTTGCACATCAGCACGGAAACTTTCAAGCGGTGCAGTTGTATAATCGAATGTCTTTATCCGTGTCCCTTCTGCGTTTACTGAATCTGTCAACTTTGCAACTGTAACTGTCGCATTCGGAAAGTGTACCATTACGCAACCGCCTGCCTTCTGTAATCTACAAGCATACTGCTAACTTTTGCAGAAAGCCCGCAATCTGCCATACTTCCAAAACTACCGCTATCGCCAAAGGTTGTTGAAATACCGCCTTCGGAATAACTCTTTATTCCTTCTGCCTTGTTCAATTTCAAATTGTATAATTCAGAGCAGGCAACCAGACAAGCCGACATTATATCATACGGCAAACTATCTTCTGCCCCTTCTACATAGCCCAAATCGTTCGGCAGATAATAACCGCTTATATAATCAACTTCAATTTCATAAACCCCCGCAACTGCATCGTAGGTCATACCCCTTGTATAATAAGCCCCGCACCAACCAATTCCACGATACAAAATCCCGCCTTTTGAATATTTCGGAATAAGCTTGTAATCGTCAATTTCTGTGTCGTTGATTGTTACGCTTGAAACAGATTGTATAGGCTGTTTATCAAGAAGCAAAAGTTGGTTGTTGTTGACATTATGCACTTCGCTATTGCTTGCCCTTGCTAAAGGGTAACCCAGATAATTTTCAATCTGTGCCGACACTTCCTTAATTAACAAAGTTAATAAATCGTCTTGTGTTGCAACAGTTATTCCGAGATAAGTTTTTAATGTAGCCAAAGTGCATAACATCATTTTTTTCGCCTTCCTTATTTTTTTGTCATTCCTATAATATAAAGAATGAATGCGGAAATTGCTCCAAGAATACCTGCAACAAGAGCAGGCACTTTTGCAATTTCTTCAACAGTAATTCCCGCAATTATAAGACCTGCACAACAGATTCCAATGAGTATGAACTCTATTGTTATGACAATCTTATTTTTGAAAAATGCTTTAATCTTTTCCCACATTTAATTTACACCCGAATTAAAGTCCTGTTAAAGTCAAAATAACTTTTGCCATTCCGTCTTTGCCTTCTGTCGGCTCGATTTCAATAGGCTCTGTGTATTCTGTAACATTGACAGTAACTTCTTTTTCTGCTTCTATATCGGAAGGCTCTGGAATGTTTGAAAGTGTGATTGTTGCCTTCTTCATTCCGTCTTTACCTTCTGTTGGTGTAACTTCCACAGGCTCTGTGTAGGTTGAAACATTTATTGTTGCAGTCTTGTTGTTGTCAAGGTCTGCTATAACAGGAACTTCGCCTGTTGCAACAATGCCTTTCGGGTCAAAATTACAATCGCCGAAAACAACATCTGCAAATTTTGCCCCTGTAACTTTAATGTATTTATCTGCTCCCTTAAGGTTTACATAATAACCTTTTACAAGGTCACTACTTCCACTAGCTTCAAGTGTTGCATAGTCAACAAAATCGCCGTTGGAAGTGGCACAAGTAACAACTTTAATTGCAGTTCCTTCTGTGCCACCTTTAACCATTACAAGAGCCGAATCAATACCAATGCGGTCTTTTGCGGTTGTAATATCGCCCGCATAACCTACCATATCGATTACTTGGCTTCTCATAATGATTCCCCCTTAAGCGTTAGGGTCTTTGATTGCATCACCAAGAACAACAGAAGCTTTTGTTGCACCTGTAATCTTAAGGTATTTTTTGCAACCGCTAATGTCGATTCCAACACCAACATCAGAATCCGAGCCTGCTTCTGTACTTGCAACCAAAGTTGCTACATCTTCAAAAACACCATCAGAAGTGTCGCAAGTCTGCAACTTGATAGCAGTTGAAGAAGATCCACCGATTGCAATAGCAATACAAGAATTGAAGCCTGTGCGGTCAAAAGCTGTTCCCGCATTTTTCTGATATTTGAACTGATCCAATAACTTACTTCTCATTTTAGGTTTCCCCCATTATTTAATTTTTAAGGCGGGTTTTACCCCGCCCCTTGTTTCGTAACTATTCATTAAGAAGGCTGTGAAAGGCTTGCCTTTACGAATGCTTCTGGGTGCTTGCAAGCGAAGTCGTGTTCTGTGATAAGGCGAACAAGTGTCAAATCGTTCTGGAATGCAGAAATGTTGTTTCCGTTTCCGTCTGCGAATGTTCCTTCACGGCTCATTTCAACTGAAATGTCATAACCTACACCCCAAAGGAATTCTGACCAATCACCAACCCAGAAGTCGGCAGTAATTGGTGAGCCTGTTCCGTTATAGCCAACTGTTGAAGATTCAATTACATCATAGCCCTTAAGTTTTCCGTTATCGAGTGAAGGGAAAGCAAATGGACCGCTAGAGAATGCAAGGTCTTCAAGCCAAGATTCACCGATAGGATTCAAAAGCCATTTGATGTTTTCCATTGGAATATTTGCCTGCTTAAGTTTTGCGAGCATTCCTGTTGGTGTCTTAAGCGAAAGGGCTGTTCCGCTTGCAGGTGTCCAAGTCTGAACTCCAGAAGTATTTTTCAATCCGAGCGGAGTATGTGCTGTTCCTGTTCCGTTCAAGAATGCTTCATCAAGGGCAATTTCTGCTTTACGGCGAAGGTCGTTTGCAATCCAACCATCAATGCCTACTGAATTATAACGCAGAAGGTCATTTGAAATTGGCGAAAGGCTTGCAAGTTTCTTTGCCTTAAGATTTACTTCACCGAAAGAAGCCTGTGAATCTGGAATCTTCTGTGCTTCACCTACCCAATATGCACCTGCCGAAGCAGTCATTTTTGGAATTGAAATATTGCCCTTTGGCATTGGAACTTTACGGATTCCGAGCTTTTCAAGAATTGTTCTTGCATACAAAGCTTCAATGTATTCGCTAGAGAATGCGAGTGGAACAGTAAAGCCACCATCGGCAGGAACTGAAACAGTCAAAGTTTTCTGTCCGAGAACTGCGTGCAAAGCTTTTGAATTTGGATACAACTTTTTAGCAGAAGCAAGTGCTTCGTCTGGTGTAACCTGCTTTACATTCATTGCGTTCTTTTCGTTCATTGCCTTAAGGTAAGAACCAATCATTTCGTTAACTACTGTTGTCGGGGTTTCTTTCTTCAAGCCCTTTACAGAGTTTTCGGCATTTGCCTTTTCAAAGTTCAAAAGCATATTGCCGTTTTCTTCAAGTGCTTTCTTGTTTTCTTCAAGTGCCTTTCCTACGGCTTTTTCTACTGCTTCATTGAACTTCTTTTCGTCTGCGATATTTGTTACATCGCCCATTTCTGCCTTGATAGAAGCCTTTGCTTCTTCAATGCTTTTCTTTGTTCTCTGGTCAATCAGAGTTTCAAGTTCTGAAATTTTCATTTCTTTTCTCCTTATGTTTTTTTCGGTACTTCCGATTTATATAAACGCAAGGGGTACTTCCCCCGCCTTTAATTCAAGTTTATTCCCCGATTTCTATTTCGTCAAGGTTTATTTCTTCTTCTTCTTCAATTTCGATTTCGTCTTCTTCTTCTGGCTCAAAAGCCTTTTCAAGCCTTGCGGTCTGTTCCTTGATTGTTTTCTTACATTCTTCAATCTGCTTTTCGCAAGCCTTAATTCTTTCGATAGGGTCAACGAAGTCTTTGCCTTCTTCCCCGAAAGATTTAACCGCCTGTGCGATTGCTTCTTGATTTGCGGGAACAGCTACGGCAGAAAACTCCAGAAGTTCCCATTCGTTAATTATAAATCCGCCTGTTTCTTTGTTCGGCACTATATCTTTTGCAATAAAGCCAACCGAAACAGCATTGAGCATTCCTGTTTTATAACAATGATATGTAAAGTCAACAAGTTTTGCTTTTTCGCTTGCTTCGGCAGGGTTGCTCGAAAGTTCCTGTATTGTCGGGAAATATACATCACAATAGACACTTTTCCCTTCTACACCCCAATTTTTCGGAATGCCTAAAGGGTAATCGTGTTGATTGTGAAAGCCCAAAAACTGCGGATTCTTTTTGAAGTTTTCAAAGTCGCAACCTTTGGCGATTAAAATATCTCCGTCACGATCCACAACTTCTGAACTAATTTTGAAACGAACTGTTCTTTCTTCAAGTTCTTCTGCTTTTGTCTGAAATATTCCTTTCTTCATTTTATGCCACCTTTAATGTTTCGATAGTTTGTATAACTTCCCATATATAATGGTCTGAATGATTTGTAAAATCTTTTGCGGGAATTCGTATAATTTCCCACCCTTTTTTTACACCCAAGAAATAATTTTTGCGTTTATCTCGCTTTTGTGCATTAGGTAAACTATGCCAATATTCCCCGTCTATTTCAATGGCTAATTTTATTTCGGGGAATGCAAAGTCTATCATAAATCCCGCCATTCCTTCTGAATATTGAGAAATAGGGTAATAGCCATTTTCATTCATAAGTTTTTCAAAAAGCCTTTCGGGTGCAGATATACAGAAGTTTTGTGCTTCGTGTACTTTTCTAATTTGTTTTTCTTTCCATTCGGGATTTTGAAATAACTCCCTTATTTCTTCGTGTGCTTTTTCTGTTTGTGCTTTTATCTGTTCTTCTGTCATTCCAGAATATCGCCTATAGTTATCTTCTGAAATAGTGCGGGTTTTTATTCCGTATTCATCACACCATCTTTTCAAAGTCCTTCTTACAACTCCGTATTTTTCCGACAATGCTTTCAAAGTCTGTTTCCCTTCGTTATGCTCTTTGTCTATAATCTGCATAAAGCCTTCTTTTGTGGTGTTGTATTTTTTCGCAAAATATTCCAAATTGCCGTTCGGGTACAACCTTTTATACATACATTCTTTTGAGCAAGTAATTTGCCTTTTTCCCCTTCGCATTCTCGCCTTATATTCGTTTCCACAAACAGGGCATATCAAAATAGGTTCTTTCATTCTTCCCCCTAATTTATTATACCACATTTTAGAAAATTACGGGAGCCAAACTACAACGGCAGTTGCAAGTGTTTCCTGCGGATCCGTTCGGGTCGCTTGGGTATAGCATATTGTCAACCCCGCCTTCTGTATTTTCTACTTCAAATGTTTCACTCATTGGTAAAATAGTTCCGTCAATCATTATATGGCTTTCCCTTGTTCTATCGTCAAGGGTTGCAATCCATTCCTTCTGTTCAATGCCTGTTGCTTCATAGGTTGCCATCTGCCCCATATTTACGGAAGCCCCTGTTTCTGTTCTGGCAATCAGATAAGCCCGCACATCAGAAAGTTCGTTGAAAGCTTCAAGGCTTGCTTTCTGTAATCTTTCTTTTGTTCTTTCCAAGCCTTCGCCTTCGTCAATGCTTTCGGCTAAAGCTTTACGCATTTTTTCGAGCAATTGCTTTTTTGTTGTCTGATTGATTTCTTCGCTTTTCAATAGTCCGTATCGGTCTACCCATTTATTAAACATTTCATTTGTGATTACAACATAGTCAATTTTTGAAATGTCTTTTTTTCCGTTCATCACCTTTATTGCGTTTTCCCTTCCGCCTTCCATACTTTCAAGCCAACATTTTGCAAGCCCACGCTTTACGGCTTCCCCGCAATCCTTATCGAAATAATTATTGCACAGGTTGTTTATACTTGCACTATTGCATTCTTTAAGATCCGCAATTTTATCTTTAATGTCGCTTTTCTGTTTCTTTGCAATTTTCTTTACGGCAGAAACAAAAGAAGGCTCTTTGCTTTTTGCCTTTTCATCGAAGTCGTGCCAAAGTTTTGCTTTCCATTCTGCAATTTGTCTTTGCTTTTCCAAAACCCTTCCTGCACTTCCTTTGAAACTTTTGCCTTCTTCTGTTTCTTCTGGCTTCGGTTCTTCGGCAGGCGGTGTTTCTTCTTCTGGTGTTTCTACTTCTTCAAGGTCGAATTCTTCATCGGCAGAAATAATTGTATGCCCCATTGGTAAAATATAATGCCCGTCTTCTGGCTTTGGATTTATACCGAACTTTTCGCAGAATTGCTCTTTTGTAATACAGCCATTTTGAACACCGAAAGAATAAATGCGTAAGTTCAAGTCATCGTCTTCGATAACCTTTACTTTATGCATACACATTAGATCGTCATATTCATTTAATAGCTGATTGTTTACAACCCTTTCAAAGAACTTCAAGCGGGGAATAATTACATTCTTTTGGGTTAAATAAAAGGAACTGTCGATTGTTGCCCTGTTGCTGTTTTCGATAATTCCAAAAATCTCTGGCGGAAGTTGATAATGTTGCAAACATTCATCACGAATAAACTTCCTGCTTTCAACCATATCAAGCTCTTTCGGGTTTATTCCTAAAGGCTTCAATTCCATCGAGCCTGTAAGGATTGCGGGTTCTCTTGCTTTTCTAAAGCCCCCGATTTTTTCCATAAGTGATTTCTTTAAGCGTTCTGCCCCGACTTCATTTCCTTGATAGCCAGAAACATAATAAGGCGGTGTTGCATCATTGAAGAAAAAGTTTTTTTGATATTTACTTGCGTATTCGTCAATTTCTAATTCATCGCCAATGCTTTCACTTAAACCTTTTCCGCTTCCGTATGGATCCACCAAGTCAACATCTTTGAAATAAACAAAATCTTCTGGAGCAACTGTCAAAGTCACCCCGCCTGTCGTTCCGTATGGTGTAACAATGTAATAATGATTGCCAACTGTCGGCTTCTGAATTATCCACGCTTTTGGAATCGGCAGAAGTGCAATTATTTTTCTTCCGTTGCGAACTTTAAGCCACCCGCATTCGCCCACAAGGTCAATATAAGCGAAAGTCAAATAACGCAAAGTCCACCCGTCTAATTCTGGAAATGTCGGGCAAGGTTTATCAAGTAATTCATAGAGTTCGTGTTCCCCTATAACTTCTGCATTTTCACCATTCTTTCTGTAATCTGATTTTTTATAGAGCTTTAATTCTTCGCTTGCACAGGTGCGGGCAATATATCGCACGGGGTCTAATCTGGGGTTTTGTCCGTATAATGCAGGCATTTCCCCGCTTGCCCTGTTCGGTGCAATGCTCCATCTTCTTCTGATTTCGTTGATAAGGTTCACAATACAATTCCCCCAATCGTAATATACTTAATTTATACACCTAAAAGGGAAAATTGACAACCTTTTTTTATTGTTCGTTGATTTTTTGCATTATTTCCATTTCTGCTTTTATGCGGTCTATTATTTCGGGATCCGCTTTGTAATATGAATAAAGCCAATGAATAAAATCGTGCGTCATTTTATTACAGGGCAAGAAATATTCTGGAACAAGATTTTTGTAGTTTTCTTTGTTAAGGTCTTGATGGTGAATTTCAAAACCTTTTCGCAGGGGCTTTAATGTTATTAAATCTTTATTATTACTCCACTTTTTCATATAGCTCCGAAACTGCTTCCATTCTTTCGATTGCCTAAACTTTCGCTTTTCTTTTTCTGCTTCTGTCATTCTTCAAACTCCCCTTCATAGCCGTTTATATGCAAATATAAATCCATATGCATTATTCGAACTTCCTTTTCTAGCTGTTCAATCTGCGCATTGTACCTTGCTTTTTCTTTTTCCCATTCCCTTCTTATGCGTTCCATTTCACTTGCTGAATCTAATTTAAACATCACCAGAAGCAGAAGAAAACAGAAAACAACCCACCCGCAAAACTGTTTCATTTCTTCCCCTTATATTTCATAAAAACTAACAACGCATTTTTCAAAATCTTCTCTTGTTAAAGTAATAGTGCCATCAATTTCCCATTCCTGTTCTTTTGACAGGTGAAAACTTGCCCCCTTAAAATAACAATCGCCTTTTGAATAAATGTTGCCAATCAGAATTTGTCCCTTGTCTGTAAACTCCGATTTTCTGCAAGTGCATTTCCATAATTTCATTTTTTTGCCCCCTTATCAAATAATTTCAAATACATTATTTCAAGCCCCAATTTTTCGGCTTCTGCTTTTTCCCGTCTTGCTCCTTTGCTATCTTCCCAACCTTCCAGAAGTGCAATATGCGTGCAGGTGCTTAATGCTTCAAGATCCCGAATCATAAAATCTTCGTATTCTGACTTTGGGTTTAGGCTCAACAAAGCTTCCCCGATTCTTACAGGATTGACAACTTCAAACCCGCACCCCTTATAAAATTGCTCTGCCCTTAAAAAGTTTTTTGTATAAACTTCTTTTTCAAGCCCTGTTATTTTTCCGCTTAAGTAAACTCTAGTCATTTTTTGCCCCTTTTACAATTGCTCTTGGAATGTATATTTCTTGCCATTTGTCTTTGTGTTCCCGATAGTATTTTTTTGAATAAGCATTTATTTTTTCTTTGTTCTTCTGGTAATATGCTTTCCTTTCTTCCTTGTGAGTTCTTATGTAT
>Ga0265301_10001547_pt1 | contig 29628 bp, 20 predicted proteins | sample AusTroGonzalo_MG_2_FD_193488 | JGI IMG/M metagenome (GOLD analysis project Ga0265301, IMG submission 193488) | Bovine rumen microbial communities from tropical cattle in Woodstock, Queensland, Australia - Gonzalo_04 | ecosystem: Host-associated > Mammals > Digestive system > Stomach > Rumen ... | reverse complement strand
ATGTATAGGGATGGGCGGTACTGACAATCACATTCGCTTTGACTTTAACGCACAATTTGAAATGGCATTAGTTTTGCCGCCCATGACGCAGGATACAATTTTTATCGAACACGCTCATGCAAGGTCATTACTTCATCATAATTCATGGATTTGCTGCTTTTATCATATAGAATGATTGTAGGATCTATGTTTTTCATAATGCCTTTTCCAATCTCGAAATTGATGGGATTTGGTGTGGCTGGAAAAAGGTGAATTACAACCTCCTCACCATGATCGTTTCGAATCCGATCAAGCATTTTTCTATAGTGTTTTCTAAAACTTGTTACTTGATCCCATGACTGAAGAAAATCAAAACCAGGCTCTTCAGCATGAATAGTGTATACTGGAAAATCGTTGGAAACATAACGAGTATCAATTTTCCCGCTAACGTTTATCAAGAGATTAACATTCTTGCTTTTCCCGGTAGAATTCGGAGCTATTACGCTGTAGTCCTTTTCGCTCTCGCGCCAACGCCAATCCTCTGTATCTCGAAAACGCTGAAATGTTTGCACTGGGGTTTTATTCCCAATAGCATAACCCAGATAGCAACCATAAGGTATCAATGCCATGATAAAAGCTGCATATTGCGCATCACTTTCACGATCCGTAAAATACTTCTTTATCTTTTGATTAATCGTTGCTTTGGCAAGATTGATGTTATCGATATCACATAAATCAATGACGATTTTTTCGGAATTTGGGTAATAAGGAAATAATGCATCTGCTTCTTCCTTGAGTGTTACGGATGGCCTTTGTCCATGAATAAGACTTTTTAATTCGATTATGGTTTTCGGCAGTTGTCGATTTAGATCTGTCGCTCGTTTTATACCTTCCTCATGTTCACGCTTCATTTCCTCAAGCACGGAAACAGTATATTTTTCAACTTGCCCACGATCATCAATCAAATGATTGTGATCTGGGCAAACAAGCATCAAATTGTCAATATCTGTTGCTTTTTGACCAGACAAGAGGACATCACCTCTTGGCCCGGTTGGGGTCCAACTAATAATATGTGCTATATTTGATTCATTTATTGGATCCTGTGTAACATCGTCTATGTAAAGGAGTCGATTACATCCCCTAAATTCACAACGTCCTCCGGATCGTAACCATAAATGTTTCTTTACCTTGTCGGGTATAGGTGGCCTTTTATTCTTTTCCATAATCAATTCCTTTCTGCTCTACAATCTCACCGTTTGCTATGTTCCAAAGTCGAAACTCTTTATGACCAACGATAATAAAGCAACTTTGATCAAAATTATTATTGCGTTTTGAAATCCTTAACCAACTTCGTTTGTCAACAAATGAGGGTAACGGATTATCTTGATCATGTGTATGCCATTCACCGAGGTAGGCTTTGATATGGTTCGATTGTTCCCATATTTCATCCATCAGCTTCTGATGTCCCTCATTATTTCGGAAAAAGCGAAAACGGGACCCTATATCATGGCTAAAGGGGAATGATATATCCGTAATACAGAGACACATTCTGCGAGCATCAAACTTGCCTATTATGATTCCACCTATTTCTCTTCTAAAATCATAATTTCTTTGAATGTTTGAAAACTGTTCTCTCACTTCTTTCTCTAGGATTACTTCCCGCATAGCCTACACCTCTGCACGTTTTGGATTTCTTTAGAGATAATTGAAAATCCATGGGTTTGGAGCTCTTCAAAGTATTCGGATGTGTGGAATCCGTTTTGCTTTAGTTTTGTTGAATCTCCCAGCCAAGAAACCATTCTTGAGTTCAAGCATTTTCCTTTGAGTACCTCTATTATAAGCCTTGTAGCCAAAATCGCAGTTTGCTGACTGTCTAATACTGAATATTCAACAAAAGTTCCTGCACAACCAGATAATGATTTTGCGAAAGTTTGCCCATCCTGAACAAAGCTTCCTTGAAAATGGGTTAATTCGCCTGAGATGGTGTCCGAGTACAGACACCGAAGGCATGCGCCTTTTGATGTTATTACTATTGTATGTCCTCCTATTCCATACGGCTCGTTGAAACAAACAACAAACGGTATGTCAATTCCGTTTTCTTTTATCTTTTCATTAATCATCAGGTTAGTTGTCGGATTTCCTGTTGCAGAGACTATCAGGTCATAGCATAATAGTCGTTCAATATCAGTAAAAAAAGACTCTGCGGTTCGATCTTGAAAGTTTAAGCTATCGATTTCAGCATATGGGTATTTGCCTTCAAGATGCTTTTTCATTAAGTCTGCTTTATAACCACCACAGATCGCTGCATCAAATCCAAGTATGTGCCGATGTATATTGTCATATGCGAGAATATCATCATCAAGAATATCAAGGGTTCCGACACCGCATTGACAGAGATTTTCAGCAATAAAACCGCCAACCGAGCCACATCCGATCAGTAAAACGCTTTTGTCTGTTAGATCCGTCTCAGCCCCACTGCGCTGAAGAAGATAATGCTGGTCTATTCTATAAGTAATAACGGGATCGACTTTGCAGCATTGAGAATTGTTAAGACTTGTATGATTCGTGTTATTGCATGTAAGCAATGCTGCAGCATATTGATCGCCATAAAGCGAAGGAATCTGAACGAGAATTAATCTCTTAAGATGCTTTGGCTTTATAGATAAAAACTCTTTAAAGCGTCTGCGTTGTCCTCCAGTGATGTGTTTTAAGATAAAGTCTTTATAGCTTTTCCATGTTAGTTCTGTGTTCAAAGAAGGAAGCGCAGACTCGCGTAATCTAATTCGTGTACAGGGTATATGAAACTCTTGATCTTTTGATGCATCATGCGATACATTTCGAAAAAGAATATTTTCTGATTCTTCAACGGTAGAAGAAACAATAACCATTCGCCGATAATCAGAACAAACAGCAGTGTACTCTTTTAATTCATGTTCATCAGAAACCGGCAAATTAAGATGTATTGCATACTTGCTTTTAGATTTGCTAGCCCAATACACTTGAAATTCTCTGTACGTTTCAAAAGACTGTGTTTTTAGGTCCATTCTTAATATTTCGAGTGCGCGATCAAATGAGTCGATGACAAGCTGGTCAGGCATATCTGCGCGAACCATAATGCTGTCCTCGTCAAACAAACAAACTTTTCCATCAGATGAAACATGCGGCCTAAACCCCGAATGATCTGGCAAAATAACTGATGGGAATCGATTTGGAAAGCCAGTACTAAAATCAAACCACATACGGATTGCAGTATCGTTTTCTATTGAAACGATTCCTTCATACACATCTTCGGAGATCTGCACGAAGTTAACATTCCGTGATTCATTCAGTTTTTTAATTGCATTATTCAACATTAGGCAGACTCCGAATGACCCACATAGCTTCGATCCGTCTTGACAGGGAAATCCTCTCCAAAAATTTCCACAAGAACACTACAGGCTTCAGATCTTTTCGTCTTTTTTTCCACTTGTGCTAATTTGTCCTGCATTTTGCATATTTTGCTATAAAACTCTTCCTGTTGATTAACTGTCATTTTCTCAAATAAATCATTTCCTGGTTCAACGAATAGAGATTGTGATATACGATGATACCATTGTTCTGTTTGACTGTCATAAGAGAATACGAAAGCGGTTTTGATTTTTTCGACAAAAGAGCAGAATGCTTGGAAATCATCATAAGTCCGTTTATTTGTGATAGTGTTAATCTGATAACAAGGCGAGAACAATTCATACGCTAATGCTGTCAGAGAAATCCCAGTTGGTGCACTATTCCCAGCTTCTTCGAAATGCTTGTTTTTCCATTTCTTAATATAGCGGATAATTCTGCGAAACTGAGCCTGATCTTCTTTGTTTTCGAAATGTTTATTTACTAGCTCTATAAGCTTATGAGGATCACTGGCTTCCCAATAGCGATGCTCATCATCAGAGTTTTCTTTTCCTTTGGCAATAAATAAGTGTTTGTCTTCGTCAGCATAGCACGCAAAATCCACATGAAATGCCTGCTCACCGTTTTTTTGGTAAGTCACGGTAACACAAGATCTTCTGATTTCAACTTTTTTGGTATGACCGTCAAGTGCGTCATATACCCATTTTTTTACGTCGACAGGATCTGGATAATCAGAACGAGATAATGAAAAATCCAATCCAACATCAATGTCATAATCTCCATTTTCCGGCTTGATTCCTGTATGCATCGCGTAGCTTCCTTGATTAAAATAGGTAAAAGAAGGTGCATCATCAGTAATGTTGTCATTCAACCGCTCTAACAGAATATCTCTTTTGCTACGCAGATCCTCATTTTCAAACGAAAGCTTAATTGCGTCGTGAAACTCCAAGAACTCGTTTTGAAGATTGATCATCTTTTTTCTCCTCCGTTCATATCTTTAGTTTAATGTATCTCAAACAACATCCGAGAAACTTACAAGCAGCTTTTCTTTTTAGGTTTTCAGTTCTTTCGCTATGGCGAGTAATGCTAAGAAACTGTCTTTCAGTACTGTCTTATCGACATTTGCGTTCCAACTGAGTCGTATAGAGTTTGAAATGTCATATGATGGAATTCCCATTGCGGTCAGGACATAACTTGGATCATAATTCTTTGACGTACATGCGGAACCGTTTGATACACTACAATGAACCTTACTTGCAAGCATAAGCGCTTCAGATGATACACCATGCAAACAGATGTTCAGAGTACTACTAATACAATGCGTTAAATCACCATTAATGGACCATTCTAATTCGGAATCATTAAGTAATTTCAACAAGAGATCTTGTATCTCTTTACACTTCATCTGATTAGATTGATATTCTTTTTCGGCAATCTCACATGCTTTACCGCAGCCAGCAACCAGCGCAACAGGCACTGTACCAGGTCGGATCCCATTTTCCTGTTGACCACCATACATTATATTTCTAACCGGAGGAAGCTTATATCTCTTTTTTCGCAGCACCAGAACACCTACACCTTGAGGCCCACCCATTTTATGTGCACTGAATGATAGCATGGTATACTTCATGCTTTTCAGCTCAGTTACTAGTTTCCCGCAACTTTGCGTAGCATCTATATGAAATAAGACTTCTTGTGATGATAAAGCCTCACCAATCTGATCTACAGGTTGAATGATCCCTGTTTCATTGTTAACATGCATAACACTAACAAGTGCTGTTTGAGGTGTGACTTTTTCCAGGACATCACTTGTAGCAATTACTCCATTCTTATGTGGAACAATGAAATCAGCTGAAAAACCTCTTTTTTCCATAGCCTTAACTGATTCCAACACTGCTTTGTGTTCAATTGCTGTAGTTACAAAGTGGGTTTTTCCAGATTCACGGGCATAGTGTTCCAATCCTTGGATAGCAATGTTGTTGCTTTCAGTTGACCCACTAGTGAAGAAAACTTCGCCAGACATCACGCCAAGAAGTGAAGCAACTTGTTTGCGGGCGTTCTCTACAATTGAACGAGTGTCATCACCATAGCTATGGGTTCTGCTATCAGAATTACCATAATGATTCTTATAGACATCGATCATGACATCAAGTACTCGAGAATCAACTGGTGCTGACGCGTTATAGTCAAGGTATATACTCATTTTACTTCACCGCCAATTCAAGCAGGTCGTCAATGCTTTTTATAAAACCGGTTCCGCACAGATGGGCTATTCCTCGTTCGAGATTAAGGCGAAAATACTTTGAAAGAGTGTCTTCATCAACCGGCAGACCAACACGTAGACACCAAGCTTTCATCAATGCATCGTATATCTCGTAGTAATCTCCACCAAATGTCAACCATGACATCTCTAAGTTACTGTCATTTGCAATAGTAATATCTGTTGGAACTGTTTTTTCCGCCAGTGAATATGCAAGCGCCCAGCGACATAGAATATTCCAGTTTTTTATTCCAGTTTTAGCTTTCAGTCTTGCCAATTGATCTTTTGCCTGCTGTGAAACGCGAATTTGTTTAACTATCATGATTCAAAATATCCTTTCACAATTGTCGTGCTACGGGAATCTTCATCATACCTAAGTGTAAATTCATCACCAACAGAATCCTTGATTAGTTCATAGTATCTTCTGTCAATTTCAGAATCCGTTGAAAGAATCATTGTCTGATCGCTTGCATTAGGGAAATAGTTTTTCACAACAGAAGCTCTGTGCGCTGAATCCAACCTGGATAATGGTGTGTCAATAATCACAGGAAGCTTTTTCTTGGAACAAATAGCTAATGCCCACAGGACTGATATAACCATCAGTTGCTTTTCTCCAGCAGAAAGCATGTTGGAATAAAGCTGTTTTCCTGTATGATCAAGATATGCAATTTCCAGTGTCTCTGGATTCACAGTTATACGATCAATTAAGCGTTGCTTGTTAGCTAATTTGTGATAGCAATCCGTAATGGTTGCCGCTAAAACATCACTTTTTCTGCTTTGAACTTCTATCGAATAAGCATCTAAAATACGTAAAGCCATGTGAGTATACTTGTCCATTCGAGCATTTTCATCAGTAACTGATGCCTCGCTCAAATACGAATCAACGGCACCATTAACCTCCACTGTCTTCTTATTCAGAGTGTTCCGCAAAGAGCTCAGTTCCTGATTTGCATTACTCAGGTTGACTTGGGCAGCAACTAATTCCTCTTGCTTCTTTTTTATCAACACAGTAATCCGGGAAAGTTCATCTTCGTTGATATCTAAGGAAAGATGACTCTCAATTTCCCCGAGCTTCTTTTGTAATTCTTTTTTCCGTTGAATTCTGTCAAGGGTGATCTGCTTTGCTCGTTCGAGTGTTCCATCAAGCAGACTGTTCAACTGGTATAATGCAAATTCAGAGACTTGATAAATAGGTATGGATGTTGAGGCGTCATTCTGCTGCTTTATATAGTCAACAAACCCTTTACAGGCAGCCTCACCACTCTGTTCCTTCGCCAGATAATCATGAAGCAAGTCGTCAATACGTTCAATCAATTGTTGCATCACAAGCTCGTTATGTTCATCCTCAGCTTGTAGCTTTATTTCCTGAATGAGGTCTTTTACCATCCGTAATGGAAGCTCGCCGGCAGCAAGACTAAGTAGTTCAGCTTGTATCTGCTCTAAAGAAGTGGACAATTCTGCTTTATCTCGAATAAGTGCAGCACGTTGCTCAACTACTTTTCCACCTTTAGATTCATAATTGCTTTGCAGATGATCAATTTTATCTTGAATATCGGCTGTTTTTAACAGGAGCGTTTTAATTTCCGACTCTTTATCGCTAACTGCCTTAGCCAATTCCTCTTGTTGTTGCTTTAATACTTCAATTGAATCTTTCGATATGGAAACAGCCTGTTGTCTTGATCGCTTCCTTAGAGTTTTATTAAGGTCGTTTTTTAGCACATCAAGGATATTCAGGCCAAGCATGGATCGAACTGATTCCCGAAGTTGCATATTACTTTCATCTAATGCAAGCTCTGCAATCTTCTCGCCATCAAAGAAGTAAAAACTGGATAAAGCACTGGGAACAATATTCTCAACAAACATGCTCCAGTTGTTTGTCAAAAACTCGTTATAAACCCCGTTTTCCAAGACATCAATCTTCTCTGAAACACGCTGCTTTTTAGAATCCCATTCCCGATGAACAGTATATTCAATCGGCGTTCCATCGTTCACTATAAATGTGAGTTCAATAAAAGTCTGTTGATTCCAACTGTCTCGGTTAACGAGTGAACGCAAATACTGGCCATAAGTTTTATAGCCACTTTCCTTATAAGTTGCAGAGTTACTTCCGTAAAGGCTTAACACGATAGCCTCAAGGAAAGTGGTTTTACCCCGTCCATTCATCCCACCGATAAGGACAACTGGTTTGTTTAGGGAAAAATCAAAAGAGTTATCTCCTGCATAAATACCAAAGTTATATAGTTGCAACCTCTTTATTATCATGGCGCACTCTCCTCTACAGCTTCCAGAGCTGTTTCCTCATCTGCCGGGAGAACATCAAAGAACTTTTCTCTGTACTGACCTCCCAGTTCTTTCGAGCGCGTAAGAGTATCACGATAGAAAGTAAAAGCGTCCTCTTCATTACGGTAATATGTCTTTCGAATAGCACTTTCCAAACTATCCAAAATACCTTTTCTATCATTGATGCCAGCCGCTTGATTTTCAATATCAATCAGACTATACATCATTTCAAAAGCCAGCTCTTCATCTCCAAATGTTTTTTGACAAACAGCAGCCAATGTATCCCATTCATCTTTTCCGAAGCTTTCACTATGAATCCAGTCTGGGTCATCAAAAGCCTTATTCATAACTCGTTCATAGATTTTAGGCAATTCATCATCGAATTCGTGTTTATCATAAACCCATATACGACGAATTGCCCTGAGTTCTTCAAGTTGAATTAGCTGTAGATTGCAATATTCTTCAGGACCATTTTCGTTAATATCTTTTTGAATCTCTAATAACCTTTCAAGCCATTCCTCACGTACTTTTTTCTTGTAAGGGCCATGAAATAGTTTGCCATGATTTCCGGATATACTTCCGTTCATTCGACGGAAACTCCTACGTTCTCTATCTCCAGATTCTTCACCGAACTGATTACGAAACTCCAAAAGCGGGGTCATCCATACTTTTTCCTCGTCGTTGGCAATCATAGCCTCCATAGATTTATCTCGTTCAACCATAGTGCAGACCCAGCATCCAAAGCGGCTTTTTCCACATGTCGGCAAATCTTTATCGACCATTAATGGGCACTCGTTATCTGCAGTAGCTCCTCGGTAAAGAGTTAGCAAATCCGTGTTAGAATAGCCCCATGGATTTGCATACTGCATTAAAAAAACCCATACATCATCATCTGACCATGATTCAAGCGGAGAAAAAACCAACTCATTGGCCAATGTTGGATTTGGGCTTAGGAGTTCTCTAACTCGTTTTTTTTCAAGATTGGTCATTGTCCTGGCGCGGCGAGAGCTCTCTTGTTTTCTGGTGCCAAGGACAAGTATTATTTCACCATGTTCGGCTATTTTACTCTTTATGAATGTGTTGACAGGTTTGATTTTCATCCGATCCGTGCACCAACGGTATTTTTGCCTAGGGAATGGATAGCCTCTACCAATCAAATTTACCCAGAAAGAATCATTGTAATCCGGAATAAGTCTAACTGGATTAAACGGTAGTTTTTGCTCTGCCGCAGCCTTTGTCATTGCTTCCAGGGATTTGGAAACCCACTTAGAAACAACAGGCGATTCCACGAGCGTATCTGTATTCATCACATGAATTGGTTTTTTGCGTTGCCCTTCATCGAGCTTTGCAATTGCCATCCAGACCAGTTGAACTGCTGCGGTACTATCTTTGCCACCCGAATAGCCGATCATCCATGGAATCTCATCAGCGAGATAGAGGTTTTGCACAGTTGTAATTAAATCATTGATGTATTCTTTATTGATTAAGCTCATGATCTCACCTCCTTTAGGTACTCATTTTCCACTCGTTTCTCATCATTTGTTAGTGGTATTTTCATTGCTTGCTTAAGTGCGTTTGCGATCAGCATGATTGCTTTCTTGTTGGTAATTATTCTTCCATTAGGCATGATTGCTCGATGAAGCCAAACTTTCGCGCTGCGTTGCCATTTGACTTCTTCAAGTTTTGAGAGATATGTTTTCATATCATATTCAGGATTCTTCCAGAAATAAGAACCAACCCTGCCTAATGCCTGTATTACGACATTTTGCGTTGCAATATAATTCTCACGGAGATCGACTTTGGTAATTTCTCTCCGCTCAAGATCCTGCCAGGGCATCATATGCAAGGTAACTGTCGACCAGAACGCGTATAAAAAATCTGTTGCCTTGTCATCAGGATGGCTGGGACCCAAGACCAACTTATTTGCTGAGTAAAAAGTATTAAGAGTGAAAAGATTTGAAGAAAATTTACCAAGGATATCTTTCTCTTTGTCGGTATATGTATTTAGAAAGTCAATCCGGCTAATAACATCACGAGTAATCACAGCTATTTTGTCACGTGAGTCATAGAGTTCCGATATTGAGTTGGATGTTTTAATTGCGTTCTTGTTGAGATCAGTAAAGATTTGCTGACTATGAGCAAGTCCTTTATCAGCAAAGAAAACGATAGGTATGGTTTCATCACCTAAAGAAGGGTCTTCTTGAAGTGCGTCATTTATTGCAGCTTTTCGGTGTTGACCGTCATTAATGAGAAACCGAGCATCCATCGAAACTTCTAATATGCCAACATTAGGGTTTAGTTCCGATGCTGTGTATTGAAATGATCCATCAATTGATGCAGCCAGCGCCGAAAAAGCATATGTATCCCGATTATCTAATATATATTTGCTAATGACTGGGATGCGTGTTTCGTTAAGACGCCTCTGAGCACGGTATTCTGGTGGAACGTACTCCGAATCAGACGCAAATAACCTCCCTAACATCCTGAGAGGAACCATTGCGATATAATACTCGCGAGTTGCCTGAATACCTCTTGCTACTGGAAACTTATAAACAAATTCCATGCCTCACGTCCTTCCGCTCCTTAAGACCCGGCATTTCGAATATACTTAAGTAGCTGCTTAAGTATATATCAGACGTGTGGCAACGTCAAGATAATCTTTCTTCAGAATTGGCTTGAAACTCTTATTTTATAAGGCAATCAGACGATAATCATTTAAAGGATACCATTATCTTGTCGCTTAGGTTTTCTCTGCGGATCCAAGACAAAATGCCATCAGAAAGGTCATCCAGTGTAGCTGTACGTGATGATACTTTTGTGAGAAATGTAGTGATTTCCTGGTCAAGTCCTAATCGTTCGATGATAGCGTTCGAATTGTGAAGCGCATTGGATAGAGTTTTCAGATGTGGAAGATCGCTTTCATCATTCTGCCACATTGCGGCGCTTTGGATCTCCATGAGGCATTTATTTACTTGAACGGGATCAATTCTCTGGATAATACGTAGTGTACTCGTAACAGACCCAACTATCGAAGGATAGCATTTTGCCCATTCTTTTTTTATCTGTTCTTGTATGGGTTTTACTTTTCTCGTTCCTTGGGATATGGAGTCATCATCAACGGTTCCTTTTACCGCCACTATTTGGAGATCAGACAATATTTCAAGTAGTGTGGCTTGAGGCTGGTATTGGAACGAAAAAGTCTCTTGAGCATAATGAACCGCATGACAAAGCTGTGTAATTTGATGAACTAACTCATTATACTTGCTGTCATTTTTTGTTTGTTGCTCTTGGTTTTTCTTTTTGTTTTCTAATGTATGTAAGCGTTTAAGCTGCGTGATGGATTGATTCAATCGTTCATTTATAGTCAGTATCTCAGCGTTCATCATCGCTGCCCCCTTCCCAAAGAGCTTTGGCTTCATCAATAGCATTCAGGGAATCCAAATAGGGATTATTAGCATCTGCTTCAAGTGGTGAATCACCAAACTGCGAAAGGCGGAAAGCAATCTGAGAATCTGCTTTTTCGATGCCTTCATCCAGTTTTGCCAGAAGTGTAGTCAAAATCATTAACGAAGCAATGGGATCCCCAGAAAAAGCCATAAGGATTGACAATGTATCGTCAGAATCCAAAGCACTCTGGATATCTTTATAGGCTTTAACTATTTGTTTTGCTGCCTTTTTAACGGGGTCGATTGAGATGATCTGGATGTTGATGTGATTATTATTTACTTCGCTATAGAATCGGCTTACATCCGTTACCAGTTCATCTATCATATCTTCTTCTAACAATTCATCTTCTTCAAGTTGGAACGCATTTGCAATCATTTGCATAAGTGGTTTGGATTTTTCAACTTCAGCCTTTGCGACATTATCGATCCGATCAAGAATATCTTTAAGGAAGCGGTATGGAGCCTGACGTTGACTGGATGGATCAGTAGAAATCAAATCCTCTGCAGGAACAATAAGTTTGTTTACTTTGACTCTATGGAACACCTTTGATAAGCGTGGTTCGTCGAAAACTATCTTATTACCTCTATCACCCTGTGGAAGGTTAAAGTACCTCCGGACAGTCTCTCGAATGTTTTCATCTGCACCACGCTGAGATAGCAAATCGCACAACCGAATCCATTCAGGAGCGTGATTGGAGCTTTTTACGGATTTTCCTTTGAACCTGAATAAATAATCAGAAGTAAGGTTCTTTAATGTCTTCTCGCCATATTCTCCAAGAAGAATCAGGTGGTATATTTCACCAACAATTGCAGCCTCAATATAACTGGTATTTTTACTCTTATCTTCCTCTACAGCATGGACAATCTCATTCTTGATTTTTGATGTCCAAGAAGAAAGTAGATATAAGTCAAAATCCGCATCCGGATAGTTCCAGCTTAACTTTCCAAATTCTCGCCAGCGTATCATTACTTCCAGCAGATTCATGGATTCCCAAGTTGAGGGAAGGGTGAAATAACCGGTACCTTTACTCTGGCGTTCTAGAACCAGGATATTCCGGGTTCCACTCAGGGCCTTTGTAACGTCATCAGGAGAAACGCCTTCCGCCAGCCAGTTAATTGCGTCTCGCAGATAATTGTTAAGATCTCCCAATGCTTTATTAAGCACACCAATCGTGCCGCCAGTAGCGGATACATCAATACCTTTACCGTTAATCCATTCTGTCAATACATTGTTTGCAGCAGCAAGCTTATTTTGAGCTTCTGATGTGACAGAACTAACAGCAGGCTGAGGAGTTCCCTCCGATTTAGATGGTTGGATGGGATCTTTTTGTGGCTGAGAAGGTTTGGCCACAACAGCCCCAGATAAAACTGGAAATCCTAATTCTGCAATGATAGATTCTTTAATACCGGCATAATAGGTTGTCGTACCATCTGTTTCTCGATCTGGTTTTCCGTTTCCCCAAATAGTGAAGAAGCGAAGCATTCGGTCAGCTAACTCAGTATCTCTGACCTGATTGTGAATTTGAAAACTCAGCGCGGTATTAACACCAATAAGCGGGCAGAAATCGCTTGGGAAATTGGATGGATTGTTCAGAATATCATTCATAACGGGTTCAATGATATCACGGATCATATATCGAGGGGTTTGATGCCCTTTGGTGAGATTGTTTTTATACAGATACGTTATTGCAGCTTTAGAAAAAGGATAGAGGTTCAGTTGAACATGCGAGTCTATATCAATGCTATCCCATTCTTTCCCTTCTTTTACTATGTGAATGGGATATTCTGAAGGTAGCGCGCGATTTGCTAGCCATTGGTTTATTTTGGCATCAGGCAATGACATTGCGTTAAGATAACGGCCAACAAACTCATATGTTCCAACTTCATCAAACACATCACTGGGAATATAAATCAAGTTAGTTATACGGTCTTTATGATTATCACGGAAATTATTCTGAAGGTAGTTGCTAGTAGTGCCGACAATCGAAGAAAGACGGCACATCGCTGCTCCAGCATTCATACCTGTATGTTCGACAATAAGCGCATCCAGAAGCGCATCATCTACTCCGGTAAAGGAGGTGACATCTTCTATAAAAAGGGTTAGATTCTTTCCAAGCCTTTGAAGTTCACAGCGTATATCTTGGAAGATCTGCCGAAAATCACCCGGTTCAATACCTGCACACCGTTGAATAACATCGTTAACAAATTGGTTAAGGTAGCTTGCGATTTTTTTCGATTCTTCAAGGCCATCCTCATCAGCCATCAGTTTTCGAGCCATCCGTTCGGCTCGATCTGCTGCTCCATCAGCTTTGATAGCATCGTACAGGTCGGGTGTAACAAGAAAATCATCTGGTGTAAACTCAGCAATAGTATCACGATCAACAAGAGTATTCTCAGCAACTTTTGAATACATGCGTTCAATCGGTCCAGAAGGCCCCATAAGGTAAGAATGAACAACATCATTGCTTAAGAAAGCTTCAAGTCGTTTTCTAGTGACACTATTGAGTTGTATCTCATGGTTCTCGCTATTATCGTTGGCTATTTCAATGATAAAATTATGATAAATGAGATCTTTTAGCTTACCTGGTTCAACAGAAACCGCAGCTCGAACAAGACGATCATAAATCTCTTTATTTGCAATTCCCTGAACTTCTGGTTTATCCAAAAGTTGACGAATAGTTCCCTTCAGAGTATTATCGCTACGCCGAATAAACAGTACAACTTCATTTTCAGGCTTATCATTAGAAAAGCGTGCTTCAAACCAGCGAATCAGATGTGATTTCCCAGTGCCACTTTGTCCATAGACAGTGATAAACTGATGACGATTCTCGGGATTAAGTATACACTGGGTATATATTTCTTCCTCTGTATAAAACTTGGCATGTGATGGCTGCAACTCAAACTTGTTGAGCAAATTAAGCCGCTTCACAGGCACATGTGTGGCTAAAAAATCGCCTTGTGAAGCCGTTATAGAGTCTGGTTTAATTACTGATGCGATACGGCTCCTAGCAATACTTAAATCCATTCAATCTTGCCCTCCTTTGGGATTAAAGGATAGTAACATTTGTGACGGTGCCATTGATGGTATGCGCTTTCAATGGGTGTAAGTTCCAAATATCACTGGAATCTAGAATATGCTCAAGTTTAATGATTCTGCTATCATGTAGTGTCCTCAGTGCATTGGATAGACCATAGTTGATTTGATGATTTGAAGTATCATTCCCAATAATAATTTGAGCATACGGAGTGATCAATTCAATGAATTTGCTGAAGCTAAACATTGTCCCCTTGGAAGGCTTTAGAAAATGTAGAATGTCGCTAATGAAAACGTTAGCATTGGGGATAAAGAACATGTCTTGTAGATAGCCAAATCCAAGGAAAGTGACCCAAAATCGCCAGGCACGCATCGCCATGGCATCAACTGGTAAGCCTGTTAATTCTGTCATCTGCGGACCAAGGTTTGCAAGACTCTGATCTCCTGACAAAACAGCTGCACCAAGGTTAAAGTATGCTTGTGTCACTTTATAGAATTGACCATTTGGGAACTCTTGTAGTTTAGTATTGATATACTGGCGCATTGCATCGATGTTGGCAATGTGCTCTCGATCAACTGCTAAAGAGAGCATTTGGTCTGAATTAACGATTAGCCCCAATTCTTCTGCGGCGGCACGATAATCCGGAAAATAGACTTGGCTTTCACCTGAAAGAGCTGCAGGTTCCATTCTTTCTCGAACTTCAGAAACTGCCCGAGCTTCTTTTTCTACGATTTTACACAGGGTATAGACGCGTTCGGGCGTAGCAGGTGTGACCATCTTATCCTTAAACATTTTTTCCTCCTTAGATGGATTTGAGCGCTTCTGCTTGGATGTAACGTCCATCCAAGAGATCAGAAAAGGATTTATTGATCCAATCGAAATAAGTGTTTTCGTAGATGATGTGTATCATTCGAATCCAAGGATAGGATTGCAGTTCATTGGTCATCGCAACTAATTGTTTATATATTTCACGATCAGAGCCTTGATAGAGAACCGCTACGAGGCCAGAAATATAGAACCAGCTTTTTTGCTTAATCAGCTCATAAAGTACAGTTGGATCAAGTACAAGTAAACTACAGTCAGAGTCATTCGCGAAGAGACGTGCATCTTCCCACGATTGCGGAACCACCAAATTACTAATTCGACGCCGTGTAAGCTCCCTAATAGTATCTGCCAACTGCTCGGGCTTTATGCGCACAATCAAGTGAATAGCGTCCCCGAACATGGCTAGTTGATCAGGACTTAGCTCCTTCTTTGGAGTTTCGACTGGAGATTTAAGAATGAATTTGGCAGAATCACCGATGTTTGGAGTTCTATGAGTAGCACAACCAGCGCAGTACTCGAAAACCTTATCATAGGTCTCGAAAAACATTTCTGACCAGCATTCTTTTCCACATTTACGAATAGATTTTTTCATCAACTCATATGCGGCGATATAATAATCCCATTCTTTTAAGCGAATAGCCTCAATCGCAGATTGCAAATTACTATCACAATTTCTCAGTGCATCATCCAATACTTCAACAACAAAGGTATACCCGGTAGCCTGTGTGACTACTTCAGCAATGCGGATTTTTTTGTATCGACGAAGCAGGAGAAGAACGTAAACATTCCATCTAATATCAGCTTCTGACGCTGGACTATCATCAAATAAATCTTCTACCGAATAACTGGGTTTGATCGTCGTATCGATCATTACGAGATTCCCAATTCGCGTCGAAAGATCATTATTATATAAACTATCCCATCGTTTGATAATCTTATCAACGGTCATGACTTTTTTACTTATGCGTTGGAACGATACTTGAATATCATCGTCAATCATACACATGATACTAAGGCAAGGCAATTGATCTCGTCCCCCGCGTCCCAACTCTTGATAGTACGCATTAGGATTCTGGGGGATATATGCATGAAGTACCGTGCGGATATCTCCTTTATCAACACCAACTCCAAAGGCAGATGTAGCAACCATTACATCAAACTCATCATTAACCCAGGAACGAATTAGTTCCTGCCTTTTATCATTTGGAGTTAGGCCAGTGAAGGTGTTCACATTATTAATGCCATTGTTTTGAAGTAGATTTTTTATATATTCTGCATCGTCAGGTCGAGCTACATATACAACCATAGGATGTGGACACTTACGTACCAACTCAATGATCCGTTTGCTTTTTTCATGTTTTGACTTACACTTAACTAACATATACCTTGGCTCATGTCGCAAGGCATCACATCGAATTTCAATCCAGTTATCCCCTTCAGAAAAGAAGTCTTTGAGAATGTCACGACATCGACGTTCAAATGTTGCGGAGAGCAAAATAGTCCTGATCTGGGGATTTCGAAGCATCAGCTTCTTTCGCCATGATTCCAAGCACTGATAATCGATACGAAAATCGGCACCCCAATCAACAACGATATGTGCTTCATCAATGATTATATTTTTAAGGAATCGAGATGCATTCGCATTTTCAACAGCTGCAGCGAAGTTGTTATTTAATATCAGAGCTTCTGGTGAGATGAAAAGCATACGCGCTTTTTTCTTCTTAATTGCATCAAGAATAGGTGCAGCTTCAACGCCACTACTATAATAGAATATTTCTTCTTCTGGATTGCCGGTTTTAATTATCTTTTTTGCCACTCGAACCTGATCAATCGCTAAAGAAACAGTGGGGACAATAATTATAGTCAATCCTTCTTTTTGATATGAGACTGCTTGTGTAATTAAGCTTTTACCACCACCGGTTGGCATAGAAATGAGTGTGGTATAACCATCCGGCGTGTTCAATGCCCCGTAGAGAGCTATTTTTTGAGCAATCGACCTAAACTGAGAAAAACCAGTCGTTTGAAAAATCATCGGATCTGTTTGTAGGTTGACGAGCGGGCTGCTATTATGTGCAACATTACTATCATTCTCGGATAAGAAAGCGGTCTGTGTAAAATAAGAATCAAGATACTCTGGAAATTGATAAGCGGCTTTAGTAACCCTCGTTTCTGGATCAATCCATAAGCCATAAAGATCGTATGATTCCGAGATGGTATCAGTTGGTAAAAGGATTTCAGTCTGGAAAGTCAATAAATAATTTCTCAGAGCCACCAAAAAGTCGCCTTTATATTTCTTGTCTTGCTGATAAAGTGTAAATGCTGTTATCAAGCGCTTTGCACAATTCAACAAAAACTGCTCGTGCGCAGAGTCGGCAGACAAGTCGGGTTTCTCGACGTTGGCACCTTGAAGCACCGACGTAATCCATTGTTCAATCTGTTGTTTCTTCATAGCGCGGTTTCTCCATCCAAACGAAGGCGGCAGATTCAAGTACAACTTTTGAGGTCTTGATAGCATCAAGAATTAGCTGTTGCTCACGTTGTAATTTGTTAAGATCAATTGGTTCTGTTTTGTAATACTGACCTTTGGCAGTATTAGCGGATAAAATACGTTGCATTTCTTCACGTGCACCACGTAAATTCGAACGACGGCTAAACTGCTCATTTGCTTTCTTTTGTGCTTCTTTCCGAGCATCAATAACAAGTTCTCTCCATTTTTCACCTGAGTACTCTTGCTTAAACCAAGCTTGATTAGACTGTGCAGATATATGACCCTTAAGAATTGCTGATCTTGAGCCTCGTTTGCCAAGATGTGTATAATTCTTTCCTTTAATTCCACGAGTTGTAATCTGGAGGTATTCACGAATGATTTCTGCATCATTAACATCATCCGGATTATCGAAGCTTATTACAGTAACTACTTGTTCTGTCATCATATAGTTGCGATAAGGGCTCATTGCATAAATCGAAACACCATGTTCAAATAGATAAGCTTCGTTTGGTACAAGTGCCCAGGTGAAAACCAACCCTTTCCACGTAATCCCTGCAGGTGCATAAACAGCACAAGCTCGTCCTTTACATGATTGGATAGCATTCGCTGTGATACATTCAAAAATAGCATCGCCAGGTGCAAAGAAATGGAGATAGTCATTTTCTATTGCTTGTTTCCGGATAAAAGTACCACTAAGGGATTGCTCTCGCCCACGAATTCCACTTTTTTCTCGACGTGATGCTGCCACTTGAGACATAAACTGGTTTTGAGCTGAACCAATATAGTCAACCCATTTGGGTGGAATTAAGAGAGAGTTAATTGCAGATTTCGAAGAGAAAGATGTCGCATCATAGGTAATAATACCATTATCAGCTCGGTAACCATGGAATCCAGCAAGAGAAGCCCATTCCGTCATAGCATTCGCAAAAAGATCATTTTCATTCTTTGCATAATACTCTATAAGCCTACGCAACTCAGCATACATTGGTTTAAAAACGAATCCAGCAGCGTCATAGTTTTGTTCTTTCCTTATTTCGTCACGCATTTTTTCTGCACGTTCAATAATTGTTGGGATCCGTTCAGACAGCCCATAACGGAAGTCATCACGTACCGCTGAAAAGATTTCATGATTAATATCTTTCATGATGATTTCCATACCACTGAGAGACTGCTCGAAAATACGTAATCCTTTTCTGAAAAAGTCGAACAAAGCATCTTCAAAAGTATTTTCTGCATAGACAACAACAGAAGTGACGGTAGATCTTTCGGGATCTCTTTCCAAGCGGTCCAAACGGCCAATCCGCTGTTCAATCAAACTTGCATCCCAAGGCAAGTCAATATGTACTATATAATCGGCGCACTGGAAATTTCGGCCCTCACCACCAGTATAGTCGCATAACATAATACGACAACCAGCCTCGTTTTGAAACCGATATGCATTGGCTTCCAGATCTATCAGATCCATATCGCTGCCAAAAAAGCTGATTTCATTTTCTTTAAAGGTGTTGCTTAGGGCAGTCCGATAGGCTTTAAATGTTTCCAAATTGTTTGTAAACAGTACAACTTTTTGATCGTATAGCTCATCATATAGAAGATTCAAAACAGAGCAGATACGAGAACAGTGTTCATGTTCATATCTATCCGGATCATCAAGTATTTCAACGATATGTTGAACAATATACTCTTCTGATTTGATCCAGTTTCGCGTGTTATATACTAAATCGTCATTTTGGATAATCCCTTGTTTTATGAATTCCTTTACTTTGGCGCTAAAAGCCCAAGGTGAACTGAAAAAAGCATTCAGCAAAGGTTGTACAGTTTTCTCAACATCAAGACTGGATTCGCCATGGGTGATCCAATCAACCAAACAATCATAACAAAGTGCCTCGTAAGTGTTGAAATCTTTGTTGAGTTGATAAGGCAAAGGTTTAAGCTGACGAACTGGAAGAAGTCGCGTTCCGTTATCGTCATTTTCTAAAATCCGGCGACGATTACGGATAATATTGTTTTCTATTTGATAATTTCCGCAAATGTAGGAAATGATGACCTTAATCTGATATATGCTGCAATCCTTGGTATCAAAGTCTAATTGATTCAGCATTTCAGTTAATTTTATATCGTTCAAGTCTTTATTAATACTATCCAGCTCATCTGTTATTTCTTCAAACAGATCATTTATGTCTTCAGAGTCATGTGGTTCACTGCCATCATCGAGTATATGCTCATATTCTTCGACCATGTCATTGAGGTCGTCCAACACTAAGGCTGTTTTTTGAATAATACGACTCTGTTTTTCAATCAGTGTTCCAAATTGTTCAGGCGTATACTGGTCGTATTTTTGTGGCTGTAAAAGGCGCAGAAGTGCTAGGTACTCTTCTTTTCTCTGTTGAACGGGAGTTGCGCTCAATAAAAGGATATTTGAAGCGTAGCTACTTATTTTTCGAAGTTTTTCGTAAATTGCAGAATCCTGTAAATACCTATGAACTTCATCGATAATTACAAAATGCCATGGAATGAGGTAATCTTCCATGGTTATTTCTGAGATGGATTTTACTGTAATAGAGTTGCGATTAGCATCGGGTTTCTCATCTATTCCGAATTTTATAAGGAGTTCCTTTTTCCATTGCTCCTTAAGCTGATCTGGTACAAGAATCAAGGATTTAATATTTGATCGTTGAAGCATAAAGAGCTTCAAGATGGATATGGCCTCCACAGTTTTTCCCATGCCGACTTCGTCCGCAAGCATATATCGGCAAGGAGAATCCTGTAAACAACGCATAATGGAATTCACCTGATGCGGCAAAAGATAAATCTTGGCTCCAGCGAGTTCCTTGAAGCCATAGATTGAATTCTCAAGTATGTTGATATTCTTAGAAACAACCGAATGTCCAAAATACCAGCAAGGATTTTGAAATTCATAACGAAGCAACTGATAAGCCGGATCAATTCGTCCATTTGTCAGCGATGCGATAATATCAATCTCAGAAGCTTTTTGCGTGTTTTTTGTGCGATCATCCTGGATAAAGTATTCATAAAATCCTGATTCATTCTGTTGAGATGTGAGCACTTTGCAAGTTTGTCCCTGGTAAACAACTGAAGAACCAACGAAGAGCGAACAGTGAATTAAATTGCTTGTTAGATACTCTTCAACTCCATGTGGTAAGTTCTCAAACATCATCACAAGGTTAAATGGATCATGTATCATAACCTTAGCTTTACGAGTATCTTCATTAATGCTTACAATCTGTCCGCATACAAATACCCGGGGTTCGCGTTCATTTTCTGAATCTGCTGGGCAGCGAACATACATTCCGGTTTGAAGGGGGTGTTTTGCCACGTTATTTAAGCCTCCTTAAATGACTCGAGAGAATAACTGGCAGCGCAAAGCTCCCTGTTAGTGCAATACTGACACCAAATGTCAGGTTCTTTTAAGTAAGTTGAGCCGGTTAATTGCTCATCGGAAAGCTTTTCCGACACTGTATCAGCTGATACTGGAGAAAACTTATCTGCGAGGACGTTATTTCTATGAGTCTTTGGATCAGATAGTGATTGATGAATAAACAACTCTCGAATTTGCATATATCGGCATTGATCCGGTGTGAGTTTGGGTAAAGTCTTGTTTTTGCCGTTGGTCAAGCGGTTGCGAACAGTATTAATCATATCCATACGATTCACATTTTGGACGAATGGGAAATACCGTTTTATTTCATCAAAAGCATCATTAAGTTTGCTTAGTAAAATCACTTCACTTATTGGCATGCCTTCAAGTTCGACTTTTATTCTGTTTTCTAACCAAACTTCCAGATATTTCCCTAACAAAAACGGATCTTTATAAACAGTATCACCTTCAAGAAGTGACTCATTAAGAAAACGATAGCGACAAATACGATAACGATAGTAATCAAACTCTGTAAAAGAACCATCAAATGTATTTCCTACTCGGATATGTGAAGCGTCAGGAACATCTTCTCCTTTTCGGTGGGCTTTGTATGGGATGATTTTAAAGCCAAGAATTTTTAGTAAAGAATAAAGGGTTTGCTCTTTATCGCCATCACGCCTTACGTAGCTAAGTTTATAGCCAGAACGATTAAATTCCAAACCATAAAGCAAAGCGTACCTCTTGAAATTCTTATATTCTTTCCGGCTTTTTACATAAACTTGATATTTCCAATCGACAGGTTCCTGTGCCACTTCAAAGAAATCTGCATCAAGTGGCCATGTGAACTCACTACGCTTAACGGCGTTGATGTCTTCGTCTGTAAGACATGCAAAATGATATGTAGCTGCATCTGGATGGCTCTGACTCCGTAAAATATCACCATCAATCTGTTCAAAGTCTCGAACGATCCAGTTTGCTCCTCTTCCAGGCTTTGTTTCTTGTACTAGGTATATATTCATCGTAGCTTTGAGACACTCAAATGACGCAGAGGCATCTATTGATTCAACCTCCTCTAGTCGTTCAAGCACACGACGAAGTATATCTGCATATTCTTCACCAAGTTTGTCTGCATCGACAGATTGATCTTGAATGTAAGCACGAAGCTTTTTGTAAAACTCACGGAAATTATGTGCAGTTTCTTCGAAATCTTCATAGAAATAAGTTGCCAACTCATCAAGATCAGTTAATGCTTGCTTAATTTGGTCAAGCTCTTTTATATCAGCTGCATAATAAGAAATGTGATTGACATGTTGTGCATCCTCAGTATCTGTCAAAGTCTTTCTAGAGCGTTGGACCTTTTTTATTCGAGAAAGCATTTCTTTTATATCAGTGCAGCCCTCGAACAAAGCCGATACTTTATCATAAATTGAAGTTAACTCCCCCAGCGACGATTCCGGAAGAATTCCGGAGCCAAAGCATTCACGGATGTCATTTAGATCGCGAATGAAAACTTTATTCAATTGAGAATCCCACATGTTGGCAATGGCAATGAAGAAATGTCCTAGAGGATAATTCAGGAATTGTCGTTCCCCAAATTGTTCTGGGAAATACATTTTTAAGATGTCATTAACAGAACTATCAGCTGAATAAATCTGTTCCCGCATTGCATAGAGCGGATTCTGTGTGTCAGACTTCGCTGCTTGCGCATAGAGTGTAGCAACATAACTTGCAAATTCGGTAACATTATCAAACTCGAGGATCTCTGTATCGTCTTGTCGCTGTACTGTCTGCATTTGACCATTAATCATTTTTCCAAGTGAATCTGCCAGCAGATTGCTTCGATAGCTCTTTTTATATTCGAGATTTGGTATAAACTCTGGTGTGCCAAATGAATGTATTGGTGAATCAAAGGCTGTATATATATCAATCCAGGTTTGATAAATGGCTGAGTATTGAGCCTGATAATTAAATAGCAGAATTACTTTCTTGTGTTGACTAAGCTGCTCAATACCACGCAGCATGATGGGAGTAAACTGATGGATACCGTGAATCACCAAATGATCTTTTTTGATTGCGTCAACATTACAGTTCTCATTGGCGTGAAGCATTGCTGAATCTAAAGCGGCATCTACATCATTTTCAGATAGATCATCTCCAATAGAAAAATCGCGTAGACTACTGGAAGAAAGAATCAATTGATAAACCTTGACGATTAGTTTTTGCTCAGGAGTGAGTTTGTCTATAAGGATTTCCTTCGGGTTTACATTTAGTTCGAACAAAACTCGAATGCTTCTAAATACTTCTTCGCGATTAAAAACAAATGCGCCAAGCAGGTTTTGTTGCATTTGAGGCTCAAGTGTTTGATCAATACCATGTGTCATAATCTGGTCGAGAATAGCATGCTGACGGACCATAGCATTGGTACTTTCCCACTTGGGGTATATGGCTTCAAGCAAGTTTTGAACTGTTGTTACTCTTCCTTGCAGAAAATCACCATTATATATTGCTTTTAAGCCATTAACTAGAGTTTGAGAAGCACAGAAATATGGGCAGGATTTTATTTCTTCCCAGTATGGTTCACTTGGAAGATTATACGGATCACTGTACGTATAAATAGTAATTGACATTGCTTAAGCCTCCAGTAATGTGCTCCAGCTTACCCTTGGCTGGCTATCAAGGTTTTTAATCCATACGCAACTATGAATAGCACGGGTTAACGCAACGTAAAGAATCCGGGATTCTTCAGCAATTTGCTCGTCGATCTCCTCTGTAAAGTCATAGTTTGAGTTTGTCTCTCGTATTTTATTCTCAAACAAAACGGTATAGGAAAGATTAGAATTCATATAATTGGCATCAATCTTTATCTTTCTCGGGTTATCAATTTCTTCGTCTGTGTAAGGCAAAATAACTGTACCATATTCCAATCCCTTAGACTTATGCACAGTAGTACAGATCATACGAATGCCACTATCATCAACATCGTCATTTCTCGACAACTGTTCTTGTCCAGTGATTATATTAATGCGTAAATATTCAAGGACTTGACTGAGTGTTAAGGAATCTACTCTTGCATAAGTGATTATTCGTTCTAACAAATAATCGTAATTGACCATATAGTGATGCTGTTCTCGGTATGACTTACTATGGTTCCTCCAAGGCTGTAATGCATCATAGATTTGCTTCAAGACAGAGAGGACTGGCTCAGTGTATGCCATAGACTTTACTTGTCTCCAGCTCATTCCCATGCGCAGTTCAAAATAATCATCAAGAATCCGGTTCAGATCACATAAGATTTCGTCGGAGTTACGGCCATGGTAAAGGTGGTAGTCAAGACGGAGGTTAGTATAGTTGGATTCTATAAATGATACCAAGTTCAAAGGGTTAGAACTGTTTATAAGTGCATTTAGTAATTTGTATAGGTCAACTGTTGATGGAAGCTGGAAGAGATCGCCTCCAGTTTTTGTGTCGATATGCAGCCCTTTCTTTTGTGCAGCCTCAACCAATTTATCAACCTGCCAGTTGCTACGTACTAGGATAGCTATGGTCCGATCATTCTCACTCAGTTTTTTTCCATCCAATTCGCTTTTATCCATAAGCTCGGTCAGAATTTTCTTCTGAGAAGCTAAAACGTTGACAAAAGTATCAAAGAACACTTCTTCATCTTTAGCATGACATGGAATAGCATTTAATAAATGTTCATCACTGATACCAGTGTTAATTCTGCTTTTTAAACGATCAAACTGGACAGAATATGGGAGATAATGCTGAGCTCCCATAGAGGCAAATATTGCATCATAAAGGTCTAGAAGCCTTCCATCGGTACGATAGTTAATATTGAGATGGCAATGCTCCCAATCATACAGGCAATTACCTCTGAGTTGTTTAAAAGCACTTAGTTTTGCACCGCGGAAACGGTAAATGCTTTGTTTAAGGTCGCCAACAACAAACAAACGGCAATGAGCATCTATAGCTTTCTGAAGCATCTGGAAAACTTCAATCTGAATATCATCTGTATCTTGGAATTCATCGATGAATAGATAACGCAACCGAAGATTGTGGAATTTGTTTGTTTTTTGCTCTAAAACCTGGTTTAGAAGGATTAGACTTTCCTTAAGATCAATATTGTTGACCTCATGTAGTCTTGTAAAGTATTCGTGTTCAGAAGGAATGATGACTTGAGTTATAATGTCATTAAAGTATGGGAGACTGTTTTCTATAGTAACACCCATGTCTTTACGTTCTATACAATCAAGATCAACACTTTTCGCTAACAAACGATCAGCAAGTGCGATGGCTTTCTTTTTTAGGTCATAGATTGGTACAGGAATCGTGTTGGCAAAACTTGGGTCTTCTTCTTCCTTTTGAGCCAAAAACTCACTTAACCTGACATCATATATTTGACCACGGAGATATTCGTTTGAAGTGATTTTAAACCGAGTTCCAAGACCGGTATATAGTGATTCTCCACGCAGAAGATTTAGAGCGAAGCTGTGAATTGTTGAAATATAAGCACGATCTGTATCCTCGAGGAATTTTAAGTATTTGGGGTCACCAGTTAGAATGAAATAGTTTGTAAACATCTGTTTGAGGCGAACCTTCATGTTCATTGCGGCATCATTTGTGAAAGTTACCATGCCGATTTCTTCAGCAATGTTTGTAACGGCATGATCGCTTTTATTGCACAAAAATGCAACACGAGAAACCATCGAATAGGTTTTCCCAGTGCCGGCACCAGCTTCGACTAAAACATTATGGTCAGCATTTGCATGTTCAACCTGGTACTGTTCAAAGTTAAAGCCGGTTTTATCTGAAAGTGCCTTAAGAGTATCTTCTTGTGTTCCATGAAGATTTCCTTCAATTATCGTTAAAGACTCGGGACAAATAGAGGAAAGATCAGAACAAAGCTCAACTTCTATGTTAAATGTCATTGCGGATTTTGTGCCTTGCTTGATTCCTTTATCAAATCCTACCAATAGGTTGTTTCCCCTTGGTTGAATATTGCGGGAGCTAAAACCTTGGTTAATTGTATTAATCAAAGATTGGTAACTGCCAATATCAGCAACAAAAACGATCTGTTTTGTACCAGAAAAATAGGCATTTACAATCTTCTGTATTGCGTCATCTTCAATAGGCTGGGGGTAAACTGAAAGGACTGAGTAATTATGAATTGATGAATTATCGCCAGCTTCTCTTATAGGCATGTAATGAGGTTCCCAGTCTTGACGGATTTTTACAACCAAATCCTCAGACAAATCCGAATGAGGACAATTCTTAGCTGTATCATAAGCAGATTGGATTTTTTTCAGCAGTTTGTCCGCTGCTTCAAGGTCTTCTTGAAATATTGTCAACTGCTCTTCTGAGACAATATCTAAACGTTTTGACAAGTACTCTTCTTTAGAAATAAATGGGTAACAGACCATGTCAAACACCAATGGACTGAGATTGTATTTTTCCTTTATCTTATTCAGCAAAGCAAAACGATAGGCCCGCGCTTGTTTTTTTGGTGAACGTTGTGGCGTGGAGTATCCTTCAACAACGATTTCATCAACTCCATTGACAGTAATGAACTCACTACGCCATCCCTTCACTTCAATAATCAATATCCCCGAATTACCCAGAAGAACACAAGCATCAAACTCACGGCCATTTATTTCTCTGTTGTTATATACAACATCATGGCTTGGCAAATATTCTTTGAGTTTATCCCAAAGCATAGCTTCTCCATGATATGATGGTCTTTGGTCAATCATTGTTGCCACTTGGCTTCACCCTCCGTCTGAGTCCGTTTCTTCGATAGAGTCTGGGCTTCCGCTTTAGGAAGAATCTCCAAATGCTTACATTAACGTACACAATTCCATTAAATATATTACCACAAAATGCCTTGATTTCCAAGATTTAACGTGTCTGAGTCTTATCGCTTATGTCATAGTTTGTTTATGTGAAATTAACGCTTGGGTAGACAGATCAATACGCCGGTCTACGGCGTGCAGATCTGGCACCCGGGCGTTCGTATTCATCGGTATTAGCAACCAGAAATTAGAGAGACCTAAACGCAAGCGAAGAACGATTTTTATACGATGCGCCACAGATGGGGCCCCGGGGTCCCTGTCGTGGCAATGCAGCGTACAAAAAGTGGCGAACGGTGGACAGCGGAGACGGTGCGACAGACAATGCGGAATCGACAAAAGCGCTCGGGCGGATTAGCCGAGCTTCCGAAGCGAGTGGGACCCGGCCTTGCCAGACATGCGACATACAAGCCGAAGGGGCTCCGGGGCCCCACGGCGTAGATAAGGCGCACAGATGGCGTGGAGAGGGCCTCCGAGGCAGAGAGGCCCGCACGTGCCTTTTGTCCCGCACTGGCGGAGAGAGACACTGATGGCCATGCGTTAGGTCTCTTTCACATCTGCCTGCGTTATTAGATATATGAATAAGCCCAGGCGCAAACGAAGTCGCTCTATATACGACGTGCCACAGCTGGGGCCCCGGGGTCCCCGGCGTGGCAATACGGCGTACATGGAGCAACGAGCGGTGGGCTGGCGGAGACGGCGCGACAGACAATGCGGAATCGACAAAAGAGCCCGGGGGGGATTAGCCGAACTTCCGAAGTGAGCGGGACCCGGCCTCGCCAGACATACAGCATACAAGCCGAAGGGGCTCCGGGGCCCCACGGCATAGATATGCTGTACAGATGGCGTGGAGAGGGGCTCCGAGGCAGAGAGGCCCACACGCGCCTTTTGTCCCGCATTGACGGAGAGAGACACCGGCACCCATGCGCGGGCTGTAAACAGCAGTATGATGTGGTGCATAATAGCAAACCGAAAAAGCCGCTCCGAAAGAGCAGCTTTTTTCAGGATTTAGATGACTTTTGATTACCGGTTTCCATCATGCATTGGAAGTGTGCTGCTTCCAATGCTTCATTGGCAGAGGTTCGGAGGATGATCTTTTTGACCAAATTATCCAATTCAGAACCTTCAGTATAATCTGCGGGAGCATAATATCTGATTCGCTGATCTCGGAACATCTTCTGGACCTTTTCCTTCCGGCCGGTTTCAGGATTATAAACGCCAATTGAATGTCCACCGTTCACATTGACGAGTTTCATGCACGGAATGTCAGTATCACTGTCCCCGATATAAACCATATTTCTGAAAGGAACTCGAATCTGTTCCGGCGGGAAATAATCGTTGACTCCCGGATCATTCACATCCAGTGTTCCTTTTTCAATCCGGAACAAAAATTGGGTTTTGTTTGTGTAATTAACAACCTGTGCCGGCCATTTGACCAGTCCGCGCTCGTTGAAGTAGAAGGAACTGGCATAGATCCGGTCAAAAGCGCCGTTCTTTGCCATTTCGGTGCCTTCGATCATTTCCTGCAGGCCAGAGGAAATGATGTAGTGTTCCACAATTACACCATTTTCTTTTCCATACTCGCGGATGCGGTCAAACCATTGCTCGACACCGGGAAACACCTTTACCTTAGATCCATATTCCATCAACGCCTTCCGGTTCAAAACCAGATTGCCTTCTGCTTCAACAACCATTTTATACATATAAGCCAGGTTGCCGTCCATCCCGTGTTCGTGAGCTAAGGTATCAGTTTCTTCCCAAAAACGCTCAACATCATAACCAACGCTCTGAATGTAGCCTTGTGCCTGCATGTTGTCAGGAGTCAAGGTTTTATCAAAATCATAGCAAATTGCTAGCACCGGCAGTGCTTCTTTTGTCTTCCGCTCGTAATCCATCTTCTTTTCCTCCTGGCTTAATCAGCTGAGCTGACGCTTCCGAGCTCCGTGTAAATCATCCCGTTCTTGCCCCGGTCAGATCTAAACAGTGAGATGTTGTCAACAACCATCGAAACACTCGGGACATGCGTTTCCGGAACCCCCTTGCTGTCATCCACATTCCGGAAAAGGGTGATGTGTGGCATGAAGGCTTTCCGGTCAAATGGAATATCCGCCTTGGCGAGTTCGTACCGCAGTCGCTTAACCAGCTGCTGCAGCGGTTCTGATTCATGAACTCCTGCCCATAAGACATTATTATTGAATAGTCCTATGTCATTTAGCACAATAGGAAACGAAGAAAACTCTACTTTTTCCATGACTTCTAGCACCTGGTCGGGATCTGGATGCTCTCCGATGAATGTTAGCGTCATATGAAGATTCTCCCGAGGGGTCAGTGATCCGCGAATTCCATGACGAGACAGGTAATCCTGTGTCTTGACCAGCGTCTTCCGGATCTCGTCATTCAGGCTGATCGCGATAAACAACCTCATAAACGATCACTCCTTCACCGTCTCATACAGGCGGACATCTTCATCGGTTGCAATATCTTTCTGATCCACGACGCACAGTACGCGGCCGATCAGATAAACCTTGGTGTCGTCGTCAAAGGTCATAATCGGATACTTGGCGTTCAGAGAATGAAGCCCATCCGCCTGGTACTCTTTGATGTACAGCTCGTTTCCAATGGCAAACGCGCCGATCTCGCCATGTTTCAGTTCCGGCGCGTCCGGAATCCGTTCGATCAGAACGAAATCTCCGTTGTGATACTCCG
>Ga0265301_10001544_pt1 | contig 29648 bp, 26 predicted proteins | sample AusTroGonzalo_MG_2_FD_193488 | JGI IMG/M metagenome (GOLD analysis project Ga0265301, IMG submission 193488) | Bovine rumen microbial communities from tropical cattle in Woodstock, Queensland, Australia - Gonzalo_04 | ecosystem: Host-associated > Mammals > Digestive system > Stomach > Rumen ... | reverse complement strand
ATTATGTTCGGAAAGAATTTGCAAAGTCATTTCTCTCAGCATTTTACGCTGCTCCAAGTTCGGATAGTACCGCCTTTTGAACGGTGCCACCTTCTTTTTCTTGAAGATTCTGCCCGTCACATTCTCGAAAGCGGGATCCAAAGCAGCAGCCAACATAGTGGCGGCACCCTGCTCCGGCGTGTTGATCAACGGTCGGAAAAGCCAGTCACACAACTTGTCCACCACCACATTATCCATCCGTATAATGTTGGTACTCACGATGAAAGGATCAGCCACATTGAAGCAAATGCCCTCCTCTTTCCACGCTTCGGAGGCATCTAACATAAAGTAGTAGAGTCCTAACTTGGAGCTGCCGTAAGTAGTGAATCGATTATAGGTTTTCTCTGTCTTCGGGGTGAAGAGATCCGGAGTGATTTTGCCCAAAAAATAAGACAGGGAGATCATGCTCACAATGCGTGTTCCCGGTCCCATCATCGGGTGCAGAAGGTTCGTCAACGTAAAGTGCCCCAGATAGTTAACAGCCATCGTGTACTCTATGTTGTTGACACTGACTTTAGGCTGGCTGGGAAGGACACCGGCATTGTTGAGCAGTATCTGCAAGGAGGGGAAACGGCTTTTCACCTCATCCGTAAATCGCACAATATCAGATAAATTGCCAAGATCCAGAGGCATGATATGCAAGGTACCCCCCGTCTCCTGGCGAATTTCCTCCATCACCGGACGGGCAGCGTCCTCATCTATACAGGCCATGATGACTTCATAGCCCGCTTTGGCCAACTCCCGCACATGGATGCGGCCCATACCGCCATCAGCGCCTGTCACTAATGCGATTCCTTTACTCATCTTACTTTCATTAACAGATTTTAACTGAAATAAAAGCTACTGTTCTTCGCAAATGACCGTGTGATGGACATGTCTGATTGAATCGATGTCCAATACCTCATTTTTATTGAAAATTTCACAATCTTCACGGGTGAAATTGTTCACCAAATCTGTTGAATTTTCCAACGTATCGATTATATCCACGTACGTTGAATCAATTTCTCCACTCTCTAAGGTATCAACCACTAAAGCGGTACCGTTCTTGTAGACCACATTAGAAGAAAAACATTTGCATTCCTTCATTCCGCATGATGCGAAACATCCTGCGAGCACAACCGCGCATACTAAAACTGCTATATTTTTCATTGTCTTAAAGTTTAGGCTTCTTTAGCTGAATATGCCAGCGCATATAATTTGATTTGTTTAATCATGGAGGCCAATCCGTTGGATCGGGTGGGGGAGAGGTGGTTCTTGAGACCGATGGCATCCAAATAGGACAAATCGTTGTCGAGAATCTCCTTCGGTGTATGTCCTGAAAGCACTCTAATCAACAGATTTACAATACCTTTCGTGATGATAGCGTCACTATCTGCGGAAAAGTAGAGGTTGCCGTCCTTCCATTCCGGATGCAGCCACACCTGAGACTGGCAACCGCTGATCAGAAACTCCTCCGTCTTGAACTGCGGATCGATCATCGGCAAATCCTTTCCCAACTCTATTATATAATTGTATTTGTCCATCCAGTCATCGAACATTTCGAATTCCTGAATCAACTCCTCTTCTTTTTCTTTCATCGTCTTCATAATTAATATCCTTTATATGAGAAACTTACATTATAACAAACCAAGTCGCAAAAATAATAAAAAGGTCGAATCATCGGGTTAATATTCCCGAATACGGTTTTCAATCTCAATGATGACATCCCGGCACTGCGCGGCGAGGTCAAAATCGAGCTCTTTGACAGCCTTGTCCATCTTTTTCCGCAATTCTTTCTTCTTTTTCTCCAGCTGTTCTACATTATACATGGACATATCCTCCGCTACGGACGGCACTTTCTTCTCTTTCTGCACATATTGTCCAGCATTTTTCTTCATTTTGCTGTTCTCGCCCGACATGCCCGTGAGCAGCATGTCATCGGATTTGACTACCCCTTTCGGCACAATATGATGTAACTCATTGTAAGCTATCTGTTTGGAACGGCGGCGGTTCGTCTCGTCAATGGTGGCCTGCATCGATTTAGTGATCTTGTTGGCGTAGAAAATCACACGACCGTTCACGTGGCGTGCGGCACGCCCGGCCGTCTGCGTGAGCGAGCGCACATTGCGCAGGAAACCCTCCTTGTCGGCATCCATGATGGCCACCAAGGAGACCTCCGGCAAATCCAGACCCTCACGCAACAAGTTCACACCCACCAACACATCAATCGCACCGGCACGGAGGTTCTGCAAAATCTCTACCCGATCGAGGGTTTCCACGTCCGAATGAATGTAACACGCTCGTATTCCGATATTTATGAGGTAAGTATTTAATTCCTCCGCCATACGCTTGGTTAACGTCGTTACCAAAACGCGCTCACCTTTATCTACCGTATCTTCAATCTCGTTCAGCAAATCATCGACCTGGTTAGTAGCCGGACGCACCTCAATAGGCGGGTCTAACAATCCGGTGGGACGCACCACCTGTTCCACCACGATGCCGCCCGACTGCTCCAGTTCGTAATCCGCCGGCGTCGCACTCATGTAGATAGTCTGCCCCACCAACGATTCGAACTCGTCGAACTTCAACGGACGGTTGTCCAACGCAGCGGGCAGCCGGAATCCGTACTCCACCAAGTTGATTTTACGGGAGCGGTCGCCGCCGTACATCGCCCCAATTTGCGGTACCGTGACATGGCTCTCGTCAATCACCAGCACAAAATCGTCAGGGAAGAAGTCGAGAATGCAGAACGGGCGCATCCCCGGTTCACGTTTGTCAAAATATCGCGAATAGTTCTCAATACCAGAGCAATAGCCTAACTCCTTCATCATCTCCACATCGTAGGTCACGCGGTCCTCCAACCGTTTGGCTTCCAAGTGTTTGCCGATGGACTTAAAGTAGTCGCGCTGCTCACCCAAATCCAACACGATTTGGTTAATCGCCTCATTCATGGTCTGTTGCGTCGTCACGAAAATGCTGGCGGGATAGATGACAATATTCTCCTCCTTCGTAATGACCCCACCGGTGGCCGCTTCAATGATGGACAGCGATTCAATCTCATCGTCCCAAAAAATGATTCGGTAGGCATGTTCGCTATACGGCGGGAAAATGTCCACTGTATCGCCCTTCACGCGGAACTGTCCACCTTGCAGGTCAAGTTCCGTACGGGAATAAAGACTGGATACAAACTTGAGTAACAGTGCATTACGATCAATTTTCATCCCCGTATGCAGATGTATCACATTTTTGGAGAAATCTTCAGGATTACCAATACCGTAAATACATGATACAGAAGCCACTACAATCACATCTCGTCTGCCCGACATCAATGCGGCGGTGGTATGCAGCCGCAACTTCTCAATCTCATCGTTGATGGACAGATCCTTTTCAATATAAGTATTAGTGGTCGGGATATAGGCTTCAGGCTGGTAATAATCGTAGTAAGAAACGTAGTATTCTACCGCATTTTCCGGGAAAAACTGCTTAAACTCACTGTAAAGCTGCGCAGCGAGAGTCTTGTTGTGACTCAAAACCAATGCCGGACGATTCACCTGGTTCAGCACATTGGCTATGGTGAATGTCTTGCCCGATCCCGTGACTCCAAGCAACGTCTGCGCCTTGTCGCCACGATTCAACCCCGCCACCAACTGTTTGATGGCCTCCGGCTGGTCGCCGGAAGGTTCGTAAGCGGATGTGAGTTTGAAGTTCATTCGTTTTTTTTAAGTTTAGAAGGGTTAAAGGTTAGCAGTTAGCAGTTAGTAGTTAGCAGTTCAGGGGTATAAGCCAAAGCAAAAGTCAATGTCAATGTCAATGTCAAAGTCAATGTTATAGTCAATGTTATAGTCAATAATAAACCGCAAAAATATAAAAATAAAAAACGCCGACTAATGAAAATCGGCGCTTTTGTAACTCTTGGAAATCAACTATTAGTGGAATCTGTAGCGAAGACCGACACCGAAGTTGAATAATCCGCTATAAGGAGCATAATAATTGTTTTTGAAGCCCAACACATTGACCATAGGACGCCAGTCAACGGTGAGGTTCAACGGAATACCGAATTCCCATTCAAAACCGATTTGACCACCGACATTAACACGCAAAGGCATATAATCATAATCTCTGTAATAACGACCATAACCAACACCAACACCGGCAGCAGGACCCACAAACCAGTTCCAAATACCTTTGATGTTGAACACCCAGTCGAAAGATGCAGTAACATCTGCATAAGCCCAATATGACCAAGTATTACCGAAACCGGCAGTCAAATCCACATACATACCATCTGTGATGGAATGTTGATAGGAGAATTCCGTGTTGTAGCCGATACGACCACCAATTGCGCGCGGTTGTGCGAACGCAACACTTGCAACTGCAAGCATAATTACCATTGTTGTAATAATCTTTTTCATACTTTTGGTATTTTAAGTTATTAGTTTTGAAAGCGCAAAATTAGCTTTTTTTAACAGTTTCAACTCTTGAAAAATTAATTAGTTATAAACAGGTCAATATTCATAACTTCCTCCCCATTTAACCATATAAACTCCGAACCGTGTAACCGTGTAATCGTCTCACCATGTAACCCAAAAAAATCCTATCTTTGCGCTTTTCAACTTATCAAAACAATAACCACTAAAATACTGATAATATGAAAGATATAAAACGTTACACCATTACTTCCGCGCTGCCGTATGCCAATGGTCCCGTACATATTGGGCACCTCGCCGGCGTGTATGTGCCCGCTGACATCTACGTACGCTACCTGCGCAACAACGGCAAAGAGGTTCTTTTCATCGGTGGTTCCGACGAGCACGGCGTGCCCATTACCATCAAGGCTCGCAAGGAAGGCGTGACCCCGCAAGACATCGTGGATCGCTACCATAATATCATTAAAAAATCATTCGAAGAACTCGGCATCTCATTCGATATCTACTCACGTACGTCGAATCCGACCCACCACGAAACGGCGGCGGACTTTTTCAAGTACCTCTATGACAACGGAAAACTGATTGAGAAAGTTTCCCAACAGTATTACGATGAAGAGGCGCACGAGTTTCTGGCCGACCGTTACATCACGGGAACTTGTCCGCACTGCAACAACGAGCACGCTTACGGCGACCAATGCGAAGCTTGCGGTACCTCACTTAGCGCCACGGATCTTATCAACCCGAAATCTGCGCTCAGCGGCAACACTCCCGTGCTGAAAGAGACCAAACACTGGTATCTGCCTCTGAACGAGTACGATGCATGGTTGAGAGAGTGGATTCTGCAAGGTCATAAAGCCGACTGGCGTCCCACGGTTTACGGACAATGTAAGTCATGGATTGAGCAGGGTTTGCAACCCCGCGCCGTCACCCGCGACCTTTCTTGGGGTGTGAAAGTGCCGCTCAAAGAGGCGGAAGGCAAAGTGCTTTACGTCTGGTTTGACGCGCCAATTGGCTATATTTCAGCCACTAAAGAATGGGCCGAAGCGCACAACACCGATTGGAAACCGTGGTGGCAAGACGAAAGCTCGAAATTAGTACACTTCATCGGCAAAGACAACATCGTGTTCCACTGCATCATCTTCCCGTGCATGTTAAAAGCGCACGGTGGATATATTTTACCCGAAAATGTGCCCGCCAATGAGTTTTTGAACCTTGAAGGCGACAAAATTTCCACTTCCCGTAACTGGGCAGTGTGGGCACACGAATACATTGAGGATTTCCCCGGCAAACAAGATGTTCTGCGTTATACATTGACCTCCATTGCTCCGGAAACCAAAGATGCCGACTTCACATGGGCCGATTTTCAGGCTAAAAACAACAATGAGTTGCTCGCCATCTTCGGCAACTTTGTGAACAGAACGATCGTGCTATCTCACAAATACTATGGCGGTAATATTCCTGAATGTGGGGAACTCACTGATTATGAGAAGGAAATTATTGAAAAGATGGCGCAATTCCCGAGCATTATCGCTGATTCCATCGAGCATTACAAGTTCCGCGAAGCACAAGCCGAATTGATGAACTTGGCACGTTTGGGGAACAAATACCTCACCGACACCGAACCTTGGAAGAAGCAAAAAGAGAATCCCGAATATGTGAAGACCATTTTGCATGTTTCATTGCAAATTTGCGCTTCATTGTCCATTCTTTGCGAACCTTTCCTGCCGTTTACGGCACAAAAACTGCAGAAAATGCTCAATATTAACAATAAAAATTGGGCAGATGGCGGTCGTCACGATCTTTTGAAAGCGGGTGCACCTCTGAATCCTGCCGAATACCTGTTTGAAAAGATTGAAGACGAAACGATTGCCAAACAGGTTCAAAAGTTGGAGGATACCAAAAAGCAGAATGAAGTCGCCAATGCGGAAGCTGTTCCTGCCAAAGAGGATGTCTCCTTCGATGATTTCCAGAAGATGGATATCCGTGTAGTAACGGTTTTGGAAGCCGAAAAAGTGGCTAAAACCAAAAAACTGCTGAAACTGAAGGTGAATACGGGCGTGGATACCCGCGAAATCATCTCTGGTATTGCAGAATACTACCAACCCGAAGATTTGGTGGGAAAACAAGTGTTGATGCTCATCAACCTCGCTCCCAAGAACATTAAAGGTGTGGATTCCCACGGTATGGTGTTGATGGCTGAGAATGCTGACGGAGCCCTTTCCATCATGCAACCGCAGAAAAAAGTGAAAGAGGGCAGCACGGTCAAATAATTCAAAATTCAGAATTCAAAATTCAGAATTCAGAATTATAATACGAAATCCCCATGTTGTAGAGACGCGATTAATCGCGTCTCTACGTCTTTTTATATAACCGATTTATCTGCAGCCAATTGCGTCAAAATACAAATAAAATAAGGAGTTTTCAAAGATATAAACAAAAAAATGAGTATGAGAAAATTACAACGTTACCAACATCAAAATGTTTATAAACCGACGAGTTTTCCAAACTATGCAAGTTACGATTTGAAATCCGTGTGGATAAAAATTGAATAATAAAAAACTGCACAGAAAGGGCCCTTTTTGAACATCTTTTTTCAACTTTTCCACGGTTTAAAAACGGATCATTTTTTCCACTGATAAAAAAATAAAAGAAATTGTTTTTCGAATATCCCTCTTATGAATCTGACAGTTAGAATTAACATTTTCAACTTTCCTCTGTTCATTAAAAATGATAACTCATTTTTCAAAATTTTTGCCCGATTTTCTTTCAACCTTTTCAACAGACCTAATAATCATAGAACAAATCAATTTAATCTTTTTAAAAGAATTTCGCGGCATAAAAATTTGTATTTTTGCAGCCTATTAAATTGTGGAAAAAAATGAAGATTTTTATCGGTTCTGATCATGCAGGCGTTGACCTGAAAGCAGCTGTCATCAAGCATTTCGAAGGACAGTTTGAGTTTGAGGACAAAGGTACGTTTTCGAACGACAGTGTGGATTATCCGGATTTTGCCCATGCCGTGGCGGAAGGCGTTTTAAGTGACGCGCAGTCGTTGGGAATCCTGATCTGCGGTACCGGTAACGGGATGGCCATTACGGCGAACAAGCACGCAGGCATCCGCGCCGCCCTCTGCTGGGCACCTGAAATTGCCGCTTTGGCCAAACAGCACAACAATGCTAACATCATTGTACTTCCTGCCCGCTTCATTTCCACAGAAAATGCATTTCTCACTCTTCAGGCTTTCCTTGATGCGGAATTTGAGGGAGGAAGGCACCAAAGAAGAATAGACAAAATCAATCTCTGATGATGAACTCGCCGCTATTTGACCAGGATTTTGAGAGCATCCGTAATAAAGCGTATGCCATTCGTCATAACTATTTTGACGATATGGACAAACATTTGCTCTCCTTGGAGAACGTTCTGATGAAAAACGGTATGAACGTGCTCTGGGCGAAAGACCGTAACTCACTGTTTGACAACGTCAATTCCCTTATCGATTCCCATTCCGTACGTAGAATTTGTTTTGATTCCAGACTGCCCTTTGAGAACTCGTTTCATAACAAAGTGGAAATCGTTCCTGTTGACAAACTGGAGGATTCATCCGATGATGTCGAAATGCTGGTGGTGGATGCCGATTTCGCAGTCAGTGAGAATGGAAGTATGGTGATGCTGGACAAAAAGTCGGCTTGCTGCTTTAACAAGACTAAGAGAATGACGGTGATTGTCAATATTGATCAGGTGATTACCAGTCAGCAGGATATTTCTTTCTTCATTGCGCTTAAATACCTGGCTAAAGAGAGCAAAATGCCGCACGATGTCAAAATCATCAAAAACGGCTTGCAATATGTCAGTCCGAGCAATCTCTCTTTTCTGTCTGACCAACCGGTCTCACAGGAACCCATGGATGTTTCTGTTATCTTGTATCTTAATGGGATAGCGGATATTATATCATCCGACATACTGAAAGAATCGCTTTATTGCATCCAATGCGGACGTTGTTTGGAGGTTTGTCCCGTAGCTTCCGCTCACGACGGCATCTCTCCGATAGAACTGGTGAAAATGAACAGTTTGGACAAATACAACCAGACGCAACATATTTTCTCTCATACCACTTTGTGTGGTGCATGTGCAGAGGCTTGTCCTGTGAACATTCCGTTGACAAAGTTGTTGCTTTCCGAAATGCAGATTTCCAATATGGTGGTGAAACCTTCACGAAGTAAGCAACTCTATTCGCTGTTTTCCAAACGTAGTAAACTCAATCGAGCTAATGGTAGTTTCTTCCGTTTCTTTTTTGTAAAACGCTTTTTCGGAAAAAACCGCCTCATAAGCAAATATTTTTCGTATCAAAATTCTGATTTTTTCAATATTTCCTACCAACCCCCTTACGAAGACAACCCAAATGAGCTCATCAAAGATTCAGATTTTGAATGATAAGATCAGGCATTTTCTAAAAAAATACTACCTGAACAAACTTTACAAAGGAATTATTTTCTTTGTCATTGTCTTGTTGGCTACCTTCATTGCCTATTCTCTGTTTGAGTACTTTTCGTACTCCAATTCTTTTACCCGTACTTTCCTTTTCTATTCCTTTATCGCACTTGCAACGGGAATTGGAATTGCTTACATCATCATTCCTGCTTTTAAGATTGCGGGTCTGGGGAAACAGCTTTCCAATGAGGAAGTGGCTAAAATCATTGGCAAACATTTCAATCAGATTGATGATAAATTGCTGAATCTTTTTGAATTGCAGCAACAAATGGAGCGTGGCGACTACGTGAGCTATGATCTCCTTTCCGCTGCCATTGACACTAAAATTGACTCTTTCAAGGCGTATTCCTTCGTACAAGCCATTCCGATGGAGAAAACAAAACGTTTTGCCCTCTGGATGCTGCTCCCTATTGCCATATTTCTCGTTCTTTTCTCCATAAAAAAGGAGCTTTTCACAGAATCTACCAAGCGTATTGTCCATTATAACGAAGTTTATGAAAAACCTGCTCCTTACTCGTTTGTGATTACCAATGATTCGCTCAGCGCTTTCCAATATGAAGATTTTACGGTAAATGTGAAAGTGGAAGGTAGCGAAGTACCCGACGAAGTCTATATCAAATACAAAAACAGAAACTACAAGTGTCAGAAAAATGCCAATTCGGAATTTTCCTACACTTTTACGAATTTGCAACAAACTACTGATTTCCAAATTAATACAGAAGAAGTTACTTCTACCGTCTATCAAATCAATGTGTTGCCGAAGCCGGTGATGCTAGGATTCAACATATCTCTACATTATCCGTCGTATCTGAACAAGCCAGATGAGGAATTGGAGAATGTGAGCAATATCACGGTTCCGGAAGGTACGGTGATTACTTGGAACTTCATTACTCGTAATTCAGATCATCTCATTTTGATTGTGGATGAGAATGAAAAGACGATTTCTTCCGATAAAGACAACTATTTGGTCAATGTAACAGCCAGAAATTCTTTCACTTATTCTGTTTTGAATCGAAACCAGTTCATGACGGGCAAAGATACGCTCACAGATGAGGTGACGGTGATTAAGGATATGTATCCAGATATCTACGTGCAGGCGCAGCAAGATTCCGCTTATCATGACCGGATTTATTTCAAAGGGAATATCAAGGATGACTATGGTTTCACGAAATTGCAGTTTGTGTATAACAAATTGGATAAAGATGGTAAAATTTTAGCCTCTAACGTGGTTGTTCCCATCAAAATCCAGAACAATGTGACCATTCAGGATTTCTATTACTATTTTGACCAGAATATGCTGGCACTTAATCCTGGTGAACAAATTGATTATTACTTCCAAGTTTTTGATAATGACGGTGTTAATGGCGCTAAATCCACAAAATCCACGATTCAGAATTATCGTGTGAGAACGATGGATGAGATAGAAGAGGATTTGCAGAAATCAGAGGAACAAAACAGATCTGAGTATTCTGATTTGATTAAGGAATCCAAGGATTTGGCAAAAGAGATTGAAAAGTTGCAGCAAAAGATGCGTCAAGAGCAGGAAATGTCGTGGCAGGAGAAGAAAGACTTGGAGAAATTGATGAAAGAGTATCAGAAACTGCAGGATAAAATCAATGATTTGAAGCAGAAGCAAGAGAATCACAATCAAGTCGAAAATCAATACAAAGAGATTGATGAGGACATTCTGAGAAAGCAAGAAGAATTGCAGAAGCGCATGGATGAAATCCTCAACGATGAGATGAAGAAAATGATGAATGAGCTGCAACAGATGATGCAGAATATGAACAAAGACCAGATTCAGCAGCAGCTCGACAAAATGAAAATGTCCACCGAGGATATCAATCAATCTCTTGACCAGCAATTGCAGCTTTACAAGCAGTTGGAAGTGGAGAAGAAGCTGAATGAAGCCGTTCAGAATATGCGCAATTTGGCAGATGATTTGCGTAAGAATGCAGACAAAACTGAAAATAAGCAGAACAGTAAGGAATCCTTGCAGAAGAGTCAACAAGAGCTTCAACAGAAGTATGACCAAATGAAAAAGGATATTGACGAGATGAAGAAACTCAACAATGAGTTGGAGGATCCTACCAAGTTCAAAGATAATCAGGAATTGCAAAAGGATGCTGACAAAAATATGCAACAAAGTCAGCAGAATCTGGATAAAAACAATCGTTCGAAATCTGCCGAAAACCAGAAGAAAGCCGCCGATGACATAGAGCAAATGGCGGAACAGATGGAACAGGATTTCAATGAGAGCGAATTGGAGAGCATTACGGAGGACATTGCCACGTTGCGTATGATTTTGGACAATTTGGTGAAGATTTCCTTTGACCAAGAAGAGGTGATGAAACGTTCTCAAAAATTGTCTGCCTATTCCTCTATGGTTTCCGACGTGATGCGCAAACAATTTGAGGTAAAACAGAATATGAAGCATATAGAGGATTCCTTAAATGCTTTGGCACGCCGTCAGGCCGCTGTAAAACCCTTTATTCAGAAAGAAATTTCCAAGATTCAAAGCAATATAGAGACCTCCCAATCTGAGATGCAGAACCGTAGAATGTCTTCCGCATCGAAGAATCAACAGTTTGCGTTGACCTCCATGAATAATCTTGCACTGATGCTGATGGAGTCGATGAAAGACATGCAGGAGCAACAGAAACAGAGTCAGTCGAAGTGCAATAAAGCTGGCAACGGTTCCTGTAACAAACCTGGCGGTAAAGGCAAACCTAAGAAAGCCTCTGCCCGTGAATTACAACAGCAATTGAACCGTCAGATGGAGGCTATGAAGAAGTCCATGGAGCAACAGAGCAAGCAAGGACAGACGGGTAAACCACAGCAGAGTATGAGTGAGCAGTTTGCCAAGATGGCTGCTCAGCAGGAGGCTATCCGTAAAATGTTGCAAGACTATCAGTCCGAATTAAAGATGCAAAACGGGGTAGGGGACAAATCCTTGGATAAGATTATCGAGGATATGCAGAAGACGGAGAAAGAGCTCGTCAACAAACAGATTACCCAGCAAACCATTAACCGTCAAAAGGATATTACTACACGTTTACTGCAAAGTGAACGTGCGGATATGGAACGGGAAAAGGATAAAGAGAGAAAGTCCAATGAGGCGCGTCAAGTACCCAATATGAATCCGCCCAAAGATTGGAATTTTGATCGTCAGCAGAACCAACAGAATGAGATGTTGCGTTCCGTCCCGGCCAATCTGAACTATTATTACAAATCAAAAGCAAACAATTATTTCTATAACATCGATTAAAATCCACCACTATGATAGAACTGTCCCTTTCAGAATTGAGCAGAAGCAATTTCTACGAGAAGACGCTTCAGATGATTGAGCAAATCTGTGACGATTATGCCCGGAAGGAAGATTTCGGCACATTGTCCATGGCCAACCAAATGGTTTGCGATTATTTAGAAAACACCTATTCGGATTTCACCGCTGATGTCGTTTTCCAGGTGGAAAGCGATGGTGTTACTTTCCAGTATTCTTTGCAGAGTGGAGGATTTCAATCGTTGGCTGAAAACAATGATGGAGAGAATACGGCATTGTTCGTTTTGCAGTCCTTGGCAGACGAAGTTACGTTTTCCTCTGATTATGACACGCTTGTATCCACTTTCCACGTGAAAACAAATATGGGCATACAGCGGAGTTTGCATCATCAGGAGGTGCGCACCCGTATTTTCAGCTAGTATATGCGTAGGCTTTGTCTCTTTGTTTTAGCCTTGCTATTCTGTTTTACAAGTTTTGCTCAGACTTGTAAAGTTCTTTTCATAGGGAATAGTTATACATACGTCAATAGTCTGCCTGACCTGATTTCTTCCATGTATGCTGCTTCTGGGGATGCATTCGAATATGAGATGAGTGCACCGGGTGGTTGCACATTCCAACAACATTGTACTGTTTCTTTGCCCTATATTCAGCAGGGTGATTGGGATTATGTGGTGCTTCAGGAGCAGAGCCAACTTCCTTCCTTCCCGGAGGCACAGTTTATGCAGGAGTCTTATCCATACGCTGCTGAACTTTGTTCTTTGATTCGCCAGTACAATCCTCATGCCCATATCCTTTTTTATATGACGTGGGGCAGAAAGAACGGCGACGCACAGAATTGTCCTTATTTCCCGCCATTGTGTACATACGAGGGCATGGACAGTCTCTTGTATGCCCGTTATATGCTCATGTCTGATGACAATCATACTTGTGTTTCGCCGGTGGGTGCCGTATGGCATTCTATTCGTGACCAATATCCCGAATTGGAATTGTACCAGTCGGACGAAAGTCATCCCTCTTATTTCGGTTCCTATGTGGCCGCTTGTGCTTTCTACACCTCTTTAACCGGCCGAAATCCGCTCGATATTTCATGGAATGGAACTCTTGACGTGTCCCAAGCCACGATAGCGAAAGAAGCGGCTAAAATGACTGTTTATGATTCGTTGTCGAAGTGGTGTTTTGAAGCAGATACCCCGCAAAACGATTCCACGGAAGTGGTTCTCAACGATCCTGACGCCTTTTCATTATACCCTAATCCTGTCAGCACCACCTTGCACGTTCACATCCCGGATGCTTCGGATGGTGGTTCCATGATGATTTTGGGTGACAATGGCACCCCTTATTATCAGGCAAGTGTAGCGACAGACCAAACACTGGATCTTTCAAGATGGCCGAATGGCTATTACCTATTGCAAGTCCATATTGGACTTCGCCGTTATGTTAAATCGTTTGTTATTTCGCATTAGTCATGATCAGTTTCGAATACATTCAGGAGAGTAGTTTCAAGCCTTCGGTGAACCATAAGATTTGGCTCCAACAGGTGATTCGGAAAGAAGGAAAAGTGCCTGGAGATATTGCTTACATTTTCTGTGACGATTCATACATGCTGGAACAGAATATCGCTTTCCTTAACCACGATACGTACACCGACATTATCACCTTTGACGATTGTGTGGGGGATGTCATTTCCGGTAGTATCCTTATCAGTTTGGATCGGGTGGCGGAGAATGCGGAAAAGTTCAATAAGCCGTTCGAGAACGAACTCTTGCGGGTGGTTGTACATGGAACGTTACACCTTTGTGGGTACAAAGACAAGACCGATGAAGAGGCCAAGGTGATGCGTCAGAAAGAGGACGAATCGTTGGCCATATTACCAAATTAAATTTGTAAAGTTTTTTCAATCAGAATATTGCATCATATTTTCACGTGAAAAGATGGATAATCATTACGATATTATAGTGGTGGGAGCTGGGCACGCAGGCTGTGAGGCCGCGGTGGTCTCGGCAAGACTGGGGCATCAGGTGTTGTTGGTGACGATGAACCTTGCCATGGTTGCACAGATGTCCTGTAATCCTGCCATCGGCGGTATCGCGAAAGGACAAATCGTGCGTGAGATTGATGCGCTCGGAGGTATGACCGGTATCGTGACCGACCATACGATGATCCAGTTTCGCTTGCTGAATCGTTCCAAGGGTCCGGCCATGTGGAGTCCGAGAGCTCAGTGCGACAAAACCGCCTTCTCTCTCTATTGGCGACACATCCTTGAAAATACGCCCAATCTGCATTTGCGTCAAGATACCGTGACTGAACTTATCATGGAAGGGAATGCGGTTGCCGGCGTGAAAACCCAATTGGGAAAATCCCTCTATGCCCGTAAAGTGATCCTGACTAACGGAACTTTTCTCAATGGAAAAATCCATGTCGGCGAGGTGAATTTCGCCGGCGGTAGGATAGGGGAGAGTGCCTCTTATCTGCTCTCCGACCAACTCCAGTCACTGGGTGTCACCACCCGAAAACTAAAAACAGGTACCCCTGTCAGAATCGATGGACGGACTGTTGATTTTTCCAAAATGGAAGAACAACCCGGGGAAGAAAACCCTGGACATTTTTCTTTTACCAATACTCCTATTCTTCATCGTCAACTTAGTTGCTGGATTACCTATACGAATGAACAGGTCCATCAAGTCCTGCAAAAAGGCTTTGAGAAATCTCCGATGTTCCAAGGCAGGATACAAGGGGTGGGACCCCGCTACTGCCCTTCTATCGAAGACAAGATTGTGCGCTTCTCCGACCGTACCCGACATCAACTTTTCCTTGAACCCGAAGGTAGGAATACTCATGAGTATTATCTCAACGGATTTTCCTCCTCTTTGCCTGAGGAAATTCAGGTGGAGGCGATGCACCTGATCCCCGGATTGGAACATGCCGAAATCTTCAGACCAGGATATGCGATTGAGTATGATTATTTCGATCCCACTCAACTCCATTTTTCGTTGGAGTCGAAGGTGGTTCACAATCTCTATCTCGCTGGTCAGGTCAATGGCACTACCGGATATGAGGAGGCCGCTTGTCAGGGACTCATGGCCGGTATTAACGCGCACCTCTCCCTAGTCGAAAAAGAACCGCTTGTCCTTACCCGTGCACAAGCCTATATCGGGGTGCTGATTGACGACTTGGTCACGAAAGGCGTACAAGATCCCTATCGGATGTTTACCTCCCGTGCCGAGTATCGCATTCTGCTTCGTCAGGATAATGCAGACGTGCGACTCACTCCCATCGGTAAAAATTTGGGACTCATTAGCAATGAACGTTACGAAGAGTTTCTTCACAAGTGCGATTTGCAACAACAAATTGTCTCCTATCTTCGCCACCATACCACCCACTTTCAGACCCTCAATGAACTTTTGCAAAAGAAAGACACTTCCCCGCTTACTCAGAACGTGAAACTCGAAAGTGTACTTTTACGTCCTCAAATTACCATTCATGATATCATGGATTACAATTTGGACTTTTCCGAATTCCTTCGTCAGATTGGTGCCGATGAAGAACAAATTACCAATGCGGAAACCTACATCAAATATAGTACCTATATTCAAAAAGAGGAGGAGTTGGTACAGCACCTTTCCAATCTGGACAATATCAAATTGCCAGAGAATATCGATTACCAATCTATCCAATCTTTAGCAAAAGAGGCGCGTGAAAAACTCTCGCGACTCCGACCTCTTAATTTGGGTCAGGCCTCCAGAGTGAGCGGCGTAAGTCCCGCAGACATCACCGCGCTGATGATTTATTTGAAAGTTAAAGGATGAGTCTATTTTTAATTAATTGAAAATCAAATAATTAATTGAAATATTAGATATTTCAGATTGTTTGTTATAAAATAACGACGGCCTTCAAATTTTAATTTTGGGGCTAAATATCGGAGATTTGGATAATAGATATTGATTACCAGTTATTTACATTAAAAATGTGTACTCACGTTAATTTTTTTTCTGCGAGGGGGGAGCATAATGGAAAAATGCGTAATTTTGCGCTTCGTAAAAATCATTCTAAAATTATCAATTTAAAATCATTATGGAATTAAAAGGATCCCAAACCGAAAAAAATCTGCAGACCGCTTTTGCCGGTGAATCGCAGGCTCGCAACAAATATTCTTACTATGCTTCCAAAGCGAAAAAAGATGGTTACAATCAAATAGCCGCTATTTTTGAAGAGACAGCCGCTAATGAGAAAGAACACGCTAAAATCTGGTTCAAGTTACTGCATGACGGCAAAGTTCCGGATACTGTAACTAATTTAAAAGATGCCGCTGAAGGCGAGAACTACGAATGGACCGACATGTATGCCGGATTCGCCAAAACCGCCAAAGAGGAAGGTTTCGACCATATCGCTGAGCTGTTCACCATGGTGGGACAAATCGAAAAACACCATGAAGAGCGTTATAGAAAGTTGTTGGCCAACATTGAGGGTGGACTTGTTTTCTCTCGCGACAACGACATGATCTGGCAATGCAGCAACTGCGGTCATATTGTTATCGGCAAGAAGGCTCCGGAGGTATGTCCTGTTTGCGACCATCCGCAACCTTTCTTCCAAATCCTGGCTGAAAATTTTTAATATTAATCCATTAATAATCAACAACAAATAATCAGAGTTATGAAGAAAAAATTCGTTTGCACCGTGTGCGGTTATGTACACGAAGGAGATACTCCCCCCGAAAGATGTCCGCAATGTAAGCAACCTGCTTCCAAATTCAAAGAATTGGTGGAAGACGGTGCTTTATCCTTTGTTACTGAGCACGTTCTCGGCGTGGCCAAGGACAGTGACGAGGAGATGATCAAGGACCTCAACGCGCATTTCATGGCTGAAGCCACGGAAGTGGGCATGTATTTGGCTATGAGCCGTCAGGCCGACCGCGAAGGTTATCCGGAAGTGGCTGAGGCATTCAAACGCTACGCCTTCGAGGAAGCCGAGCATTGCGCCAAATTCGCCGAATTGCTGGGTGAAGTGGTGTGGGACACCAAAACCAACCTGGAAAAGCGCATGATGGCCGAAAGCGGCGCCTGTGCCGACAAGATGCGTATCGCCAAACGCGCTAAGGAGATGAACTGGGATGCCATCCACGACACCGTACATGAGATGGCGAAAGACGAAGCCCGTCACGGACAGGGTTTCGAAGGTCTTTTCAACCGCTATTTCAAAAAATAAGGCGTTTTTGTCCCGAAATCAAACAAAGGAACCGCAGTCTTCTGCGGTTCCTTTTGCCGTCAAAATAAATTATTTATGAAAGCCAAAATTATTGACGTTCTCAATTCGATTTACGATCCTGAAATTCCTGTAAATATCTGGGAATTAGGGTTTATATACAAATTGGAAGTGAACAGTAACAACGATGTCTATATTCTGATGACATTGACCGCGCCCAACTGTCCGGTGGCGGAAAGTCTGCCCATGGAGGTGCAGACCCGCGTCTCGATGATTCCGGGCGTGAACAAAGTGGTGGTGGATGTCACGTTTGACCCGCCATGGACCATGGACTGCATGACGGAGGCCGCCAAAATGGAACTCGGTCTGTTGTAATCCTTCTTTTTAACAAGAATATCAAAAATAAAAACTGAATGGAAAATAAAGACAAGTACAACGCTTTCAGTCTGTTGCAATTTATCTGGAAATGGCGGAAATGGCTGCTTATCATCTGTGTGGCTACCTTTTTCGTCTCTGCGGCCTGTTCCTTTCTTGTGCGTCCGCGCTTCAAATCCACCGCCATACTTTATGCTCCGCGTACGAGCTCTGTATCCAAAATCCTGTTAAATGAGCAGAACTACAACGAACGTCTGGAAATCAAGGCGTTGGCCACGATGGACGAGACAGAACAGATGCTGCCGTTCCTGAACGCGCTCGCCATCAAGGATTCGTTGATAGCAAAGTACAATTTGGCAGAATATTACAATATCGACATCAACAAAAAAGGTGGCAAAACGAAATTGTATAAAACGGTAGATAAGTGTGTTACAGCTAAACGTGGCGAATATGGAGCTATCTCCGTGACAGTGACGGATTGGGATCCGCAGCGCGCCTATGCAATGACTGTCGATGTGATTCGTTGGCTCGACACCATCAAGAACAATGTGGAACATGAGCGTGCTTTGGCCGCCTACACCATCTTGAAGTCCCAGCTCGACTCCATCGAGCATGAAATCGCCGTTGTGAACGACTCCATTGAGGAGATTATGAACCACGGCGTTTTTGACGTGAAGCTTCAGAGTGAACGCCTTACCCAGCAATACGCGATTGCGGCGGCGCAGGGAAATGCTGCAGCCATGCAACGTATTCGTAAAGAGCAAGATACAATCGCCAAATATGGTGCTAAGCTCACCACCTATCAAGATTTGGAATACAATTTCAGCAAATATCATGCGCTTTGCAAACAGAAAATGATGGATGCCAAGATGGATATGACCACCATTATGCCGGTGAAATTCGTCATTGACAATCCCGTTCAGGCGGACAAGAAATTCTACCCGAAAAGATCCATCATTGTCTTGATTTCCACTTTTTGCGCTTTCCTTTTGGCGGTCCTTGTGTTGTTAATCATTGAAAGAATTGAAGACCCCTCTGTCAGAAAAGATTCAGCAGCTGAAAAACAAGGTAACTAAACGACAGATTGTCGGGTTTTTGGTCGTGACAGCCTTGGTGTTGCTCAACGGCTTCGCGATTGTCAGGGAAATACCAGCTATTCAACTGATAACCGTGGCCGCGGTGGGGTTCTATTTGCTCTTTTTCCACGCGGATTGGACCATGTACCTCATTGCGCTGACCACCCCGTTTTCCGTTGTTCTTAGCAGTAAAACCATCCATTTGGGTATTTCTTTACCCTCGGAAGCTTTGATAATTGCGCTGACGATGGTTTTTATCGCACGCATCCTGTACGATCTCAGCATCCGGCGCGAACTTTTGAAGCATCCTGTATCCATCGCTCTGTTCGTCTATCTCGGGTGGATGCTGATTACCTGTCTGACCAGTGTGCGGCCGGTGATCTCGTTTAAATTTTTCCTTTCCAAAGTGTGGTTCATCACCACCTGTTACTGGTTTTTCATCCAGATGGTGGACGACGACTTGAAAAATGTGGCGCGATATTTCAGCTGTTATGCTATAGGATTGGTGGTTATTGTATGTATAACCACCTATAAACACATGCTGAGCGGTTTTGACGAGCACTATGCTCACTGGGTGATGACACCGTTCTACAACGATCACACCGCATACGGGGCCGCTCTCGCCTTTATGCTTCCGATTACGGTGGGATTTTTCTTCCTTGAGGGCAACAAAACTTGGCAGAAGGTCTTTTATGCTATAGTTTCCGCTATTTTGCTGATGGCTTTTTATCTGTCGTACAGCCGTGCGGCGTGGATCAGTCTGGTGGCGGCACTTGGTGTGCTGGTGATCCTCAAGCTCCGCATCAAGCTTTCATGGCTGATCAGTGGAGGTCTGATTATCGGGCTGTTCCTCTTTTTCTATGCCGATGATATTCTGTACAAAATGAGCAGAAACAGTCAGGATTCGTCTGGAAATTTTGTGGAGCACATCCAGTCGATGTCGAATATCAGCACGGATGCGTCGAACATGGAGCGTCTCAACCGTTGGACGGCGGCCTTCAGTATGATCAAGGAAAAACCGGTATTCGGCTGGGGTCCAGGTACTTATCAGTTTGAATACGCACCGTTCCAAAAGGGTTATTACCAGACTATTATCTCTACCAATTTCGGGGACGGTGGCAACGCCCATAGCGAATACATCGGTCCGTGCGCCGAATCGGGCATTCCCGGAATGTTGACGGTGTTCCTGTTGGTGTTCGTCTTTCTGTATTATGGCATCAGAACTTATATCTATGCCGAAGATAAAACCTTGAAAATAATGTCGTTGTGTATGACATTGTCTTTGATCACCTATTTTACGCACGGGGTTTTCAACAACTTTTTGGATACCGACAAACTGTCGGTGCTGGTATGGGCGGCCTTTTCAGTGATCACCGTCTGTCATGTCAAAATGAAAACCTCTTACTGATTTTTATTGGCTTCATCGTAACAGTGGCGGCACAACGGCTCGTAAGCGTCCTTTTCGCCTAAGAGTACCTGTTGTTCGTCGGGTACGATGCGGTACGAGAAATGGGCGAGGTCGCCGCAGCGGGTGCAGATGGCATGTTGCTTGCTGACATATTCGGCCACGGCCATGAGTTTCGGCATCGGACCAAACGGAATGCCTTTGTAGTCCATATCCAAACCACTGACTATCACGCGGATACCTGCATCCGCCAATTGGTTGCATACGTCCACGATACCCTCATCAAAGAATTGGATTTCATCGATGGCCACCACCTGCACATCGTTCATGTTGACGTACAGTAATATTTCCGAGGAGTTGTTCACCGGAGTGGAATTCCGCGAGTTTTCGTTGTGCGACACCACCTCTGTTTCATCGTACCGGGTATCCATTGCCGGTTTGAAGAGCTCTATTTTCTGGTTGGCGAATTCTGCACGGCGGATTCTGCGCAGCAATTCCTCCGTTTTTCCGGAGAACATCGACCCGCAGATGACCTCTATCCATCCTTTTTTATGATTTCTACTTGCTTTATTTTCTAAAAACATTTCCTCGAATATGTATAAAAGAATTTCGTATTTTTGTGCGCTTTTTTCGAGTGCAAAATTAAAATAAATACCATTAACCGGAGTAAAAAAACAAAAAAATGAACGACAATTATCAGAAAATGTCGGAACTGTTGGATAATTGGCTATCTTTCAGTTCAAAAGAGGTCAAAATGGCCCTCATTGAGAAGGAAATCCTGTTGGAAAAGATGAGAAGGCTGTATGTTCATGTGTCGAATTTTGAGACGGAGGAGTATGAAGCTCCGAAACCAGAAGCTGCTGAAACCGTTTCGGAATCCGCTCCCAAAAAGGAGTACACTCGTGCCAAGACATTGGAGGAGGATGTGGATTTATTCTTTGACACCGAGCATGAAAGTTACGAGGGTGTTGCGCAAGAATTGAAGGAACTTGCGGAAGAGATTGAGGCGCAAGAACCGCCCGCTCCTATGCCAGAACCCGAACCGAAACCTGCGAAACCCGAACCGGAAACTGACATTTTCGACCGTATTGAGAAAGAGGAACCCACCGTTGAAAAGAACGACGCCGATATGCACGACGATGCGGAAGAGTTGTTCGAAGAGGTTGACATTGAGATAACAGCCCCTGCGGATACTGAGGAAGAGCATGTGGAAGACGACATTCTGCAGTTCATCCCGCCGAAATCTGCCCCGGCCCCCAAAGTGCAACCTGTCCCGCAGAAACCGCAGCCTCAGCAGCCGGTGACGCCTCCTGCCCCGCAGAAGCCCGTGACGCCTCCGGCACCTCAAAATCCGGAGACACCGCAGAAACCTATGGCGAAATCCGAGCCCAAGCGTTCGCTCAACGACCTTTTCAACGAACGGCGCGAAGACCATTCCATCAGCAACCAATATCGGCACGCGAAGGTGGGTGATTTGACCAAAGCGATTTCCATTAACGATAAGTTTATCTATATCAAGGAGTTGTTCCATAATCGCGGGGAGGATTTCAGCGCCTCCATCCGTCGATTGAACGAATGCAAGAGTATGGACGAAGCCTTCGACTGTCTCGAAGAGTTGAAGCAGACGTTTTTCTGGGATTCCAAATCCGATGCATATCTCTCTTTCTGTGATTTGTTGAGACGGAAATACTCCTAATAGCCGATATGAAAAAGCTGATTCGATATAGCGTTTTTCTTTTCGCTTTTTTAGTGCTGATGTTCTCCACCGGCGTGCAGCGCAGCAATGTCAATTTAGACATGCTTTCTCAGATGACGTTGGAGGAGAAAATCGCGCAGCTGATCATTATCCGTGTGAGTTCCACCGAGGACGAGAAGTATAACAGGGAATTGGTGGAGAAGGTGGCGCGTATACAGCCTGGCGGAGTCTGCTTTTTCAAGGGCACTCCTAAAAAAGAGGCGATGCTCACCAACCGGCTGCAAGCGGTCAGCAAAGTGCCGCTTTTTGTGGCCATTGACGGCGAATGGGGCCCTGCCATGCGCCTCGACAGCTGTGTAGCCTTCCCAAGACAGATGACGTTGGGCGCACTTTCCGAGGCGAACGACTCGCTCATCTACCAGATGGGTCTTGAGATTGCGGAACAGTGCAAAGCCGTGGGCATCAATCTTAATTTTGCCCCCTGTATCGACATCAACAATAACAGTCGTAACCCGGTGATTAACAGCCGTTCCTTTGGCGAAAACCGCGATAAAGTATGCCGTAAGGCTGCGTTGTACATGCACGGGATGCAGGACGGCGGTATTGTCACCTCCATCAAGCATTTCCCGGGACATGGCGACACTGAAACTGATTCGCACGTGGGGCTGCCCACCATACGCAAAAGCCGCATTGATCTGGACGAGATGGAGCTTTATCCCTATCATTACCTCATCAACGAAAATCCGGATATGGTGATGGTCGGACACTTGAACATCCCCGCTTTGGATCCTGAACCCCATTCCGTCTCCTCCATGTCTTACACCATCGTTTCCGACCTCCTGAAAAAAGAGATGGGCTATAACGGACTGATTATCACGGATGGTATGGAGATGAAAGGGGTGCGGAATCAGAATCAATTTGAGGGGGATGTGGAGATTCGTGCATTGCTGGCTGGAGTGGACATCCTGTTGCTGCCTGGCGAAACAGATTCCGTCATTGCGGCTATCAAACGTGCGGTGGAGCAAGACATTATCCCTGAAGAGCTGATTAACGAACGGTGCTTGCGTGTGCTTCAGTTTAAGCAGAATCGTGGCATCATGGGCTTCAAGCCTGCCAATATCGCTGATTTGTCGTCCAAACTGAATAGTGCTAAGGCGGTGTGGCTGAATCGCCAACTGGAAGAAAAAGCGCTCACTTTGCTGAAGAACGATGATAATATTCTGCCTTTGAACGCCAAAACTGCCGAAAACACCGCGTTTTTGTGCGTTGACCGGAAAAAATACCAAAACGAATACGAGCAGATTGTGGGTGAGTGCCACCTTCCTTTCTACTACATCGACAAAAAGGTTTCCGCCAAAGAACAGGCAAACATCATGGCGAAATTGGCGTCTTACGATCAGGTGATTGTGGCGTTCGGCGGCTCTAACCAGCTGGGCGGCTCCGGTTACGGCATCGACATGTCCTCCGTGCGGCTGCTCAATCGCCTTGCCAAGGAGAAATCCGTGATTCTGCTGCATTTGGGCAACCCTTATGCACTCAACGCTTTCGATTCCCTCAGTAGCTATCGCGCGATCATTGGTGCCTACCAATTCTCCCCCACTACTGTTGCGGCGGCCATCAACGCCTGCTTCGGAAAAACGGCTTTTGAAGGCACTTTGCCGGTCAGCATCAACGATTACCCCGCCGGAAGCGGTATTCTTCCTTCCATTACCACGGAGAACAGCTCGGCTTTGCCCGACAATATCACCCAAGAGATCGACAGAATCCTGCAAAACGGCATTAAGGACCATATCTACCCGGGTTGTGCCGTCATTGCGCTGCACCATGGACAACCGGTTTACCAGAAAGTGTTCGGCTATTTGGACTACAACCGTCAGGACAAAGTGACCCATCAGACGATGTATGATGTGGCATCCATCACGAAAGTGGCGGCTACCACGTTGGCTGTCATGAAGTTATACGACAATCACGAAATCCAGCTCTCCGACAAAATCGGCAAATATCTGCCCTATTTGGCCGGCACCGACAAGGCCAGCCTCACGTTGGAGGAGCTGCTGACCCACACTTCCGGGATGCCGTCGTTTATTCCGTTCTACAAGTCCATCATGGGTAACGAGCGCTATTTGCGAGGCTACAAGACTGAAAACTACAATATTCAGGTGGCCGACCACCTCTATTTGCGCAAAGACTATCCCGACACTATCCGATACAAGATTGCGCATTGCAATCTGAAAGAGAAAAAGTACGAATACAGCGATTTGAACTTCTTCTTACTCAAGGATATGGTTGAAACCATCACGATGCAGCCGATGGAAGATTTCTTGTCGGAGAATTTCTACCAGCCGATGGGACTTTCGCACACCACCTTCCGGCCGTTGGCGCATGGTTTCCCGCATAATGAAATCGCCCCGACGGAAGAGGATAACCTGTTCCGTAAACAGTTGGTACATGGCTATGTACATGACCAAACTGCTGCTTTGATGAACGGCAATGCGGGCAACGCAGGACTCTTCACCACGGCAGAGGAGCTCGCAGCCATCTTCCTGATGATTCAAAACGGAGGCATCCTCAACGCCCAACGTTACTTGTCGGAAGCCACCGTGGAGGAGTTCACGAAGATGCACTCGCTGCACGGCTGCCACGTGCGTGGTCTGGGCTTCCACACCCCGAAGGCGCCCGGCGAATCCTCCATTGTACCCACCGCTGCCGACACCCAAATATTTGGTCACCAAGGATTTACTGGCACGGTCGTCTGGTGCGACCCGAAAGAGGAGCTCATCTTCGTCTTCCTCTCCAACCGCGTCTGTCCTGATGCCGAGCCCAACAAGTTGGCAAAGAGCGGAATCCGGTTGAAAGTGCATGAGTTGATTTATAAGGGAATATTATCAAGGCAATAGGCAACAGGCAATAGGGAAAAGGCAATAGGCAAAACGCACGAAGTGCAAATAACCCCATACAAGCGAAGCGCAGTGTGGGGATACAAATGAAAAAATGAGAAAAAATGACAATAGAAACACCTATACTACTACATATCGAAACCGCCACTGATGTATGTTCTGTGGCGTTGTCGAGAGGCGCGGAAATCATCGGGTTGAAGGAGGAGGCCGGGGGCAACAACCACGCCAAAAACCTCCTGCCGTTCGTGGATGAGGTGCTGAAACAGTCGGGCGTGCGCATGTCTGAAATCAATGGTGTGGCCGTGAGCATCGGACCCGGCTCCTACACGGGCTTGCGCATCGGCGTTTCCACCGCCAAAGGCATCGCCTATACCGCCGGCATTCCCGTGATGGCCATCAGCACATTGGAGAGTATTGCACAGGGAGCCAAAACGTTATGGGCAGAAAACGCATCGGAACCCGTGCAAATTGTCCCGATGATTGACGCTCGTCGCATGGAGGTCTTCACTACCCGCTTCACTTTCGACATGCAGCCATTAGAAGAGGTTTCCGCCAAAATCGTCGACGAAAACACCTTCGCCGAGCTTCTTTCCGAACAGAAAGTGCTCTTCTGTGGCAACGGAATGCCCAAATGCCGCGAACTGCTCTCAACCTTCCCCAGCGCCTGCTTCATCAACGCACCCGTCTCCGCGAAAAACATGCTCCCCACAGCTCTCAAGAAATGGCAAAACAAAGATTTTGAGAATGTTGCGTACTTTGAGCCATTCTACCTGAAGGAGTATGTGGCGGCGAAACCGGTAGTAAAAGGACTAAGATAGTTAGCAGTTAGTAGTTAGCAGTTGCGGGCAACCCCAATAATATTAAACATACTCCTTGAGCAGCCCCGTAGGGGCAAGAGCTTGGTAGCCAGGGGTTAAGCGAAGCGCAACCCCTGGAATGAAATAAGCGACAAAGAAGAAACGAAAATGGAAATTCACGAACCGATAAAACGCGACCGAAACCTGAACATCACGGTGATCGCCGACGATTCCCAACGCGGATTGGCGGCGGTGTCGCAAGGGGTGGTGTTGGCTGAGGTGTTTCAGGCCTCGCTGACCATCATGGCCAATTTCGGGTTCGGATTCGGGCCGTCGGATTTCCGTCATGTCCCGGACGATAGTCCCTATTTACAGGAAATTCGGAAAACAGTTTCGGGAGTAGCCAATTGTCAGATTATTACCGATTATATTTTTCCTGAAACGCTCTTCCGTTATGCTGAAGAGCACAACACCGCCATGTTCGTCATCGGGGTTCCGGATGGACTTGGTTCGGATGGAGGGTGTCTCTTTACCGCTAAGAAAGCGATTAAGTTTATCCGTCAATCGCGGTTCCCCGTGATGACGGTCTCGTTCGCTTATCCCGATGCCACATACTACAAGCACATTCTGTTGCCGTTGGACATTGAGCGGCAGAACAAGGAAAAGGCGTTGTGGGCAGGCTATTTCAGCCGGTTTTATGGTTCCGTTATCCACATTCTCTATCCGAAATACAAAGACGAGGGGTTAGCCAAGCTGGTTAATGACAACGTGGCATTCGTGGAGAAACTGTATGAGAATCTGGAGGTTACATACGAAAAACACGAAACGCAACCGCAGAAGTATTTCGATGCCTACGCTCTGAAATTCCCACTGATAGAACATGTCGGCGCACATGCGGGTGCCTCCGTCATCATGATGACCCGCTACTACACGCTCGGCGATGTGCTGACGGGACCTCGCGAGCGCAAAATCATCGGCAAAACCCCGATGTCAATCCTTTGCATTAACCAGCGCGACGACCTCTACGTGCTCTGCACCTAATCGCATCCTAATCATAAAAAACGTATTTTTGCCGCCATGATCAAACAGAAATCCATAGACAGTGTGATGGCTGCCGTCCGCATTGAGGAGGTGGTCGGCGATTTTGTCTCCTTGCGCAAGCAGGGCCAGGATTTCGTGGGCATCTGTCCTTTCCATGACGATAAAAATCCCTCCATGCATGTGAGTCCGCGTCTGGGCATCTACAAGTGTTTTGTGTGCGATGCGGCCGGAAATCCGGTCAAATTCCTCATGGAACACGAAAAGATGTCTTACCCTGAGGCGATTGAATATTTGGCCAAAAAATACGGGATTCCGCTCGAATATGAGCGTAATGAGAGTGACGAGGAACGGCAGCAGCGTACATTGCGCGAAAGTCTGATGATTGTCAACGAGTTCGCGCAGAAATACTTCGTGGAGCAGTTGCGCAACACCGAGGAGGGCAAACTCATGGGTATGGCCTACCTCAAGGAGCGCGGTTTCATGGATGCCACCATCGACAAGTTCGGTCTCGGCTACTGTCCTGACGGCTGGGACAACTTCACCAAGGCGGCGTTGGAGAAGGGCTATAAGGAGGAGTATCTGATTGAACTCGGACTCACGGGCAAGTCGCAGAGTGGTAAGTTGTACGACATCTACCGCGGGCGTGTCATTTTCCCGATTCACAACGATGCCGGCAAAGTTATCGGCTTCGGCGGCCGCATCCTGAAAAAGGACGGCAAAGACCCTCGGAAATACGTTAATTCCCGCGAAAACACGATATATCACAAGAGCGATACGCTTTACGGTATCTATTTTGCCAAAAACGCTATCCATAAGCAGCAGAATGTCTATTTGGTGGAAGGTTACACCGACGTGATTTCTATGCACGAGTCGGGCGTGGAGAATGTGGTGGCCTCTTCCGGCACTTCGCTCACGCAAGGCCAGATCCGCATGATCACCAAGCGCACCCAGAACATCACGGTGCTCTACGACGGTGACATGGCGGGCATCAAGGCGTCCATGCGCGGCATCGACATGCTGTTGGAGCAGGGACTCAAAATCCGCGTTTGCCTGCTGCCTGACGGCGAAGATCCGGACTCTTTCGCTAAAAAACACCGCGACAGCGAGTTGCAAGACTATCTGTCCAAAGAATCCAAGGATTTCCTGCTCTTTAAGGCGGATATTCTGTCGAAAGAGGCGGGCAACGACCCCATTAAGCGGGCCTCCATGGTGAACGAGATTTTGAAGTCTATCAGCTGTGTGAAGGACAACATTGAGCGGGCGTTTTACGTGAAGGAGTGTGCCAAACTGTTTGATTTGTCGGAAAACGACCTCAACCTCAACTTGCGTCGTTTTGTTTGGGAGAAAACCAAGGAACAGAGCCGTATTGCACAGCAACAACAGCACCAACAGCAGCAGCAAGGCGGAGTGGTGGTTCAAACGGATGGTCCCCAAACAGAAGTGCCCGACCTCATCGAGACGAAAAAGCATCCCGACCTTTCGCAGCAGACGGACTTGTTGTACGAGGCGGAGAAGGATCTTGTTTTGTTGGTGTTAAATTACGGCAACTATTTGATATACAAGGCAGGGCAAGAAGAAGAACAGTCTGAAGAATTGCGGGTGGATCAATACGTCTGCAATGAGATGATGAAAGAGGACATCCGGTTCCACTATCCCTTGTTGGAGAAAATCTTCAACAAATATGCGGATTGGGCCTCTTATATCGGCAACCAGGACCAGATTATCCGCAATTTCACGCTGTCGGAGGATCCGCAGATCAGCGAATTCGTGATTCGCAACATTCCCGTGGAGGAGCCCAAGTTCAGTGAGCGCTGGAAGGACAAATACGACATCCACACGCACACCACGCGCAACAACCTCCGTATTTTGCAAAATCAAGTTCAGAACATCCTGCTTACCTTGAAGTTACGTATTTTGGAGAACAATGCTGCCACGATACAGAAAGTGTTGGAAGACGAGAATCTATCGGAAGAAGACATGTCTCTCGCCCTCCAGCAGATGAACCAGATCAATCAATTGAAAAGAATCATTTCCCAGCGGTTGAACCGCGTGGTCAGCCGGTAATTATCGTTATTTCACCACCATTTGATGAAATTCGGCGGTAATGCTTTAGGGGCGAATAATCATTTGATTTTATAAAATTTGACTGCAAAGTTTAATGAGATGTCATAGCCATGATACAGAATGCCTGTTGAGGTGTGGCTGAGATCCACATGCTGGAACACGCTGTCAAAAGCCTGCGTGTAGCTTTGCGCGGATGCGATCGCAAACACGCTGACAATCAAAAGGGTAACAATGTGTTTTTTCATAATTGTATGGTTGTTTGTTGTTAATTCTTTTTGCCGAAATGATAACGAATGGAAAATACAAAAGAGTAGTCAAAGAAGTGTATTGGATGTTTTGTTGATAAAAATAAATGCTTGCTTTCAAAGCTTTTGTTGTCTATGGCAAATATTACGCCATAGCCTTGTCGTGTGTCTAATTGCAAAGAGAGAGGGATGTTAAATTTCCATTCAATACCTAACATAATCTTAGCCCCAGTCTTGAAGTATGGTGATTTAATGGATTCTGTGCACTCTTTCCCGATATGAATGCCTCCCCCTGCTAACCAATAAGCATTACAGCTATTTGGAAACAATTTTTCATAAAACACATTTAATTGGACTCCTAAATCTGTATATAAAAAAGGTCCGCCAAACGATTCATGAATAAAACAGAATGGGTTGGCTTGGCAAGAAACACCAATATCTGTTTGTATAAATAGATTGTTCCACATGTTGAACTTCAGCGATAACCCATCCAGCCATCCTATATTTAAACCCAAACTATGCTTATTATTGTTTATTCTGAATGTATCAGTGTATGACTGTGCAGAAGTCCCCGCGAACACGCTGACAATCAACAGGGTAATAATATGTTTTTTCATAATTGTGGTATTTTTGATTG
>Ga0265301_10001540_pt1 | contig 29722 bp, 34 predicted proteins | sample AusTroGonzalo_MG_2_FD_193488 | JGI IMG/M metagenome (GOLD analysis project Ga0265301, IMG submission 193488) | Bovine rumen microbial communities from tropical cattle in Woodstock, Queensland, Australia - Gonzalo_04 | ecosystem: Host-associated > Mammals > Digestive system > Stomach > Rumen ... | reverse complement strand
GCCTCTTTGAAAAGTAGTTTTAGGGGATTTACAGCGTGGTTAGTCCCCTATCGACTACTTAAAAGCCCCTGTTTATGGGGCTTTTTTCGTTTTTACACGCAGTTTTACACGCAGTTTTCGCCAGAAACATCCTCTACCCTGACTTTTAAGTCTGATATTCCCTTTTACAAATAAGCAATTTAGTTTATTTAACTTTCGGTTTCTCAGATTTTGATACTTTTCTGGTTTTAGCCATTCCTTGCAAATTTAATGATGCCGATAATTATACGGCAAAGATAATGATATCTGTGCGTAAAAGTGTGCGTAAATCTAAAATTGGATAGGATTTTACCTCATTATCACAGATGTAGCCCTCTGGCTTCCTCTCTGATGATTCCCTCGGCGATACCGTTCAGCTCTTTGAGGGTGTCAGTCTTCCACTTCTCGGGCTTCCTGGCAACATCAGGATCCTGTGCCACCTCCTGCAGTAGATCTCTAAACACCTCGCCCGCAGGCGTGTTAGGCGAAACCACTTCGTGATAACGGTTCAGATTCTTTACCTGATCTGGGGTAAATGATCGAGCCGACGGTGTGACAATACGGTCGTGAATAGCCTGCTTGACCTGTTGCCTGAGAACATTGACGTACTTTTCACGAGCGGTATTATCATTAGATAAAGCAGCCTTTAATAATGGTACATCAACACCTATTTGACTTGCTACCTCCTCGTAGCCATCGTGATAGTTCTCAATAAGTTCACTAAGTATATCGCGTTGTCTGGATGTAACGGAAAATGACTTTACTGCTGCAAAGGCATTTCCCACCTCGCGCATCAACTCTTTATAACCATCAGGTCGTGAACGTCCTAACAGATGGTTACCTGTCACTAAGTCGGTAGCCACTTGGCTTATCATCTGCTTCTCATTTTGTGTCAGAGATTCATTCATGGTCTTGCTGGCTTTTTGTATGCCGCCGCCTACGGTTTGATTATTTTTAGAAAATATCGAAGTGAAGCGATTACAACCTTTATCATAGTATTCTTTATCAAGTTCACAGCCCACATAGTCAAAGCCCAACCGGTATGCGGCAATGCGGCTTGACTGGCTACCCATCATTGGATCGAAGATACGGTCGCCCTTCTTGGCGTAATTATTCAGTAGCCATTCATACAGGATGACGGGCTTCTGAGTAGGATGGATGCGTTTCTCGTTGAGGGCCTTATTGCCCTGTTGGACTGCGGCCTGACGGATGTCACGCCCACAGTACTTTCCTTGAAACATTCCGTTCCACATGTAATGTACAAGGTCGGTACGCTTATTGAAGGACTGATAGGCAATCTCGCAGTCATACTGGTCACTGTTGCCGTTGATTTTATCCCAGACAATCATACCACCCTGCAGACCGAAATAATTGGCTCCCCAGATTATCTGATTCTTACTCACACGTCGTAGTTCATCAAAGAACTCCTGCGTAGGAATGTTATTATCCCAGTCTTTCTTACCGAAGTCGGTTACAGATGCTGACATTATGGAACCATTCTTCTGAAGGATATTACTCGGCTTCTTCGACGGCTTGCTGGCACCGATGCCATAGGGAGGATCGGCGATGGCAAGATCGAAGTAGTTGTCTGGAAGACTTTTCATGTACTCCAGACAATCGCAGTTATATGCCTTACTCAGAATTGATGACTGTTCCATTATCAAAATTTTGGTTCAAAGTTATACTTTCACAGAGTGCGAACCAAATCTGTTACTTAAAATCTCTTGATTTAACAAATTCAAGACCCAAAAGGCAATATTGCCACCTATCTGTGGAGAAAGGATAGCAAAGTCCAATACGAGACCTTGCAGGGACGAAGAAAAACATATCAAGAAAGAAAGGGGTGATGTATAACAAAATTTTTTCTTCGTAAACACTTTTTAACACGCAGAAAAGCGTTGTTTTACCGAATAATGTTCCGCGGCACGGGCACGGCGCAGCCCAAAATGCGTGAGCATTTTCCTTATCAAGGGTTTCAGGGAAAGTTCAAGCCGCACGGCGCGGGAGCGACCCCCAGGAGCGACCCCCTTAAACAACAAAAAAAGAATCATTCGGAGATCACATTTGTTTCTTCCGAAATAACTGCCGTTATTTCCGAAATAACTCCCGAAACGCCAACATATGTTGTCGAGAAAAACAAAAAGATGTCTATAATGATGTCTATATAATACGCGCGCGAGGCTGGCCCGCCGCCATGCGCCTAATATCCTGATATAGAAGGATTTACAAAATTCGACCATCGAATTATGTTTCCATCTTGGGGAATTATGTTTCCATCTTGGGGAAATTATGTTTCCATCTTGGGGAGGAATTATGTTTCCATTTTGGGGAATTATGTTTCCATCTTGGGGAAAGTGTTAAAAATGTTAATTCGGAATTATTTGGGTAAAACATTTCCCCTTTTGAATTAGTGGCAAAAGTCAGAATCTAAGAGCCGGATTTGAGCTTGGAGTTTTCTTCTCGAAGATTATTAATCTCGCTCTTCAGTTCCGTAATCTCCTTTTTCATTTTTTCAGCTTCTGCCTGGCAATCCAATAACTGTCTATTTACCTCTTCGTATTCCAGAAGCAGCTTATTGTATTTACCCATATATATACCAACCTGTATCGCAAGATTAGCACTCGTTTCTTCATAATTACCGTAAAAATCAAGGAAGAAATTATGATCAAGGATATTTGATATTAAAGTCAGTTTCCCAGAATCTATAGAATGTTTCTTTATAATTCTGGTAACCTGTGACGGCAACACTCCCATTGACTCAGCCAGCTTGGCTTGGGTGATATCCTTAGATTTTAGATAATTATCTATCTCCTGACCGATATGAAGATCTTGGAGGGTATCACCAAATTCGTCTATTTTATCATCGCCCCAAAATTTCTCAAAGAAATTAAACTGCAAGGTTTTGCTGATTTTATACAGCTCTTCCGTTTCTATCGTTGGGCTATTCATTATTCTTCCGACTTTGGTCTTATATGTACCAATAGCCTCTGCAAATTGCTCCCAGGTTATGTTATGCGTTCTTAACCACCTTCGGAGTTCATTACCAACATGAATATCTTGCAGCATAATGTATATAAAATATAAAAGAGTGCAAAAAGTGTTATATTTAGACACAAAATTTGCAATTATGGAAACAGTTATGTAAATTTGCAACTGGAATTGAGTTCCAAACTCATACCCAGCACTGCCTTCTGGCTGCAAAATTATAAAAAAAATAAGTAACGACAAAACAAATAAACGAAAATTAATAGTTAATGTCCCAAAAACAAACAGATATGATCAGTAACGCAACATCTCAAGGTCTTGACAAAGAAATTGAGAAGGGATTGCTGTCTTATAACCTTGCCTCTGAGATTAAGAAGTCTGACGGGCATATTTCGATTACCCTGACAGACTCTGGGGTAATCACGTTCGTAAAGGCTATGATGAATATGATGAAGGAATCGACCCCTGTTACGAAGTTTGTCCCATCCGGAAACAGTATTGTTGCAATAACGGACAACGCTTTCATTTCACGGAAAGAATTGGTTAAAGACCTTGGAATGAAAATGAAGCAGGTGATCGCCCTCGAAAAAGAAGGAAGACTGACCCCAACGAAGTTTGGAGGCCGCCTGTACTATAAAAAGGAAGAATTGGAAAGACTGAACCTTTCTTTTGTTGGATGATAGATGGATATAATAATAAATAAGGTATAAGGATATATGAATAAGTCATCTAATATGATCATCCGCGAGTCGAACTCCATGGTGGAGCGCGATTATGAAATCATGTCCCCGTATATCGACAGTCTCAAGCAGAATCTGGTAGATAGGCTTAGAAATAACTTTTCCGAGATTATGGCCGAGGTCAATAGCAAAGAGAAAGGCTTAGACCTCGATGATGTGAAACCATACATCGCCACCATGAAGAGACTGCTTGAATACAGAATACCGAACAACGAGTTAGATCCTGGCAACAGACACCCCTTGCGTGTCAAAGAAGCTTTTGACTATATTCAAAAACACCCTCATGTACTTTATGGCAACATTAAGGAAAAGGGTGATGCTTACCAGTTTACTATTATTGCCGAATACGAGTGGGTGGAAGCGACGAAGACCCACAACATAAAGCTTACCGACGCTTGCATTACCCATTTCCTTCCCAAGATCAACTATACCCAATATTACGGCTTTGACCGTCTTAGTTTCAATCGTGTTGCCGCCAGAGGACTATATATCCTCGGATGCAAATGGAAGAATAGCTTCAAAAAATCCTTTTCTTTGTCTGAGACCGAGATAAGACTTAAATTCGGCCTTGCACGTTATAAGGACATTGAAAAAGGAATTACTGATGACAATATTGAAATCATCGGATATAAAGAGTTTCGGATTTATGTCCAGAAGGTATTAATTCCTTCCTTATCAGAGATCTACGAAGCTTTCGTCAAAGGCAATATTGACTTCTGGCTGGAGATGATTCCCAAAAGAGCCCTCCCCGATGGTCGCGGCGCTCCTGCTATTACAGACTATGAGTTCCTTGTGAGGACAGACCCAAAAAAGATCGAGGATGTTCCGCAGGAAGAAATTGACAGTATAAACGAAAAGCTCGCCAATCTGGAGATATCCTTTACCACCCTGTTTTCCCTCAGTAATGCCAAGGACGGTGCAGAGAAGGTTTCAAAGGGTTACATCCGCAACATCAAGGCCCAAGCCTTGTCACCTGTAAATCCCAAGTTGTGGCTTGTTGACAGAATTTTGGAGGACTGTTTGGATATTCAAAACAAAGAGGTTGGCCGTGCTGTTGGCAAAGGCAAGCCAAGCACCGACCCAGAGACAATGGAGGTGCTTGCTAAAAAGGTTCGCAGCACCTTGCGCAGGAAATATGGTATAACAAGTAAATAATAGTCAATATGAGAAAAAGCAAATTACACGAAAGATTAGTCCTTGACCCTAAAAAAGTCAAGGAGGAGTTTGATCAATCTCCTGGTTTAGAGAAGCATGTGGACTTTGGGCTTCAGATTGACACCGATCATCGTAATGGCAGAAGTCAGGCCATTCTTTATGATTGTCTGCTTATGTTTATCACGCACCTGTTTCTTAACTACGTACCACTGGATCAGTCAAAAGAGGAGCTTAAGGATAAATTTGTGTTTTTACTTCCCAAAAAAGCTTTCCGGGAGTATGTGAACCATACATTGAAGAGCTACAGGTATAACGACGTTGAAAAAGGGCTGTTAGCCCTGAGTCAGAATAAGGTTGTAACCGAGCCGGGGACAATCGTTCCTTTATTCACTCTCGCCATCTTTAAGGGATTCGAGGATTTTTGGGGGATTATGATTCACCAAACGACTGCACCGTATATTTGTGGACCTGTGATGATGGTTATGTTGAATATGCAACGTATCATCCCTTTTATTCCTTCAGACACTCTTAGTCTTGAACAAATGATTAAAGAGCGGAAGAAGGCAGGTCTGGGCATCCCTATTATGATGGACTTTATAAGTCGATCATCATTTGTTGTTGAGTAATTTAAAGAGTAACAAATAATATGAACAAGCTATATCAGATATCAGATGACACTCCTATTGCAATGTTGACTGTAGGCCAACTTCGGAGTGTTCTTGAAAGTTCATTAAGAGAAAGAACTGAAAAGCCTGTTGAGACGGATACATCCGCCCCCAAGCGTTATGTTCATGGTGTGTGTGGTATTAAACAACTCTTCAATTGTTCTTATCCGACTGCCCACAAGTTGAAGGAAACCATTTTGAAGCCAGCGGTCAAGCAGCAAGGTCGTGTTATCGTTGTTGATGTCGATTACGCCATGAAGCTGTTTGCTGAGCACGAGCAAATCAAAAGTATTAAAGATTTTCAGTCACCCACTACATAAAAAGAATAAACTATAGCACAGAGGAAAATTGTATAAATAACAAATAATAAATAATATATAATATATAATATGGATTATTCATCAGTGAAGAAGATCCCCTTTAAGGGATATGCAAGAGCATACGAGACGACAGACAAACGTCTGTCCTGTGACCCCGAAACAGAAAAAGAGGTGGTCAAGGAAGAGAAGATCATCCAGTTCGGTGAGTTCGTTGAGGATAAGAAAAACCTCCCGGACTATCACGAATATGACGTGGTCACATCTAAGTATATCGGTACGGTAAAAGTTACGATAGAACCAGAAGAATAAATAATATATATTATATAATATGAACCACATCATCACATTTGCCAATCAGAAGGGCGGCGTGGGTAAGTCCACCCTCGCCATCCTCTTCGCCAACTACCTGTGCTGGAAGAAGATGAACGTCTGCATCATCGACACCGATCTCCAGCAGACAATTGCGCAGATGCGCAAGAGTGATCTGGACTTCTACGCCTGCGAGGCTTCGTATAGCGTCCAGGGATTTCCTGTGTCCGATGTTGACACTATGAGGCAACTGATGGAGAACGCGCGGAGGTTCGACGGCTGCGTCCTAATCGACGCACCGGGTAATCTGAGCCAGGACGGTTTGATCCCCATTCTGTCAGAAACGGACTTTATTGTCTGTCCATACAGATACGATAAGGCTACTACGGCCTCTACCAGTACCTTCGTGAAGACCATCCTGCGCATGATGAAAGAGATTCGGGGAATGAAGCCCCAGTTGCTCTTTACTCCTAACAACATCTACCGCAAGGGAAATATGGAGGAAAAGAAGGTCTGGAAACAGTTTGCAGAAACCTTCGAAATGATAGGAACGGTACTCCCAACGGTGCCGACCAGAGCTGATCTGGAACGTATTGACACTATCAGTATCACCCCATCACAAAGGGATGTGATACAAGACACCTTTGAATATATGATTAAAATCATCAAAGATAGCGAGTTATAAGAACAAATAATAATCATCGGGCGGGCTGTACCGCCTTAGGGTTAGGGTGATATGCAAACATTAAAGAATAAATAATATTTAATAAATAATATGTAATATGAAAGCAATTCCATTTAACATTAAGTACCGTCCCCAGGTTGAATCTGGGGAGTACAGAGTAGTAACCAGAGAGGATCGTCCTGTAGAAATCAGAATATGGGATTTGAAGGGCGATTTCCCCATTGTTGGTGTTTATTACGACGCTAAGAACAACCGAGAGACCGCCGTACAAGTTACAGCCGAAGGCAGGTGTTCTGTCACACCCGGCGAAGAATACTGTGACGATTTCTTTATCATCACCGACAAACCTGAACTGACAGAGTTCGAGTACGCCGTACGCGAGATTTTCTATAAGGGACGAGAAGACAATATTGATATGTTGAAAGTCACGAGCGGCATACTCCTGAAGGTAGCCCGCAAACAACTGGAGAAAGAATTGCCCAGATGGAAGAAAAAGCCAATACCCGACACTCTTGGCCCAAAATCATCAGTTACCACAGGATGCGTTGATGCCTTGGTACTGGCCCCTGATTATTATATAATGATAGAAGAACTTGAAAAATTACCAAAGGAGGACTAACTATGACTAAATTCAATGAAGGATGGTGGAATTGCTTTTGCTCGTTTGCTAACGAGCTGGCAGATGTAAGTTCCAATGCCAGCATGGTTATACGCAACGTATTGGACGGTGCCGGCGTGACCAAGAAGGAAATCACCGAGAATCTAAAGACGCAGCACTTTGACAAGCGCGTAGTTGATGAACTTGAAGAGTATATATTGAAACTCTAACAACAATAGGTGAAGGCAGTAAGAAATTAAGGAAATATAGTCTTAAATAAGTGGCTTAAAAAAAATAAAATACAAATAAAAACTAAAAAAGAAAATTGTAAGTAGTTGATAATCAGTATACATTTCTTTTTCTTGTTATTTCGTTTGAAAAAAGAAAATAAATAAAAAGAGCCAATGAGCGAGTGGAAAGAGTATAAGTTAAAAGACATGGCAGAAAAGAACAAACATACGGCAAAAAAGGTGTCTCATGGGCACTACACCTACAGGGGATTCTCTGTAATCTGTGTAGGGTATTACCATCCAGAGCATCGTGTTTGCTGGGAAGCGATAGACGAAAATGGATGTGGGTTTGCTCACGGCTTTTCACTTAAACAAGTGAAATGTTTGATAGACAACGAATTGGTTGTATTGAATAATATATAATATATAATATGGCCGAGAAGAAAGTAAACTATGGAGTCCAAGGTATGGAAGACTTAGTAACTGACCTGAACAACAGTAAGGATCAGACTGAAGAAGGACAGACGGGAGCCATTGCCATTCCTGCGAGGAAGGCAACTGGTCGCCCTGTAGTTAGAAGTAAGGGAACCGCTCGCACCAGTATTACCCTTGATCCAGAGATCATGGGGAAACTGCGCTCTTTAGGCCTCAATACTGGCCGCCAACTTAATAGTATCATTGAAGAGGCGCTGGTCAAGTATTTCGAGGGATATGAGAGGAAGCACGGAGAAATCACCGTGCCCGAAATTTATCGTAATATATAACAAATAATATATAATATGAACAGTTGACTTATCTTTTTGGAGGGCTGATATATGAAATGTCCCGTATGTAATGGCATCGGTCAGGTGGATAACCCAAGGTACTATCGGCACTCTGCAAGTTGGTCCTGGGAGCATGATATTCCATCAAGGATAACATGCAGAAAGTGCGGAGGAATCGGTTATATCATCGGTAACATGACTGACATAGTTGAACGCCTGAAATGTGCGGCAAACGGTGTCACCATTACAACGAGGGAGGCAAAACAGATGTATGAAGCAATAGCAAAGTATTAGCGTATGACTGACGAGAACTGCTTATATTGCAGCAGAGAAGGGGAGTGCATCAAGGGTTTGCCCGGTACTCCCTGCGAGATAGAAGGATGTGTAGCACATACTCCTGTTGGTTATCTGTCATGGGGAGATATGACCGATAAACAAAAAGAGATAGTAATTGGGCGGGCTGTACCGCCTTATGTGGAGGGCGCGACCACTCCATGAGGTGTAATCAGGTGTCAGCGCACCTAATATGAAAGCATCATGCAGCAGGTTGAACACTTTGCATAAATAGGTTGTTGGTGTCAGCGCACCTAATATGAAAGCATCATGCAGCTTCGAAGTTGTTCGGGTAAATCCTGTAGGACAAAAAATGTGCCGTATTTTGATAGGTTTTCGAAAAAAAGCACTAATTTTGCAACAAAGAACAAAAAAAATAAAACTGCAGGCTGCGACAGGTTAAACATCGCGCACGAAAGACAATGAAGACGAATATTGATGATTTAGTTAAGTTGACCAGTGAACAAGAGGCATTAGCCAAACAGATGAAAGAACTGTATGGTAAGATGCTGGATGCAGATATGGCATTCGCTCTGAACGAGAATAGTGAAGTCGTGGTTTATAACAGTAAGCACATAGCAGGCTGTGAGTTTCCTCCTATTGGTTGCCAAGTACCCGACGGGTTTGAAGAGGCAGACATGGATGCCATGAACTACTTATTTCCGATCTGGACGGCAGAAAAGTTATACCTTTCGAGAAAAGAGGGTTAAGAATGAAGCATCAATCACCTGAGATTACCGAAGAGCAAAAGCAGCAACTAAAGGCTACTTTGCTTCAGGACGGTACGACAGCCCTCGACTATGTGAGGTCATGGCCAGAGGCTGATCAGCCCTGGGCATTGGCCGGAGTTCTCTCCTGCATCAAGAAAGGGTATTCCCTGAACCGCCTCACGATCAACTGGGAGGCGCGGGATCTACGATATAGTAAATAATAATAAATATATAATGAGCATGAGAAAGTTTTTGATTTCAATATTTCTGTTTTGTGCGATAAATATAAACGCACAAGTCAGTTACGGAGATTTATTCTTTGTTGATTACAATATGAAGATCAATGTATCAACAGAGAAGGATTCCGTATTTCTGTCGGTGATCCTGACTTCATCCAGTCAGAAGATGGTTGACGCGCCCAAGCTGCTGTTACGCCTTACCGATGGAACAGTAATATCGTTAGACGGAACACTACTTGCCAGTACAAGTAAGAGTGACGGAGCCTATATGATAGGAAATGTCGCCGTTGCGTCCAACCATTTTATTACTGAAGCAAAGTTCCCGGTTTCCAGAGAACAGATGGAGCAGTTTTCGAAAGGGATCAAAAAACTCAGACTGAACACTTCGCCGAGTTTTCACGAAAAACAGTGGCGGAGAGACAAAATAGGTAAACTCTTGTATGAAAAATACAAAGAAAGCAGTGGCAATTCATTTGAGGACAATTTTTAAAATATATTGGAACTTACAGAGAAGCAAACAGAGTTGTTGAAGACTACGACACTCACCAACGGCACCAATGCCTGGGAGTTCGTACAGTCACGCCCAGAGGATGCACAGCCTTGGGTTGCACAAGGCATCCTGTCCTGCATTTCCAAGGGCTACCGTCTGGATCTCCTGATGATAGGCTGGGAAACGCGAGACATTCGGCGGGCGGCGAAAAGAAATATGTAATGTCCCTGGTTAAGACATTGGCAATAGGGCTGGCCTTGATGGTCAGCCCATTTTTTCAAACCATTCTCCCAAAAAGGGTAAATAATTTGCTTTTAGGGGTCTTGAATTTGTTAAATCAAGAAAATGTTTGTGTATGGTTTTGTTTTCGCCAAGAAATTGGCGAAATTTGTGGAGTCGAAGCATGTTTAGCTCGATTACTTTAAAACAGAAAACAATAATAACAATAAAACAACAGGAATTATGGAAAAGAACAAAAACAACACTGAGAGACATGATTTATATAATCAAGTCAGAGACGAACTACGTAAGTTATTGCCGAATATCGGCGATCATATGTTCATCAGGGATGATCATACGCTTGTAACGAAACCATTACCTCCTATCATAGGTGATGATGAGAAATACGATGTCGAACTTATTTATATCACACACTCCAAGACAAATGATGACAATAATGAGTATCAATTTTTCTGTGGCACCAATCGTGGCGGTTTGTTAATCGAGGAAATGAATGCCGAATATCTGAAGCACCTCAACAAACTGATGACAGAGAAGAGATATACAGTTGAGCTCAGAAGGGATGATTCTGAATATAAGGAATTAATGGAGATTGTAACCAAGCAGGACATCCGTGACCGCATTGTGACCCCCTCTGCCCGCAGGTTCACTCCTGACCAGATTGAGAATCTTAAAATCTATGCGGGACTATTCCCGGACACACCTGCTGGCGAACTGTTCACAAAGCTCTATAAGGATGTAATCAAAGATCCTGACGTAGCCAGAAAGCCTGAAAAGTGGCAGGCTGACACTCTCAAGGAACTGGAGAATATTGCTCAAGGCAAAGTACATGAAGAGGCCCAACAATTGAAGAAGTAATATATAATAGAAAACCATGTCACAGAAACAGTGACAAATGAAAGCGTTACGGAATGTAACGCTTTCATTGTATATACATCAGCGATGCAATCCCTGGCTCCTCCCCTTCGGTCTCATGCCGAAGAGGTTGCGCGGCATCCAGTCATCATCATCCTTTTTCTTAGGAAGATCATTATTGCTTCCACCGCCTCCTCCAAGCGGAACACTCACCGCCATTGCGCCGGTGACTGCCCCGAAGGTGGATGATAGACTGTCATTGAACGCCTCTGCAATTTCGTTGAAACTACTGAGGGTTTCACCGATGGCAGTTTCAGATTCAAAACTGTCATGTTCCGGGAAAAAGAAATCCCTAAGATCCTGAAACGAATAGTTCCAGTAGTTGTCGGCTTCTTCAGAGCCGAATTTTCTGATAAACATCTGTTCATCGGTTTCTCCAGGACGATAATCGTCACTATAGACAGTATGGCGCACATTGTTATCCCAATCGCCATTTGGATATTTGAGTTTGACTGTTATATAGTTTCTTATATTGTCAACCTGGATGCCATAAGGCATCTTATAGCGGTTGATACACTCCTGCTTATACAAGTCACGCTTATACTGATAGAACTCTTCTGCAAAATAATGTAAGGCCAGCTGCTTGGCGGCAGTCTGCTTGTCTATTCGAGAATTGTACCAGTTGGCATGACCAAGGAGCAGCATTTTACTTATCTCCTGTCCACCGATATTGGTGACAACAAACGACATACCATTCCTATTGATGATACGGGCATCCACATCAAGGAATGAAATAGCTTTCGGTCCAGTCGGCTTCTGTGCAACAGTTTTCGGAGTAGGCTTACCGCCAGTGACAGCTTTCTCCCGAAGTTTATATTCTGCGCATTTGGCATAATATATTGCCCAGTTAGCCCAAAACCGCTTATCTTCTGGAGAGTTTTTATCATCTACAGCTCCCTCAAGAAGTAGCAAGGCTTTGTCCACAGCTTGAGTGGGCGAATGGAATCTTCCTTCTCCCCTATCGTCATAGCTGATATCGTGGTCATATTTAACTCCATAATCTTCAAGGAAGTCAATAACGAACTCCCCTATCCGGTCAGGAGTTATTTTCCCAGCGTTTTTAATACGCTGCATACCTGATACATAAATTTCTTTATTTTTCTTTTTCAAAGCCTCTTCATCTGCTTTCTGCTGACGTTGTGCATCAGCACAGACCGCACGGAGAATGGCTTCCTTTGCAGCGGCTTCAATGGCCTTTTGGCCATCCTCCGTTATATCCTCACCTTGATTAACCAGGTCTGTCACCTTGTTATATAAAGCGACAGCCTTCTCCCGGTTCTTATATTCAAGAGTGTCGCCATACTGAGTCAAGGCCAACTGGCTACTATAAACTATATCGACACCCAATTCCTCCAGACCTTTTTCGATTGCAAGGGATAGATTCTTTTCTTTCCAGATCTCGTCTGCCATATTGGCCGCATCATCGGCACTTAGGATCAGATCTTTCTCCTTCCTCTTGTTCCATTCAGGGTTAAGGAGTTGTTGCAGATCTATGATATCGCTACCCTTAAAGACAAGTCTATCCTTATGGTCAATAAGGGTATAGCCATTGACCCTTCCGTCTTTGGCTCTGGAAAAGACAATAGACAAACCCAGTTCCCGCTTTAGGTCAAGAAGGAACTGTTTAAACTGAGCCTTACGCTCACCCTCCATGTCAACACCCTTGTCACCCCTGAAACGACTGCTATTAATGTCCTTCAGTTGCATGGTCACCGTATGCTGTTTGTCATTCTTAGTACTGATCTTAATTGGATCACCACCGGGATTTATCTTCAGGGACCTACGTCGATGATCCTTTATTATCTTTTTCAACTTATTGATAAGAGGCTTGTAATCCTCTTTTTTATTGCCTGACAAAGCAATTCTGTTGTCTATTTCTTCCTGTGAGACACTACCTACAAAATCATGGTTACGGTAGATGTCTATTGTCCGATTATCTGTATCATGATGACAAATATAGCCAGAATCAAGTAAAAGGTTCATGAACTGATTATAATTATCAAACTTATAATCAAGTAACTTATCAATGTCGTTTTTGGTGTTGACACCTCTGAGTTGGTCGAGGATGCGCCGTGCCCGGCGACCTTCATAATAGTTGTCTATCCACTGGCCGTTCTTCACACTTACCGTCACCGTTGCGGCATGAATATGTGTATTTGCCGTGTCGTCATGCACCCAGAACACCTGCGGCTGACCCTCATATCCCAGCCTATCAAGAGTAGCCTTTGCATCCTCCAGAAGTTGCAGTTCTTCTTCTGGTGTAGCCTTGCCAGGAAAAGACCAGACCATATGTTTCTGAGGATGCTCGACCATGCTGTTATGATCCGCAATCTTCTGGAAGTAATTGGACATCACTACAGGAGAATGGATAAAGAAATCCTCCAGATAGCCAAAGTTACGCATTTCGACACATCGTGCCGTCCCTTCTGCTACCTTCTTCTCGTTGTAGAAGCAGGCAGCAAAACTGGTAGCAGAGTTACCTAATATCTTAACCACACATCTTTCCATATTATATAATATATATTATTTATTATTGTCTTCGGTTTCCAGAAGATATTTTTGGAGATCTCTTTTCACTATGCCAAATGTCTGATTGTCGCTAACACCAGCCTCTCTTTGGTACTCTTGAAGCATCCGCATCAACTGAGAAAGTCTGCGGTGATTAGTACCCACTTGTGGGAAAACCAGGCATCTTGTAAGTATCTCATCCTCTTTTCTCAGAACGGCATTGACTGTTGTCTTAGCCTGTCTGACGGTATCATTATAATTGTCTATCATGGAGGTTAAATCCTTCATGTAGATGATAAGACGATTCTGAAAAGTCAGCAGTTTTGTAATCGTCTCAGCATTAGCCTCGCCGTTTTTTCTTGCCTTCAGCATAACGGTGTTTACCGCTTTAGCGATCTGATTGATATTCTTTCCAATAGCATTAATCTCCTGTGGAATACTGGTTATCGTGCTATGTGTAGAAGCTAAAACATCACGGTTAGTACTGATAGCATCAATCATTTCCCATGCCATATTAAGGTTGACTGGGCTTGCATCATCTACGTGTCGCAAGGCATAAATCACGAAATTAGTCAGAGTGTTCCGGCCACTGCCGAAACTTTCTCTGGCACGTTCTTCAGCGTATTTCTTATCATCGGGATAGCATCTGATGTGTATCTCTGCCGACTTCTTTTTTTTCTGTTCTTTCATATCTATACATATGTTATTATAAGGTGAAACATCTGATGTTTGCCGTTGCGCAGCAGGAATGTGCCGGACTTTGGAGGGCACGAAACCCGCTTGTCGGCAAGAAAGGAGGAGAGACTTATCAGCGAAATGAAATTTCGGGCTGATAAATGTGTCCGCTCCGCCACTTCTTGCCTGACCCTTTCGGGGTCATCACAATGCAAAGATAGTGGCTTTGCATTATACTATCGGTTTTCAGATATAATAACTACACGTGTTTCACATATCCGTCTTTAGGTGTGGATAATGTAAAAATTACCTGTGGATAATATCAGCGTATATCTGTGGATGGATATTTAATTGGAGGTTCCACTATCTGAGCATATTATAGACCACAGATAACTTGGATATTGTTTCCGTAAAAAAAATATCTATGTGTGTACTACAATTAGTACAAAATTGTGGTTAGGGTCTTGAATTTGTTAAATCAAGAGAATTATTGTATACGTTTTGTGGTTCATAAATAGGTTGTGTACATTTGCAGCAACAATAGGTTCATAAATTCTTGAAATATGAGTACAGGTAAGAAAAAAAAGTATGTGCATGTAAAATGCAACTCCGTCGTGAAGAATTTTACGATGGAACGTGTACGACAACTCGGCATAGATGTGGGTCTTGCCCAGTTGTATGCTAATCTCTCAAAAGATGGGTCCACTTCCTGCAAGCGTGATGCCCGTGTGGTCAAACTTGCAGAGAAACTAATTAAAAATATTCCAGGCATCCGTCCAAGGATAATGATGACAATTGCAGAAGTAAATGAGATTACGCAGTTCGTCACAAAATGGAAAGATCATATAGCGGAGTTGATAGTAGAGCGTCAATACACCCCTATATATTACGAGGACATTATAAACAGTTTGCTTATTGGTAAAAGCGATATCAAATGTTCCCGCGTTCACCTTGAATGGTGTCTGGCTGTTCTCGGTCCGAAGAACATGAAGCCGGGAAAGATTGTGGATGTGATACTCAAGCACGAAAGCAAGGAATGGGATGAATTGTTTCCGTTGGCCAACGATGACTATTATAGTGTGAGGTTGGCCGACAATTCCGAAGAGATACAGAATGATTTTAGGAAGAAAATCGAATTTATTTATAGGCTGTCTGTTCCATCTTTGACAGATTCAATCATAGATGAATTGGAAAATGACATCAAGGTTGTAAACGATATGAAGCAACTGCGTGACAAAGCACCAACGAACTATCGAGAGTTGATTATGGAGTATCTGAAACTTATCAAGAGACTTCAAACCGTCCCCTCCTCCATTTTACCCAAGAAATTTATAAAGAAGATGGAAGGAATTATAAATCAGAAGGAAGATGTTAAGGATGTATTAGAGGTAAAAACAGAACAGAAACCAACGATCAGTGCCGTCAAACCTGACGACACAGCAGACAGGACATCAAAGGTCCCTTCTGAAGAAGCAACGGTACCTGTAGCACAGGATCTTCCTCCGAAGGAAAACTATGATAATATTGTATTCCCGTTTACGCCAGATGATGATGACTATTTACCCGTCAACGAAGACCTTGATGAAGTGCCGGGCGAGCCTGGAGAGGACGAATTTAACTATGAGGAGTTAATGGATTATCTTGATGAGAAGCTCAAAAATGATTCATCAGGAAGGGAGAAGATAAGAAACGCAATGGACATTGTATATGCTTTCTGTAAACTTGATGATTTCTCTAAGAGGTTTGAGCAACTTCGTGCCATGATTGACAGTGGAACCGTCAAATGGCCAGGTGGATTTGCTGTCGGCGAAATGACCAAGATGCTAAATCCAGAATATATTCCAAATATAAGATAAGGAAAATTTGGTAGATTCAAATAATATTTGTATATTTGCAATGAATTCGTGAGAATATCGGGCCAGCTGAATGGCCTTATGGTGAGGGCTTTGCCACTCGCCAAGATGTAAGCGGGTGTAAACACCTTAAATATGCATGCATCATACAGCACAAATTCGAGAGGGTATTGTCGTGTGCTGCGACCGGAGGGAAGCAGCCGCGCGTATTTACCCCGCTTGTGGCCATAACCAACAACTGGAATCAATAAGGCATATTGCTGAGTGTCATCATCACATAGGCTGCAAGAATGACACTGGCCATAGTGGTGAAAATCAGCATTCCTTCAACAATATATGTAAGTTTCTCCTGCATATTATATAATATATATTATTTAATATTTATTCATCGTCATTGCGACTCCAGCCAGTCAGGGTAGCCTTACCCAGAATTGCCATGAAAAGATAAAACAGAATAGTCATACCATTATCATTTTAGTGGGAGTTGGTTAGGCTCCCGTTACCTTTACTAACAGATTGGAATTGTTTTAACCTTATCTATCTCATAGGCAATTTTCTTTGAAGCCATCGCCTTTGCATCTTTCAGATCCTCCATCAGATATTTCTTTCTATCATATTGGATATGTACTTCACCTCTTACGGTTTCATACTCCAGCCCGTTAAAGAACAGATCCATAACTTCGTTCTTATTGAGGTTTTTAATGACAAGTAACCAAATCTGCTTCATATTGTTGTGGCTGTTTATATCGCGCCGCCTCCGCGTTTATGTTATACTTTGAATTATCTGTAAAAATGGGAGTTTTTGCGCCGCTGCCCCGGATCACTCCCAACCAAGAGAGTTATTACGTTTGATCAACATATTGACAGAGCCTTATTCGTTTCCCAACGTTTTTTAGGCATCTCGTACCTGTCGGCTCTATGAATGGTCTTTTGTGAGTTATCGGCTGAAATGAGGTTAGATTCTTATTCTTTTTTTATCTTTCTTCTCAAGTCTGCCGGTGTGTCTTCTGTCAGAGGTCGTCATCGACTTCATTTCGGTTGAGTTCTTTTCTTTTGCGATTTAAAGAGAGGCTGTTACAGTGGGCTGCAGCCAAGGAATTACGCCTGAAATTTTTCGGAATACCCAGATTCGTGAATCTGTGGAAGGCTGCCGGAACAATATCCGGTGTAATATGCGCCAGCGGTACTTGGCATGGCCACAAGCCTTTCTACCTTTGCAAAGGAAAGGAACGGCCCGAACCGAAATGAACCCTTACAGGCTCTGACAGACACGCAGGCATGGCGAAGAGAAGTCTCTCCATCTCCTTATGCACCGTTAGGTGCTTATCTTCTTACCAGACATATATATTATATAATATTTAATATATAATATGATGAAAACGTCCTGTGGCAGGGTGTTTGCCCGGCCTTCTTCATGGTCAGAGTACGGCTGTCTCAGATTGATTTTAATACCGACATGATCCGGCATCTGCGGCAGTGTCTATTGCCGAATACACACAAGAAGAAGGGCGGACTTCGCAGTCGGCCCTTCCTAACATTATAAACTTCATTTAACGAAAAATTACAAAATAGGAGGCATCGCTACGCCTCCTGTTTATCTTGACTCTCCTCGTCGTCACCAGTGGTGATCTCCGTACCGGCGAAGACGATGTGCGAGACGGTCTTCTCATCCTTGGTGTATTCCTCCGGCTTGAAGAAACCCTTCACGGTGAGGCGGTTCCCCTTCTTCAGAAGGTCGAGGTCGGCGGCGTTCTTATTGCTGCGCCAGATCTCCACGTTGAGGATCGCGCTGGTGCGCTTCTTGTTCTCACCCTTGCCCTCTGTGCGGGCGATTGACAGGCCGAAACGGGCGACTGTGGCGTTCTTAAACTCATTTCTTACAGCATCGTTTACGACGAAACCTGTGATCTCAAAGGAATTAACTGACTTCATAATTGTACTTTTTTAAATGTTAAACTTGAATTTTTACGGTGCTTAAAGAGCTGGCAAGGAGAAGTTGAGCAAAAGGTCAAGGAATTACAAGGAGAATTTATGGAAAACCGTATTTTCTTCAGGCTCCGGCGTTAAGAAGAAAATGCGGAAGGCTGCCGGAAATTCTCTGCAGGAATAATGCCGCGTAATACCATGGAGCAGAAAGGTACTTGCCGGTCAACGCTTGCGCTAAATTTGCACCCGAAAAATCAAGTGACATTGCCCGGAAAAAGTACGTGACAGTCAGGCCATGAAAGAGAGAAAGGTTCAAAGTCGGCGATGTGAGTACCGAAACAAAAGAACGCACCACCCCTGAAAGGTGGCAATCCGCTGAGGGCAGAAGGTGGAACCCACAGAGAAAGATGTCATCACCTGTGAATGAGTGGAGATCCAGCGGCAACAGCCCCGGAGCCAATGGCTCACGAAGATGCAGAACCGACGGACAGGAGGGTACGTGCCAGGAGGAAGGCCACGAGGAACGGGAAGGAACACAAAGGTGTCTGCCCGTGAGATACGGGGACAGTGAAGAGAAAAGAGGCCAAGGCAGGTGGCATCTGCCGAAAACCATGATTTGAGTGGAAAAATGAAGATTCGGAAGGCCGGATGAAGTGCGAGACTTCCAAATAAGGTGTATTTGGCAATATCAGATACCTGCGTCAAGATGTATCAGGACAAAGCTAAACTGAACCGATAAGGCTTCACTTTGATTTTTAGTTAAAAACCGTCAAAAAATCAGGATTGGCTTTGTTTTGATAAGACACTGCTTCGTTTTTCTTCGTATATTTGCATCAAATTTGATTGATATGGAAGAGAACAGACCCATCGACGGTGCAGAGATCATCACACTTGATGAGATCAGGCACCTGAAATTGCCCTACTTCGAGGGGTTGGCAGCAGGCTATCCGTCACCGGCTGGTGACTACCAGCATGAGAAACTGGATCTCAATGACAAGTTCGTGCCTCACCCGGAGGCTTCGTATTTCGTCCGTGTCAGCGGCGAGTCGATGATCGGACTTGGTATCTACGACGGTGATATCTGTCTGGTTGACCGTCTGGAGGAGATCTCAGACGGGAATGTCGTTGTGGCCTTCGTCAACGGCGGTCTGACGGTGAAGACCCTCGACACCTCCACCCGTGATAAGGGTTATCTGAGGCTGATGCCCCATAACCCGGATTTCAAACCCATCATCATCGATGCCTACGACCAATTCATCCTTCAGGGTAAGGTGACCTCTATTCATAGAGACACCAGAAAGTATTGATATGTACGCCATCGTCGATTGTGATAACGCCTACGTCTCTTGCGAGCGAGTCTTCAGGCCCGACCTGAACGGTAAGCCGTGCGTGGTGCTGAGCAACAACGACGGCTGCATCGTCGCTCGAAGCAATGAGGCTAAAGCCTTGGGAATCAAGACAGGAACGCCATACTATCAACTGAAGGAACGGTTCCCGAATGGTGAGGTAACCGTCTTTTCTTCCAACTATGAACTGTACGGTGATATCACCGACCGCGTAATGTCGCTGGTGCGCAAGGCCGCCCCGACATTCTATAGATATTCCATTGATGAGGGGTTCTGTGACCTGTCGGGAATGGAACACCTCGACCTCAAAAAATGGGGTGAAGACCTCTCGGCCTTCATCTGGAAGGCCACCCGTATGCCCGTCAGTATAGGCATAGCCAAGACGAAGACGCTGGCCAAGATGGCCAGCCACTATGCCAAGCACTACAAGGGCTTTAATCACTGTTGTCTGATCGGCACTGACGAGCAGCGTGTCAAGGCCCTGGAGGGTTATGACATCGATGAGGTGTGGGGCATCGGCAGACGCTATGCCGCCCGTCTGCAGGCGACAGGTATCAAGACCGCCTATGACTTCGCCAGCAAGGCCGAGTCGTGGGTTCGTGCTACCCTGAATAATGTCGTGGCCATCAGAACGTGGAAGGAACTCAACGGCGAGGATGTCATTCCCATGGAGGAGATGAGCAAGAAGAAGAGCATCTGCACCAGCCGCTCGTTCCCGGGAATGATCACCGACCTCCTGAATCTGAGAACCCATATCAGCAACTATGCCGCCCGATGTGCCGAGAAACTGAGGAAGCAGCAGTCGGTGGCCCAGACCGTCTGCGTTTTCGTTGACACCAACCATTTCCGCGAAGATCTGCCCCAGTATTGGAACATGGGCGAGGAAAGGCTTCTCACGCCCTCCAACAATACCCAGCAGATCGTACAGACGGCCAATCGCTGTACGGAGCGGATCTTCCGTCAGGGCTACTACTATAAGCGGGCCGGTGTCATTGTCATGGGCATTGTCCCGGACAACGGCATCCAGACGAACTTCGTCGATTATGACGCGGAGCGGCATGAGAAGATGAAGAAACTCGACGAGGCCCTGGACAAGATCAACCGTGAGTACGGTACAGAGACGATTGTCTTAGCCTCCCAGCAGTACACGAAGAAAGACGGTAAGGGAAAGGCCGATGTCTTCGCCGATGCCATCAGGCATGACTTCAAAAGTCCGTGCTACACCACCCGGTGGAGCGATATTCCAGAAGCCACATGAAAAGAGGAGCCGCCGTAGGCAGATCCTCTCGTAGGCTTTGGCAGAATCCATCTGTTCTGACAAGGTAATGTGGCGATTCCCGTTGCAAATATACGACAAAAACAGTCACGTTATTCCTGTTGTTGACGTTTTTTAATATTATATCCAGTATTGAATCTGTTTTAACAGAAAAGCCACCCCGTGTCTCACGACAGAGGATGGCAAGTAATCAATAAATATATTCTATGGATATTAAAGAATTGAGATGGAATATCTTGTAGAAAATCATCCCGCATCTCACGACGGGGGATGATGATTAGAGATCATTCAAAACAAATAAATAAAAATATATGGTAAAAAATCAATTAGTTTTCTCTGTGAAACAATCCGCGTCTCACGACGGGGATTGCTAATTGCGTAAACTGATTACATGAACGAAAAATTCACTTTATTATTTTTGAACATCACCCCGTGTCTCACAGGTGAAATTTTGAATTACTCTTCCGCGACGGGACGCACGGAGAAGCCGTAAGCCCGATAGGTGTTGCGCCAGCCCCAATTGCTGGAATTGACGTTCAGGTAGCGACCGACGTTGGGGCTGCCGGGCGTGGCCAACCAATAGAAGCCGCCCGAACCCATATTGCTCAGGGAACCTGAACTGCCGCTACGAGAACCGGCAGCCGGAAAGAACAAGTCATTTCCAGTCGTGTATGATGAGTAGGTTGTTGCACTCCATGTTTTGCCTTGGTTTGTTGTCCAGTTAGCATCAGAACGTGAATAGGTGTTACCCATGAAGTAGTACAAGTTTCCTGTTGGCACACAGAATCCGGGAGGACATGGATCGTAGATAGTTTTCTTCGTTGCCGTGGTCACATTATTTGTAGTAGTATTCTGAGCATCCCACATATTATAATATGTAGTTGTAACTGGGCCATAGTTGCTACTGTAATAATAGTGGGTGGTCGGATTCTTGATGTTGTCTGCGATGGTAACGCCAGTACCGGAATAGGTTATTCCTGTTACACTACTGTTGCTGATATTATACACAGTGTGGTTAGTTGTACTATTATATGCAGCAGCCGGTATAAAAGGATCTTTTCGTCCCCATTGGTAATAAGGACAATATCCTTGCTTGCCGCCATCACCTGTCGGCACCCATCCAAGATTTACGGCTGCAACATTATAGGTATGTGAGCCGGTGTTGACTGCTGTTGTAGACGTAAAGGTTTCATCTGTTGCCCAAATATGCCAAGACCAAAGTATTGTGCTGCCGTTTTTTACGGCGATTAGAGCATTGCCGCCACCGAAGGAGCCGACGGTGAACTCCAAATAATCACCATTGACAGAAACACTTGTTATTAGTCCGGATCTATCTTGCCACAACAATTCTGCAGAAGTGGCAGTCAATCCCATTCCTGCGTTTACACCGCTACCACTCTTCGTAATCCATGGGCCACTTATTGGTGTATCATTGTGATTTACAAATTGGTCTATACCATTTGTTATAGAACCATCTTCACCAGGATAATATGCAACTCTGTTATCTGTACCATTTTTAATGGCATTACCATAGACAAGCGGCAACTTATAGTCACCTGCCGCATGAACGAGGTAGCAGTTGGCTGTGGTCATTGACGCTCTGGCAGTGCCAGCATTATCAACCATCGAGAGATCAATGGCATTATCATTGATCGTGACGCTATATGTGTATTCCTTTCCGGCTTGCCAAGTTCCTGTCAGTTCGGTCTCATAGTTCTCATTATCAACCACCATCTTCAACGTGGCTGTTACGGGAAGTGTCTGCGGGAGCATCATGAAGATATTCGATGTTCCTGTTATATCTGCTGTTATCCCTGCCGCAACCGATGATCCGTATGTCAGTGTAAATGCATTTACGCTACTACTATTCACGCCGCTACCCAACGTCCAAGTGCTACCACTAAGCGTTCCGGAATATTTTACTCCTTCTATACTGATGGAGTTCACGGTGATGGCATTTGATTTATTATTTGTAACGCTAAAGTGGATGGCAGAGCATCTATGGGCCAGCGTTATGCTTACTGGTGAAGATGATCCGCCAAGTTGATCAACATTTTGTCCAGTCATAATATCCAGTTGATTGGCAATAACTGATGGCACAGTATAGGCGTATGTCGGTACTCCTGTTGCATTAGCAGCAGACTGCACGGTAAAAGCCGCATTGTTATATGGGTAATATCCGAAGAAGGATATCTTATAGTTCGATGTCGGCCAATAGAATCTTGTCGGAGTGCCCGGTGTCACAGATTCCTTGTAAAAGTACGATCCACATCCTGCCGATGTATAGGATGACGACGAACCGTACACCGACGCACTGACTCCCATTCTGGAAATTCCTGCAGTAGTAACTTTAGTACCACGGGTTTTAACGGTCTTTTCTACAGGCCACGATGCTTCCGTACAACTGAGATACATTTTCTGGCCTGACTTGCTTGTTAGGACACCGCAAGCAGGTATTGAACAGGCTGACTGCGACCTCGTTTTTGCATCAGGTGAGACACTTGCATCAATTACCGAGTCGGTATAATTAATGACGATATTCTCAGTTGTGAACTCTGCGGGATTCTCTGCATATTCCGTGCAGCCCGCTAACATACAGGCAGTAAACGTTATAACGCCTGTCAGTAATAGGGATTTCATTGATATTTGTTTCATAATATATATTATTTATTATTTATTTCTGATGTCGGCAATGATGCAACCAGGGACTCCCTTATGAAGAAGATATGTCCCTGCTGGTTCGTCCCGCGTCTGATATGCGGATATTCGTCCTTTATCTTCCGCATGTGATCCACGGACACGCCAAGGATCCTTGCCGCTTCCTTGACGTTCACCAATACCGGTTCCGATTTCGGCTCGGCCTTCAGTCCGCGCAGGACGATCTTCGCCGTCTTGTCGGCAATCTGCTGTATCTGCTTCTCGCAAAGTTTGAAATCTTCCATATCTGATTCGGTGAATAAAACTTTGCGGCAAAGGTATTCTTTTTCAAGACAAGTCCCAAACCTGTCACAAATAAAGTCTTGATTTAACAAATTCAAGACCCTAAACGGTCTAAAACATGCTGTTTAACCGCGTTTTAGCAAAAAAACGCGAGAGTTTATGACTTTCTTTTGCCTTTTTTGAAAGAAAAGTTGTACTTTTGCAGAAAATTAGAAAATATGATAGGTTTACGATACTTTTTTTGGCGGTGGTGGTATCGTCATGTGTGCCATCAGGCATCACATTACACTCGGCCAGTAGCTTTGGCTATCGCTCGTAAGTATAACCTGGAGTACGAGGTTATCAAGGCGATGGATCACGGGTGCAACCCAGACGAAGCCCTGCAGGAATGGGACATCTATACACCTATAAAGGAATAAATATGGCTGCACAGTATAAATTATATAACCAAGACGTTTTCGAAGGGCTGAAAGAACTCGACGCAGACAGTTTTGATCTATGTATTGTTGATCCTCCTTATGGAGCATCATCCAAACATTCTTGGAATTATGATCGGTCTAAAAAAATCTCTGGTTTCGGGGGCGATTGGAACCTTGAAAACGAAGCATGGGATCTGCTGACCCAGAACGATTCCTTTCTCAGCACCTTTGCCTGGCTTAAAGAGCTGAAAAGGGTTGTCAAGTTAGAAGGATCCATTTGGATTCATGCAACCTATCATAACTCGGGATTCGTCAATGTCTGCTGTCAGCTTCTCGGTTTGGAGATAATCAACGAGATTGCATGGTATAAGCGTAATTCTTTTCCAAACCTTTCAGGAAGAAGGTTGACCGCCAGCCACGAGACTATCCTGTGGGTACACAAAGGAGGGGAGAAAAAGCGGAAGTATTTCTTTAACTACGAAGCATCCAAGGCATATTTCTCATCTTCCGACAAATTAAAGGAGGCCGGTAAGCAGATGCGCACCGTCTGGGACATTCCTAATAATAAGTCAAAGGAAGAGATGAAGTATGGTTCCCATCCGACTCAGAAACCATTGAAGGTTTCGGAGAGGATCTTGACGTTATGTGGTGTTGAAGGAGGAAACCTTCTGGTTCCTTTTGCCGGTTCCGGCACAGAAATGGTCGCAGGACTCAATTTCGGAATGAATGTGACCGGCTATGAAATAGAAGATAAGTACTATGATATTGCGTTGAAGCGGTTAGAGGACACGCTTCAGAATATAAACAGTTCCTTGTTTAAATGAAACCGTTACAGCCAGTTATCAAGTGGTCCGGTAGCAAAAGGACTGTTGCAAGTCAGTTAGGAGAGTTCTTTCTTCCTGCGAAGACCTATTATGAGCCTTTCGTCGGTGGTGGTGCCATGATGCCCTTTGCAAAGGCAGAGAAAGGCAAGGCCAGCGACATCATACCAGAACTTATTGCCTTATGGAATGAGATAAAAAACAATCCCGAAACCGTGGCCTCAGAATATGAAGTAAGATGGAGCAGGCTTCAGAAAGAAGGCTATCAGGTTTTCTATGAGGTGAGAGACAGCTTCAATAAGACAAGGAATCCGCTTGATTTCCTTTTCATAACAAGGACATGTCTCAACGGTATGATCAGGTATAATGCCGCAGGGGATTTCAACAACTCCTTACACCTGACAAGGCCGGGCATTGATCCTAAAAGGCTGTCGCTCATTATAAACCAATGGAATCAATACATTCGTAAGTTCGACTTCTATAATGTAGACTATAGAGAATGTCTTATAGATGTCAAGAAGGGGGATTTTGTGTTTTTGGATCCTCCTTACGGGGGAACCAAAAGCAGATACACCCAGACTCCTTTTTCACTTGACGAGTTCTATGGAACTCTTGATCTCCTTAATTCAAAAGGCGTGAATTGGATGCTTACTTTTGATGGTTCCTCTGGCGACAGGAACTATTCGTATGCTCCTCCAGAGGAACTGTATAAGTCCACCTTTAAGGTAAAGACCGGAAAGTCAGCCTTTAGGAAGGTTATAGATAAGGTACAGGAGGATATTTTAGAGTCCGTGTACCTTAACTACAAAACCACTTTGTTCTGAGGCTATCTTTTCCAGATATTCAAGAAGGATCCGTCCATTTTCGTTGGCGTAGAAATGTAGTTTCGAGACAGTTCCGAACTCAAATGCGAAAACGGCATCCAGGTTTCCCCGGCGCAGGTGGATAGATAGTTCGTATTCACTCTTATACAGGAACGCACCGACGGCTATCATTTGGTATCTCACATTACCGATAGACCCGTTAAAGAACCTCCAGTCGCTTTGGGAGTTGGCTTTGTAAGCCGTCGGTTCGCTTTTGAACAGGTCTCTGATATAGTCTTTTAACCTGTTTCCGATATTATCTTCAAGATCATTTCCCCAACCTTTTGATTCGATGGGGACAAACGCCAACTGACCATTCCTTTCTATCTGGAAAATATGATCTGGCCTTTTACTGAACTCTGACACACGGGGAAGGGAAGTCCATTTGTATTCCTGATCACCCTTGAAGAAGGATATACCCGACCAATCACCGCCAGGAGGATTGCAGAAACATTCGTAGACTCCAAGCTCATTATGACTCGACAGGATCTGATGTATGCCGCAGTCAGTATCATGTTCAAAGTAATCGACTACAGGATTCTTGATATACTGGAAACTGATTCGATTTTGGTTTTTAGTCAAGGAAGCCCCTGTTTTCATGAAGATATATTTTCCGCATGTCGCACTATCTACGAACAGATAATTGCAACATGCAAATATCGCCTGAAAGAGTCCGTTGCTTTCACACAGGGCTTTCGGTGAACGTAACAACATTTGCCAAGTATTCTGTTTCCCTGGGCCCGACACTATTGCCATGATGTTCGCATCCTTACCCAGAATCATACGGCATAATGGCGACAGTCCGCGATCAGGACGAGAATCGTCACCTCGTGGCTTAAAACCTGTTATCCAGACTATGGCCAGATCTTTGTCTGTTTCAAAGTTTGCGTCAAGTCCGTTGTAAGTTTCCTTGATCCAATTCTTTAATGTTTGAAGGCTTCTTTTCGGTACTACACAGAAAGGCAGGTCTTTTGCGGTAATCGGAACCACCCCTAATCTCTTGATCGCAGACTTCAACCGTTCGAAAGTCTGAGACACAAGAACCTTATCTGAAGACTTCTTAACCCATTCTTCTCTGTAGTTCTGAGTAAGCCACTCAGCCCTGTCGCTGGAAATGAGCAGTTGTTTCCATCTTTCACCTTTAAGTGTATCATTCTTCTTTCTACTGTTAGAAAGAATTTCAACCATCTTGATAGCTTTTTCGGTCAGAGAGGCAACTGAGTTTGATACATCCTCTCCGTTTATCGTCTGTCGGATAAACGAAAGTCCATCATCATAGCCAAGTGCCGATCTGTATATATTCATATTTCCAGGTGTCATAGAGGGATGCGCCCTGTACACAGGGAGGCAGACAGTCTTCATGTCATAAGAAAGCGAGACATAAGAAAATGGCACAGCGGGATTTGGATAACGGGGAGCTTTCGGAGATCTGTTCTCGTCAAGCTCGATGCCGCCTATCTCTGCATAATAGAGATATGGGACGTTAGCGAAGACGCTGGCCAAAGCGCGTCCGTTTCTCTGCCAAGCATTGTTTCCTGCTGGTAATGCAGAGCAGTATTCGATACCCAGAAGAATGATTTCTTTATCGTCGATAACCTCTGTAAGATAGGAGTCTGCAGACTCCCGAAGTTTTCCTCCTGATTTATGAATGATGTCACCTACATCAAGTCCGCTCCATCGTCCATGACCGGATAAAAGTTCTATTACGAAAGTACAAGAGGGAGTGGTTATAGAATATTTCGGGAAATAGATAGGACTGTCCAGAAGCTTATAGGTTGAACCGTATGCTTCAGCTATCATTTTCAGGGTTCTCTCACATTCGACAATATTGTCACCATGGATTCTTAGGTTTCTTGTTATCATGACATCCCATATTACGAAAACGCCCTTTTAGGGAAAAGGGCGCGGGAGAACATTCGTCGTTACCAAGGCTTTGCACAGCCCACGTCAGACAACAAAAAATTCCGTCCACGCCCAACATTGAGCGCAGACACCCGTTGTCTTAACTAAACTGACGTATATTAAAGTGCAAATTCGGTATTCAGTTGAGTCAAGGATGTCTCAGCTTGCTACAATATTTTTTTCCTTTTAAGCATTTCCATTGTTAATAATTAATTAATTGATTATAAATATTCAAAGAACGTTGCAAAGATACAGCAAATTTATCAAAAAACAAAGAATCTGAGGCTTTTTGTATTATATATTATATAATATATATTAAATATGTACGCGTATAAGGTTACTTTTCATTGAATTTTGCCATCGCATCAGATTTTGCAGAATCGGCAATGGCAATGTATGGTTTCATAGCGGCGTAATCGCTATGTCCTGTCCATTTCATGACAATCTGCGGAGGTATGCCCAGCATCAGTGAATTACAGATGAACGTCTTTCTGCCAACATGGGTGGTCATCAACTCCCATTTGGCATAGATTTCATCAACTCTTTCGCTTCCCTTGAAGTAGGTTATATGAACCGGTTCATTGAACCCGCAGATTTCACCAATAGCCTTCAGATGTTCGTTCATCCTTTGTTCACTGATAACAGGAAGCGGCTGATTACCAGAAAACGATTCTCCTTTGTATTTATCAAGTAGACCCTTTGAATATTTGTTTAATTCAATCTTCAAAGTGTCCGTGTCCTTCTTTGTCGTAATCAGGATGTATTTGGCAAACACGTTAGTGCGTTTGAGTCTTTTCAGGTCAGAATAGCGTAGTGAGGTAAAGCAGCAGAAGCAGAAAGCATCGCGCACACGCTCCATCGTATTCTTTTCGAGGCTTACCTTCTTCTTGTATTCGTTTCCATGAACATCTTCCAGTGTCAGTTCTGTACCGACATCTGGAAACTCGAAATGCAGTAACTTCACAAGATCGTCCCATTCCAGAAAGACAACAGGTTTACTTGTCTTTTGCAACCTCGGCTTGTAATCCCCCTTTAGAGAAGTGTAGCCTTTTTTATTGGCCCATCGGAGGAAATAGCGCAGTCTGCTGAGATATTTCTCGACAGTGGAGTTACGGAGTTCCTTTACATCAAGAAGGTAATTCACGAAGTTTGTCGTTCCATCCTCGTCGAAATAATCAATAGAGGTGACCATCTCGGAATCGAAGAATCCCTCCATGTGGTTCTTGAACGAGTCCATGCTTTTTACAGTCAGCTCGCGCCACTTCACTTTGTCGCTCTGTTCTTTTAAGAAGGCATTGAGATGTTCCTTGATGTCAGGGGTTTCTTCGTTTTCCTCCGCAGGTGGCATCTTTGATTTTCGTCCGAAATGTTTGGTGAATAGTTCCTTCAGATCACCAGCCTCTTCATTTTTTCGTTTTAAATCTGCTTCATAATCTGAAAAGAAACTGTCTATACGTTTCAGACGACTATTGAGATCTCTTGCAGTTAAGCCTTCAATTATAACAGATTTACCACTAACGGTAGACAGTTTGACCTTCTGGTTTTCTTGATCCCACAACTCTGGCTGAATGGAGAAGCCCGCAGTTGTCGTAAGTCGTTTACCTCTAATACAGATGGCACATCTAACTATTACCTCACCGCCACTATGTTTTTTCTGACGGGTCTTATCAAGGAAAAATCTGACTGACATTTTTCTATTTATATTTGTTTATTTCGAATATTATACCTACCTTTGCAACGGAATCTGAGGGTTCCAACTGGCAAAGTGCGGCTATTTTACACGCAAAATTACACGCA
>Ga0265301_10001539_pt1 | contig 29727 bp, 52 predicted proteins | sample AusTroGonzalo_MG_2_FD_193488 | JGI IMG/M metagenome (GOLD analysis project Ga0265301, IMG submission 193488) | Bovine rumen microbial communities from tropical cattle in Woodstock, Queensland, Australia - Gonzalo_04 | ecosystem: Host-associated > Mammals > Digestive system > Stomach > Rumen ... | reverse complement strand
GTGCATCTAATTTAGATATACTATATCTATGGGCTTTCTTAAAAAAGGTGATGTATTAAAATATAATCGTTGTAAAATGAAAGTTTTTGGATTAAGAGCATAATGGGGTGGTTTTATGGCTACAAGTACTATTAAACAAAGAAAAATAACATCTACTCCTATTCCCATTGGGCAAGGAGGAACTAATGCTACATCTAAAGCAAATGCACAAACAAATTTAGGTATTCATTCTAAGATGTGTATAAATGCCTCTACAATACTAAATAAAAATTGGTCTTCAAGTGAAGCAACATATACTTCAACTCAAGATAGTATTATGTATGCTGTTGGATGTTCTTAGAATAGTACTGCTGCAGGAATTATTAAAAATAGCAATACTCAATATAGAATTTATGATGATTCTTCTGCTGCCGGAGAAGACGGAGGAAGCGTTCGAGTAACGATTGCTGCTGGTTTTATCAAATCTGGCGAAACAATTACATATTAGCGCGCTGCAATTATGATGTGTAAACTTCGAGCATAAGGTGATTATAATGGCTAATAGTTATATTTATCAAGAAGTTTCAGCGATTCCTGTTCCTATTGCAGAAGGAGGAACAAACGCCACATCTAAAGCAAATGCTCAAACTAATTTAGGCATTCACGAGAAAATATATAGTGCTACTTCTTTATATACAAGTGAATTTAGTAGTACATCTCAAACCTATACGGCAACAGAAGATGGCTTTTTATTTGCTATGGAAGCAAGCTAGGCTTCTCAAAAAGATTCAATTGTAAAAATTAATGGTACTAATATAGCTGTATCAGATTATACTGGTTCCGCTTCTAGCGGTTCCAATTTTAAAGGATCTTTTGCCGCAGGGTTTATTAAAAGTGGAGATGTAATTGTTTTTCAATATTGTGCAATACGTATATTAAAATTAAAAGCATAATTAAATATTTGACAACCTATTATCTCATATGATATAATAAAAGAAAAAGGAGGTATTCGTTATGAATATTACTCAAATTTTATTAGGTCTTATTTTAATTCTTGGTGGCGTCTTTACTATGATTGTATGGCCATATATTAAAGCTCATGTATCTGCTCAACAGCTATCTATGTTAGCTGGAATTGCTCAGACAGTCGTTTTTGCTGCGGAAAAAATCTTCGGTGCAAAAATGGGTGCAGATAAATTAGCCTACGCATTAAATCTAGCAAAGAAACTATTAGAAAAGAAAGGTCTAACATTTGATGAGGACACTATTCGTGCGGCAATTGAAGCTCAAGTAGAACAACTTAATCTTGATCAGAAAGCCGTAGAAGGTGTTGCTGAATGAAGACTTTTGTAAATACGCCAAATAAGGGAACATTAAATATGCGCGCAGAACCTATAGCAACATCTAAGGTTCTCGCGCAAATCCCTAATGGTACTAAATTAGAAGTTAGTACCACAACTGAAACTTGGTCTGAAGTTACTTATAATGGAATTAAGGGCTACGTAATGAATAAATTTTTAGGTGAAAATACAACTACCACTATAACAAAAACAGATTTAAAAAAGATTTATGATAGCCTTTAGCAAGCCTTAAAAACAATTGAATCTATATTAAAGTGAGGTATTTATGGACGAATTTGGATGTGCTTATTGTTGGGATTCAAAACATCATAAAGAAAAAGATTACCTATTCTTTTTCGACGCAGCAAATAATTATAGACAATGTGATTACTGCCCAAAATGTGGCAGAAAATATGGGGAGGTACTTGTAAATGAATAGTTGGAGTTAGACACCACAAAATAATGTGGTGGGCCAAGCATCATTTAGTCCCTATTGGGGCGTACAACAGCCAACTTTTAACACTAGTGGAATGTACAATCGTTTGCCTGTATATCATGCAGAACCAATACATGGAGAGAATGCAGCATGGCAATTTCCTATGGGACCCAATAGTGAGATATGGCTTCCAGACGCAGATGAAGATTTAGTCTGGTGGATACGTACAGATGCTAATGGCAATAAAAATGTAATGCCTTTTGATGTATTACCGCATAAAAAGGCTGAGCCAGTGGATATGGAAAGTATTTTAGCGCGATTGGGCGCAGTGGAGGAATGGATAAATGGCAAGCAGAATAAGTCAAATGCGAAACGGTCTGCAACCGTATCCGCAAACACCGCAACAATCCCGACAGCAACAATTGAATGAGTCTATTGAGCGTACGCGCGCAATAATGTAGCAAATAAAAAATTCGGGCAATATGGAAGCGGCATTAGCCCAATTTTTACAAAATAATCCTAATACTGCAATGATTGCAAATATATTAAATAGCGGCAATAGCCTAGAAAGTATTGCGCGACAAATGGCGCAATCTGGTGGTATTGATATAATGCAACTAGTAAGAAATTTATCTGGAGGTATATGAAATGAACAATACTATTAAACTTAATAATAATACATATGAGGTATTAGCGTTTAATAAAAACGTTTCTTTTTAGAATGATAGTATTTATGGTAGCGGCACCTGCTCTTTAAGTACATCTGATGCCACTTCCTTAAATGAACTTGCACAAAATGATATCGAATTAATTGAAATCTATCACGATGGTACATTAATTTATAGTTCTAATAGTGTGGGTAAAATTACAAGTATTAATGAATATTTAACTGAGAATCGAGTTGAAATTAATTTAAATATTTCATTTGATTATAACACACAAGAGCAAAATGAAGAATGATGACAAGTGCAGATTTTATTTAAATCTGCACTTATTTTTTTTAAGGTGATAGTATGAAATGGCATGGTATTAGTATTTATAATAATAATGATTTTTAGTTTACATTACCGCGCATTTTTACTAATGGTAATTGGTATATAGCCATTCCTTATATTTATACAAATAATGCTTGGAAAATAATTGGAGAGGCATGTATACAAATGATACCATTTATTGATTCTAATAATTCTCCAATATATGTTAATGGAGAACCATTTTTAGTAAGAAGTTTACTCGGGGGAGCACGATTAAAAGATAGTGATAATAATGAAATTATAGATATAAACAATATTCCATTATTTGTTGAATATCGAGGAGAATAACATGGCAGAATTCAAAATTAATTATAGCGGAACATAGCTTAACTCTATTTTAAATAAGGCCGAACAAATGACGCACAATTATACCGCAAGTGAACTCGGCCCTATTATAGATTAGGCCGCACAAATATTTGATTTAATATATCCAGTCGGATCAATTTATATGAGCGTTAATCCAGCAGATCCTGGTACTCTTTTTTCAAATACAACATGGGTATAGATTAAAGATACATTTTTATTGGCGGCTGGTGATACTTATAGTGCTGGTAGTACTGGCGGTGAAGCGACACATGCATTAACAGTTGCAGAATTAGCTAAACATGGACATCCAATATATGTTTGGGCTGATGTTGGTACAAAAGCCAATGCTTATTATTATAATGGAGCTACACAAACTACACATAGTGGTGCACGTGTATATTCGAGTGGCTCTAGTACATGGTATGCCTCTGGCACAACTGCAAATGCTGCAGGTAGTGGTCGTGGCGATCCTTCCGGTGGTGCGGGTTAGATTGGTAGCGGAACCGCACATAATAATATGCCTCCATATCTCACAGTTTATATGTGGCGACGGATTCAATAAAATTTTATTCTAACAAAATTTTTATATGTGCTTATATTTACTATCCCAACATATCTTATGTTGGGAAGTTTAATAAATTTATTAGCTTATATTCCAAAATAAAAGTGTCATTCAGATTTACTAGTGGTCTGAAGATAGTGAAATAAACTTTCCAAATAAGTACTAATAAATTTATAACGTAAACTTCCATAAGTAAATGATAGGGGATGATAACTATGGGAGAAAACGGTTTAACAGCATCTGATGTTGCCTTAATGTCTCGCGATGGCGATGGTTTTGGCAATGGCTGGGGCGGAATGATTTGGCTTTTCGCTATTCTAGCAATGATGGGCGGCGGTTTTGGTTGGAATGGTGGCGCTGGTAATTCTAACGCCATTCAGAATGATATTAATCGTGGTTTTGATAATCAGAACTTACAGGCTCAAACTCGTGACATTATGGCCGCAGTTAATGCAGCTTCAATGACAGGAGTACAAACTACTAATTAGGTATATCATGACATCGTAGGTTTCGTTGGAGATAAATACAACGAATTACAGCGCGATGTTGCAAGTCTAGCAGTAGGATAGGCAAATCTATTAGCTCATCAAAATGAATGCTGCGGTAGCTTAACGCGTTAGCTAATGCAGAATAATTATGATGCTGCTATGCGTGACGCTGCTACTAATGCTAATATTGTAGCACAGGCTCAAGCTATTAAAGATATGTTTATGGGCGATAAGATGGATGCTATGCAAAATCGTATTAATCAACTCGAACTTCAAAATCAACTCCAGGGTGTTGTAAGATATCCTAACGGTTGGACTTACAATGCTGGCAATTCTCCTTTCTGTGGAGGATGCAATATGTAATCAGAGTGTATTAAGGACACCAAACATATTGGGACGTACTTAGTACGTCCCTCTTTTTTTATTATAAGGGGGTAATGATTATGTTACAAGTTTATTCTTCTAATTTAGCAGTAGATGCTAATACAGTATTTCCATTTAATAATGTAGTAGTGGATAAAGGTTGTGGTGAAACTTTAAGCGCGCCTGCAACAATTCAACTAAATAAACAAGGTATTTATTTAGTAGAAATGGATGGTTATGCCACTCCAGATGCGGCAACAGCAGTATCTGTTCAACTAGTGGTAAATGGTATTGCACAGCCGCAAGCAATTTCTAGTTTTACTCCTGCTTCAATTACTGATGTGCGCACTTTCGGTTTTAAAACTTTTGTGCGCGTATTAGAAAATAATTGTTAGTGCAATTGTTTAACTAGTCCAACAACCCTTCAATTTATGAATGGTACTACAGCATTGAGCGATGCTCATATTAATGTAGTAATTACTAAGATTCGTTAATATATGGCGGGCCTTGCGCCCGCCTATTTTTTGGAGGGATTATTATGACAATTGAAGAAATTTTTACTAAACTAGCTACGCGCATGCACGAAGGAACAATGTTTCATAATGAATTAATAAAGGCATATGATTTTTTAGGACTATGGGGTTATAGTAAGTGTCAAATGTATCATTATATGGAAGAACAAAAAGGATACAGAAAATTATTACATTATTATGCCTCTCATTATTTTAAACTTTTATAGATAGAAGATATTAACAAACCAAAAATAATACCAGACATATGGTATAAATATACAACTTAGGCTGTAGATACCGGCACGAAAAAATCTGCAATTAAAGAATTAATGAATAAATGGATTGAATGGGAGCGTTCAACAAAAACTTTATATTAGCAAATGCGAAATGAACTTGCTGCCTTAAATGAAATTGATGCGGCAATTGAAATAGATGCTTACATTAAAGATGTAAGTAAAGAGCTTTATTAGGCCGAAAAAGAATTATTAAATTTAGAAGCCATTAACTATGATATGACTGTTATTATTCCACAATAGGAGGTTCTATATCATAAATACAAAAAGAAATTAGGATGGTGATATGTATGATTAGATTAATTTAGAGGCGATTAATAATACCATAGGGAGATACTGGAACCTTTACTATTCCAACACAAGGCGATGTATCTGCAAACGATATCGCCATTTTAGCAATTTATGATCCATTAACTCATACTACAGTATGTCAATTAAAGATTGATGCAACACCCAATACATTGGAGTTTAACTTCGCGCGTGAAGATACTATTAATATAGAACCAAGTAATAGATATGTTTGGGATGTAACTATCTATAGAAATGCAACTTATGATAATGAAAATAACATTCTCATTCATGCCGATACTGCCGACTCTTATTATGCTGCATTTTCTCTACCAACTTGTGAAATTAGGACGGTGACGCCAAATGTACAAAAGTAATAGAGAACGTACGCGCGACCTATTGCTTGAATACGATTTACGTATTATGCCTCCACGTCCGCGCACGGCTGGATTAGGAATGATATATACTTGGTTACATGGAAATGTACCAAATTCCGATCCTATTTATTCAGTACCCATTCCGGATACTACAGAATTTAGTGTGGTATATCCTTGGGAAACTATTGGCCTTAATATATTAAGCGATCAGATTTTTATTTTAGCCTCTCGTAGTGGATATACTGGTACACGCGAAGATTTCCATCGTTATTTTGGTTCATATCTTGAACGTAATCGTTAGGAAATTTTCTTTGATACTTATAACAATTTCCCTCAAGTGGGTAGCACTAATATGTTATATTTTGATTTAGATGAAAAAATTTTATACTATTGGGACGGAGAATATATCCCAGTTAATGCTATGTTAATTGCACATACTATTTTAGAGGGAGGTGAGGCTTAATGGCATCTAATACCGTCAGAGTAACATTACAAATTAGAAATGCTAATGCCAATGATTGGACAACAAGAAATCCAGTATTGGGCGAAGGCGAATATGGTTTAGAAAGAGATACCTTCTTATTAAAAATAGGTGATGGCGTAAGAGATTGGGCGCATTTACCCTATTTAAATAAATTAAATAGTTAGTATTTTAAATAGACTAGTGATGGCTCTCTTACCTTTAGTGATAGTTTTGCACAAACAATTAATAATATAATTGCTAATGCTGGCGGCTCAGCAACAATAATTATTTCAGATGACCCAACTGCCGATACTGACCCAATTAGTTATAGTTATTTACGTCGTTATATCGCTGCAGCGATACAAGAGGCGGGGCATTTAAAGCGTGCAGTAGTTGAATCTCTTCCATTAGAAGATATAGACGAAAATACTATTTATATGGTTCCTAATAGCGCCGGAACGGGCTATGAGGAATATATGTATATTGAAAATCAATGGGATTTAATTGGAAATACAGGCGATTCAAGTGGATATATTTTACCAGTAGCTACTGCAAATCGTCTTGGTGGTGTGAAAGCGTCTACTGATGCTGATAAAATTAATGTAGGCCAAGACGGTTTCATGACTTTAAATCAAGTTTCAACCTCCTTATTATATGTTCCAAATGGAGACACCTTAATTATTTATGGAGGCACAGCTTAATAACAGGAGGTGAGTAAAATGGCGGATAATATACTTTAGACCAAGATATAGCTAAGGTATGGTACATATACCCAATGGATGAATAGTAATCTTATCTTATTATAGGGCGAAGCCGCCATTTGCTCTTTTCCATAGGATAGAACTATAGAGCATTTATCTAATAGTAAACCAGATTATACACCACCATCTATTGGTATAAAAATTGGTGATGGTACACATTACTTTAGAGAATTGCCCTGGGTACAAGCTATCGCAGCGGATGTGTATACTTGGGCAAAATCTTCCATTAAACCGACTTATACAGCACAAGAAATTCAGGGCTTATAGAGTTTTGTTGAAAATTTAGTTGGTGGAGATGTAGAAGTAAATATTGCTCCACGTATATATCAATTAGTATAGGGTACTGGTGATAATGTAAATAAATATTATTTACAATATAAAGAAAATAATAGTGAAAATAATTGGATTATTGACACAACCACATATATTGATTTAGAAAATTTATATAAAATTGTATCATGGATTGGATAGGGTAACTTAAATGATTATCCAACTTTAATTACTCGTACTGCAGAATAGATTAGATACTTTTTAGGAACTCTCGCACAAGTAGATAATGCGGTAACAAATCAATTTGTTACTTCGGTATCAGAAACCAATGGTATAATTAGTGTTACACGCGCGCGCCCAACGTTCTCTAATTTAAGTGGTAGTGCGGCTGTAAGTCAAGGTGGTACTGGACTTACGACTTTAACCGAAGACTCTGTACTTGTGGGCAATGGTACTAATGCAGTAAAGTTAGTGCCGATCGCAGAAAGTATTGAAAATAATAATTATTTAGTTACAAACCGCTTAGTAAAATCTTATGTAGATAATGCCACCGCGGGTCTTACCGGCGCGATGCATTTTATTGGAGATGCGGGCGTTACCATTAGAGAAAATAGCGCAGTTAATCCTAATATTAATGGATACGATTTTTCTAAGGCACAACCTGGCGATGTTGTCTTATCTGAATAGAAAGAGTTTGTTTGGACTGGTGGAACATGGCGTTTATTGGGTGATGAGGGTAGCTATGCTATTAAGGGCAGTATTGTAGATGCTGACATTGATGCAGAAGCAGAAATTGCTCAAAGTAAGATTGCCGATCTATCAGAAACATTTGATACAAAAGTAGATAAAGTTGAAGGTAAAACCTTATCATCTAATGATTTTACTAATGAACTTAAAAATAAATTAGATGGAATTGATGAGGGCGCGCAACGTAACACAATTGAACATATATTAGTTAATGGAAATGAAGTTCGCCCTACAACTATAGAATAGGTTCCTAATAGTGTAAATCTACAAATTAGTGAATTTGGCGAGGATGCACAATTAAAATTAGCTGGAATCGCCGCGGGCGCGGAAGTTAATAAAGTCGAAAAAATTGTTTTTGACGGAACTGAAGTTACACCAGATGCTAATAAAGTAATAACATTAACTTCTAATCCTCATACTGACCATATTAATAAAATTGAATAGATTTTTATTAATGGTGTTGAATGGGTACCAAATGCGGCAAAACAGGTTCAAATTATTATAGATTAGGCTGCGCTTAACTTAAATGTCTTAGAGGGCGCAACTATTCCAAATAGATAGGGTGGTACTGAAAATGTACCACAAGTAGCTAAAAAATTAGAATTAGAAAGAATTGCAGTCAGCGGCGATGTTAAAGATTTATTACAAACTAATGATACATATATTATATTAAACTGCGGTAGCAGTACATAGGTGATTTGAGAACTTGGCTGAAATGATGCCAAGGAGGTGTTTTTATGGCAACCGCAAACAATACCATAAAGACGAGAATTCAGTTGAAAAGTGACACTGAAGAGAATTGGAATAAAGCCGGGCCAAAGGAGAATTCTAATGGCTTCGTGCCACTTTTGGGTGAGTTGATCGTCTATACAGCAGACGCAACTCACCCTTTTTCTCGTTTAAAGGTAGGAAATGGGCAAACAAATGTTGTAAGTTTGCCTTTTATTGACTCTGGTACATTAAATGGAAATGAGACAGAAATTGCAAAATTTGCAACATTTTAGGACTTTCCATTAGTAGGTTCTAAAGATAAATTATACGTTGATTTATCTACAAGTAAGATATATCATTATACGGCAAGTAGTGGTTATACCCAATTATCTAATTTTAACTTTTCTGTAACTAAATCTACTATAGGAAGTGTTATTAGTTGGACTAGAGGTGCTCCCACAACAGCGTATATAGAAGATAATATATTTAAAGTAGATATAGGAATATTACCTCAATTATTATGGGAAAACAAGACAGTAGTAACAGATGTTACTAAGGAGGGAACTGTATGAGTTATATTGGTGCAGTAAAAATTGGTAGTGGTAGTGAAACTTTAATTGGCTCCACTCTTTATGGAACGTGTGCCACTTCCGCGGGAACCGCGGCGAAAGTGGTTACTTTAGCAAGTTTTGATACGTTGATGAAAGGTGTTACAGTATTTGTATGCTTTACAAATGGTAATACCGTATTAAATAATTTAACACTAAAAGTAGGAACAACAGATGCTAAACCTATTACCGGTAATTGTGTTTGTTCTGCTAATGAAATTATTGCTTTTACATATGATGATAATGACGGTACATATTAGTATTGGAGAGCAAATCATAGTTTAGTAATTGAAACAGCAAATAATATTATTACTACATTATCTGGTCAAGAAGTTAATTTAGCGACAAAAACATATGTTGATAATGCTACTGGCGGATTAAGTGGTTTAGTTGGCGCTATGCACTTTAAGGGTGAAAAATCAGCAATTCCAAATGAATCAACTAGCTTTAGTGATTATGATAGCGGTGATGTTATTATAGTAGGTACTAAAGAATATGTTTATGTAAAAGACACCACCGCAGCAGCATCTGAATGGATTGAATTAGGTGATGAAAGCAGCTTTGTTTTAAAAACAAGTCAAACAACCGATAGTATTGGTTCTGCTTCTGCTTGGGATGCTGGGTCCACTCCTTCTTTAGGTACTGCAATCGCTGCAGATGAAATAGGAAGCTGGAATGCCGGTACGGCATCAAATGCAGTAGTATCACAAGGTATATTAACATTAACAAATAGTACAATACCATCACTTGCACATACTAAAAAGAGTATTCCTAATGTAGAAAGTGTTGGCAGCACTCCTTCTTTAACTATTACAGCAACAACAGTAGTAGTACCATAGGGAAGTTAATTTTAAATTTCATATAAGGTGGTGAAGCAAATGGCGAGTATAACAAACGGTCTAATTGAGAAAATATAGGTTACTAATAATGGTGTAACTACTGCTCATAGTATCGCCTCAACCGCCTATGGCTATTGTACGACTGCGGCAGATGAAGCCGCAAAAGTAGTAGAAATGGAGGGATTTGTTTTATATGAAGGAGTTACTATTCATATTAAATTTGAACATGAAAACTCCGCAGCAAATCCAACATTACAATTTAATGATGAAGCAAGTATTAATGCAAAACCAATTATACAATATGATAATGCGCCGGTAGGAGTTGCTGATGATACTAGTGGATGGCACGCTGGAGCGGTTTTAACTTTAACATATGACGGAACAAGTTGGGTGAGAGATTAGGGTTTTAATACTAATACAAATAGTAATACAATTCCAGCTGCCTATTGTACTACCGCTGCTGCGACTCAAGATAAAGTGGCTTCATGTAGTGGTTACACATTAAAGGATAATTCATGGTTACATATTATTTTAACTAAATCTAATTCTTATAATGGTACTATTACTTTAAATGTTAATGATAAAGGGGCAAAAAATATTTGGATTAATGGCGCAGTTTCTAGTTCTTCAAATAAAACCTTGCCATCAGGAAGTTATATAATTTATTATGATGGTACTGTATATCATTTTAGAACAGATGGTAAATTACCAGGAGATATTGCAGGAAATGCGGCAACCGCTACAACTGCAACAAATGCAGGTTCAGTAAGTTTAAGTGGTATAACTGATGCTCCAAATTTACAAGCAATTGAAGCTTTAACAGGAACCGGATTCCTTACTAGAGGAAATAATGATACTTGGTCACTCGATACAAATTCATATTCCAAAACAAATCACACTCATTCTTATGCTGGCTCTAGTTCATCTGGTGGCGCCGCGACCAACATAAATGTATCAACCTCAACCGCGTCTTCTGCCTATATAATTTCTACTTCTGGCAATTCAGATTCACAGAGTGCATTATCACAAAGTACTTTAACAATATAGAATACAGTAAATAGTTCAAATATAACAGCAACTGCCTTGCATGTTGGTGCAAATAAAAAACAAGGTTCATTAGTATTATATGACTCTGTTGGTGGCTATACTGGTACCATTGTTCCACCAAGCAGTTTAGGTGCAAATAGAACATATACTTTACCAGCCGATGGGGGCACTATTGCTTTAACAGGAAGTGATATTACTGGTAATGCAGCTACTGCAAATGCAATTAGTCCAGCTGGAACTGCAGCACAGTTTTGGCGCGGAGATAATTCATGGAGTGATACAATTTCTGGTGGAGTATTAAAAGTCACTAACAATGGTAATACTTTTACGATGGGCTCTTCAGACAGTTCATTTAATTATTTAAGTAATAGCGCAAATGTGCCATTCTTATTTAATAAAACAATTTTAACTTCATCTGGTGACCTAGGTAATGGTACATATCCTTTTAATAACTTATATATTGGTAAAAGTGGTACTAAAGGAATTTACTATGTGGGCACAAAAGCCACTAAAGAGATGATTACCTTTATAGATAATACTACTAATACTAATGGAAATGGTATGAAAATTGGCGGTGGTGGAGTTGTAATTATTGGCGCAGGAGATACTGCAAATACCTTAGATATGAGCGCCACTACAGAAAATTTATATCTCTTAGCAGATTCTAACATTTTTATTGAAAGCAACACCAATAGCGCAATAGGTAATCGTGTTGGTGTTAAAATTGATACTAGTGGTAATGTAATTCCTACAGCCGCGGAAAATAATCATAACAATAGTTAGGATTTAGGTAGTTCATCTTCTCAATGGGCAAATGTATATGCTAATGAATTTATTGGTGATATTAGGGCCACTCATGTAATACCTACTATATCTAAAACATATGCTAGTGCATCATATTATGGTACTAGTAATACAGATGCGGATTGTAGTTTTTATTTCATGTCTGTCAAGCCGGACTCATGGACTAAACCTTGGCAGGTACGTTTTAAAATACGCTCTTTCTGCCCAGCTTATTTAAATGGCGATAGTATTACTTGGACCACTCTTAATGGACAAGCTGAAGATATTATTTATCATAACTGGAATGAGCACCATGAAATGGGCCATTCTAATATAACCATTCATAAATTAAAAAATGCTGGTTTTAGTAATGGTTTGGGTCATGCAATAGGTATTAATATTGTTAGTTCCTGGAATAATATTAACAGCGCATATTATAGAACATTTGAACTTGATTATTATGATTGTGAAAATTGTACTGTTAGTATATTAGACACACCAGTTTTATGGGCTAATTGGACAAACGGCTCAAGTACAAATTATTCTAGCGATTATACGAACTGTGATGCATTTAGTCGCGGCCTAAGTGAAACTGGCGATGATAATGATATTGGTATCATTCAAATGAATGAAGGCCGATATATTAATGGTAGTGTAATGCCATTGGCACAATATGGATTATTTGGTTTTGATCGCGAGGGAAAGAGTCAAACTATTTCACTATATGAAAATAATTATAGAGGATATACTACTAATATAAATGTAGATCGTGTTTATAATACACATGGTTTTGATTATACTAAAGGTCTATTATATAATAATGGTGGTAATTTCGCCGCAGGTGCAACTGTTACTGCTAGTCCACGTATATCTATGGCAACTATTGATTTTAGATATACAGACAATGTAGTAAAAAGCACAACTTCTAATGATTTGGGCCTAATAAGTGAAAAACCAATATTCTTACGTGGTACTATCGAAGATGATGGATTATTCTATTTAGCGTCAGATTTATCTAAATCCTATAATGGTACAAATTATCCAAGTGTATGGACATAGACTATTCCAAGCACAGCTGATGGATATGTATATTGGTTTGTGGGTTATCCACATTTTGATAGTGAATGTGCAGCCAGTTTATATCAAATTGATTTATTTGTAGAAAATCCAGTATATTGGTATCATAATGGACGATTTGAAGAATATATTGGTCATGCTGAAACTACTGATTTAGCGGCGAAAGCAACTACTATTAAAGTTAATAGTGTCACAACCACTAAATCATGGATTACAGGTACATCTACAACACTTGGAAGTGCATCATCTACTATTAATGCAGACCCAAGTATTTATTTAACTACAAATGCAGGCGAGATGAGCGCAAAAATTTATAGTGTAAATGATGGCGCAAACCCGCCTGTAGAAAAAGTAAAATTACAATGGAACTCTACGGATGATTCACTTGATTTTATATTTATTTAATATTTGACATACAATTATATTATATGATACAATTATATTAGGATAAGGAGGTGTGATAATGGCATAGCTTAAAAGTACTGTTGTAAATGGTAATTTACGAGCAACTGATTCTGTACTCGCTGTTACAGGATAGTTTAGAATATTAGAAGCACCTGATGCAAATAATAGCAATACCTTTAGTGATGGTGATAATGATCAAATTCTACGTAGTAATGGTTCATCAGTGTATTGGACTACAGATGTTAAATCTATTCAAATTACTACAGATAGTCCTTTAATCGGTGGAGATACTTCTTCTGCTCAGACAGGTGCCGCAACTTACACTATTAGTTTTGATACTCAAAATCCAAATACTGTACTTGCTGGGCCGACAAATACTACCGTCGCTGCAGTGCCAACCTTTAGAACATTAGATGAAAATGATGTTACTAAAATTATGACAACTTCTCATACTGCGGCGATGCATGTGGCTGGTATAAGCAGTTCAGCACTAAATGAAATTAAATATAGTACTGGAGTAACTATTACTAATACTGCAATTAGCGCAGGAACATATAATGGATTAACTTTAACTTCAAATACAACTGGTTTTTCAATCGCTGGCGGGACAACTTCAAAAAGTTTAACCGTACCAAAAACTTATACATTAGCAGATGCTTGTGCATATAACGTTACAAATCATACTGTTGCCACAGCAGTTTCAGAAAGTGATACTAACCTGGTAACTGGAAAAACAGTATATTATGGACTTCCATTTATTAATAATACTCATACTTATACTTCTTCTAGTATTATATATGCTCCTACGGGAGCGGGTACTGCTGGGCAGTATTTAAAATCTACTGGCTCGACAAATACTCCTACATGGGCAGCACCCCCAGTATGGTGGGGTTCATGTAATACTATTGCAGCAACCGCAGAAAAAGCAGTTATTTGTAGTGGATTTGAATTAACAAATGGCGTGAATATTTTAGTTTATTTTTCAGAAACAAATAGCGCAAGTGTGGATGATTTAGCTTTAAATGTCAATAGTACTGGTGCGAAACCCATTAAATATTTATATAGTAATAAAGACCCAGATTATATTCCTTTTATTGATAGTTTGCGTGCAAATAATACTTATAGATTTCATTATTATAATGGCGGAACTGGTAATTAGTATTGGATTGTAAGTCTACCAGATGAAGAAATGAAATTATTATCGGCTAGTGAATCCAGTCGTGTCGCTGAAACTAGTTTAAATGGCGGTATTGGATTACATAGATATTCACTACAGATGATGACTATTGATAACAAATGGTCTTCTGTGGCCTCTGATAAGCCCACCGTCTCGGATCCAAATGGTGATAATATTGCTAAAACTGTAGCAACTTGTAATTTTTTATTAAATTCACCAATAATTTATCAAACTACAAATCTTAATGCAACGCCAAGTGGATCAATTAATGCTAATGGTTATACAGCAAGTCAAATTAATTTCCGGCAAAGTGCAGCATCTCAAACAGGCTGGCAAGATCTTACTGTACAAGCCCCAGTTTATTTAAAAGGACAAGTACAATCTGATAAAAAGAGTTTTAAATTAGCATCTACGGCTTGGTGGACGCAAACATTACCAATAACTAATGACGGATATATTTATATTTTTATTGGGCTAGCATGTAGTGCTACTAATGTATATTTACATACTTAGCATCCAATTTATTGGCATGATGGTGTGCAATTAAAATTATATAGTGGCGAACCATCATATGGTGCTTCTCTTCCTGCCAATGGTCGCGAAGGACAACTTTTTTATTAGATTAGCGAACCGTGGTATGAGTTACCGCCAGATGGTATTACAGGACAATCATTAATTAAAGCATCTACTACTAGTTATGATGTAACATGGGCTTCTATTGGTGGTAATACGCCAACTGTTAATACTAGATACTACATTTCTGGTTCACGTCTTTAGACTACAAATTATGATGCTTCATTATTTGATACTAATGTTTATGTAGAAAATAGTAAAATTATTTTAGAGACATCCTGGAACGACTATGCTGAATATAGATCTTGTGAAGTATCCACTCCTGGAGCCTGTGTAATAGAAAATGATAATGGATATTTAACCGTGTCTAATACGCGTTTAATTCCTGGCGCGTCCATTGTTTCTGACACATATGGTATGTGTATTGGCGAAAAAAGTAATGAGCGCATACCAGTAGCAATAAGTGGTCGTGTTTTAGCATATACATTCTTACCGCAACGTATGTATCATGCGGGAATGGCCGTATGTTCTGCACCAGGCGGAACTATTGATATAATGACAAGAGAAGAAATTCAAAAATATCCAGATGCCATTGTTGGTATTGTAAGTGAAATTCCTGATTACGAAGAATGGGGAGAATAGCATATAAAAGTTAATGGACGCATTTGGATTAAAATTAAATAAAATATATAATATTATTTTAATTTATCCCACATAAATTTTAAGGAGGGGATGTAAATGGCATATGATGCATATGTAGCCCACGAATGGCAACATGGTGAAGTTATTACTTCACAATTATTAAATGCGTTAGAAAGAGCAGTAGAGGATGGCTCTGCAGTAACCAAAGATTTAAATGAATTACAGTATGATGAAAATTTATTACCAGACGGTACTATAGACGATGGTAGTTATGATACCGCTCACGGGACTGAAACCAATAAAATTGCGACTAAACGATCAGTTGCAAGAGATATTACTCATGCAATTGATTTATTAGATGTAGAAAGTTTATCGGCTTATGACAGTGATACTCAAATTTCTGATGTAGACGATAATACTTATGAAAATGAAACAGGATATCAACGTATTATAACTCAAATTGCTCAAGTGGATGGTAAAATTGATAGTTTAAAATATAAAGTTCTTCCAATTGCAACTAAATTTGAAGCTGGCCAAGACGTAAATGGTGGAACATTAGGATTAGTAAGAATAGGTAATGATTTAACTATCACTCCACAAGGCGGATTAAGTGGCGATTATAAAATTGATAATTTATGGAATATTGATGTTAATAATAATAATAAGCCCAATGTAGCATATAATAATGTAGAAAAAATAGCATAGGATTAGGACAATCCGGCCTATAATCCATTAACTACAGTAAATTCAGTTACTTATAGAATAAAAAATCTTATTGGTAATGCAGTAACATTACCGGAGGTTGCCATAGATCAAAATAATAATTATGCCGGAACAAGACTAGCAGTTACTGGTTTAACAACCAACACATTAAATGGAACTGTAGTTATTAATAGATCTCCTATTTCTATTCCAATTGAACAAGTTAATGATATTTATATTACAGGCGCTAAAAATGCTAATGGATAGGCTAATGAAGGTAAATATACTATACCAACTCTCAGCACAGTAAATACTGCAATTGAAACCGCTATTAATAATTTAAATGTTACTAATGATGATTAGGATACCGATTATATTACAGGTTTTGGAGCAGGGAAAACTTTATCAGCATTAACAGAAAGTAATGGCAAAATTGGAGCAACATTCCAAGATATATCTATCATTAAATCATAGGTGAGTGATTTAGAAACCTTAAGGTCTTTAACCGCAGAAGAAATTGAAGATAGAGATGATGCTATTGAGGGTAATGAAGAATGGGTCGATCCACGTGAAAATGAAGGATTATTAAGTACATCTGATTATGATACTTTCATTGAATTAGTATAGCCTATGGAGTCATGGGATGGTTCTGGTACAGATACTCGTCCCGCTGGTGGTTTAATTACTCCTACTGATAAAGATAATTTAGATACTTTATTTGCAAAAAATGATTTATTAGTAACAATGACTAGTGCACCAGTATCTGGCACAGATGAGCGTGAAGATGCTGGACTAATTAGTAAAACCGATAAAGATGCTCTTGATGCACTATACGCTAAAAATAATTATTTAGTTGCTATGGATAGTAAACCAGTTGGCACAGATACACGATTAGCCTCAGGTTTATTTAAAAAAGATGATAAAGATGCTCTTGATACATTATTAAACAATATTACAATCGACTCCAACGGCAATATCGTTGGTATTAAAATCTCTAATGCAGAAGGTACTGCATATAAAACTCTAACATACAGTGGTTTAGTTGAACCCGAACCAGAACCTCAAGAAGGGGAATAATAAGGAGTGAGATATATGTCATATAAAATGAGTATGCGTGGTTCATTAGATAATGAAACTACAAATCAATTCTTCTGTGATGCACCAGAAGATTTAGAACAAATTCCAGCTTCTGATATTAATTTAGGATCCGTTGCAGTAGTTGTAGATCCATTTGAAATGTTTATTGCTAATAGTGATAAAGAATGGATTAGTCTAACTCCATCTGATTCCGAAGAGATAGAGGAGAGTGAGTCATAATGGATATTATTGATATTATGCTCGCACGAGCAATGACTCCTTAGGGACAAACTGAAATTTATGTAAATAAAGCAAATAAAGCCGCGGCAAAAGCAGAAAAGGCAGAATAGGATGCTGCAACCGCGATTGCCACAGTTGATGCTGCAGCAGATGACATTGCCGCTGCTTAGGCCGCAGCAACTGCTTTATTAGAAGATGCATAGGATGCATTAGAAACAGCTCAAAGTGCAATGATTAATATGCCAGAAGTATACACTACTACAGGGCAAAATACAGATGGATATATGACACAAAAGGCAGTTACAGACGCATTAGCAGCAAAAGCAGATAGTAGTGCTTTAGCTGGAAAAATGGATACTTTTAATCTATCTGATTATGCTTCAAAATCTTATGTGACTAGCGCTATCGCGGCAATTCCTGCTTCTTCAGGATCTAGTTCTGCAACAGTGACATTTAATCCAAGCGATGCAGGATATATTGTTACAATTGATGAGAATGGTCATTTACAACCAGGTAATATATTAGAAAATGATTTACTAGCTCTATTACATTCTAATGGAGAATATACTATTAAAGGCACAGTTGGATTAGATATGGATTATGCTAATAAAACATTTGCACGCTTACAAGACGCTACTACGCTATCTATGGGCGCGGACTTTAATCAATTTACAATGTATGGTGGACGTATTCGTTGTAATGTTGCTGATAACGGTACTATTAACGCTTTCTATGGGGATTCAGCATATAAAGAAGATGGTTCCAATGGTCAAGTTATGGTATATCAACCCAAGTTCTATTATCAACGTTTACCAATTACAACTGTAAATCTTTCTAAAGGTAAAGTTATTCGTCATGAAACTCTTATCCTATCTGATGTACCAAAAGAAGGATTTAAACTTGCTCCTATCTTTAAATCTGGTAATAATGAATTAGAGTATGTACTATTCTCTGCTTATGAAGGTTCATTAGTAAATGATAAATTAACCTCTATTGCAGGTACTAAACCAGTTAGTAATACAAATATTGTACAGATGGAAAGCGCGGCAAATGCACGTGGCACTGGCTGGCATATTGAAAATATGGCTGCTGTATCTGCAAATCAAATGCTTGAAATAGTAGAATTCGGTATGATGAATGGTCAATAGGCGATAGAAAAAGGCATATGCCAAATTAGTGGTAGTAATGAAGTAAATTGTGCTTCTCTTACTGGTTCTACTGCAAGCTTAGGTAATAATACAGGTCATGCTACACAAACAATTAGTGATATAAACGGTTCTTAGACTCAAGAATTTGCAGATGGTAAACGCGCGATTAGTTATCGCGGTATTGAGAATCCTTGGGGTAATATTTGGCATATGATTGGCGGTATTAATATCAAAGGAGATGGCCAGTCTCTTGGTGGCACTCCATATATTTGTACTAATTTTAATTATACATCTGATCAAATTAGTAGTAATTATGAAGAAGTTGGATTCAATTTACCGGCGGTATATGGCTGGATTAGCGGTATGGGCTTAGGCAGCGAAAAATATGACTGGGTATTCTTACCCGCAGAATGTGCAAGTTTTGCTACGAGCGCACTACCCGTTGGTGATAATTTATGGGTAACTGCTCATACAACCGAAAATAAGATTGTTGCTTATGGTGGTACATTTAATCTAGAAGAAAATAATGGCCCATTCTATTATGCGGCTGACCGCGCATCTGCCAACAGTGCTCGCGCGAATTATGGAGCTCGTCTAATGTACATTCCAACACAAGATTCTATTTATACCGAAAATATTACTAAATGGACTAATAAACTAGAGGGGTGATATATATGAAAGATTATGGTAAAGTATATAGCTCTATACGCCCATAGAATATTGAAATCACCGATAGTGCGGTCTTTTTAGCTTCTAATATTGAAGCTTATAGTAAAGAATTTGATGGACATACTCAAGAAGGATATGAATATAATCTAGTTGAATATACGAAAGATGAATATTTATTAAATTAGTCTAATAAAATTTCATCTTTAGAATAGGAACTCGCTGCTGCAAAAATCTTGTTAGGAGTTGATTGATTATGACATTATTAGAATTAGCAAGAAAACTCCGCCCTTATATTGAGAAAGCAGCTGCATCTTTAACAGATGAAGACGCACTTGAAGCAGTAAATTTATTTGCTAACTGGCAATCAAATAAAGCATATATAAAAGATGAACGTGTGAACTATGAGGGCATTTTATATAAATGCCTTCAAGCTCATACTTCATAGGATGCCTGGACCCCACCTGCCGCGACAAGCCTATGGGCAAAAGTTCTTATTCCAGATGCAAATGTTATTCCTGAATGGGAGCAACCCGATAGCACCAATCCATACATGAAAGGCGATAAAGTAATGTTTGAAGGCCAAGTATACGAAAGCGCAATTGATAATAATATTTGGTCACCTTCAGCCTTCCCCGCAGGATGGACGCTTATTTCAAACACTTGACAATTTCTCAAATTTCATGTATAATATATGTAGAAAATGATGGTAAGGAACATCATTTCTAAATAAAATTTCATAACATAGGGAGGTTATGATTATGGCTATTAAAATTTATAGCGACAAAACTCAAAAGTTCTATAATTCTGTTGAGGAAGCAAATCGTGCAGAATTTGAGCTAAAAGAAAAAGAAAATCTTGCGAAGATCCAGAAAGAGCGCGAACTGGCACTTGCTAAAGAAAAGAAAGAAAAGGCTCTTGCTGAACGTAAAACCGCAGCTGAAAAGGTTGATGCCGCGCGTAAAGCATATAGTGCTGCACAGAAAGCCTATCGTGAAGAACTGGAAGATTTCTGTAAGAAATATGGTACATATCATTATAGTACCACCGGTGCTGATGAAGTTCCTTCTCTATTCAACATCTTTGATAAGATTTTCAATTTCTAAGGACTAAGGCTTAGGACTGAGCCTTATCAGTCCTTTTATAGCCCCTTAGTTCAACGGCAGAACACCGGTCTCTAAAACCGTTATATCCCTCTGAAGGAGGTAGTCTGGGTTCGAATCCCAGAGGGGCCGCCACACATCGGCACAATACAGCAATATCTTACTTCACCATTTTTGATAGAAAGAAGAACTATCTAGTGCCGAGTTATGCACCATGCGTATGATGGCTTAGTATTACGGCCCTCCAAGCCGCAGGAATGGGTTCGATTCCCATATGGTGCTTACCAGCTTTCTTCCCTGCTGGTCGCGATAAAAGGAAGACGGTGAGGTTCGCCGTGAGAGGCCAACAGGAGTCATAACCCTGTAAGTCATCCTAGGTAGACAGATTGTACGCTGGCCAGAGGGCGTGTTACAAATGCGAAGGAGGGAAGTCTATAAGCCGTAAGTAATGACCGTTATCCCATCTTACGATAGTAGAAGGCGTAAGGCGACACGAAATATCGCCTGCACAAACGAGAGTTGCGAACTCGCGCGTGCAGACTTCCGTGTATCAGAACGTCTAACGCAATTGGACTAGTAGGATATGCGGAAGTTTTTATTTGACTTTTTTCTAATTTTATATTATAATAATTATAGAAAGAAGGGATAAAATGCTTGATGATTTTATTATGAATTATAGTTACGATGAGTGCGATGATTCATATTATTCGAATGAAGATTTAGTCGAAATTTTAGAAACTGAATATTTGACTAATGAGGAAAATTCTGATATAATTAATATGTAAGATAGAGAAAAGGAGATTTTGATATGAACGATGTAAATGAACAGGTATCATTTAATTACGAATTTTGCGACAAAGATGATGGTACAATGCACGAAGTGAGAAGTGTAAAGAAGAAAGATGGTATTACTGCGCCGGAACTTTGTGAGATGTTTGTGGATTTTATGCGTTCTGCTGGGTATAGTGAGCAGAATGTATGGGATTATTTTAGTGAGTGATGGGCGGCAGCTTAACTGGTGCAAGCGTCAGTCTTATAAACTGAAGATATTGGGTTCAAGTCCCAAGCGCCCTACAAATAGGCACGCACAGCAAATTATTTGAACAATTGTCTGTTAAACAATCTAGTTTATAGTGCCTAGTATTTCCCAATAGGGTAGCATGGATGAGCGCGAACTGAAGTGCTTGAGGGACAGGAACCACCATCTATGGGGCCTGTGAGTAAAGATAGATGGCGTGTGAGAGAAGGTAAACCTAGACTCCCCACTCAGCTAAACGGATTAGCAAAAGGTGTCGGCTAGGTCGCGGAATGGTTTTATCGGTTATACGACGGAGCGTGAAGGCAAATGGAAACCGAAGATAGCTATCGTATAGCGCAAAGTTAAGCTGACCAGCTTGCATTTGATCGGCGCTATATAAAAGAGGATTAAATCGAAGGTTATTGTCCGAAAACCGCAGGAGGGAATGGAGTTCCCTGCCGGTCGTAAACTGGAATAGATGGTTCAATTCCATATGCGGCGTACCGATAGGAAGTTCGGAGTAGGACAATTTTATGCACCCATAGTATAGTGGTAATACGCGGCCTTGCCAAGGCTGAATCACGGGTCCGAATCCCGTTAGGTGCTCTTATAGACACATACAGCAACCTTTTTCTAAAGATGATTGAGGATCCGCGTGTCGCAAGTTCGAATCTTGCTCGGCGCCTAGCGCGCCGGTAGCTCAGCTGGTAGAGCGGCGTACTATTGAGTGTGTCTAGTTTTGGTCTTGTAGCTTAGTTGGTTGAAGCGCCAGCCTGTCACGCTGGAGATCACGGGTTCGAGTCCCGTCAGGATCGCTTCCGCTTGATCAGCGGTGTCCGACAACTGGACGTGATTACAAGAAGTTGTAGCCGGTAGCGCAGGGTTGATCTGCGTAGAGGGACAATCGTATCTGAGTCGTGGGTTCGATCCCCACCGCGCTGGCAGATATGCTAGCGTGATAGTATGGAAAACACCAGTAATACGAGGGCCTAGCTAGCCTTGCCTCGGTTAACTTGATAGCTACAAGTTAACCTTTTATATCGCACTGTCGTCTAAAGGCTCAGGACATTTGGCTCATAACCAAAAAATATGGGTTCGATTCCCATTGGTGCTACGAATTTTATCAGCGCGAGCACATATCTCGTGTCAAGCGGTATAGAAATATACCGCTATTTAGTGTATAAAGGAGGAAATTATATGAAAGTTGCAGCCTATAGTGGTAATCGTGCGGTTTACTATAAAATGGTACCTGCGGTTAAATCACTATTAATGAATTCTGATGTAGATGAAATATATTTATTAATAGAAGATAATAGATTTCCATATAATTTGCCTTCTAAAGTAAAATATATTAACATTAGTAATCAGTAGTGGTTTAAGAAAGAAATGTGCGCGAATTGGTATGATGGTTGGGGTGGATATATGGTTCTTATTCGCGCCGTATATTCTAAATTATTTCCTAACTTAGATACTATTCTTTCATTAGATATAGACACTTTAGTAAATAAAGATATATCTAATTTATGGGATATAAATTTAGATGGATATTATGTTGCCGGTGTGAGAGATACCCCAGAATTTAATAGAAATGGATTATATATAAATGGTGGTGTCTTATTATAGAATTTGAAAAAAATTCGTGAAGATAAAATAGATGATGTGATGGTAGAAAAAATAAATCATATCAAGAAAGATTATGCTGAACAAGATTTATTAAATGAAGTATATAAAAACCATATATTAGAACTTCCATCTGAATATAATTCACATCCACTATTTATGAATTATAATCCTAAAAATCGTAAAATTATTCATTACGCAGGATTTCACGATTATTTCTTTACTGAGCCACTTGCGCGATATTATAATAATGTTAAATTGGAGGACTTATGAGAACAGCCGTATATACTGGAACCCGTAATTTATATGAATATATGATTGCCGCAGCCAAATCATTACTTACACATTCAAATGTAGAATAGATATATTTTTTAATTGAAGATGACCAATTTCCATATGAATTGCCGCCTAAAACTAAAACAATTAATGTAAGTAATTAGACTTACTTTAAAAAAGATGGGCCAAATTATCATAGTGAATTTACCTATATGGCTTTAATTAGAGTGGCTTTGGCAAAAATTTTACCTAATATAGATAAGGTATTATCTTTAGATGTAGACACAATCGTAAATGAAAATATTTCAGAACTATGGGATTTAGATATTTCTAATTATTATTTTGCTGCGGCGAGGCAGCCTACTAAATGTACTCCTAACCATATGGATATTAATGCGGGCGTAATGCTTATCAATTTAAAAAAATTACGAGAAGATAAAAAAGATGATGAAATAATTCATTATATAAATACAACATATGAAGTTTTTCCAGAACAAAATGCAATTGGAAAATTATGTTAGGGTTATCTTTTAGAAATACCAGCTGATTACAATTATAATGATTCAACCGATTATAAACATGCATATAGTCGTAAAATATCACATTTTGCAGGCGTGCATGAATGGCAAAAATATCGTATATTTGACAAATATAAAAATATCCCTAATAGAGAATTAGAGTATAATAAAGAAGATAAAATAGGATTAGATATAATTATTCCTAGTTATAATGATGAAAAAGGCTTAATACGAACGCTTAAATCTATATATTACCCAGAATTGTTAGACTGGTTAAATATTATAATAATTGATGATGCCTCCACAGAACAAATAAATTATAATAAAATATTATATGAATTTTCAGGCATCTCTTATATTCAATTAGATAAAAATTAGGGGCCTGGTAATGCTCGTCATATTGGTATGAAAAATACCAATAATAATTATTTATTATTTATGGATTGCGGTGATATCATACTGTCGAAATATTGCCTATTAGCTGTTAAAAACTAGTTAGATAGCGATAGAACAGTTGATATATACGAATGGAGTTGGATTGACGGAGCAACTAATTATGTTAATGGAGGTAATGAACCATCTACTCCAGGTAAGATATATAGACGAGAATTTTTAGAAAGTAATAATATTTATCCATATAATAAAGGTGCAGGTTCATACGCGGCAGAAGATTGCGGCCTTAATATTACTTGTTATGCTATATTTGAAGATTACAAAGATGTAGAAGAAACTGAGCATATTAAGTATTTTGAACTACCAATATATAAAACCGTAGTAAATAAAAATTCTATTACATTTAAAGATAATAAAGAATTTTGGTACACGGCCGTTCCAGGCATTGTAGATAATGCTATATATAGTATTACTTTATGTGAATAGGCTCAAGTACATACAGATATTATTTTATCTAAAATGAATAACTTTATGATTGATTTATATACATATTTTCTTAGATGCGTTTCTAAGCGTCCAAATTTATTAGAAAATCATTGGAAAAATATTAGAAGATTTTATACAACTATATATAAAAAATATGCTGAACTGCCTGCAAATGAAAATTATTAGACTATGTATTTCAGTCCACGAATAAAAAGTTTATCACATTATTATCCACATCCTAATTTTAAGCGTTTTATTTATGAATTAGACGAAAATGAAAATTTACCAGAGAGGTATAAAAATGTTATTTTCAATAATTGTACCAACATATAATCCTCGTACTTTTTTACCAGGCCTGCTAGAAAGCATTTCTCATAATGAATGTATTGATGAAATAGAAATTATAATATCTGATGATTGCTCTACAGAACCATTTGAAGATATATTACAACTATATAATAATTTAAATATACGCACCATTACTAATGAAAAGCATATGGGTTTTCCTCGTGACGGACGGCAGCATGGCGCACAAGAAGCAAAAGGAGAATGGATATGTTTTGCAGACCAAGATGATTATTTTTTAGATAAAGCATTTGATAAAGTAAAATTATTTATACAAAAAAATAATTGTTATAATTATATTATTAGTAATTTTATTCGTTGTGATGAGGTCACGCGCCAAACTGTATTAGAAGATGGTACCCAAGGATGGACTCATGGTAAATTTTATGAAAAAGTATTTTGGGATAAATATAAACTTGGATATGATGATGTAAGATACTGCGAAGATATAAATTTATCCACTAAAGTAGGATGCCTTATTTGTGCAGAAAATATAACTCCATTTAGAATAGAAGAACCAATATACGTCTGGCATGCTCACAAAGATTCTTTATCCGATGATGAATACTATTTAAATAGTTTTCCAGATTACATTAAATCTACTTTAGGCATAGTTATAGAATACGTAGAAAAATATAAAGAAATAAAAGATTATCAAATTTTATTTCTGCAAACTTTTTTGCATATGTATTTCTATTTACAAGGCCCATTATTTATAGGAAGAAAAAAATTAGTTTTAGAAATTATTCTTCTGTTAATACCAATTTATGAACGATTTAAATCTATAATGAATTATACTACAAATGATATTTTAAATTTATTATCTACTGATTGGTCTTTATTATATGCGGAAACGCGTAATAATGATTATAAACAAATTCCATTTACAGAACAGCTAACATTTAAACAATGGCTAGAAGTATATTTTGATTAAAGAGGTGAGAAAAATGAAGAAATCTTATGTAGCCCCAAAAGCTGAAAAAGTTGAATTTGAATATGTCGAAAATGTTTTTGCATCTCAGGGTGTAGGGCATCATGGTGATGTAGGCATTGGTGTTGGACATGGCGGCGGTTGTGACCATAACCCAGGACATGGCAATCCACACAAACCGCACCCAGGAAAACCATAATTTAATATTTGACTTTTAATGAAATTTAAGGTATAATATTTATGTAAGAGGGAGGGAATCCACCAGATGCCCTTTGCCTCAAATAGTCCGGCGCGTGTCGTGCGCTGGACGCTATGGCTCCTTAGCTCAGTTGGAAGAGCATGCGGCTGTTAACCGCAGTGTCGTAGGTTCGAGCCCTACAGGAGCCGCTCCAATGGGATAACTACACAAATGCTAGTTGTTACCATTGTCTTGATCGCATATAGTGCTTGGGCACCGCACTATAAAACGTGCCCTCCTTGTATGCTCGGTTAGAATAATGGTTAGTTCACAAGGCTTTCAATCTTGGCATAGGGGTTCAATTCCCCTACCGGGTACCAGTGCGCCAGGATGCACGGCGCGTAATAAATACAATCCACCGTTATCACGGATTTAGCACTTCAACTACCACCGGCACGAAACCTGCCGCGAAAGCATGTAAGAACGCTTGAATAAACAAGTGGGCAGGTCAGTAGTGATATGTGGCATAAGCGGCAAACGGTATATAAAGAGGCGAAGTAAAGTGTACTGTTCACAGATCTAACAGTTTAAACAACAGAATCTAAAACCGCTATCATTGTTTAACATTTTCTTGACGCGGGATATAAGACGGCAATGAAAGTGTTATATTACTTTTATGTGAGGTATAACACATGGCAGAAAGAAAATTCACTGCCACGGATCTAAAGAATATGTAGGGAATGGATCTCTCATGGAAAATTTAGACTTCGATGGCAAAAATCATGGAATACTATCATCACTTTGACGGATAGGTTTATGTAGCCTTTTCTGGAGGAAAAGATAGTACAGTTCTATTACACATTGTAAGACAAATATATCCTGAAGTTCCTGCAGTTTTTGTAGATACTGGTTTGGAATATCCAGAAGTCAAAGAATTTGTTAAAAGTTGGGATAATGTAGAGATTGTACGCCCAAGAAAAACTTTTAGGCAAGTTATTGAAGAGTTTGGATATCCATTAGTAAGTAAAAAGATTGCAGGTTATGTTGCTACTGCAAAACGAAATCCTAATTCTGCTCGCGCCAAGTTCCTTAGCGGTGAATATGATAGTAAGATTTTTGGTTTTGGTGATGGCAAATGGTGGTACTTAGTAGATGCGCCATTTAAGATCAGCGACTGGTGTTGTGATGTTATGAAAAAGCAACCTGGACATAAGTATCAACGCGAAACTGGACGTCATCCGATTATTGGTACATTAGCTGAAGAATCTATTATGCGCCGTAATGAATGGCTTCGTAGCGGTTGTAATGCCTTTGAAGGGAAAGAAGCAAAAAGCAAACCGCTATCATTCTGGACGGAACAAGATATTTTACAGTATCTAAAAGAATATGAAGTTCCATATTGTCCCCTCTATGGTGATATAGTTGCAGATAAAAAAGGAAAATTAAGTACTACTGGTATTCATCGCACAGGTTGTATTTTCTGCGGCTTTGGGTGTCATATGGAGAAAGAACCAAATCGATTTCAGCAACTTAAAGAATCTCATCCTAAAATTTGGGATTATTGTATGAAGCCTTGGGAAGAAGGCGGATTAGGTATGAAAGAAGTTCTTGATTATGTAAATGTCAAGACTGAATAAATAAGTGAGGTATAAATATATGACAGAACCCAGACTAAAAATTCTACCACCTTGGACTATTGTTGTTAGAAAACTTGAAGCATTATTTGATGGTGATCCACTTATTGCTTTTAATGTTGATTATTCTGAGCCATCTGTTGTGCTTGCTTGCGGAAATGGAGATAAAACCGCGGCGCTTCAGCAGATTCTACCGGATGAAATCTCATTTGGTAATGTGAAAATGAAAGTTATTGTTAATGGCACTCCATCTAATCGTGCTTTTACAAGCAAAGTTGAACTATTTGAAACTGCCTTTAAGGGAAATCCTGCATTTGCTTATGCAGTATGTCCTGCTGAAGAAGGTTATCAGTGGATTGGTACAACCTATGTTGTATTTAAAAATTGTGTTGTGCAGTTTGCTGCTGATAATTTAAACGATTGTCATGGTATCATTAGTACCCTATATCAGGATATTGCAGACCAGCTGCTAACAGGTCCTGCGACCGAAGGTGTTTTCTGGAATACTGATGTAGAGCGCGCGAACCTCGGTATGCCATTGGGCGAGTGGCCGTAATTTCAGAAATTTAATATTTGACATATAGTAGAATTTCTGCTATAATAAATATGTAAAAGGGAAAAACAATCAGAATCGGCTGATTGTTAAGATATATGACTTACTTAAAATGAGGTGATGTATCTTGTCTATGAGATGGTTATTTGCGGTATTTTGAAAATAACCATACTTTCGGACTCCTTTAGGCGCACACAGCAAACTTTTTACATAATGAAAATTGCTATTTAATTAAAAGATAATGCGCCTAGTGTTTTGGTAGTATAAACCGTTGTACTGCTCGGTGCCTGCACCGGTCGAAGTATTCTACCACATGAAACGGTCGCCCGCGATAGGGTTACAATATATCGTGTGCTGGGCTTAGCGATACTAGAACGCACATCAAACACGGGATGTATCGCAAGTGTGTGGGTGGTTCCCGGAAAGCACTATAAATACGAAAGAACTCTTGCTGGTCAGTGCGGCGTTGCAGAAAGCAAGTAAAACACGGAGCTGCCGCAACTTGCGCTTTCGATGTATGGTGGCAGTAGCAAGTAAAAAATAGACCATCCAGCCGTCTCACGAGAATATAAGACAGACGTTAAATCGTGGACATTATCCTAGTGCCGCCTTTAGGGCAGTAGCTGGCACGATAAATATTAGGAACTGCTCCTCCGCGTAAAAGCATATACTGCGCGAAATAAACGGAGTGCTAGCACAAGTGATCGCCACACGGAAAGTGTCTGAACAACAAAAATGGGGCGCTGAGATTATCACTT
>Ga0265301_10001538_pt1 | contig 29728 bp, 22 predicted proteins | sample AusTroGonzalo_MG_2_FD_193488 | JGI IMG/M metagenome (GOLD analysis project Ga0265301, IMG submission 193488) | Bovine rumen microbial communities from tropical cattle in Woodstock, Queensland, Australia - Gonzalo_04 | ecosystem: Host-associated > Mammals > Digestive system > Stomach > Rumen ... | reverse complement strand
GGGCAACCGCCCTGATCGGAATGATCATCGGGATCTTTGTGATGACGGGCGCAGCCGTTCTGGCAAATCTCTACATTCTCTTCCCTGCCTACGGTCTCCAGAACGGAAGCGAATACATCATTCCGTATACCGTGCCGTTCAACCTGATCAAAGGCGCGGTCCTGACCGTCATCACCTTCCTGATCTACAAACCGCTCTCTCCTCTGCTGCACGGAAAGATTAAATAAGGAGTTTTTAACTGATGCCAATGGACGGCTTGACGGCAGGCTTCGCCGCCAGAGAACTGAATGATCTGCTCCGCGGCGGGCGGGTGGACAAAATCACCCAGCCCGAACGCGACACCATTGTGATGCTGATCCGCACAGGAGGCGAAAACCGCCGCCTGCTTCTCTGCGCGTCCCCGAACAACGCCCGCTGCCACCTGACCATGGGTTCCTATTCCAATCCGCTGGAACCTCCGGCCATGTGCATGCTGATGCGCAAGCAGCTGACCGGCGCACGGATCGAAGCCGTCCGCCAGATCGGCGGCGACCGGGTCATCCACGTAGACCTGGACGCGGTCAATGAGTTGGGAGATCATGTGCTGCGCCGTCTGGTACTTGAGATCATGGGCCGGCATTCCAATCTCCTGCTCCTGGATGAAAATGATAAAATCCTGGAAGCCACCCGGCATGTGAACCCCGAGATGAGCCGGATCCGGCAGATCCAGCCCGGAATGACCTATCTGCCTCCGCCGCCGCAGGACCGGCTTTCTCCGGAAGAAATCACCGGCGAATCCCTGTACGCCCGCCTGAGTACGCGTACCGAAAGCGCTTTCAGCCGCGCCCTGGCGGAAACTGTCACAGGCCTCAGCCGCGTGGCTGCGGAGGAACTCGCCTGCCGCGTACTGCAGCCCGGTGAAGACTGGCCGGAAGACCTGCGGGAAGCCTGCGCCCGGCTGGCGGATCTGTTCAGCCGCCTGCCCGGCATGGCGGACGCCCGGGTCCTGTTCGGCGAGAATAGCGAGGCCGAGGATGTGTTTCCCTTCCCTTACCTTTCCCGCCGGATAGACAGCCAGCGCGCATTCCCGACCCTCAGTGAAGCGCTTGAGATCTACTTCGGCACTCGGGATGCCCGGGATCGGCTGAACCAGCGGAGCGCTTCCATGCTGAAAACGCTGAAGAGCCAGCTGGACCGCTGCCAGCGGAAACTGGCGATTCAGCTGGAAGAACTGTCCTCCGCGGAAAAAATGGAGGAATACCGCCGCATGGGCGAGGCAATCAACGCCAACCTGTATCAGCTGAAAAAGGGTATGAGCGCGGCGGAACTGCCCGATTGGTCCTCTCATGACGGCGGAACAATCACCGTTCCGCTGGATATCAGGCTGACTCCCAGCCAGAACGCACAAAGATATTTCAAAAAATACCAGAAGGCCCGTTCCGCCCGGGAGATCGCGGCGGAACAGCGGGACAAAACCCTCGCCGAAATTGACTACCTCGAGGGCATGCTGCTGGATGTGGACAAATGCGTCGGCGAAAGCGAGCTGGAGGAAATCCGTCAGGAACTGGTGCGCACCGGCTACCTGAAAAAGGTTACCAACCGCCGCCAGCAGCGTCAGCTGCCCCAAAGCAAACCCTGCCGCTATCTGTCCGCGGACGGAATCGAGATTCTGGTCGGCAAGAATGCGGCCCAGAACGACCGGCTGACCCTCGGTGCGAAGCCGGAGGAACTCTGGCTGCACGCCAAGGATATGCCCGGCAGCCATGTGATCGTCCGCTGCGAGGGCGAAATCCCCCGGACTACGCTGAAGCAGGCCGCCCTGCTGGCCGCCTGGTACAGCAAAGGCCAGCGCAGTTCCATGGTCCCTGTGGACTATACGCTGCGGAAATATGTGAAAAAGCCTTCCGGCGCCATGCCCGGCAAGGTCATCTACACCCATCAGAAAACAGCCTATATGACGCCGGAGGAATCGGAAATCCGGGAAATCAAGCTGATCGATGCCTGACCTGCGGCATTTCCGCCGCTTCGGAATGGTTTCAGAACACAATCAGATCTGCAAGGAGGAAAGGCCATGCTTAAGAACATCAGGAATCGGACAGGGAAAGCTGCGGCGCGCTTTCTGGTGCTTTGCGTTGTGCTCTCATTGTTCACCCCCTTCTCCGCGCTGGCAGCAAGGGAAGTCGGATATATGCCGGGCGTTACGGAAGAGATGACGGAGCCCGCCTTCTGGTCCTCCCTGTCGGGGGATCCGGACGCCCTGCTGGCAACGCCGGAGGAGATCGCCCTGCTCAATGAAGCCGCCGTGGCCACAGAGGGAGCCAGCCGGATCGATCTGAGAACCCTGAAGGAGACCTACAACGGCATCGAGCGGCAGGAATCCCTGAAGAAAAGTGCGGAGGATGATGTCAAGTATTATCTGGGCTGGGTTTATGACGAGACGGGGAAAAAACTGGAGCAGGAAGACTTCGACAGAATCACCGCCAACATGATCGACCCGGACGCTGCGGAGGAAATGCCCGTCCGCTGGGGAATTGCGGTGAACCGGACCGAATTGATTGCGTTCCCCTGGGACGGAAAAATCCTGGATGACCCCGCGGATATTGACTTCGACTACCAGCCGCTGGTCGGCATCCGGATGAATGAACCGGTAGCGATCTATTCCACCTCTGCGGACGGGAAATACTTCCAGGTATCTACTTCCTGCTGTCCCGGCTGGGTCCGGGCGGAAGATATCGCCCTCTGCAAAGATAAGGAAGAATGGCTGTCAGCCTGGGATATCCCGGCGGAAAAGCGGCTGGTATTCTGGGGCGACAAAATGTATACCGATTATTCCCATTCCGCCGCCGATACCGTCTGCCGTCTGATTACCATGGGCACGGTCCTGGAGCGGATGGACGAATCGGATCCGGACGTGCTGGTCATCAACCGCCTGCCGCTCCATAACTATGCTGTGTATCTCCCCGTACGGAATGAAGACGGCAGTTACGGCAAAACGCCGGCTCTCATCAACGCCCGGGAATGTGTCAGCGAGGACTACATGCCCCTGACGGCATCCAACCTGGCAAAGGTGGCCCTGGCTTCCCTCGGAGACGCGTACGGCTGGGGCGCGGGGCTGAACAATGAGGACTGCACCAGTCTCAACCACTCCGTTTTCTGCTGTTTCGGCCTGGATATGCCACGCAACGGCACCTGGCAGAAACTGCTGAAAATGATTCCCCGGGTGGAAATCGCCGGCTATACGCTTGAAGAAAAAGAAAAGCTGCTGGATGTGTTACCCATGGGCACGCTGCTGAATTTCCCGGGTCATCAGATGATGTATCTGGGAAAACAGGCGGGCGAATACTATGTCGTGAGCACCGTCAGCAGCCTGATGAGCCCCTGGAGCGGAAACCGCCAGCGGACCCGCTGCTGCCAGATCAACAAGCTGGACACGAAGCGTGCAAACGGCAAAACCTGGATGGAATCCCTGAACCGGATTAACATTCCCTGGATCCTGCTGGCGGAGGGAGAAGAGTACCCGATCCCCGAATTGCCGTCATATCATGAATACACCGCTTTCTGCGTGGAAAAAGGCCTGATCGATCCGTATCCCACCGGCTATTTTCTCGCGGACCGCACCGCCACCCGGGCTGAGGCGATTGAGATGCTGTGGCGCACAGCCGAAAAGCCGGAACCCGATCTGTCCGGCGAAGGTTTCCCGGATGTGCCGGTGAATTCGGAGCATGAAAAAGCCGCCCTGTGGGCGAAGCAGGCCGGGATCTATGACGGCGAGGACGGTCAGTTCAGGGGGAAAACTGCCCTGACAGGGGCTTTCCTCTCGGAAATCAGCCGAACCTTCCTGAACGGGGAAACAGCCGGAATCGATCCCGCTTCGGAAGAACCAATGACCCGTGCGGAGTTCGCCCGGGCCGCTCAGGCCGTATGGACAGCATATGAAAAGCAGAAGCCGCCCAAAGATTCTCCTGAACCGGAATCGTAACGCCGCTGAAATAGCACAGGCCATTCGGGAAAGAATACGGCCAAAATACCATTTCTTCGTTGACGAACAACGGTTACAAATCTATAATATGCTTTATTACGATGTAAGGAGGCGGGAGCCATGGCCAAACTGACCATTGACCGCGAGACCTGTAAGGGCTGCGGCCTCTGTGCCGACGTTTGCCCCAAACATCTGCTTGCCCTGAGCAAGGAGATCAATACCAAAGGTTATCATCCCATCGGAATCACGGATCAGGAAAGCTGCATCGGCTGCGCATTCTGCGCCCGGATGTGCCCGGATGCCGTGATTAAGGTGGAAAAATAAAGGAGGAAGCGAATCCATGGGTGAAAAAATGCTCATGAAGGGGAACGAAGCCATCGCCGAGGCCGCTATTCAGGCCGGATGCCGCTTCTTCTTCGGTTACCCGATCACCCCTCAGAACCAGATCCCCGAATACATGTCCAAGCGGCTGCCGAAGGTCGAGGGCGGCTGTTTCCTGCAGGCGGAGAGTGAAGTTGCCGCGATCAACATGGTCTACGGCGCAGCCGGCGCGGGCGCGCGGGTTATGACTTCCTCTTCCAGCCCGGGAATTTCCCTCAAGCAGGAGGGTATCAGCTATATCGTCGGTGCGGAACTGCCCTGCGTTATCGTGAACATGGTACGCGGAGGCCCCGGCCTCGGTTCCATCCAGCCCGCCCAGAGCGACTATTATCAGTCCACCCGCGGCGGCGGTCATGGCGACTACCGGATGCTGGTCCTCGCCCCCTCCTCCGTGCAGGAAGCCGTCGAACTGACCCAGGAAGCTTTCGACCTGGCGGACAAATACCGCAATCCCGTGCTGGTCATGGGCGACGGCCTGATCGGCCAGATGATGGAGCCGGTCGAAATGCCGGAGCATAAGGAGCGGACCGATCTGCCCCCCAAGACCTGGGCAGCCACCGGCTGGAAGCCCGGCTGTGGAAGGGATCGGGCAGTCATCAACTCCCTGTACATCGATCCTGCCGTACTGGAGAAGCATGTCAATCACCTGTATGAGAAGTACGCGGTCATGGAGCAGACCGAGTGCCGCTGGCAGGAGGAAATGACCGAAGACGCCGATTTTGTGATCGTCGCCTACGGCACCACCGCCCGCATCGCCCGCAGCGCCATGCGCAAGCTCCGCGCTGAAGGCATCAAAGCCGGCCTGATCCGGCCGATCACCCTGTGGCCCTTCCCCGCCGCCCCGATCGCAAAGGCCGCGGAGCACGCGAAAGCGTTCCTGACCGTGGAGATGAGCATGGGCCAGATGGTGGACGACGTCAAACTGGCTGTGAACGGTGCGAAACCTGTGCATTTCTTCGGTCGCACCGGCGGCATCGTGCCGACGGTCCGGGAGATCATCACCGAAGTTGAGAAGCTGGCAAAGGAGGGGAAATAAGCATGGCTGTTGTGTATGAGAAAACAAAGCTGCTGACCGATAAGCCGCTGCATTATTGCCCCGGCTGCACTCATGGAATCATCCACCGTCTCGTGGCGGAAGCCATTGACGAGCTGGGCGTGCAGGAGAAGACCATCGGCATCGCGCCGGTTGGCTGCGCTGTGTTCGCCTATGATTATTTCAACTGTGACATGATGGAAGCGGCCCACGGCCGCGCGCCCGCCGTGGCCACCGGCTGCAAACGGGTGAACCCGGACAACGTCGTCTTCACCTATCAGGGCGACGGTGACCTGGCCTCCATCGGCGCGGCGGAAATCACCCATGCCGCCACCCGCGGTGAGAATATCACCGTGATCTTCGTAAACAACGCGATCTACGGCATGACCGGCGGCCAGATGGCCCCGACCACCCTCCCGGGCCAGGTGACCACCACCTCCCCCTACGGCCGGGATCCCAAACTCTGCGGCTATCCGATCCGGATCAGCGAAATGCTCGCCACCCTGGATGGTCCCGCCTATATCTCCCGCGTTTCCGTGCACGATGTGAAGCACATCATGGACGCGAAGAAGTCAATTAAGAAAGCCTTCGAAACGCAGATCGCCGGCAAGGGCTTCTCCCTGGTGGAAGTGCTTTCCGCCTGCCCCACCAACTGGGGCATGACACCGCAGGAAGCCCTCAAATGGCTGGAAGCCAATATGATCCCCCAGTATCCGCTGGGTGTAAAAAAGGAGGTTGAGTAATCCATGGAAGCTCAATTTCTGATTGCCGGTTTCGGCGGGCAGGGCGTGCTGCTGATCGGTCAGCTGCTGGCCAAGGCCGCCATGCATGAGGGGATGAACGTCTCCTGGATGCCTTCCTACGGTCCGGAAATGCGCGGCGGCGAAGCCAACTGCGCCGTCGTCATCTCTGATGAACCCATCGGTTCCCCGCTGGTCACGGAGATTCCGATCGCCGTCATCATGAACAAGCCCAGCATGATCAAGTTCACCCCTGCCATGGAAAAAGGCGGCATCATGCTGTATAACTCCTCTCTGATCGATATCACCCCGGACCGGGATGATATCACCGCAATCCCTGTCGACTGCAACGGCATCGCCGAGGAACTGGGCAACGCCCGCACGGCCAATATGGTCATGCTCGGCGCGATCATCGCGAAGACCGGTGTTATTTCCATCGACTCCGCCATGGAAGCCCTAAAGGCAACCTTCGGTCCGAAAAAAGAACACCTTCTTCCCATCAACCGCCAGGCGATGGAAAAAGGTGCCGAAGCAATCAAGTAACAATCCCTTTTATCCATACGAAACCCGCAACGATTCAATTCGCTGCGGGTTTTTTCTTTCTCTTCACTCTCCACTCTTCACTCTTAACTACCCGCATTGCGCCTCCGCCCGCTGAAAGACCGCAGCAACGCTCTCCGCCCCGTCATACCTCGCCATCCCGCAGGTAATAATCACCCCGTCATTCTCCCTGCTCTCGCGCTCCCGCTCTTCCATTTCCGTCATCAGTTCGTCAATATGCTCGTAGTCATGCCCCTGGGCAATAGCGGCAAACTGGTCTCCGGTCACCCTGAACACAGGGCTGTGCTTGAACGTCTCGCAGATCACCGCGCAGGCTTCCCGGATCATCTGGTCTCCCGCTTCCCGTCCTTTCTCTTCATTCACCTGCGCCAGATCGTTCACCCGGCACATCACAATCGCATACTTGACGGGCTGTCCGTCCTCGATCTGCCTGGTCAGCGTTTCCGACATGCTTTCATAGGCCGTCCGGTTCCTTACGCCTGTGAGCTTATCCAGGTCCGCCTTCATCCGGGTCAGGGCTTCCTGCTGGCGCATCTGGGCATCCACATTGCTGACGCCGATGATGATGTGCTTCCGGTCGCCCCGCATGCGCACCGCCTTCATGTTCACATATGTCGGAACATCATTGATCAGCAGACGGTAGGTCAGCGTATAGGTGCCCTGCGTATCCAGGATTTGTTCCATGTTCTCCTTTGTGAAAGCCCCGATAAACGCTTTCTGGTCATCCTTGTACAGGAGCTGAAGCGCGTCCTTGCGGCTCTGAGTGAAAAAATTTCCCCCGTGCCGCTCCAGCGACAGATCCTCCCGCTGCGGATCGGGACGGTATTCGACAAACTCCTCCGTTTCCATGTTCACATAGTACAGATATGTATAGTTCGCGGACAGGGCTTTCGCGATATGCGCATAGTCCATCCCGGCGTCTTCCTTGTCTTTGATCACGCCCAGAACTGCTATGGCGACAGCCGCCGATCCGGTCACCGGATTCATCGCGACGCGGCGGATAAAGGTATGAACCGTCGTATCCATGATTCTTTCATCAATGATGGCCCGGTTGCCGTCCTGGCTGCACTTCAGGATCGCGCGCATCAGTGCCATGCCCGGTCCCTCAGGCATGTTTTCGACATCCCGTTCTCCCGTTCCGAAGTCCATGCTGAACGCGCGTTCCAGGAAGTCCCGGTAGCTCTGGTTGCACCGGTTGTATTTCACCCGGGTCCCCTTCACTTCCATGATCGCCATCGGCAGCGTGTTGAAATACCGCTTAAGGGATTCCTCGTCTTCCTCTTCCTCAGCCAGCACCGCCATGTCGTACAGGTTGATCCGGCCGATCGCTTCGTAGTATCCGGATTCTTCCGGATTCTCAAAGCCCATGTCCGTGCCGTTTTCATACTTGGAGAGCATTTCCTCGAAGGAGATGGGTTTGCCGTAATAATAACCCTGGATCTTTGTACAGCCGATCTCCCGCAGGAATTCCACCTGTTCCGCCTGCTCCACGCCTTCACATACGGTCTCCACACCCAGGCTGATGGCCATCTTTGCCAGCTCGGTCAGGATGATCTTTGCTTCATCGCCTTTGTCAAAGTTGTGCATGAACCGCATGTCGAACTTAATCAGGTCAAACCGGATACTCTGCAGCACGTCCAGGGAAGAGTAACCGCTGCCAAAGTCGTCCATCCATACCTGGAATCCCAGTTTCTGGAAGCGGGCAACCTGTTCCCTGATGAAGTCAAAGTCGCTCCCGATCACGCTCTCCGTGATCTCGATCGTCAGCATGTTCCGCCCGATGCCCGCGGTATCCACCCGACGGCAAATTTCCTCCACAATATCGCAGCTGTCGAAATCCGTCCGGCTCAGGTTAACCGACTGGGGCACCACGAAAAGGCCGACCTCCGCCTGCCGTTTCATCTTCGCCAGCACCTGCTCCACCACATACAGATCCAGCTTGTAGATCAGCTTGGCGTCTTCCAGCGCGGGAATAAATTCCGCCGGTGACAGGAAGCCCTTTACCGGATCGATCCAGCGGCTCAGCGCTTCCTCGTCGCATACCTTCCCGTCCGCCGCCCGGATGATCGGCTGATAATAGACTTTGATCCAGCCTTCTGTCAGCGCCCGGTCAATGTTCGCGATGATATAGCGGTAATCTTCACCTTGCCTCAGCATTTCCGCGGTAAACCAGGTATAGCCGGAAGCATAGGTCCCTTTCCCGTAATCGGCGGCATACTTGGCCCGGTCGCAGGCCAGGTTGACGTTTGCATCTTCCAGCCGCTGCGGATAGATACCTACCCGCACCGGCAGCATGGTCCCGTCCCGGGCTTCCCGGCACTCGTCAAACAGCGCCTGCAGTTCCTTTTCCGCCGTTTCCTCGTCTGATACCGCCGCGAAGTGATCGTCGCTGTATCGGCACAGCCGGTGCTCTCCGTAATGCTTTTTCAGGATTTCCGCGAAATCGCAGATCAGCCTGTCGCCTTCTTCAAACCCGTATTGCCGGTTGAAATGCTTCATGCCCATCAGGTCGAACCACAGCATCACCGGATGCCTGCCCTCCGCCAGCAGGCGCTGCTCTTCATCTTTTGCCAGATGGAAGAAATGCCGCATGTTCGGCAGGCCGGTCAGTTTGTCCGTATAGATCTGGTGGTTAAGGTCTGCAATATACTGCTTCTGCTGGTCCCGCATCTGGATAAAGGCCTCAGTCAGCTGGCCGACCTCATCCTGTCCCCGGTAATTCAGTTCCGCGCCAAAGTCGCCGGCCGTCAGCTTCCGGGCGGCTGCAGTCAGTCCCTGCAGCGGCTTGGTAATCAGGCCCATCACGATCAGCAGCAGCGCCGTGCTGATCGCAATCGCCGCCGCCGTAACAATCAGGATCACCCTCGACATCTTCTGTCTTGAGGCATATATTTCTTCTGACGGAGCGGTGATCAGCAGTGTCATGCCGTTGGACAGCGTCGAAAAAGCCATCACCCGTTCCGCGCCGTCCGCGCTGTAGTGGATCAGCTCATCCCCGTTATTCTCCTGCCGGAGCAGGACGTCCAGTCCGGAAATACCGAAATCCTCCGGCACACTGCCAATCTCCAGCTCCGGATGGTAAAGGATCCGGTAATCCGCGTCGATCAGACAGGCAAACCCACTTTTGTATACCCGGATATCCCTGATCTGTTCCACCAGCGTTTCAAACGGGATATCCATGCCCAGCACGCCGATCAGCGTACCCGCTTTGTAGATCGGCACCAGGTAGGAATACGTCCACATCTCGTTCAGGAAATGCGCCGTATACGGTCCGACCCAGGAAGGCCGTCCGCGCCGGATCGGCGTATAGTACCAGGTGGTATGTGCTGTGTCTTCCGGATCCAGTTCCCGGGCAACCAGCGGCGGCTGCTCCTCAAACCCCGTCTTGCCGACTTTGGAATAGAAGAAGCCGTGCACGTTCTCGCTGACGTCGGCGCTCAGGCAGTAGTAATAGGTCACCACGCCGTTGGTTCTGCTGGCAACGCTCTCGAAAGCCTCCTGAATTGCTGCGCAGTGGACCGTCAGATATTCATCTGCCGTTGCCGCCTGCTCCGCCGTCCGTGCGGCCGGGTCCGCGTGAGGGCCTGCAATGTTGTTTTCCACCAGAATCACGCTGTCCAGCGTATCGATGGCCAGGTTGGCCGCCATTTCCACGGACTGCTCAATGCTCTCTATATATTTTTCCAGCGTCTGTTCTGTGTTCCGGGCTAGCAGGTTCATGGTCTCTGCTGCCTGCCTCTCGGATTCTGTCTGGAACATCGTATAGTATACTGACATAATGATCAGCACACTGATGAGGATCGCGGCGATGGCTATCGCCGTAATCTTCCCGCGGATTGAGCGCATCGTCGTTCCCCTCCTCTCTGTTCAACTCTCCACTCTTAACTCTCCACTCTTAACTCTCCACTCTCATTTGAAGAAGATATCACAATATCTGTTTTTCACCGACCCGTTCCATGAAGACCTGACTCCCCCGATCTGTTCGGAAGCCACATAATACCGCAGCCGCGAAAACAGCGGGATCCACGCTGCGTCTTCCTGTATAATGATCCGCTCCAGATCCTGATATTCCTTCAGCCGCAGTTCGGAATCCTGAATCGTCCGGGCGTCTCGCACCCGCTTCATGATCTCTTCGTTGTCATAGCACAGGCTGCGGAAGGTCGTATTCTCCCGGTTTCCGAAGAAGGTATAGACAAAGTTGTCCGGATCGTTGTAGTCCGCCGTCCACAGCGCGGTATAGCAGGCAAGCTTCCCGCTCTTGCGCAGGCGCATGAACTCGCTTTCCGGCAGGATTTCCACCGTCGCCTTCACGCCGATTTCCTTCCACATGGAGGCAACCAGCTCCAACAGGCTCTTATCCCACCCTGTCGAGGAAGCGTTCACGCTCAGCGTCAGCTCAAATCCTTCCGGAAGTCCCGCCTGTTCAAGCAGTGCTTTGGCCTCTTCGGGGTCGTACAGAATCTCCGGCAGTTCCGGGTTAAAACCGTACAGGCCGTGGGGATAAATGCCGTTTTCCAAAGTGCCCCGGCCGCTGTAGATCGCGTCCAGGATCGTCGTCCGCTTCAGCGCCATCTGCAGTGCCTTCCGGACCCGCACGTCGTTCAGCGGCTCGATGGATTCATTCAGGGCGATATAGTGGATACCGATCCGCTGAACCTTGTACAGCCTGTCCTGGTATATATCCCCATGCATAAAGTATTCCACCGAATTACCGACCTCGTCCAGATCCAGGATGTCCAGGTCTCCTCTTTCAAACATCATCCGGATCGCTTCCGGTTCAGTCAGGAAACGAAGGTCCAGCCCGTCGCATTTCGGCGCGCCCGCCCAGCAGTTCGGGTTCGCCGTCAGGATCATGCCCTTCCCGGCCTCCCATTCCTCCAGGATGAAGGATCCGGTCCCGACGGTCCATGCCGGGTCTTTCCCGAAGAATGCACCGGCGGCTTCCGTGGTTTCCCGGTCCAGGATGGAGGCGCCGGGCATGGATAAACAGGCCAGGAACGCTTCAAAAGGCTTCTCCAGTGTGATGGAAAAAGTCATATCGTCGATGATCCGGAACCCTTCCAGTTCATCCGTTTCTCCCCGTTCCAGCGTCTCCGCGCCCGCAATGTCGTCGATAATATCCCGGTTGCAGGATTCCGGATGCGTCAGCAGCCGCTTGAACGTATATTCCACATCTGCCGACGTCAGCGGGGACCCGTTGCTGAAGGTTATGCCCTTCCGGAGGCGGAAGGTATAGCAGCGCCCGTCTTCCGATACCTCCCAGCTCTCAGCCAGGGAAGGAAGAATCTGCATATTGCCCTGCTCGTCGTTTTCCATCTCAACCAGGCGGTTGAATACGTTCTGCGCAATGGTATAGTGGATCGTGGTGCACTGGAAGTCCACCGTGTCCGGTTCATCCTCCACGGCCGTAAGATAGTGGGTCCTGTCCGTTTCCGCCGCGTCCTGCTGTTCTCCGCCGGGTTGTGTCCCGGGCTGCGGCGCACAGGAAGAAAGGCAGATCAGCAGCGCAAACACAGCCACCAGATACAAAACCGGCCTGCGCGTCATGATCTCCCTCCTCATGATGTTCCGTCGTTCATTGCTATGGATTTCTTAAAACAAATCGCCCGTATAATTTTCCTTTACTCTCTTTATCCTACCATATATGTAGTTCTTTTTCAACTCTCCACTCTTCACTCTAACGCCTTAGCAATCTGTGCCCCCAGCTTCGCGTTATTGAACACCAGCTGAATATTCGCTTTCAGCGAATCCCCGCCCGTCAGCTTCTGGATCTTGTCCAGCAGATACGGCGTGGTCTGCTTTCCGTGAATCCCCAGCCGCTCGCATTCCGCGATGGCCTCGTCTATATTCTTGTTGATATAATCCGGATCCATCGAATATTCCTCCGGAATCGGGTTGGTCACCAGCATGCCGCCTTGCAGGCCGCACTCCAGCTTCACCCGGAAGGCGTCGGCAATCTCCTTCGGTGTATCGAGGCGATAGTCAACCTTAAACCCGGAGGAACGGGTGTAGAAGGCCGGCAGTTCCTCTGTGCCGTACCCGATGACCGGAACGCCGCGAGTCTCCAGATACTCGAGTGTCAGCCCCAGATCCAGGATGCTCTTGGCCCCCGCGCAAACCACCAGCACCGGCGTCTGCGCCAGTTCCTCCAGATCCGCGGAGATGTCCATGGTCTTCTCCGCGCCCCGGTGCACGCCGCCGATGCCGCCCGTGGCAAACACCCGGATCCCGGCCAGCGCCGCGCCGATCATGGTCGTGGTCACAGTCGTGGCTCCGTCCTCCCAGCGCATCAGCAGCACCGGCAGATCCCGTCGGCTGGCCTTGGTCACTGCGAGGCCCTTCTTCCCCAGATACTCAATCTGCTCCGGCGAGCAGCCCACGGTGATCTTCCCCTGAATGATCGCAATTGTCGCCGGCACCGCGCCATTCTCCCGGATAATCTTTTCCACGTTCAGCGCCGTCTCTACATTCTGGGGATAAGGCATCCCGTGGGAAATAATCGTGGACTCCAAAGCCACCACCGGCTTCCCCGCCGCAATCGCTTCCTGCACCTCAGGTGATACCGATAGATACTTTTTCAAATCATTCATTTCTTCTTGCCTCCAAATATTTTCTCTTACACTCTCTAACATACTGCCGAAGGGGTCAAGGGGTTCGTCGCGCCCGGAAAACTGTCCAGTGGACAGTTTTCAGCAAAGAACGGGCGGCAGCCCAGGAAGATCGGAAAGCCCCCTTATACTTTCCCATTGACTTTTAAGTCAATCATCTCCCTGCTCATCCTCGGATTCACCGCCGCGTGATCCTCCGCGCACACTGCGGAAGCCGCCAGCGCCCGCCGCGCCGCCTCCAGCGTGCTCAGTCCGCTGAGAAAAGCATCAGCCGCGGCAGCCACAAAGGCGTCCCCGCAGCCGGTAGTATTCACAACAACTCCCGGGAAACAGGGAATCAGTTCGCCGCCTTCCCGCAGATCATCCGCCCAGACGCCGCGCCCGCCCAGTGATATATATACCCGCCTGACCCCCAGCCGGTGCAGAGCATCCGCTGCCCGGCCCAGATCCCCGTCCCCGCGGATCTCTATGCCGGTCAGCAGTTCTGCCTCCGGTATATTCGGCTTGATCAGCGTCAGCCCTGAAAGCAGCGGCCTCAGCCGCTCCGCCTTGGCGCAGGAAACCGGGTCCGCGGCGATCGGAATCGTGACCTTCGCTGCCAGCCACTTCAGCGTTTCCTCCGGCAGATTCGCGTCCGCGATCAGCATCGTGCCCTTGTTAAGCATCGGCAGCAGCGGCTCCAGCCGTTCCGGGGTCAGCAGCTCGTAGATGCTCATGTCCGCGATCGCCGCGTGAACATCCCCGTTCTCCTCGTTCACGCACAGATAGGTGGATGTGCGGGCCAGGGGATCCGTGAAGCTGAACTGCAGGTCAATCCCCGCGTTCCGGCACTGTTCCCGGATAATGTCTCCGTAGGCGTCCTCCCCCATGATGGTAATCAGGGAAACCTTCCGTTCCAGCAGTCTCAGGTTTTCCGCGATATTCCGCCCGACACCGCCCGGGGACAGGGCAACCCTGCCCGGGTTCGAATCGCCGGTCCGCAGTTCTGCCGCCGGGGTGCCCGTGATGTCCATGTTCACCGCGCCGATGACAAACACAGGACCTTCGGTACGCAGCTGTGTACTGCGGTCAAAAAGCGGTCTGCTCCGGTACGGCCCGGCGGAAGTGTAAAGGCTCACGTTATTCTCCTTTGGGATAGACAAGGCAGCCGGGCACAGGCCCGGCTGCCTTGTCTGTTATTTCAGCATGGATTTCTCCCAGCAGTCATAGGGTTTCAGTCCCAGCAGTTCCACCACCGTAGGCGCAACATTTGCCAGGCCGAAGGGGCTCTCTGTGTCCATCTCATGCCGCTCATCCGGATCGTGGATGATGAAGGGCACAGGCCGCAGGCTGTGGGCCGTACGGACGGAAACGTCACCCTTCTTATTCTTTTCTAGCATCTGGTCGCTGTTGCCGTGGTCCGCGGTCACGATCAGAATGCAGCCGTGCTCGTCGCAGGCCTTGCGGATCCGGGTCAGGCACAGGTCGACGGTTTCCACCGCGATCTCCGTGGCATACAGGTTGCCGGTGTGGCCGACCATGTCGCCGTTGGGGAAGTTGCAGCGGATGAAGCCGTATTTGCCGCTCTCGATGGCCGCGATCACCAGGTCGGCAATCTCGGTGCCCTTCATCCACGGGCATTCATCGAAGGAGCGCACGTCGGAGGGGACTTCCTGCCACGTTTCCAGTTCTTCGCTGAACTTCTCGCTGCGGTTGCCGTTCCAGAAATAGGTCACATGGCCGTACTTCTGGGTCTCGGAGCAGGCGTATTCGTTGATGCCGTTTTCCACCAGCAGCTCTGTCAGCGTGTGCCGGATTTCCGGTGGGTTCACCAGATAGTTGCGCGGGATGCACAGGTCGCCGTCATACTGCAGCATGCCGGCGTAAAGCACCTTGGGCATCGGACCGCGGTCAAAGTGGCTGAAGCTCTCATCGCCGTCAAAGGCCATTGACAGTTCCAGCGCCCGGTCGCCGCGGAAGTTGAAGAGGATCACGCTGTCCCCGTCCTTCATGGGGCCGACGGGCGCACCGTTCTCCGCAATCACGAAGCCGGGTAGATCCTGATCGATCACGCCGGGCTGCTCGTTGCGATAAGTCTCAATGGCTTCCCTGGCGGAAGCGAAGGTCCGTCCCTGGCCGTACACGTGGATGTTCCATCCTTTTTCCACCATGCCCCAGTTGGCCTGGTACCGGTCCATCGTAATCTGCATGCGGCCGCCGCCGGAAGCAATCCGGCCGTCAAAGGTTCCGTCGTTCAGCTCGGCCAGGGTTTTCTCCAGCATGTCCACATAGTCCAGCGCGCTCGTGGCGGGCACGTCGCGACCGTCCAGCAGGATATGCACCCGGCATTTCGAAATGCCTTCCTTCTTCGCTTCCTTCAGCATCGCCAGCAGATGGCTGATGTTGCTGTGCACGTTGCCGTCGCTCAGCAGGCCGATGAAGTGCATCGCGCCGCCGGAAGCCTTCACGCCGGCCGCCAGCTTCTGCCAGGTTTCGGAAGCGTAGATCTTGCCGCTCTCGATGGATTCATTCACCAGCTTGGCGCCCTGGCTGTAAATCTGTCCGCAGCCCAGCGCGTTGTGTCCGACTTCGCTGTTGCCCATATCGTCGTCCGTGGGCAGGCCGACGGCCGTCCCGTGGGCCTTGATGATCCGGAAAGGATCGTTCGCCTTCAGATCGTCGAGGGTCGGCGTTGTCGCCTTCATGACCATGTTTCCGAGCGGATCGGACGATTCACCGACGCCGTCCATGACTACCAGCACAACAGGTTTTTTCATACCGGATATTCCTCCTGTTTCAATCTTTCAATCCCCGTGGAACAAATCCCGCGGAAAGGTTTTCCAACCTTATAAACTCTACAGGAAACCGGCCCAAATGTCAATGCGGACTGTTGACAAAAAACAGCGCATAAAACAATATACTGCCCGTTGAATGATACGGAGAGATTGAAGATGAAAAGTGCCTGACCGGACTCTTAACCGGACAGGCACTGACATGGTCCAGCACAATGACGTCTTCCCCGGCTTCCTCCTTCTTCGGATACTGGGGCGGCTTCAGTTCGCGCCCGATCATCTTGGCCGCCAGCTCCTCACCCGTAACTTCCGAAGCGTTCACCGTTTCCACCGTCTGCCCCGCGCGGAGAATGGTAATCCGGTCCGAAATCCGAAGCACTTCCCGCATCTTGTGGCTGATGAAGATGACGCTCTTACCCTCCTCCGTCAGCTTTTTCATGATTTCAAAGAGGCCTTCTGTTTCCAGGTCCGTGAGCGCGGCTGTCGGCTCGTCCAGCACCAGCAGGTCACACCCCCGGTACAGCGCCTTCAGGATCTCCACCCGTTGCTGCGCCCCCACCGAAAGCTCCGTGATGGGCTGGTCCGGATCCGCTTCCAGCCCGTACTTCTCCGAAAGCGCCATGATCTCTTTCTTCCGCGCGTTCCGGTCGATGAAGATTCCTTTCGCCCGTGTATCCCCCAGGATAATGTTCTCAAAGACAGTCATGGCTTCCACCAGCATAAAATGCTGATGAACCATGCCGATTCCCAGTCTGACGGCCTGAGCAGGTGATTCGATTCTGACCTTCTGTCCACGGATATAAATCTCACCCCCTGTGGGCTGATACAGGCCGAAAAGCACGTTCATCAGCGTGCTTTTCCCGGCTCCGTTTTCACCCAGAAGGGTATGCACCTCCCCGGAGAGCACATGAAAGCTGACGGCCCGGTTCGCATACACGGAACCGAACTGCTTTGTAATATGTTCCATCCGGAGAACTTCTTCCGCTCTGTCGCTCATGCAACCACCTCTTCTCATAAATATCAACCGACTTTAGCGTTTCATGCCTCTTCCGTCATCAGACGGATTATTTCTTCATCGGTTCCGCGCATACCGATCCGGGCCAGGCGGCCGAAATTTTCGATGGAATTCTCAACGCCCTTGACCACCAGGCCGTCCCCTGCGTAGAACTGCTGCCCGTTTCTATACATTTCATAACCGAAGATGCCCGTCTCCACCGCCGTCGCAATCTTGGCGGCACAGGAGGATTTCGCCCCGTCACAGACGATACCCGAGGTAATGGCCAGGGCATTGACGATGGTATGGGCGATATCCCGTTCATTCCCGCCCAGGAGATAGGCTATGCCGCATCCGGCTCCGGCCCCGGCGCTGACCGCGCCGCAGTATGCGGACAGCCGTCCGATGCCGGATTTCGCGTGAATGGTGACCAGCGTGGAAATGAGCAGGGCACGGTACAGTTTCTCCCTGTTTGCATGGAGCTCTTCGGCATATACAATCACTGGCATGGATGCCGTCAGCCCCTGGTTGCCGCTGCCGGAGCAGATTACCACCGGGAGTTCCGAGCCGTTCATCCGCGCGTCCGACCCTGCCGCGGCATAGGCCTTTGCCCGGGTACGCACGTCGTTTCCGGTCTTCAGCAGGACCTTCCCGATGTTCGCGCCGTAATCCTTCCGGAGGCCTTCTTCCGCAATTGCCGTATTCTGCTCGATCTGGCGATCCAGGATGTCACGCACGTCCTCCAGATGACAGGTACAGGCAAAGTCCCAGATTTTTTCCACCGTCAGCAGGTCATAGTCCGGCTCCCCATCTGTCTTCACTTCCTGACGGACGTCGCTTTCCTGCAGCGTCCTGCCGTCCTTCTCAATCAGTACAATCCGGGTATGTTCGTTGGCGATCCTGACTTTCGCGCTGGATGTGCCGTTGTATACTGTAACGATCATATCCAGCAGATTCTCCGATATGAGCGGTTTAACCTCCACCGGGGTCCCGCCCATGTAGGAAACGAGACCTTCTCTCTCCTCTTTGCACACATGGGCAAGCACTTCGAGCCCGGCATGCTCATCGCCGGCCAGTGCGCCGATGCATACAGCAGCCGCGATGCCTCGTTGTCCGCCGGTATTGGGAACCACCACGCTCTTTACGTTTTTGATAATATTTCCGCTGGCTTCAACCGTGATCCTGTCAGGAAGCGCTCCAAGCGTTGCCCGTGCGACCGCGGCGCAATAAGCCAGCGCCACAGGCTCCGTGCATCCCATGGCGCTGATCAGCTCGCGCCTGAGAATCTCCAGGTAAGTCTGATAAACCATATCATTGCGTTCCATACGGCATTCTCCTTCAATGAGTAAGCTCCCTTCACGCTGCAGTTTCTCACTGTTTCCTGTGAAGGGAGCATACAATTGATCATGCCCGGGCAGGCATCGGCCCTGTTTTGTGAAACAGGGTGATCTCTTATTTTATATACTCCATCGCGCTCTGCGCCGCGATCCGGCCGAAGATCACGATATCCGCCACCGCGTTGCCGCCCAGACGATTCCCGCCGTGCACGCCGCCGGTCACTTCACCCGCCGCATAAAGGCCGGAGATTGCCTGGCCTTCGGTGTTGATAACCTCAGCCTTGGTGTTAATCTTAATGCCGCCCATCGTGTGATGGATTCCGGGAGCGATCTTGATTGCGTAATACGGCGGGGTGGTCAGGTCGGCGTTCATGCCGGTGGTACGGCCGAATTCCGGATCCCGCTGGTTCTTTACGCATTCGTTCCAGTCGCTGAGCGTCTTCGCCAGCGTCTCCGGATCGATCTCCAGCTGCTCCGCCAGGCCTTCGATCGTTTCTGATTCCTTTGTCAGTCCCGCTTTCACGTATTTCTCGATCGCCTTCAGGTGATCCCGCAGATTCTGATCAAAGATAATGTAGGCATACTGTCCTTCCTGCGCCAGTTCGGCGGCGGAAACCGCGTCGCGGGTCAGCAGTTCATTGGTGAAGCGCTTGCCGTCCTGGTTCACCAGGATCGCGCCGTCGCCGCGGACGGATTCGGTAATCAGCATGGAGGTCGTCTGCTCCACCGTCGGATGCAGCTGGATCTGCTCGATGTCCACCAGGTCAGCGCCCAGTGCCTGGGCCATAACGATGCCGTCGCCGGTCGCGCCGGGAGCGTTGGTCGTCACAGTACCCTTCAGGTCCGGCCGGTACTGGGTATACATCTCCTCATTGGCACCGAAGCCGCCGGTTGCCAGAATAACCGCCTTGCAGTTGAAGGTATAGTTCGCACCCTCGCCCTCGGCCCTCACACCGCAGATCTTTCCGTCCGCGTCGACCAGCAGCTCCGTGGCTGCAGTATTGTACATGATGCTGACGCCCAGTTCCTCCAGCTTGCTCTGGAAGTGATCCACCAGGAATCCGCCTACGCCGGAACCGTCTTCCGGCGCATGGATCCGGTTGACGGAGGCGCCGCCGGAGAAGGAAATCTTCGGCAGGGGTGCGTCAATCGTGTCCAGCCAGTCGATCGCGTCGGAGGAACTGTTGGCCAGTTCAGCAACCAGTTCCGGATCGTTCAGCGCATGGCCGCCCTTCATCGTATCCGCCGCGAACAGCGCCTTCGAGTCCTCGATGCCCTGTTCCTTCTGGTAGTGGGTTTCGGCGGCGTTCATGCCGCCGGTGGCCTTCGTAGTGTTGCCGCCGGCATAGGGCATCTTCTCCAGCAGCACGAAGTTCTTCCCTGCCTGCTGGGTCATAATCGCCGCGGTCATGCCGGCGCCACCGGCGCCGATGATCACAATCTCGGTGTCAACGGTCTTGTCTACCTTTTCCTTGGTGCCCGCGCCCGTGTCCCGACGCTGTGCGTCCAGTACGGCGATGTCCGCGCCGGCCGCCTGCAGCGCTTCGGTGGCCGCGGCGATGATCGCGTTGCTCGTCACGGTGGCGCCGCTCAGGGCGTCCACGTTCGGGGTCTGCGCGTTCAGGATCGATTCGGACAGCGTGCCGGCCGCCATGCCGCCGAGCTCGGGCGTTTCGCCGGTCGCGTCGATCAGCACGGAGGTGATCTCATTCTCGCTGACCGTAATCTGCACCTTCACGGGGACAAAAATGCCCTGCGCTTCAGCGCTGTAGGTGCCGGGGGTAAACAGTTTTTCCACGGGAGCCGGTTCCGCGAAAGCAGCCGCCCCGAGGAGCATCATCAGGGAAAGGATTACGCAGATCAGTTTTTTCATGGGTTCCCTCCTGTTCTTTTGTCGGTTTTTCATTTGTCGGTTCAGGGAAAACGTTCCTTCTTATAATTAATATACCAGATGATCTGTCTGTTCGCAACAGCAAAAAACTGACAGCCGTCATCGCTGTCAGTCATGTTTTCGGATGGCAGTTTCGCTCAGCTGAGCAGGTCCGCCATGGTCTTCCCTTCCCCTGCCAACCCGGCAAAATCCCGGATGAAATCTCCTACTGCCCCGTCGATCGCCGGGTTTTTGACAAAAGCGTCGATCACCGCCGGCGCGCAGGTTGCACTGCCGATCCCATAGGCGCATAGCGTCAACACCTGCTGGCTGTTTTTGAAGGAAGCGGCCAGCACCTGCGTATCCAATTGATGTAAGGTCAGGATATCCTGGATCTGTTCCACGACGCCGACCCCGTCGAATCCCATATTGTCGATGCGGTTCACATAAGGCGCCACATAATCCGCCCCGGCTTTGGCCGCCAGATAGGCCTGCAGCGGCGTATAGACCACCGTCCCGCAGGAAAGGATGCCTTCTTCCCGCAGCATCCGGATCGCCTTGAACCCTTCCGGAATTGAAGGAACTTTGACCACGGTTCCCTCGCCGAGCAGTTTCACGATTGCGCGGGCATCCCGCACCATTCCTTCCGCATCCAGCGGAATCGCCTGAGCAAAAAGCAGTTTCCCCGGCCCGATAATCCCCCGGATCTCCGTCAGTACTTCCTTCGGGTCCCGCCCGGTTTTCGCCAGAATGGACGGATTTGTCGTCACCCCGTCAATGGGATACAGATCGCAAAGACGCCGGATTTCCTGAACATTCGCGTCATCAATCAGCAGTTTCATGGAAAATTCCTCCGTAATTTTGTTCAAAAGCCTCTCGCTTCTGCCCGTGTGAATATGATATAATAATTTCGCCACGGAATTCAAGAGAATTCAAGATATTTAAGGAGGATAGTCAAATGTTTGATGTCGTCGCTTTGGGTGAGCTTCTGATCGATTTCGCGCCTCATTCCGTCAATGAGGCCGGATATCCCGTCCTGTCGGCCAACCCCGGCGGCGCGCCGCCCAACTTCCTGGCCGCCGTATCGAAATACGGATGTAAAGCCGCCATGATCAGTAAGGTCGGGGATGATATGTTCGGCCGCCTGCTGGTCCGCACCATGCAGGACGCCGGGATCGACAGCAGCAGTATCCTCGTGGATCCGGATTATTTCACTACTCTGGCTTTTGTCTCCCTGGATGCCTCCGGCAACCGGGATTTCAGTTTTGCCCGCAAGCCCGGTGCGGATACCCGTATTACGCCGGAAGAAATCAACGAATCGCTCTTTGCCGGCGCAAAGGTGTTCCATTTCGGCACCCTCTCGCTGACGGATGAGCCGGCTGCCTCAGCCACCCGCCGGGCCATTGAACTGGCCCGCAGCAAAGGCATGCTGATCAGCCTGGATCCGAATCTGCGCAAACCCCTCTGGAGGAGCGAGGAGGACGCGAAGACCGCCATCGAATGGGCGCTTCACCAGGCTGATATCGTCAAGATCAGTGATGAAGAGATCAGCTGGCTCTGGGGCCTCGCTCCGGAGGCCGGCGCGGCGAAGCTCCTGGCAGAATACGGCGTCTCCCTGGTCTATGCCACCCTGGGGCCGAAAGGCTGCTATGCCGCCACGAAGAACTGCGCCGTCACCGTGTCCAGTCCTTCCGGCGTCCATGTGGTGGACACTACCGGCGCCGGCGATATCTTCGGCGGAAGCGCCATGAGTCAGTTCGTCAAATGCGGCAAAAAGATCGCCAACCTGACGGAAGACGATCTTCGGAATATTGTCCGCTTTGCCTGCACCGCCGCCAGCCTGTCCACCCAGAAACATGGTGGCATCAGCAGCGTCCCGGCCCTTGCCGATGTAGAAGCATTGATGAATCACTGAATCAGCAGGAATGTTTGTTGACGCATTTGGGGTTTCCCCCAAATGCGTCTTTTTCTGCCTGTTAATTTTTTTTATTTGATCCACTTCCCGTTCTGATCAAACGTATAGATTTTTCCGTCGATCTCATACTCTCCGGTGACCATATACCCATTGTCATCCATATAATACCAGTCATTCCCGTCCTTGAACGCGTACCAGACATCGTTGTTTTTATTTGGTCCCGTGGCCATCACGCAGTCCTTGTCAATCCAGCACCAGTATTTTCCACCCGGAATTCAAGCTAAACCGTCTTTATTTCTCCTGGGTCAGTTCCACCTCGAAGGTGCCCTCTTCCCCGTAGCGCTCCACGGTCAGGGTCATCTTTCCGGTGTCAACCATTTCGGCCATCCCGAAGGTCATGGCATATTCATTCTCCTCATAGTCCAGTCCGTTCACAGTCACAATCAGGTCAGTAGGCTGCAGGCCGGCCTTCGCCGCGATGGAATCCTCTTCCACAGACATCACCAAATATCCCAAATGATGATATCCGAAGTATTCCTTTTGCCAGGACTTGAGTGACGTGGAGAGTTCAGCCCCCAATTCAACTGATTCCAATTTCTCATAGATTTCATCACCCGGATAGCTATTGACATTTCTGCCTTCCGGGGAGTTGATATACTTCTTTTCGGAAGAAGAGAACCAGCGCAGAGCATTCTCCGGGAAGCTGATATAAGTACCGTCTGCCAATTCAACGCTCAAAACCGCACAATCCAGTTGCGTCGCATTCGGATAATCTGTGCCAAAGGTATTAAAATCCTCTTTTATAGTTTTCCCGGGGCCGATCCTTTTTTTGATATTACTGAAAACACGTTCATGCCCGGCTCCGGCCGCGGAAGCTTCACCCCTGAACTGAATGTTTCCTTCTTTGTCCCGTGGAATATAAATGATCCAAATATTTACCACCGGCTGTAAGCCGTTGTTCCTGACGGTATATTCTTGTCCCTCGTTCTTAATCTTCACATCCTGGATCGTCACCAGGCTTCCCAAGGCAATGCCGCTTTCCGTTGCGGTGACCGGAACCGTTACGGTAGCCTGCGGGTCCTTCTTGTCCTTGATCGTCAGCTTGCCTTTGCCCGCGGAGCCCGCGCTGACCCAGAAGTTCACCTTGTTTCCGTCCCGCTCCGCCGAATATTCATAGAAGTTTCCGTCAGCCTTGACCGTTACGTTGTTGTCCCAGTCGTCCCCGTAGTACTCCAGGGTAAAGGTCGCGCCTTCCGGCTTGTCCACCGTAATCTCCGCGGTTTCGCAGCGGAGAGACGGGATATACAAGCTGACCTTGGCCTGCTTTTTGCTGCCGTCGTTGGTAGCAGCCGAAATCGTCACCTTGCCGGGGCTGACGGCGGTTACCGCGCCGGTATTGTCCACCGTAGCGACGGCCGAATCACTGCTTTCCCAGGTCAGGGATTTTTCCGTGGCGTTCTCCGGCTGGATCGTATGCTCAATTGCCAGCGTTTCCCCGACATTGACCCGCGTGTTCGCCTTTGTCTCGATTTTGAGGGTTTTCACGGGTTCCACCACCCGTACCTTCAGGGAGGCGGAAAGCTGCTTTCCCTCCGGCAGCTCCGTGCTGCAGGTGACAGTGGTTTCTCCCGGCGCAATCCCCTTGACCGTTCCGTTCTGCACGGTGGCGATCTGCTCATCGCCGGAGGCCCAGGTGTACTTCAGCGCCTTCGGCTTTTCCACGTTCTCCACCGCTGGCGAAACCTTCACCGCTTTCTTCACGGCCACGGTGATCTCATCGCTCTCAAAGCGCAGCGACTGCTCTCCTTCAGCAAACGCACAGGCGCAAAGGCACAGAAGCGCAAGCAGCAAAACAACACAAACAATGATCCGGTTCATATTCCGTTTCGGCACACAGACCCCTCCCTTTTATTCCGCGTCAGACACATGCTGGATAAATACCTTTGCAAAGGCCTCGTAGTCAAAATCTTCCGGATAATCAGAAGAGAAACTGAAGGTATAGACGTATCCGCCCGCGGCACGCGAAAAAATCATCACGCTGGAGTTCGACGTGTCCGAGTCGGTCCCAATCACCCAGGGAATGCCGTTGATCTCTTCCGTTGTAACCTGATCGATAAATGCGATATCTGACAGGCGTTCCTCCGGGGAAGCGTACGCGTTCGTCCGGCTGATGACCAGGCCGACGGCGGGCTTGATAAAATCTTTCGGAAAATAACGGTGCAGGTACCGCACCCGGTCGTCCTCTTCCTTGATCTCCAGTTCGAATTCAGCCGGATACAGGTATTTCAGGTCAAAATACTCCTGTTCGTTCGTAAAGGAAAATTCCGTCTCCCCGATCGCCGCGGTCGGAATCTCCTGTGCGCCTTCCCCTTCCGCGAATGCCGCGAAAGGAATCATCAGCGCCGTAACCAGCATGACCAGAATCAGTTTTTTCATTTGTACCTCCTTGATTTAGTATATCTGTGTTATATCTGCTGTGGATCGGTTCCCATGATTTATTTGGCTTTCTTGTATTTGTATCCGGACTCTTTGGCGAACACCGCGGCATAGCTGCCTTCCGGCGCGATGATGGTCAGCTTTTTCACCCCCTCTTGAAAAGCGGTTGGGTCGATGAACTCCACGGCCGCGCCCAGCGCGATCTGCTTCAGTTTCTTGCAGCCGCTGAAGGCCTTGGGGCCGATTTCCCGCAGTCCGGCGGGCAGGGTCACCTTACTCAGCTTTTTGCATCCGCTGAAGGCCTCGCTGCGGATCGCTGTTACGCTCTCCGGAATGACGATTTTTTCCAGTTTCTCCTGCCCGTGGCACATTTTTTCCGGAATTTCCGTGATGCCCGCGGGAAGCATCAGGGATTTCAGTTCCAGATCCCGGCAGGCGTCGGGGCGGATCTCCGTCACGCTGTCCGGAATCACCAGATCCTTGACGCTGCACCGGAGGAAAGCGCTGCCGATGCGCTTCAGGGTGGACGGCAGCTCAATCGTTTTGATGTCATACGCGTCGATGCTGCAATCTCCGATTTCCTCAACGCCCTCCGGGATCGTCAGGCTCTTCAGCTCCCCGGCGTTGATCGCGAAGTCGCCGAGCAGCTTCAGCGTCGACGGAAGGATAATCTCGGTAGCTTTTGGAACATAAAGACAGTGGCCCCAGCCATACTGGGGAGCCAGCGCGGTCACCGTCAGCCCGTCCACGGATTCCGGCACCTCCACCCGTTCCGCCTCCTGATCACTGAAACTGCAGATGGCGGCGGTTTCCGGCGAGGTCTTATAGTAGGTGAACGGGCCGCTGGTATAACTCGAGATGAACTTCGGATCGGTGTCGATCAGGATCCGGTTTCCGTTGACCTCAGAGGGATAGGCGTAATAATCCTGAACCAGGTCGTCATGGTCTCCGTTCGTCCGGTACAGGAACGCGCTGCCGTTCAGCAGCAGTTCACCCGGTTTGACCCGGCTGTGCGGAATGTAAAAACCGTCCAGCTCCTGAATCGCTTCATAATCCAGATACCAGTAAATACGGATCTCGTGGGGCAGCATTTTCCGGACACGCAGAAAACAACCGCTGGGCATCAGGATCTCATGGACGTCCTCCGGAATGCAATCAGCGCTCACTTGTTCGACCGGATGGCCCTCCACCGTCTTCGGTACAAGCCACAGGCCTTCCTGATCCGTCGCGCCGTTCATGGTCAGAACCGTCGCCCTGTCGTATTTGTCCAGCTTGTAACTGAAGTCACCGGACGTAATAACCCCGTTTCCCTCCGCAGGCGCCGCGAAGGGAATCACCAGCGCCGCAATCAGCAGCAGCAGAAAGACCTTTCTCATTCCACACCTCGTTGAAATTTTTATTTCTCCTGGGTCAGTTCCACCTCGAAAGTGTCCTCTTCCCCGTAGCGCTCCACGGTCAGGGTCATCTTTCCGGTATCGGCCATTTCGGCCTTTCCGATGGTCAGTGTATATGGATTCTCCTCATAGGTCAGCCCGTTGACAGCGACGATCAGATCAGTAGCCTGCAAACCGGCCTTCGCCGCGATGGAATTCTCTTCCACAGAAGTCACCACAACGCCAACATTATGATATCCGTAATGTTCCCCGTGCCAGGACATGAGTGTATTATAGGTTACAATTCCCAATTCATCTGCTTTGCCTTTCTCATAGATTTCATCACCCGGATAGCAATTGGTATTCCTGTCCTTCGGGAAGGTGATATACTTCTTTTCGGAAGAGCAGAACCAGCGCAGATCATTCTCCGGAAATCTGATATAAGTACCGTCCGCCAGCGTAATACTAAAAACCGCACAATCCATTTGCGTCATATTCGGATAATAAGTGCCGGTTTCACAGAAGGCCTGCTTTGCAGTTTTTCCGGGTCCCATCCTTCTTGAGATATGGCAAAATACACACTCATGCCCGGCCCCGGCCGCGGAAGCTTCGGTCATATACTGGATATTTCCGTCTTTGTCCCGTGGAATAAAAATAACACAAACATGTGTCACTAGCTGTGAGCCGTTGTTTTTCACAATTAATTCAACTTCATCACTCTTAACATGCGCATTCTGAATCGTCACCAGGCTTCCCAGGGCGATGCCGTTCTCCGTTGCGGTGACCGGGACCGTTACGGTGGCCTGCGGGTCCTTCTTGTCCTTGATCGTCAGTTTGCCTTTGCCCGCGGAGCCCGCGCTGACCCAGAAGTTCACCTTGTTTCCGTCCTGCTCCGCCGTATACTCATAGAAGTTCCCGTCAGCCTTGACCATCACGTTGTTGTCCCAGTCATCCCCGTAGTAATCAAGGGTAAAGGTCGCCCCTTCCGGCTTGTCCACCGTTACCTCCGCGGTATCGCAGCGGAGGCTCGGAACGTGCAGACTGACCTTGGCGGTTTTCTTGCTGCCGTCGTTAGTCGTGGCCGTAATCGTTACCTTGCCGGGGGCGACAGCGGTCACAGCGCCGGTGCTGTCCACCGTGGCGATGGACTGATCGTTGCTTTCCCAAGTCAGGGATTTATCCGTAGCGTTCTCCGGCTGGATCGTATGCTCCATCGGCAGCGTTTCCCCGACATTGACCCGTGTGTTTGCCTTTGTCTCGATTTTGAGGGTTTTCACGGGCTCCACCACGCGCACCTTCAGGGTAGCGGAAAGCTGCTTTCCCTCCGGCAGCTCCGTACTGCAGGTCACAGTAGTCTCTCCCGGCGCAATCCCCTTGACCGTTCCGTTCTGCACGGTGGCGATCTGCTCATCGCCGGAGGCCCAGGTATACTTAAGCGCCTTCGGCTTTTCCACATTCTCCGTTACGGGTGAAACTTTCACCGCTTTCTTCACAGCCACGGTGATCTCATCGCTCTCAAAGCGCAGCAACGGCTCCCCTTCAGCAAAAGCACAGGCACACGCGCACAAAAGCGCAAGCAGCAAAACAACACAAACAATGATCCGATTCATATTCCGTTTCGGCACACAGACCCCTCCCCGAATATGCATAGATGAATGAATTGATTGTAATGTATAAAAACCAAAGTTATTTTAAAATATACAGGAAGAATCTGTCTATGAGGGGAACCCCTATATCGGCCCTGAAAAGCGCATAAAAAAGGCCTCTCCGTTTTTGGAAAAGCCCTCCGGGTTGGTTCATTTCATTCAGGTTTTGGTGCGGTTCCCATAATACAGGTCTGTGAGACCTGCCCGGGTCGCGGTGCCGGTCTTTCGGTAGAGACGGGTCACATAGGCCTGCAGCGTCTTGACCGTGATGTTCAGGTGTTCACTGATAACCGCCTGTTTGTCTTCGGTCAGCACCAGTTCCCGCAACACCTCCGCCTCCCGCGGTGTCAGGTCATACTGCTTCTGCATCCGGTCCAGTGCTTCTTCTTCCGAAAGGATATGGGGTGAAACCTGCATGGCATGGGCGGCCGGCAGCGGATCGCCTGCTGTGGTGTCAGGTGTTCCGGTGTGTGGATCACAGACTGATGCTGCGGGTTCGTCAGGCTTACGGACAAACGGATCATTGAAATTAAAGTTCCCGCTGGCTGCCATCATAAAGATGATCAGGGCGACACCCGCGATGTCAAGCCCCAGGATCACCGCCGGCGGAAGCGAAGAGAACTGAATCGCGCCGGCGAGCAGCACCATCCCGCTGTCAATGATCCTGCCGAAAGGCGCCCATAACGCCGGACGCTTTGTGCCCGGCGCCAGTCGCCAGAATGTCAGCAGATAATAGGAAGTACACCCGGCGATAGAGCAATAGAAAAGGCACATGTTCAGTCCCTGCGCTTCCGGGTTCCCGATCAGGACAACGTTCAGCAGCGCGATCAGCATGATGCACAGGGATGCAATCGGCACATACCGGCCGTTTTTTCTGTCACCGATAACGGCAAACAGCAGATACCCGGGCACAAGCATCAGGCGCGGCCAGCTGTATACATTGTATGCGCCGTAGTCAGACTGAATCTGCAGATGATGGATATATTCGTTGTAAAAGCAGGCGAACAGCACAAACATCACTGTAATCAGAATCGTAAACACAATCCGTTTCGGCGGAGTATGCTCCGCTTTTTCGGCTGCCTCAGCAATGGCTTCCGGCTCTTTGCGCAGCACAAGATATCCGAAAAGAAGAAATGCCGCCAGCATAAAAACCGGCAAAAGCGGCGATATTCCCTGCCGGATCTGGAGCAGATATTGCAGCACAACGGCGGCGGCGCTACCGATTCCCATGCTTTTCGCCACAGACGCGCCCGTTACGGTCTCCAGACTCATCCGGTAATGTGCCGCGCCGCCGACCAGACCGATGCAAAAGGCAGCCGCCATGGAGACAATTACATAGAACATGGAATCATAGCCTGCAAAAAGCATCACCGCCGTGCAGGCAAAGAAAATCCCGAAAACGGCATATGTGATTCCTTTCCGGATTCCGGAGCCTTTTGTATTGGCTGTATGATGCCGGACATAGACAGCATGCAGCAGGAACCCGAGAATCACAAAGACCTGAAGGGCGTAATAAACAAACTCCCGCTGCCCGGTAGCAAGATATCCTTCTCCGGCGTGGTTTGCCAGTCCCAGAACAACAAACTGCAGAAACGCAAAGGAACCGAACAGGCATGTCAGACGAAGCCTGTCTGACAGCGCACCGGGCAAAGAACGCAAATCGATATGAGCAGCGATGCGCTCTGAAAACACCGATCTGTACTGCATGACCGCCAGGCTCCTTTCCGGAGGAAAAGGCAGAAACGTTTGTCAGCCTTTTGCCTCTTATTCAGCAAAACAGACTATCGAAAAAAACTTTGTTTATTATACCACACAACCAACAAAACGGAAAGAACGATGCTCTCTCCGTCCATACATAAATCATTCAGTTTATGAAAAAGCACTTGACAATTACCCCATGGGGGTATATTATTCTTATCGTATCACGAATACCCCATAGGGGTATCTTGGAGGTGCTGAGATGGATGGAACAGTGAGGACAAATGCCCCTGCGGAGCGAAAAAAGGTGCGGGATGAAAACGAGCGCCGCGACCTTATGAACCGCCTGAAGCGGATAGAAGGCCAGGTTCGCGGTTTGCAGCGGATGCTGGATGAAGACGCTTACT
>Ga0265301_10001537_pt1 | contig 29738 bp, 22 predicted proteins | sample AusTroGonzalo_MG_2_FD_193488 | JGI IMG/M metagenome (GOLD analysis project Ga0265301, IMG submission 193488) | Bovine rumen microbial communities from tropical cattle in Woodstock, Queensland, Australia - Gonzalo_04 | ecosystem: Host-associated > Mammals > Digestive system > Stomach > Rumen ... | reverse complement strand
GGGGCTCCCATGTCGACGGCGGGAGCTGCCAGCAGACGCTCGTCGGTCATATACGCGAGGAAGGCTTTCAGCTCTTTGCCCTGCCGGGGCGCGGCCTGGTGGGAGCACAGCACGGAAATGATTTCGTCGTCAGCTTCCTTCTCCACCTGGAAAATCAGCTTCAGCATGGTATCCCGCCACTGCCTTGCGGGCAGGGAACAGGGGAACCACATCCAGGTGCAGGGGTTCCAGTCGTCTCCGGTCAGCAGCAGCTGAACATCCGGCACATACAGCACCACGCTGCCCGCGGTGTGTCCCGGAACCCGGAGAACCCAGACTTCCCGGTTTCCAAGGTCAAAGACGCTGGCGTCGAAATCGCCGACGCGGTCAATATACCGGAGCGGCTCCGGCATGGGAATGACGGCCGTGAAGAAATCTTCCGGGACGGAGAGCCCGGCTTCTTCAGCCTGCTGCTGCACCTTTTGGCGCTGGAGCCGGGCGGTTCGGAGCGCAAATTCCTCCCGATCCGCCGGATCCATCAGGCTGTGGTCAAACCAACGGGCACCCAGCATATGATCGTGATGACCGTGGGAAAGGATCAGCTCCACGGGCTTTTCCGTCAGCGTCCGGACATAGGCGGCCACATCTTCGAGACCGTAGCCGGCGTCGAACAGCAGCGCGGAGTCCCCTCCCTCGATCAGGGTAAAACTGACGCCCATGGCGTCGGTGATATGGGTGATGCCCGGAAAGGGTCTGCAGTTTGTAAACATGAAAAATCCTCCTGTTTTGTTCTCAGGAGGATTTTATCACGAACAGGCGTGAAACGCCACTGTTTTACCGGGGGCAGGAAAGCTCCGCAATCTGTTCGATCATATGGTGCAGAGCATCGGCCTGGCGGCTGTCCGCGGCGCGGTAATAGACTTCCTTGCCCTCCCGGCGGGAGGTGATGAGTCCGCAGGTGCGCAGAAGTTTCAGGTGATGGGAAAGGGCCGGGCTGGACATATCCATCATGGCGGACAGGTCCTGCAGGCATTCCTCGCAGTGACACAGCAGCCAGAACAGCTTGATCCGGGTGCCGTCGCTCATCAGCTTGAACAGCTCTGCGGAGGCGGAGAACTCTTCCGGCGCGGGCATATGCCCGAACAGCTTTTCGGCATTTTCGTCATGCGCGTGGGGCAGATGAGTCAAGGCTATACCTCCTTTGTAAACAAAGCCCGGATGGCGTTGAGCACGGCCAGGATCATGACGCCCACATCCGCGAAGACTGCCAGCCACATATTGGCGATGCCAAGCGCCCCGAGGATCAGGCAGACCGCTTTCACCGCCAGGGCGAAAATGATATTCTGGCGGACAATGCGCATACATTTCCGGGAGATCCGGATGGCTTTGGCAATCTTCAGGGGATTATCGTCCATCAGCACGATGTCCGCTGCTTCGATGGCAGCGTCGGAACCCATGGCGCCCATGGCAATACCGAGATCCGCCCGGGTGAGCACCGGCGCGTCGTTAATGCCGTCTCCGACGAAAGCCAGCACTTCGTTCGGATGTTTGGATTTCAGCAGTTCCTCCAGCAGGGCGACCTTATCCTCCGGCAGCAGATCGCTGTAGACCTGATCCAGGCCTAAATCTTCCGCCACCTCTTTGGCTACCGCGTCCCGGTCGCCGGTCAGCATGACTGTCCGGCGTATGCCGGCATCCTTCAGGGCTGCAATGGCTTCCTTCGCTTCGGGCTTTTCCCGGTCGGAAATCACGATGTGGCCGGCATAGACCCCGTCGATGGCCATGTGCACGATGGTGCCGGTCTGATGGCATTCCATGAAGGGAACGCCGAGCTTCGCCATCAGTTTGGCGTTTCCTGCGGCGACCTGCCGGCCGCCGATCTGAACGATCACGCCGCTGCCGCTGATTTCTTCCACTTTGCCGATCCGGGAAAGATCCGGCGGCGTTTTGCAGGCATTGCGGATGCTGACGGCGATGGGGTGGGAGGAAGACGATTCGGCAAGGGCTGCAAATTCAAGGAGCTCTTCCTCGGACAGCGGACTGTGGTGCACCGCAGTGACTTCGAACTGCCCCATGGTCAGGGTGCCGGTTTTGTCAAAGACGACGGTACCCGTTTGCGAAAGCTTCTCCAGCCAGACGGATCCTTTCACCAGGATGCCGGCTTTTCCCGCGCCGCCGATGCCGGCGAAGAAGGTCAGCGGGATGCTGATGACCAGCGCGCAGGGGCAGCTGATGACCAGGAAAGTCAGGGCCCGGTAGATCCAGTCGCTCCATTCCGGGGAAAGCCCCAGGAACAGGCTGCGGATCACGGGCGGCAGCACAGCCAGCGCCAGGGCGCCGAAGACAACCGCCGGCGTATAGATCCTGGCAAAGCGGGAAATGAAATTTTCGGATCTGGACTTCAGGGAAGAGGCGTTTTCCACCAGTTCCAGGATCTTTGAGACAGTGGATTCACCGAATTCCTTTGTGGTCCGAATCCGGAGCAGGCCGTTCATGTTCACACAGCCGCTGACGACTTCGTCGCCGGGATGCACGTCCCGGGGGACGCTTTCACCGGTGAGCGCGCTGGTGTTCAGGGAGGAATCGCCTTCCTCCACAACGCCGTCCAGGGGGATTCTTTCGCCGGGGCGCACCACAATGACACTTCCCACGGGTACCTCTTCCGGATCCACTTCCTCCTGTCCGTTTTCCGATTCCACACGGGCGAAGTCCGGCCGGATATCCATCAGCTCGCTGATGTTCTTCCGGCTTTTACCCACCGCATAGCTCTGGAACAGTTCGCCGATCTGGTAGAAAAGCATCACGGCAACGGCTTCGTCAAAGTCGCCGGTTTTCAGCAGGCCGATGACCAGGGCACCGACGGTGGCCACAGCCATCAGGAAGTTCTCGTCGAACATCTGGCGGTTCAGGATGCCCTTGAATGCCTTCCGGAGGATGTCGTAACCGATCATCCCGTAAGGAATCAGGTACAGAAGCATCCGGGGAAGCCGCTGCAGGACGCTGTCCTCCGCGACGCCCTCCAGGTGCGGGAAATCTTCCGGCAGAAAATGAAGAACAATCAGCAGCGCGCCGGAAACAAGAATCCGGATCAGCATTTTTTTCTGCTTCTTCGTCATGGGTCAGATCCTCGCTTACAGGTAAATCTCGCAGTCATCCTCGACCTTTTTGCAGGCTTTGACGACCTCCTTCATGACATCGGAGGGCTCAGAGCCATCTTTAAAGGAAACGATCATTTTCTGGGTCATGAAATTCACGGTGACGGATTCCACTCCGGCAACCTTTGCGGCGGCACATTCCATCTTGTCAGCGCAGTTGGCGCAGTCCACTTCGATCTTATAGGTCTTTTTCATGATTCCAAACCCCTTTCGTCCGTTCCTTTTATTTAACAATTAAACAATCGTTTAATCGTTGTCTGTATCATACCGCGCTTTCTGAAGGATGTCAAGCGTTCATTTCTGCTTTTTTTATCCCGATATTGACTTCTGCAGGTACGGGCCCGGAGAAGGTGGAGGTCTGCCCGCGGAAACGTTCGGATGAAAATGGCAGTGGCGGTGGGAAACAAAATATGGTACAATATGGTATAATCCTGTGAATGGGAGGAATTATTAATAATGAAGAGAAAAATGGTGGCTTTCCTGACGGCGGTTCTGATGCTTGCGCTTCCGCTGCTTGCCTGCGCGGAGCAGACGGAAGCCCACAAAGGCTATACGCTGGATAAAGTGGTGGTGCTCAGCCGTCACAACATCCGTTCTCCGCTGACGGACGGCGGTTCCCTTCTGGGGGACATTACGCCGCACACCTGGTACAGCTGGACTTCCGCTTCCAGCGAACTATCCCTGAGAGGCGCGCAGCTGGAAACCCTGATGGGCCAGTATTTCCGGCAGTGGCTGGTCAGCGAGGGCCTGATTCCCGAAAACTGGCGTCCGGAGGGGGACGCCGTGCGGTTCTATGCCAATGCCAAGCAGCGGACCCAGGCGACGGCACGGTACTTCTCGGCGGGGATGTTCCCGGTGAGCGTTGTGCCCATTGAAATGAACGCGCCTTATGACACCATGGACGAAGTGTTTACTCCGAAATTGCGCTTCATTTCCGACGCGTATACGGAGGCCGCCCTGGAAGAAGTCGCTGCCATAGGCGGCGAAAAAGGAATGGCCGGCATCAGTGAAAAGCTGCGGGACGCGATTGCCCTGCTGATGGACGTGACGGATATGAAGGAAAGCGAAGCCTATCAGTCCGGAAAGTACGGCGATCTGCTGAACGACGAAAACACCGTATCCCTGACTTTGGATGCGGAGCCTTCCATGTCCGGCCCCATCAAAACCGCAACCTCCGTGGCAGACGCGCTGAAGTTCCAGTACTACGAGGAGCCGGACGAGCTGAAGGCTGCTTTCGGCCATCAACTGACCCGGGAGGACTGGCTGGCCATCTGCGGCATTGTGGAAACCTATGGGAAAATGCTCTTCTCCACCCCGCTGATCGCTGTAAACGAGGCGCATCCGCTGCTGCAGGAACTGAAAAGCGAGCTGGAAAAGGACGGACGGGTGTTCAGTTTCCTGTGCGGTCATGACTCCAATCTTGCCAGCGTGCTGGGTGCACTGAACGCGGAAGAGTATGAGCTGCAGAATACGCTGGAACCCGGGACGCCCATCGGCGGGAAGCTGACCTTTGAGAGATATCTGGACGCGGAAGGCAAAGCCTGGTATGCGGTGAGCATCATCTATCAGAGCACGCAGCAGCTGCGCGACCGGGAATCCCTGTCTCTGGAGAATCCGCCCATGAAGGGGGAGATCCGCTTTGAAGGCATCGAACCCAACGCGGACGGACTGATTGCGGAGGAAGATCTGCTGAACCGGTTCCAGGAGGCCATCGACGCATTTGACACCCTGGTTGAGGACTATGCCGACGCGGAAAAGGCAGCCTAAAAAGGAACAAAGGCGGTACAACGGATTTCATTGACAAGGCAGGCAGGTCTGTCTATAATACGTTTATTCCGTTTTGAAGCATTATGGAGGAGGAAAACAGAAATGAAGAAGATTATTGCTCTGGTTCTGGCTCTGGTTCTGACGCTGAGCCTGTCTGCCGCGCTGGCTGACGGGATCACCATCGCCATTCCCAACGACGCCACCAACGAAGGCCGCGCCCTGCTGCTGCTGCAGGCCCGCGGACTGATCAACCTGAAGGAAGACGCCGGTATCACCGCGACGGTGGCCGACATCGAGGACAACCCCCTGAACCTGAAGTTCCAGGAAGTTGAAGCGGCCATGGTGCCCAACGTTCTGGCGGACGTGGACTACGGCGTGATCAACGGCAACTATGCCCTGGCGGCCGAGCTGCCTAAGGCGCTGCTGTACGAGAATTCCGAATCCCCCTATGTGAACGTGGTTTGCGTGAACGAAGCCAACAAGGACACCGACATGGCCAAGGCCCTGGCTGCCGCCGTGCTGAGCCAGCAGGTGGTGGACTACTTCGCCGAAACCTATAAAGACGGTTCTGCCATTGCTACGGTTGAAAATCCCACCGACGGCTTCGACGCCACCGTTGATTACGACGCCCTGAAGGGCCAGACCATCAAAATCGCCTGCACGCTGGATCCCCATTCCTTCGTGCTGGAGATTGCCAAGGGAATCCTGGCTGAAAAGGACATCACCCTGGACATCACGATTGTGGACGACTATGTGACCCCGAACACCATGGTGGACGCGGGCGACGTGTTCGCGAACTACTTTGCGCATCAGCCCTACCAGGATGACTTCAACGCCCAGAACGGCACGAAGATCGTGACCATCGCCGGCGTGCATGTTGAGCCCATGGGCCTCTATGCCGGAAAGCAGGCGGATCTGACCGCGCTGGGTCTGGAATAATCATTTCGCATGGATCCGTGAGCCGGACCGATCCTTTCGGTCCGGTTTTTTCATGTGACGTTGCGAAGAAACCCCGGTTTGCGATATAATACCACTTACTTAAGTTACCGGAGGCGTTTCCATGATTGAGCTCAGGAACCTGTCCAAGCAGTTCACCACCATCGACGGACCGGTGGAGGCACTGAAACACATCAACCTGACGGTTCAGGACGGCGATATTTACGGCATCATCGGCATGAGCGGAGCGGGGAAGAGCACCCTGGTCCGCTGCATCAACATGCTTGAAAAACCGACGGAAGGCAGCGTACTGATGGACGGCCGGGATATGGGAACCCTTTCCGAAAAGGAGCTTCGGCAGGCCCGCCGGCAGATTACCATGATCTTCCAGGGGTTCAACCTTCTGATGCAGCGAACCTGCCTGAAAAACGTGATGCTGCCGCTGCGTTTCGGGGGAACGGACCGGAACGCGGCGGAGAAAAAGGCAAAAGAGCTGCTGGAACTGGTCGGACTGCCGGACAAGGCCAACAGCTATCCGGCGCAGCTGTCCGGCGGCCAGCAGCAGCGGGTTGCGATTGCCCGGGCCCTGGCTACCGAGCCGAAGGTGCTGCTGTGCGACGAGGCGACTTCCGCGCTGGACCCGAAAACCACCCACGCGATTCTGGACCTGATCCGGGAGATCAACAAAAAGCTGGGGATCACGGTGATCGTCATCACGCACCAGATGAGCGTCGTGCAGGAAATCTGCAACCGCGTCGCAATTCTGGAGCACGGGACCGTTGTGGAAGAAGGCACCGTGACGGAAGTCTTCGCCAATCCGCGGGCTCAGGCCACCCGGAATCTGATCAATCCCGCGGATACGGATAACGACAGCGTGTTCCCCGAGGGCGGGCAGCGGATTCGCGTGATCTTCAACGGCGCCATCGCTTCCCGGGAACCGCTCATCGCCAAAATGGCGGTGGACTGCAACATCCTGGCCAGCATTCTGGGCGCTTCCACCCGTTCTGTGGGCGACAAGGCCTACGGATACATTCTTCTGGATATTCCCGGTACGCCGGAGGATCTTGCGAAGGCTGTCAGCTATCTGAGCAAGACGCCGGATGTGACGGTTCAGGTTGAAGCGGAATACGCGGCAAAGGAGGGAGAAGAATGAATTTCGCGAGCGCGTTTACGGCAGAGCGCCTGGAGGAAGCCTGGCAGTGCCTGCTGACGGAATTCCCCTTTGCCATCTGGGAAACCATCTATTCCACCCTTCTGGCCACGCTTTTTGCGGTGATTATCGGCCTGCCGCTGGGCGTGCTGCTGGTGACCGGGGAGCCGAAGGGGATCCGCCCGCTCCCGCGGCCGGTGATGACCGTGCTGAACGTGGTGATTAACCTGCTGCGGTCGGTACCCTTCATTATTCTGATGGTGATGATTATCCCCCTGACAAGGCTGATCGTCGGAACCTCCGTGGGCACGGTGGCTTCCATTGTTCCGCTGACGGTGGCGGCTTTCCCGTTCATCGCCCGACTTGTGGAAAGCAGCCTGCGGGAAGTGAACCCGAACATCATTGAGGCGGCACAGTCCATGGGCGCCAGCCCCTGGCAGATTGTCGTGCATGTGATGCTGCCGGAAAGCGTTCCCAGCCTGATCACCAATATCACGCTGGCGATTACGACAATCATGGGCTACACGGCCATGTCCGGCGCGGTGGGCGGCGGCGGACTCGGAAAGCTGGCGCTGGCCTACGGCTATCAGCGGTACCGCTTTGCGGTGCTGTACCTTGCCGTGATCGTGCTGGTGCTGATTACGCAGGTGCTGCAGTCCTTCGGTACCTGGCTGGCCAGAAAGTGCGACAAGCGACTCAGAGATAAATAGGGGATTCTGACAAGGAATCAAAATGAAAAGGATAAAAAGGAAGGGGCTGCGGCAGCAGCCCCTTCCTTCTGTTCAGAACTCCTTCAGATTCTCTTTGCCGGTTTTTCTTTTGCCGGACTGGATTTCCCGGATAATTTCCGCGATTCTGTCGTTGACGGGCGTCGGGATGCCCTTTTTCCGGCCCCAGTCGCAGACTACGCCGTTGATTGCGTCCACTTCGCAGGGCTTGCCTCTCTTCAGGTCCTGCAGCATGGAGGGCTCGATGGCGGCGTGTTTTTTCATGGCGACGGGCAGGATGGTTCTGGCAACGGCTTTTTTGACAGGATTCGTCCAGTAAAACAGCGCAGTGATGTTCTTTCCCTGCACGGGAGCGAACTCCACGCCGGCGGCGTGGCCCACATCGATGATCTCCTTCATGCAACGGACTGCAATTTCCCGTCCCAGGGGATCGCCGGTTACATCGCCGAAGGTGCCGCCGATGATGGTGCCGAGGCCGGAGAAGGTGGAATTGATCAGGAGCTTGGACCAGCGGGCGCCGGGAAGATTGGGCTCAATCTCCACGGGACACATTTTTTCGAGTACCTCTTTTACCTTCTGCAGCTGTTCTTCCGTGATCCCGGGCATGCCGCCCATATGGAAGGAAAGACTGTCCGGCTCGGAGGTCAGGGTGCTTTCACCGGGAGCGGACAGGGTCGCGCCCCATTCGACCACGACACCGATGGTATGCTCCGGTCCGACGATTTCGGCGATGCCGTCTTCCGGAATGCCGTTCTGCAGGGTGACGATCAGGGCGTCATCCGTCATATACTTCTTCAGGTCTGAGACCACTTCCCGGTTGTTCAGCTGTTTGGTCATCAGGAAAATAATATCGTATTTCCCGGACATTTCCTCCGGCAGGAGCGCGGACACCGGAACCGTGAAATCCACCGTGCCGGTGATGCGGGCACCGTTCTTTTTCAGGGCTTCCACATGGTCTCTGTTATGATTGATCAGATCGACGGGAATGCCGTTTTTTGTCAGATATGCGCCGAGCACCGTTCCCAGGGAACCTGCGCCGTAAATTGCAATTCTCATGAGGTTTCCGTCCTTTCCTGCAGGGTGTTTTCCGCAACGGAGCCTATTATACCACGGGAAACCGAAAGAACAAGAGCAGAAAAATCATTTTGTTCGCCTTGAAATGGACAGGAGATGACCCTATAATAGGGGTCAGGATACAGCATTTAGGAATAGGATTCAGGATTCAGGGTTTAGGGCCTAAGGAACGGGGTCCGGGGGTTATCGAATTCAGGGAAACTTTTTTGTAAGGAGACGACAGGATGAACGTAGCGCAGCTGGCGGATCAGCTCCGAAAGGACAGCATGTTCATGAAGGACGTGACCCGGTGGGAAGTAATTCCCGCACGCAGGGCACGGACGGCGCCTTTTCCCGCCTGCATGGACGGGCGGCTGAAGCCTGCGCTGGAAAGCCGCGGGATCCACGAGCTGTACATTCATCAGGTCCGCAGCCTCGAGGCCACGGACCGGGGGGAAGACGTTACGGTCGTGACGCCGACCGCCTCCGGGAAAACCATGTGCTACAATCTTCCGGTGCTTTCCGCGATCCTGAAGGACGAGGACGCCCGGGCGCTCTACATTTTTCCGACAAAAGCGCTTTCCGCCGATCAGGTCAGCGAGCTTTACGACATGATCGAGGAAATCGGCGTCGATATCAAAACCTATACCTACGACGGGGATACGCCGGCTGCGGCCCGCAAGGCGGTGCGCCAGGCGGGGCACATTGTCGTCACGAATCCCGATATGCTGCACAGCGGTATTCTGCCGCATCACACCAAATGGGTCAAGCTGTTTGAAAACCTGAAGTACATCGTGATCGATGAAATTCATACCTACCGCGGCGTGTTCGGCAGCAACCTGGCAAACGTTCTGCGCCGGCTGCTGCGCCTGTGCGACTTTTACGGCAGCCATCCGCAGTTTATCCTCTGCAGCGCCACGATCGCCAACCCGAAGGAACTGGCGGAAACGCTGATCGGCCGTCCCGTGACCCTGGTCGACGAAAACGGCGCGCCGATGGGCGAAAGGCATTTTGTGTTCTACAATCCGCCGGTGGTCAACCGGCAGCTGGGAATCCGCAAAGGCGCGATTCCGATCACAAGGACCATCTCCGGCATGCTGCTGAAGAACGGGATCCAGTCCATCACCTTTGCGCGCTCGCGCCTGACGGTGGAGGTGCTGACCCGGTATCTGAAGGATCTGGTGCGCGATCCGCTGGGCAACGCCGGCAGGGTGCGGGGGTACCGGGGCGGCTATCTGCCGGGAGAGCGTCGGGAAATCGAGCGCGGCCTTCGCAGCGGGAAGGTGGACGCCGTGGTGTCCACCAACGCGCTGGAGCTCGGCATCGATATCGGCGCCCTGGACGCCTGCGTCATGTGCGGTTATCCCGGAACCATTGCCAGTGCCTGGCAGCAGGCCGGCCGGGCCGGAAGACGGCAGGGAACCAGTATCGTGTTCTTTATCGCTTCCTCTGCTGCGATTGACCAGTACATCGTGAACCATCCGGACTATTTCCTGCACAAGTCGCCGGAAAACGCGCTGCTGAATCCGGACAACCTTTACATCCTGATGAGCCATTTCAAGTGTGCCGCGTTTGAGCTGCCCTTCGAGGAGGGAGACCGGTTCGGCAACGCGCCGGGAACGGAAGAACTGCTGGAGTATCTAGACGAAGAGGGAATTCTGCACCATACGGAGGGAAAATACCACTGGTCCGCGGAGGATTTCCCGGCCAGCGAGATCTCCCTGCGCTCCGCGGCGTCGGAAAACTTCATTATTATTGATATTACGGATCCGGCGCATCACCGGGTGGTCGGGGAGATGGATCGGTTTACGGCGCCGATGCTGCTGCACGAAAACGCGATTTATATGCATGAAGGCCGTCAGTTCCAGGTGGAAAAGCTGGACTTCGACGCCTGCAAGGCCTTCATCCGCAGCGTGGACGTCGGATACTATACGGACGCGGATCTGAACATCAGCCTGAGCCTGCTGGACGTGGAGAAGGAGGAGCCCTTTGCCCGGACGGCAAAGGCCGCACTGGGCGAGATCAAGGTGACCGCGCTGGTGACCATGTTTAAAAAGATTCGTTTCGATACGCATGAGACGCTGGGCTTCGGGCACGTGCGCCTGCCGGAAACGGATATGCACACGACGGCCATGTGGTGGACGCTGCCGGACGCGCTGGCGGACAAAATGGCCGGCGACCGGCTGAAGAACGGGATGATGGGCATTGCAAACCTGCTGCGGATTGTCTGCCCGCTGTACCTGATGTGCGCACCGCAGGATGTGGCCGTGGTGTATCAGGTGCGAAGCCCGATCACCAACAAGCCGACGATCCTCATCTATGACAACTGTCCCGGCGGCATCGGTTTGGCGCAGAAAGCCTTCAGCATGCGGGATCTGCTGCTGGAAAAGGCGCTGCAGGTGGCGGAAGACTGCGGCTGCGAATACGGCTGTCCCTCCTGCGTGGGACCGGTGGGTGAAATCGGCGAGGACGGAAAGCGGACGGCAATGCGCCTTCTGAAGGAGCTTGCCGGATGAATCTGAAGGATAAAATACGGGCGGTGGGCGGCAGCAGCGGTACTCGTAAGAACCCTCCTGCGGAAACCAGCACGGACTGCCGCCATTTTGCGGTGTACCGCCCGGCAGAGGAGTTTTCCGGAGCGCTGGAACTGACGGCGGAAACACTGCGTATGATGAGCGACCGGGAGATCCCGGACGGGCTGGATCCGCGGCGGATTCTCTATCTGGATACGGAAACCACCGGCCTGGGCGGAAGCGGAACGGTGGCTTTCCTGGTGGGCATGGGCTGGCTCACGGATCAGGGGTTTGAGGTGCATCAGTTCCTGATGCGGGACTATCCGGAGGAGCCGTTCCTGCTGAAGCATGTGGCGGCCGGACTGGAAAAATTCGACGTGCTGTGCACGTTCAACGGAACGACCTTTGACGTTCCGCTGCTGGAAAGCCGGTTTCTGATGAACCGGATGGACCGGGAGCGGCTGCTTGCACTTCCGCATCTGGATCTGCTGCATATGTGCCGGCGGCTGTGGAAACTGCGGCTGGGGAGGTGCAACCTCGGTCATCTGGAGGAAGTGATCCTCGGGAAACCCCGGGTGGACGATCTGCCCGGCAGCGAAGTGCCCCAACGGTATTTCACCTATCTGAAAACAAAGCAGATGTCGCTGCTGGACGATATCCTGAAGCACAACGCCCAGGATATCGCTTCGCTGTGCGTGCTGCTGAACCATATGGCGGATCTGTACCTGCACCCGGAAAAGATCCGGTTCAGCGAAGACGTTTACTCCATGGGCCGGGCACTGGAGCGGATCAACCGGACGGAGAACGCGAGGCACTGCTACCGGCTGGCCCGGCGGGGGCGCATGGGAGACTCAGCGGGTGCGGCGCTGGCCATGAGCTATCGCCGAGGCGGTGAGCGGGAACAGGCGGCCGAAGTCTGGCGGGAGATGATCCGGGACCGTCGGGGCGGCATTGTTCCGTATGTGGAGCTGGCCAAGTATGAGGAGCATGTGCGGCGGGACATTCCGGCGGCTCTGGAACTGACGGAAAAGGCATTGCTGCTGATCAGTGAGCCGACGCTTCGGGAAGGCAAAACTGTACAAGAAAGCAAAAATGAGTTACAATACCGCCGTCAGAGATTGATAAGGAAGCTGAAGGAGCGATGACGTTATGGGATTTATGAGCGGAATGAAGGCCAATAAAGCACACCGGCTGCAGCAGCAGGGGAAGCGCGAGGAAGCGATAAAGCTTTATGAAGAAGCGTTTTCGGAAGGGCTGAACGACGCCCGGTACCTGCTGGCCTATGCGCTGCTGATCATTCGGGAAGGACAGTATCAGAAAGCAAGAGAATTTCTTGTGGCCCATCAGAAGGTGCAGATGGCGCCGGGTCAGCGGACGGAACTGCTGGTTTACTATGCCACCTGCTGTTTCCGTCTCGGGAATCTGGACAAGGGGATCAGCGTGCTGGAACAGCAGTTCCGCAAAGGAGAGACCGGTCTTCTTTACCAGACGCTCGGGTATCTGTACGTAGAAAAATACGATATGGATCACCGGCCGGATTTCGCGGCGATGGCAGCCGAAGCAGCAGGTGCAGAGGAAGCCCCGCAGGCGGACGAAAACGCGGTAACAGCAGACGGAGAAAACGGAGCGGCTGCGGAGGAGAACAATCCGGAAGAAAACGCGGCGGAGGAGACTTCCGCTGAGGAAAGCACCGCGGAAGAAACGCCGGCCGCGGAAACGGATGCTGCCGAAGAAAAAGCGCCGAAGCTGAGTCCGGAAGAGGAATGGAACGCCGGTATCGACAAGGCGGAAAAGTTCATCCGTGAATCCGTGGAATACGACGACGAGGATCCCGTGTGTCTGGACAACCTCGGAGAATTCCTGTACAGGGTCCGCGGGGACAGGGCGGGAGCGAAGGAATATTTTGACAAGGCGATCGCCATCAAGGACACCCAGATTGACACCCTGTATTTCCTGAGCCGGTACGATCTGGAAGCGGGAGACAAAAAGGCGGCCCTGGAAAAACTGGAAAAGGCCGCCGGAGGGCGGTTCTCCCCCCTGAACTACTGCAACAGGGAAAAGATTACAAAAGAAATTGAAGAACTGAAGGGAGCACTGTAAGATGAGCGAGCTGGAACAGCAGACGGTCAGTGAAACGCCGGAAGAAGAAAACGCCGGCAAAAAGAAGAAAAATAAAAAGGTAAAGGAAAAGAGACCTTTGTGGCGTGAAATTCTCAGCTGGATCTTTACTCTGCTCGGCGCACTGGCGGTGGCGCTCGTGTTCCGCTCCATCATTGCGGAGCCTGTGCGGGTTGACGGAAAATCCATGCTGGACACCCTGGAAGACAAGGAAATCATGCTGGTCAGCAAATACGACTATTCCTGCACCTGGCTGTGCATGCCCTGGGACAGCGACAACGCCGCCCAGCAGGCGCCGCGGATTACCATCGGGAATCCGAAGCTGCTGGATGTGGTTATCTGCCGGTATCCGGCCCGCGGCGCGTGGAACTTCGTGAAACGGGTATGCGGTATGCCCGGGGACACAGTGGAACTGCGGGAAGGCTACCTGTATATCAACGGGGAGCAGGTTGAGGGAGAGAAAAACCTGATCAATCCGGAATACCGCACAAAAGGCCTTTCCGACGGATACACCTTCGGACCTTACCGGGTTCCGAAGAAGGGCGATTCACTGACGGTTTCCGGCAGCGGCAGCGAACTGATGTTTCAGCTGAACGGCGAGGAATGGAACAGGAAGCATACCTGCATCGTCGCGAAGGACGAGAACGGGAAGCAGCTGAAGATCTACAACAAGAAAGTGGACGACAGCAGCCGGAACGGACAGTCGGAAGCGGAGATGGCGGTTGTTTCCTGGAACGGAAAGAACTATACGGCGGAGAACTGGAGCGAAGTGATTCCGGAGCTTTCCGGCAAAAACTTCACCGTGGATGAAGATTACTACTTCCTGATCGGCGATCACCGGACCAACTCCAACGACAGCCGCAGCGTCGGCGCGGTGGAACGGACGATGATCATCGGCCATGTGCGCCGGGTGGTGTATCCCTTCAACAAGTGGAGAGGCGTTCAGTAAAAGACCGCCCGCCCTGAGGGCGGACGGAAAAGAAACAGATCGGCGCTCAGTACAAAAGTCTGTCGCCTGCCCTTTGCGGACAGGCGGCTTTTTTATGCCTTTTCGCTGACCTGGATACTGTTCATCCGGGCATAGCTGCCGCCCAGGGCCACCAGCTCCGCGTGGGTGCCGCGCTCCGTGATCCGGCCTTCCTCGATGACCAGGATCTGGTCGGCATTGCGGATCGTGGACAGCCGGTGGGCGATGGCAATAATGGTGCGCTTTCCCGCGACGCCCGCGATGGCTTTCTGGATCTGCTGCTCTGTCTCCACGTCCACGGAGGCGGTGGCTTCATCCAGAACAATGACGGGAGATTTGCGCAGGATAGCCCGGGCGATGGCCACCCGCTGCTTCTGGCCGCCGGAGAGGCGCAGACCGCGCTCGCCAACCTGGGTATCATACCCGTCCGGCATAAGGAGAATGTCCTCGTGGATATTGGCGGCTTTGGCGGCTTCCGTGATCTCCTCCATGGAGGCATCCGGCACGGCATAGCCGATATTTTCCGCAATGGTGCCGTTGAAGAGGAACGTGTCCTGCAGCACGGGGGAAATGTTCCGGCGCAGGCTCTCCAGAGTCACATTCCGGATATCGTGACCGTCCATCAGGATGCGCCCGGAGGTGGGCTCATAAAACCGGGAGATCAGCTGGGTGAGGGTGGTTTTGCCGACGCCGGTGGGCCCCACCAGGGCCAGCATTTCGCCCGGACGGCAGGTGAAGGAGACGTCGTTCAGCACGGGGTTCCCGTCCGCATAGGCAAAGCTGACATGATCGAAAGTGATTTCTCCGTTGACATTTTCCAGGGTTTCCGCGCCGGGCATATCCTGAATCTCGGAGGGAGCGTCCAGGACGGCCAGGACTCTTTCGGCGCCGGCCATGGACTGCTGCATGTTCTCCAGCAGGTTGGCCAGGCCGGTGACAGGCGCATAGAACAGGCCGAGATACAGCAGGAAGGCGACGATATCCGCAACGCTCAGCCCTTCCCGGTAGGCCAGAAGACCGCCGAAACCCACCACCAGGATCGTTCCGAGGGAGGAAATGAACTCCACCGAGGGATGAAAAACCGCGCTGATCTTCAGGGCCTGAAGCATGGCACGGATGTGCGCGAAATTCTGAATGTCCACCTGCTCCGTTTCATATTCTTCCCGGCCGAAGGACTGGATTTCATGGATACCGGAGAGATTGTCCTGAAGCTTTCCGTTCAGTTCACCCATTTTCTTCTGGGAAATCCTGAAAAATGGCCGGACCTTTTTGGAAAAGAGAATGCCGGAGGCAAAGATCAGGGGAAGCGGAGCGCAGGTGATCAGCGCCAGTTTCCAGTTGATGGTCAGCAGCACGATGAGCACGCCCAGGAAGGTGACCAGATTTGTGATGGTTTCGGGAATCATATGGGCATAGAGCAATTCGAAATCCCGGGTGTCGTTCACAATCCGGCTCATCAGGTCACCGGTCTGCTTGTCGTGAAAATAGCCCAGGTGCATATGTTCCAGCTTGTCATAGGTCCGGGTTCGCAGATCGCCGACCAGATACCAGGCAGCCTTGTGGGCCAGATAATTGCTGAGAAACCGGAAGAGAATGCGCAGCAGATACAGCCCGACCAGCGCCGCGGTGAACAGGCCGATGGTATGCAGGCCGGCCTCATCCACGCCGGCTTCCACAATGCCCGTCATGGCGGAGAGGAGCTTCGGCGCGGTCAGGTTCACCGCCGTCAGCAGGAGCGTGGACAGGATGGCGACGGTATAAAGGGTTCTGTATCGGATGGCTTCACGGCTGAGCCGCCACAGTGTCTTCATCATTTGTTCCATTCCTCCGTTCCGGCCCATTATAAACATTAAAGTTCACGCGAAGTCAAGCACCATCAGGCAAAAACCGGTTCAAGATTGAAAAGAGAAACGAAATATGTCATAATACAGGATGGTTTTTTACAGAAAAGACTTTTTGCAGTGTCATTGAAAGTACCATGACGAAGGGGCAGGATCGTGTTTATGAAAAAGCAGCATTTCGCGGCAGCGCTGATTCTGATGATCTTCATGCTGGCCATCTTTCCGGCTCACGGGGAAACGGTTTCCATGAACGTTTCCGGCGTGCCCAATCTGACGCTGAGCGTGGATCCGACAGGAAAGGCAGAAGGCTTCTCGGCCATCGTGTACAACAATCCGAACGGGCTCCCGACTTCGGAAGCCAACGCCATTGCGGAAACTTCCGAAGGATTTATCTGGATCGGGAGTTATGCGGGCCTGATCCGCTACGACGGGAATACGTTCGAACGCATTGATTCAACGACAGGTATCGCCAGCGTCCGGAGCCTGTATGTGGACAGCGGGGACCGGCTGTGGATCGGAACAAACGATTCCGGCCTGTTCCTGATGACAAAGGGAGAGCTCTATCACTGGGACAAGGCGGAAGGACTGAAATCTTCCAGCGTCCGCACCATCACGGAGGACGCGGAAGGAAACATCTGCGCGGGCAGCACCGCGGGAATTGCGGTGATCGACAAAGAACTGAAGCTTTCGGATCTTTCAGATGAACGGATCGTTTCCCAGACCATCCGGGAACTGCGCCGCGGTGCGGACGGTCTGGTGTACGGACTGACATCCGCCGGAGATCTTTTCACCCTGAAGGACGGGAAAGTGAATTCTTTCCTCAGCTCCGGGAATAACAAAGCGGATGGGATTATGTCCATTCTTCCGGACGCGGAGCATCCGGGGACTGTGTATCTCGGGACGGATCAGGGCAGGATCCTGCACGGGAAGCCGGAGGACGGCTTCGCGGACGCGGAAGAAATTGATCTTTCTCCGCTTTCAGACGTTGAAAGCATGGAATGCATCGACGGCGTGATCTGGATCTGCTCCGGCAACGGGATCGGGAATGTGGACGCGAAGGGTTTCCACCTGCTTGAAAACATGCCGATGGACAACTCCGTGGGCCATGTGATGACCGATTATGAAGGAAATCTCTGGTTTACCTCCACCCGCCAGGGCGTTATGAAGATTGTGCCGAATCAGTTTACCGATGTATTTGAACAGTGCGGACTGGCTTCCGAGGTCGTCAATTCCACCTGCATGGTCGGAACACAGCTGTTCATCGGAACCGACGCGGGCCTGATCGTTACAGAAAACGGAAAGAAAGTGGAAAGCCTGCCGCTGACAAAGGCAGTGACCGCTTCCGGGAAAGAACTGGAGACGACAGACCTGCTGGAATATCTGGCCAATGTGCGGATCCGCTCCGTGATCCGGGACAGCATGGGACGGGCCTGGATTTCGACCTGGCGGAAGCAAGGGCTGATCCGCTACGACAACGGGGAGATCATGGCGTTTACACCGGAGGACGGCCTTTTTTCCGACCGGATCCGGACCGTCAGCGAATGCGAGGACGGGAGGATCCTGGTGGCCAATACCGGCGGCGTCAGCATCATTGACGGCGACCGGGTTGTCGGGGGCTACGGAGAGGACGACGGCATCGCCGTGACGGAAATCCTGACGCTGGCGGAAGGATTCAACGGGGACATCATTCTCGGATCCGACGGCGGCGGTATCTATGTGACCGGCCCGGAGGGAACCAGACTGATCGGAAAGGAGGAAGGCCTGAACTCCGACGTGATCCTGCGGATCAAACGCGGACTGAGCCGGGATGTTTTCTGGATCATTACCAGCAATTCCATTGCCTATATGACCCCGGACTACAAAATTACGACGGTTCAGAAATTCCCTTATCCCAATAATTTCGACCTGTATGAGAACAGCAAGGGCGACGTCTGGGTGCTGGCCAGCAACGGGATCTATGTGACGTCCGCGGACGAACTGATTGCCAACGAATCCGTTGAGCCGGTGTTTTACGGCATTCCCAACGGCCTGCCCTACATTGCCACGGCGAACTCCTTCAGCGAGCTGACGGCGGAGGGGGACCTGTATATTGCAAGTTCGTCGGGCGTTGTCAAGGTCAATATTGAAAAATCTTTTGAAAACATTGATAACATGAAGGTGGCTGTTCCCTATGTTGATGCGGACGGCGCGCGGATCTATCCGGACGAAGCGGGAACCTTCGTGATTCCTTCGGATACGCGGAAGCTGACCGTCAGCAGCTTTGTTTTCAACTACTCTCCGACCAACCCGCAGGTATCCTACCGCCTGGAAGGCTTTGACAGCGCGGCAACCACTGTGGACCGCAGCGAACTGGTTCCGGTGGACTATACGAACCTTCGCGGCGGAGACTACCGGTTCGTGATGCAGCTGAAGGATTCCATGGGGCGCGGCAACCGGGAGGTGTCCGTCCGGATCCGGAAGGAAAAGGCATTCCACGAACAAATCTGGTTCATTGTTCTGGCCGCGGCGGCGGTGATTGCGCTGATTGCCCTGGGCGCCTGGCTGTATACGCGGAAAAAAACCCGCGCCCTGGAGAAGAAGAACCATGAAACCATGACCTTTGTCCGGGAAATCACCCACGCGTTCGCGAAGGTCGTTGATATGAAGGACACCTATACCAACGGCCATTCCAGCCGGGTGGCGAAGTATACAGCCATGCTGGCCCGGGAACTCGGATACGACGAGGATACGGTGGAAAAATATTACCGGATTGCGCTGCTGCACGACGTCGGTAAAATCGGTGTTCCGCCGGAAGTGCTGAACAAACCCGGAAAACTGACAGACGAAGAGTTTGAAACCATCAAATCGCATACATCCAAGGGATACGACGCACTGAAGGAAATCAGCATCATGCCGGAGCTGGCGGTCGGGGCCCAGGCGCATCATGAACGCCCGGACGGCAAGGGATACCCGAACCACCTGAAGGGGGATGAGATTCCCCGGGTTGCGCAGATCATCGCGGTGGCGGACTGCTTTGACGCCATGTATTCCAACCGTCCGTACCGGAACCGCATGAACTTTGAAAAAGCGGTGTCCATCATTCAGGAGGTATCCGGCACACAGCTGACCAGCGACGTGGTGGACGCGTTTATGCGGCTGGTGAAGAAGGGTGAATTCCGAGACCCGGACGACGACGGCGGCGGAACAACGGAAAATATCGACAATATCCACAAGGCGCAGAACGAACAAAGCAAGGCGCAAAGCGAACAGAAAGAAACAGAAAAGCCCCAGAATTCATAAGCACAGAAAAGTACAAACGAATAAAAAGCGGAAAGATGCCCCAAAAGGGAACTGAATGCCAGACGGAGGTGAAACCCGTATGTCTATTGTTGCAGCTTATATGGTGCCTCATCCGCCGATGATTGTTCCGGAAGTCGGAAAGGGCAGTGAACGCCAGGTTGAAGCCACCCGGAATGCGTATATCCGCGTGGCGGAAGAGATTGCTGCCCTGAAACCGGAAACAATCATCGTTTCCAGTCCGCACGCAACTCTGTATGCCGATTATTTCCATATTTCTCCCGGGAAATCGGCGGAAGGATCCCTTGCACAGTTCAGGGCTTCACAGGTGCGTTTCCGGGAAGTATATGACAGCGAGCTGGTCGGAATGATTGAAAAGCTCGCCGCCGGAGAAGGTTTCCCCGCCGGAACCATGGGCCAGCGGGATGCATCTCTGGATCACGGAACCATGGTTCCGCTGTATTTCATACGGCAGACTTATCAGGATTTTAAACTGGTGCGGATCGGACTGTCAGGCCTTTCACTTGAAGAACATTACCGTCTTGGACAGATCGTTCGCCGGGCCGTGGAAAAAACAGGCAGGAAAGCAGTCTGGGTCGCCAGCGGCGACCTTTCTCACAAACTGCAGACCTACGGCCCATACGGTTTCGCGGCAGAAGGCCCGGAATATGACGAAAGAATCATGGACGTCTGCGGGCGGGCCGCTTTCGGGGAGCTGTTCGATTTCAGTGAATCCTTCTGCAACCGCGCAGCGGAGTGCGGTCACCGTTCCTTTGTGATGATGGCGGGCGCCGTTGACGGAATTTCTGTGGAGGCACAAAAGCTGTCCCATGAAGACGTGACCGGCGTCGGATACGGTATCTGCATTTTTCGTCCGGGAGAAGCAGACTCCGCGAGAGCTTTTCTGGACATTCGGGAGCGGGAACAGGAAAAGCGGCTTTCGGAAAGCCGGCGGAAATGCGACCCCTGGGTACGCCTGGCCTGGAAGTCCGTGGAAGATTACGTGCGGAACCGGCGGGTAACCGAAGTTCCGCCGGATCTGCCGGATGAACTGCTGAATACAAGGGCCGGAGCTTTTGTTTCCATTCACAAGCAGGGACAGCTCCGCGGCTGTATCGGAACCATTTCCCCGACCCGGGACAGCCTGGCACAGGAGATTATCGAGAATGCCGTCAGCGCGTCTTCCCGGGATCCGCGGTTTGATCCGATCCGGCCGGAGGAGCTGAAATGGCTCGAGATTAATGTGGATGTGCTGGGCGAAGCGGAGGATATCGAATCCGAGGAGCAGCTGGATGTGAAGCGTTACGGGGTGATTGTCTCGAAGGGACATCGCCGCGGTTTGTTGTTGCCGGATCTGGAGGGCGTAGACACCCCGCAGCAGCAGATTGCCATCGCCCGGAAAAAGGCGAGGATCGGCCCGAATGAAAAGGTGAATCTGCAGCGCTTTGAAGTTGTACGGCATGTATAGGGAGATGATTGAATGGCCCGATGTGAAGTATGCTTTCGACACTGCGAAATTCCGGAGGGCGGCGTGGGCTTCTGCGGAGGTCGGATCTGCGAGAATGGAGAAGTCCGGGCGGGTAACTACGGAAGACTTACCGGAATTGCCCTGGATCCCATCGAAAAGAAGCCCCTGCGGCGGTTTCATCCCGGCAGCATGATTCTGTCCGTGGGCAGCTACGGATGCAATCTGCGCTGCCCCTTCTGCCAGAACTTCGGAATCTCCTGGTCGGAGGAAGCCAAAGAGCGCGCTGCCGAGGCCCGGTTTGTCCCGCCGGAGGAACTGGTGCGGCTCGCGCTGGAAACCCGCAGCCGGGAAAATATCGGTCTGGCTTTTACCTATAACGAGCCGCTGATCGGCTGGGAATATGTCCGGGACACCGCAAAACCGGCCCATGAAGCCGGCCTGAAAAATGTTCTTGTTACCAACGGTACGGCGGAACTTCCCGTTCTGGAAGCCCTCCTGCCGTACACAGACGCAATGAATATCGACCTGAAAGGTTTTTCGGAGCATTATTATACCCATACACTGGGCGGCAACCTGGAAATGGTGAAAGCCTTTATCACCCGGGCCGTACGGGACACGCACGTGGAGCTGACCACACTGATCATTCCGGGGGAAAACGACTCGGAAGAGGAGATGCGTCGCATGACCGAATGGATTTCCGTGCTTTCGCCGGAGATTCCGCTGCATATTTCCCGCTTCTTTCCCCGTTTCCACATGACGGACCGTCCGGCAACCGATGTCCGGAAAATTTACCATCTTGCTGAGGTTGCCCGGGAAAAACTGAAATATGTCTATACAGGGAATTGCTGATTTACAGTGGCTGTTCTATCCCGGGAATGTGATTTCGGCGCGTTTGAGTATAAGAACTATTACGACTATCAGGTACAGAACGGCTGCGGATATATCCTGGAGGAAGACGGTTCCTCACAGGCAATACCGTAGCGGATCGTTCCCGGACATAGACGGAAACAATCCATAGAGACTGTGACACAGAGGAGAGACCGACATGAATATTCTTCACCTGAAATACGCGGTGAGCATTGCGGAGTGCGGATCGATCAACAAGGCGGCGGAGGAAATCCACGTTGCCCAGCCCAATCTGAGCCGGATGATGAAGGATCTGGAGGCCGATCTGAACCTTGAGATCTTCCGCCGGAGCGCCCATGGAATGGAGCTTACGCCCGACGGGGAACGGTTCATCGCCCAGGCCCGGAAGATTCTGCAGCAGGTGGATGAAATGGAGGAAATGTATAAAACCGGGAAGCCGGGCAGGCAGCGTTTTTCCATCTCCGTTCCCCGGGCCAGCTATATCTCCGACGCTTTTACGCGCTTTTCCAAATCGCTGGGCAGGGAAGACGCGGAAATCTTTTATCAGGAGACAAACGCGCAGCAGGCGATCAAAAACATTCTGGAGGTCGGGTACGATCTCGGGATCATCCGCTATGCCAACAAGCACGACAAATATTTCAAACAGCTGCTGGAGGAGAAAAACCTTCACGGTGAACTGGTGGCGGAATTTACCTACTGCCTGATTATGAGCGAGAGAAGCGGGCTGGCAAAGAAAGAAACCATCACGACGGACGACCTGCATGGGTATATCCAGATCGCTCACGCGGATCCCTATGTTCCGTCCCTGCCCCTGTCCGCGGTCAAAAGGGATGAACTGCCGGATACTGCCAGAAGGATCTATGTGTTTGAGCGGGGGAGCCAGATGGATCTGCTTTCCGAAAACCCGGAAACATTTATGTGGGTTTCTCCCATTCCGACCCGTCTGCTCACTAATCTGCATCTGGTACAGCGGAAATGCATCGACAACAGCCGGAAATACAGGGATGTGCTGATCCGGAGGAAGGATTATCAGCTGACCGTGCTGGACAAACAGTTTATTACCGAACTGACACAATCGAGAAGAGAATGCCTGTCTGACCGGTGAGCGGATTTCCATGAAATATCAGGCCTTTTTGTCCCTTGCGGCGGAAGGGCTTTTCTTTATCGATACAGTGATATCGATATGTATATATCGCATATACCATTTTGGTAATTCCCTCCGAAACCCATTCCGTTTATAATGCGTTTCGGAAGGAGGAAAGAGGGATGCAAAGCAGCACGCTTTCCAGAGCGACCATGGGACGACTGCCGCTGTACCTGCAGTTTGTGCGGACCGTGAAGACTGAAACAGTTTCATCCGCCGCTGTCGCAAGGCACCTGGGCCTGGGCGAAGTGCAGGTGCGGAAGGACCTGGCCAGTATCTGTACGGCAGGAATGCCGAAAGTCGGCTATCCGTCCGACAGGCTGCGCAGCGACCTGGAAAAGGTACTGGGAATGCAGCATACGGAACCGGCTGTGATCGTCGGCGCCGGCAGACTCGGAAGAGCGCTGATGGAATACGACGGCTTCCGGGAATACGGCATGGAGATTTCCGCCGCATTCGATATCAGCGGAACGGATGAATCCCATGAAGGCATTCCGATCCTCCAAATGGATCAGATGCGCCGATGGTGCCTGCTGCATGATGTTCATCTCGGGATCCTTGCCGTTCCCGCCGCGTCGGCACAGGAAGCGGCGAACGCGATGGTGAACAGCGGCATTACGGGAATCCTCAATTTCGCGCCGTGTCCCGTGCATGTTCCGGAAACCGTCACGGTGCGGCAGGAGAACATCGCCCTTTCCCTGGCTTATCTGAAAATGACAGCCTGTACACCCGGTCAAATGAAGGAGGAAGATTGACATGGAAAACAAACCCTATGAACTGACAGACAGCGTGGAGGCGCTGGAGGCCGCGATTGCCCGCGTCCGGGCGGCGCAGCGTCAGTACGCGACCTTCACCCAGGAGCAGGTGGACAAGATATTCCTGGCCGCCGCGACTGCCGCCGATCAGGCACGAATCCCCCTGGCGAAGATGGCTGTGGCAGAGACGGGCATGGGCGTTGTGGAAGACAAGGTGATCAAAAACCACTATGCCAGCGAATATATTTACAATACATACCGCGATACCCGGACCTGCGGCGTGATTGAAGAGGACAAGTCGGCCGGGATCAAAAAGATCGCGGAACCCATCGGCGTCGTTGCGGCGGTCATTCCCACCACTAATCCGACTTCCACAGCGATTTTCAAATCCCTGATCTGCCTGAAGACCCGCAACGGCATCATCATCAGCCCGCATCCCCGGGCCAAAGGCGCGACGATCGCCGCGGCCAAAGTGGTGCTGGAAGCGGCTGTGAAAGCCGGCGCGCCGGAAGGACTGATCTCCTGGATCGATGTGCCCAGCCTGGAGATGACCAACACGCTGATGAAGGAAGCGGATATCATCCTGGCCACCGGCGGCCCCGGCATGGTCAAGGCGGCCTATTCCAGCGGAAAGCCCGCCCTGGGCGTCGGCGCCGGCAACGTCCCCGCGGTGATTGACGACAGCGCGGACATTATCCTGGCGGTCAACAGCATCATCCATTCCAAGACCTTTGACAACGGCATGATCTGCGCCTCCGAGCAGAGTGTGATCGTACACGACAGCATCTATGAGCAGGTGAAGCATGAGTTTGCCGCCAGAGGATGCTGGTTCCTGCAGGGACAGGATCTGAACAAAGTGCGCAAGACCATCCTGATCAACGGCGGACTGAACGCGAAGATCGTCGGCCAGAGCGCGTATAAGATCGCCCAGCTTTCCGGCGTGAAGGTTCCGGAAGGAACAAAGGTGCTGATCGGCGAAGTTGAATCCGTGGAGCTTTCCGAAGAATTTGCCCATGAAAAGCTTTCTCCCGTGCTGGCCATGTACCGGGCGAAAGACCTGGAAGATGCTTTTGCCAAGGCAGACCGCCTGATTGCCGACGGCGGCTACGGCCATACGGCTTCCCTGTACATCAACACGCAGAAGAAACCCGACGTGCTGAACGATTTCGCGGAGCGGATGAAGACCTGCCGCATCGTCGTGAACACACCGTCGTCACACGGCGGCATCGGCGATCTGTACAACTTCAAACTGCGGCCGTCCCTGACCCTGGGATGCGGCAGCTGGGGCGGTAACTCCGTTTCCGAAAATGTCGGGGTCAAACATCTGCTGAATATCAAAACCGTTGCTGAAAGAAGGGAGAACATGCTCTGGTTCCGCGCACCCGAAAAGGTATACATCAAGAAAGGCTGCCTGCCGGTGGCCCTGGATGAACTGAAAACCGTGATGGGAAAGAAAAGGGCTTTCGTGGTGACCGACAGCTTCCTGTATCACAACGGAAACACCAAGCCGATTACGGACAAGCTGGACGAAATGGGCATTGAGCACACCACCTTCTTCGATGTCGCTCCCGATCCCACGCTGGCGAGCGCCAAAGCCGGCGCGGAGCAGATGCGGATCTTCCAGCCCGATGTGATTATCGCCCTGGGCGGCGGCAGCGCCATGGACGCCGGAAAGATCATGTGGGTGCTGTATGAGCATCCAGAGGTCGACTTCATGGACATGGCCATGCGCTTCATGGATATCCGCAAACGGATTTATACTTTCCCGAAGATGGGCGAGAAAGCCTACTTTGTCGCCATTCCCACTTCCGCCGGCACCGGCAGTGAGGTCACGCCCTTCGCGGTGATCACGGATGAACAGACCGGCGTCAAGTATCCGCTGGCGGATTATGAGCTGCTGCCCAAGATGGCGATTATCGATACGGACTTCCACATGACAGCCCCGAAGGGACTGACCGCTGCCAGCGGCATCGACGCGGTGACGCACGCACTGGAAGCCTATGCTTCCATGATGGCCACCGATTACACCGACGGGCTGGCGATTCAGGCGCTGAAAGTGATCTTCGAATATCTGCCCCGCGCCTATGACGACGGGCAGACGGACGTGGAAGCCCGCGAAAAGATGGCCAACGCCGCCACGATGGCCGGCATGGCCTTCGCCAACGCGTTCCTGGGCGTATGTCATTCCATGGCGCATAAGCTCGGCGCCTTCCATCATATTCCCCACGGCGTTGCCAACGCGCTGATGATCGAAGAAGTACTCCGGTTCAACGCGGCGGAAGTTCCCGCCAAGATGGGCACCTTCCCGCAGTACGATCATCCGCACACGCTGCGGCGCTATGCCGAAGTGGCGGAAGCCCTGGGCGTGCAGGGAGAAAGCGATCAGGAAAAACTGGAAGGCCTGATCAAAATGATCAACGACCTGAAAGCCTATGTGGGGATTAAGCCCACCATCCGGGACTATGTTGCGGACGAAAAGGATTTCCTGGACCGGCTGGACGCCATGGTGGAGCAGGCCTTTGACGATCAGTGCACCGGCGCCAATCCCCGCTATCCGCTGATGGAGGAAATCAAGCAGATGTACCTGAACGCCTATTACGGCGGGAAGCATTTCAAAGAGCTTCCCAAACCCACCGAAGCGGATATCGCAACCCGTGACGACGATCCGGCCAAGAAAGCCTATCGCCGGGGACAGAAGCAGTGAGAGGAGGAAGAGACATGAATCTGGATCGTGTTATTGCAGTGCGCAACACCAAGACCGTCTATCGCGACGGCGATCGCTGCCTGAAGGTGTTCAATCCCGAGTATTCCAAGGCGGATGTGCTGAATGAGGCGCTGAATCAGGCCCGGGTGGAGGAGATCGGCCTGCATATCCCGAAAATACTGGAAGTGACCATGATCGACGGGAAATGGACGATCGTATCCGAGTATATTGCCGGGAAGACGCTTTCTCAGCTGATGGAGGAGCATCCGGAAAAGAAGAATGAATATATCGAACAGCTGGTGGATCTGCAGCTGGAAGTGCAGAGCAAGACCTGTCCGCTGCTGACCCGTCTGAGAGACAAGATGAACCGCAAGATCAGCGAAGCGGATCTGGACGCCACGGTGCGGTATAACCTGCATACCCGGCTGGAGGGCATGCCCAAACACAACAAGGTGTGCCACGGGGATTTCCGCCCGTCCAATGTGATTATCACGGAAGACGGAACGCCCTATATCCTGGACTGGAGCCATGTGACCCAGGGGAATGCTTCCGCCGACGCGGCCCGCACTTATCTGCTGTTCTGGCTGAAGGGCGATATCGAAGGCGCCGAGACCTATCTGGATCTGTTCTGCAAAAAGAGCAAAACGGCAAAGACCTATGTCCAGAGCTGGATGCCGATCGTGGCCGCCAGCCAGTCCGTGAAGGGTAATGAAAAAGAACGGGAATTCCTGCTCAGCTGGGCGAACGTTGTGGAATATCAATAATTCGAGGGGGATATGAAAATGAAAATGACGGTTTGTATCGGTTCTTCCTGCCATATCAAAGGATCCCGCCAGGTGGTGGAACAGCTGCAGGCACTGATTGCCGAAAACAATCTGGGAGACAAGATTGAACTGGGCGGGACCTTCTGCATGGGCAAGTGCCAGCAGGGCGTCTGCGTGACGGTGGACGATGAAGTCTTTTCGGTTTCGCCGGAGACCACCCAGGCTTTTTTTGAAAAGAATGTGAAGGCAAAGCTGTGATCAGGACGGCACCGGACGGATGCTTCGTCCGGTGCAATCCTTTTCTGAATGACCGCACAACGAGGGAGGGACAGGCATGCAGAACTGCCTGACACTGAAGAAATCCAACTGCAAAAACTGCTATAAGTGTATCCGGAACTGTCCGGTTAAATCCATCCGTTTTTCCGGGAATCAGGCGCATATCATCGGAAACGAATGCATTTTCTGCGGACACTGCTTTGTTGTCTGTCCCCAGAACGCGAAGGAAATCGTCGATGAGACCGAAAAGGTAAAGGTGCTGATCCAGAGCGGCGCCCCGGTCATCGCGTCGCTTGCGCCTTCCTTTATCGCCAATTACGACGGCGTCGGCATCGAAAGCATGCGGGAAGGCCTGCAGAAGCTGGGATTCACGGACGCGGAAGAAACCGCGCTGGGTGCGACCCAGGTCAAACGGGAATATGACCGCATGCTGAAGGAAGAAGACAGAGATATTCTGATCTCCTCCTGCTGCCACAGCATCAATTTGCTGATCCAGAAGTATTTCCCGAGGGAACTGGAATATCTGGCGGATGTGCTGTCGCCGATGCAGGCCCATTGCGCCGATATCAAAAAGAGAATGCCGGAAGCAAAGACCGTGTTTATCGGCCCCTGCGTTGCGAAGAAGGATGAAGCGGCCTACTACGGGGACACCGTGGACGCGGTGCTGACCTTTGAGGAACTGACGAACTGGCTGAAAGCGGAAGGCATCGAACTGAAGTCGGAGGTCAATCCCGATCCGCGGAGCCGGGCCAGGTTTTTCCCGACGGTCGGCGGCGTTCTGAAAACGATGGCCTGCGATGCGCCTCAATACACCTATATGGCACTGGACGGTGTTGAAAACTGCATCGCGGCGCTTCGGGATATTGAGAACGGAAAAATTCATCACTGCTTTATTGAAATGAACGCCTGCACGGGCGGATGCATCGGCGGCCCGGTGATGGAAAAGTATCACCGCAGCCCCGTGCGGGATTATCTGGCGGTGGCTTCGTTCGCGGGTGAGAAAGATTTTGACGTGGATCAGCCGGAAAACCGCGATATGCGCAAACACTTTGAACCCATCGATCAGCGGGCGGCGGTGCCGACGGACGATGAGATCCGCGATATTCTGCGGCAGATGGGGAAATTCAAACCCAGCCAGGAGCTGAACTGCGGCTCCTGCGGATACAACTCCTGCCGGGAAAAAGCGGTTGCGATCTACCAGGGCAAAGCGGAGATCTCCATGTGTCTGCCTTACCTGATGGACAAGGCGGAGAATATGACAGACGCGATTTCCCGCAACTCCCCCAACGGCATCCTGATGCTCAACGACCGGCTGGAAGTGCATCAGATCAATCCGATGATGCTTCAGTTCCTGAACCTCCGGGACGCGGGCGCCGTGCTGGGAGACCAGGTCGTGCGGATTCTGGATCCGACGCCTTTCCTGAAAGTGCAGCAGAGCAAGCGCGGCATCTACAACGAGCGGATCTACCTGGCGGAATACAACCGGTATGTGGAACAGACGATTGTGCCGGCGGAAGAAGGCCGGATGCTCCTGTGCATCATGCGGGACGTGACCGCCGAAGAGGAAGCGCGCCGCGAGAAAGAAGAGATCAGCCGCCAGACGGTGGAAGTGGCCGACAAGGTGGTTGACAAACAGATGAGAATCGTGCAGGAGATAGCGTCGCTGCTCGGCGAAACCGCCGCGGAGACCAAGATCGCCCTGTCCAAGCTGAAGGAGTCGATTGCCAATGAATGACCTGTGCTGCGAAATCGGCTTCAAGAGCATTAATCATGCCGGGGAACAGCTGTGCGGGGATCATGTGGACGTTGTGGAACAGGAGGACGGCTCCACCATCATCGTGCTGGCCGACGGGCTGGGCAGCGGCGTGAAAGCCAGCATTCTGTCCACACTGACCAGCAAGATTATTTCCACCATGCTGGCCGCCGGCCTGTCCCTGGAGGAATGCGTGGAAACCATCGCGGCGACGCTTCCCGTCTGTTCGGTCCGGGGCGTTGCCTATTCCACCTTCACCATTCTGAGGATCATGCAGAACCGCACCGCCGAAATCATTCAGTATGACAATCCGCATGTGATTCTGCTCCGGAACGGTGAGAACTTCGACTATCTGAAACATGAAATTTCCATCGGAGGAAAGCAGATTTTCCGTTCGATGATCCGTCTGCAGGAGGACGACGTCTTTATTGCCATGAGCGACGGATGCCCGCATGCCGGGATCGGGATCGGCTACAATTTCGGCTGGAAACGGGAAGACATCATTTCCTTTATGGAGGCGATGA
>Ga0265301_10001536_pt1 | contig 29766 bp, 32 predicted proteins | sample AusTroGonzalo_MG_2_FD_193488 | JGI IMG/M metagenome (GOLD analysis project Ga0265301, IMG submission 193488) | Bovine rumen microbial communities from tropical cattle in Woodstock, Queensland, Australia - Gonzalo_04 | ecosystem: Host-associated > Mammals > Digestive system > Stomach > Rumen ... | reverse complement strand
ATCATTGAGACAGGCATTGAGACAGGCATTGAGACAGCCTCACCTATCATTGAGACAGGCATTGAGACAGGCATTGAGACAGCCTCACCTATCATTGAGACAGGCATTGAGACAGGCATTGAGACAGCCTCACCTATCATTGAGACAGGCATTGAGACAGGCATTGAGACAGGCATTGAGACAGGCATTGAGACAGCCTCACCTATCATTGAGACAGGCATTGAGACAGCTGTGCAAGAATCCAATCTATTAAAGGAAGTCGGTCTCACACCTGACTGGTGGAAAGAGGCGTTTAAGCAGGACCCAAAACCTCAGCCGGAAGAAAATCCCTATTTTGAAAATGACCCTGAAGATGTCCGCCGTAAGAAGCTCAAGGAGCTGGAGAACGAGAGAAAGAGAGTGGAAAAGAAGGTCGAGAGAAAGAAGGAATTCGAAAGACAGGGACTTACCGTCTTTGAGACTTACAGCGGATTCGCCTCCTACTGTGACACTATTTTTAAAAGGTTCAAAGGTAAGGTTCACAAGAACTACGACTGGGTGAAGGTGTTGAGGGAGTTCAAGATATATATGGGAGATTTGGAGACAAGCAACGAATTCGTATGGTTCAGCAATTACCTATCGGAAAGAGGATACGACCCACGTCCGCCCTATGAGATTACGGAGGAACTGAACAGGGAGCAGCATAAATATATGGTTGAAAGAGAGGAAAAGAAGAGAAACGAGTACCTTGACACACACGAGGACACCATTGAGAACAGACTCGAGTTCCTCTATCAGTTCATACCCGAACGTTGTGACTACGAGGAGTCGAAGAAGAGAATAAATAAGGTTTACGGAGAAAGAGTGAAGAACTTCACATTGAAGGATATGATTGAGAATCCGGACAATATGAGAGCTGCTGTGAGAGCTGTAATATAAAATTTGATGAGTAATAAAAAGATTAAAATTTCCAACTCATTTCCTTAAAAAAATGTTAAGACAAAAGTTAAAATTAAAAAGAAACTGAAGACTTTCGAAAAATTATAATATCTTCGTAAAAAGAAGAAAAATAACGAAAAAATAAAATTAGTAACAAATTAAAAATTAGAAAAATGAAAACATCTGAATTACAGAAAAGATTCGACGAGTTGAATAAACTCTATTGGGACGGTAAGTTTGACAACAAGGTCAAGGCGGTAAAACCACGTGTCAGAACAGCGGTCAGCTGGGACCGTAAAAGAAGAACTTTATTAGTCGATAACTGCTACAATCAGGAAACGGTTGATTATATTCTCCTTTCTATGTTGTGTATGGAGGCAAACGGCAGGGAACATTTCCTTGATGAGGCCGATAGGATTGAAGAAGTCAGTCACGGCAAGTATCTCTCCGATAAAATCGTTTTCCCACGGGATGAATATTAAAATTAAAGATATGAGAAAGTTAAAAAAATTCTTCATTAAGTTCATTCCATTTGAATTTGTAGTCGGATTCATTTTATCGGCTGTGTTTTAACACTGCTGTTCCTTTAACTACTGACCGCCACCTATCAAGGATGGCGGTTTTTGTTTCACATAAATAACTCATATAATCAATGGGTTATTAATGAATTCAAACCAACAGTTAAAAAGACGGTTCAGGGCGAGCAAGGCGTGGAGGTTCTTCCGTCTGATGGTGAAGAAACACTGCAAGAACAAGGACGTATTGACACTCCGTCCGCTACTAACCGGGTTCCAGTGCCACCATTTGGACCAGAGGGAGGAGAACTACACGAAAATAGACGATGAGACGAGGTTCATCACCCTAAACAAGCAGAGTCACGATGTGGTCCATTTCATTTGGCGCTATTACGTGAAGGATGAAACTATCATCGACCGGTTAAAAAATATACTTGATGATATGAAACAAAAATCAAACGACTGATATGATATATCTGATTTCAGGGCATAGCGGAGAAGGAACCGGAGCAGGTTCCTCGTTCCTTGATGAAGGAACTGAAACGATAGTACTCCGTAACCTCATCTGCCTTAACCTTACAAGGAACGGATTTACGGACTACTATACTGATGACGATAATGACAATCTGAACACAGTCATTTCGAAACTGAAACAGAAAGTAAAGAGGGATGATGTTCTAATCGACATACATTTCAATTCTGCTTCAAAGGAGACCGTTACAGGAACGGAAATCTTTATTCCGACTGATTATACAGAGAAAGAGAAATCTCTTGCAGAAACACTTTTAAAAACGGTCTGTGACACATTAGGCACGAAGTCAAGGGGAGTGAAGGTAGAAAATCAAAGTCAGCATAGCCGATTGGCTATTTTGCACCTTCCTTGTCATACATTACTGGTTGAGGTATGTTTCCTCACTAATAAAGGAGATGTTTACCGCTATAAGGAAAATCGTGAGAAGTTAGCGGAGAAAATCTCTATACTAATAATAAAAGACTTATATGACAACAGATAGGAAAAGGAACGAGTTCTGTTCCGACCCGAATAATATAAAGCCCGCTGAAAAGTACATAGTGGAGAGTGAGAACTACGAGGGCATATACAGGATAAAGGCCACCGACCCGCTTGTAAAACTCGAGAGAGCCGACAAGTCGATTTACAGGAGCGGAGACGGAAAAATATCCCTTGAACTTTATTGTCATCTGATAGCCACGTGGTTAATGTTAAATCCACAAATGATTTCTGTATCAGAGTATTACCAGTACCCGAAAGACAACGCTCCCTATCTCTATACATTACAGCAAGTTATGGAATTTGACTCTGACGAGATATACTGCATATTGCAGGAACGCATCAAGACAATGATGTTAAGGGGAAAGATAGGTCGTGAGGCCGCCTTAGCCGTCCTCAAAGAGTGCTACGGCTGGTCTCGTGACGATACGAATGTCAACCTGAATATACAGCCGGAAGTATCCTTCAAGTTCGGTGGGGCTATTCCGGTTGAAAAAAATACTTAATATAAAGTAGTTGTTTCAAATGGGAAAGATTATAGCTCAATGGTATAAGGACGGAAGTCGGAACTGGAAGATTTCATTCTATCTTTCACAGGGTGTCTCGATAATTCTCATACTCATAAGTTTCTTCATCCCGCCCGCCGGAGTGGTGGACTCAAGTGTATTCGCCGCCACCGGTATCATAGCATTCTATCCCTCACTCTACTGTTTCTACGAGATAATGAAGACGGGAAGGAAGGCAAGCATAACGAAGGGGGATTTGAGTATGAGTGTAGGAGAAGAAAAGTCCGAATAACCAATTTTCATTCTTCATATTGTTAGGCCCGGCCGTATTCGGTCGGGTTTTCTTATTCTATACTTATAATAAATGCAACTTGCACATAAATACTTACGAGAGAAGTTGAAAACTTTTGTTGAATATAACTAAAATATATAATATATGAATTACTTTTTTATTGAAAACACATATAGCGGTAACAACCTTGTTACCTTGACTGTGGATAAGACCGACAATCCGTCAGTGACTTCCGGCTACGCCACACAGGTGGAATATTCGAAAGACGGTACGAACTGGACCACGTGGACGTTAGACAGTAACCGCTCTATCGGATTGAGTGCCGGAGAGAAGGTTTATTTCAGGAACAACAACAATAACTACTGGAGTAATTATGATAGTTCAATGTACCGCTGCTACACATTTACAGCGAACCAGTCACACAATGTAGGTGGTGATTTGAATAGACTCTCTAATGGAAGTAACGCTAATTACGCAAGACTTTTCAAAGGTGACAACACCCTTGTGTCGGCAGCCGATTTGGTTTTACCTTCTTCTACTAGTTCTTACTCGCTCTATCAGATGTTCTACGGATGTACTCATTTGACATCAGCCCCTACTTTAATGGCATCTTCCCTGTCGACCAGATGTTACAAGGAGATGTTCTACAACTGTTCGACATTGACTTCCGTAAGGAGCAAGGCACAAAGTATTTCAGCTACCGACTGTCTTCAAAACTGGCTCTCCGGTGTTTCGGCTACCGGTACCTTCTATAACGACAGTGACATCACATATCCGACCGGTGCAAGCGGTATACCGTCAGGTTGGACGGAGGTTGGACCGGATTACTTCTATATACAGAACACCGGTTCGACAACGGGTAATGTCATGTTGAGTTGTGATGTTACGTCAGATGACGGAGCACTTCCTCCTTGTGCAGATACGGTGGAATATAGTACTGACGGTGTTAACTGGACATTGGAAACTCTTATCGACTACGACGAAGAAACGGGAGAACCTTATGGTAACAGTATTAGTTTAAATCTCTCACCTAACCAGAAGGTTTATTTCCGTAATTCAGGTGGTAACTGGTCGGGATATATGGAAAACATAGTTGAGGAGTACGACGAAGAAACAGGTGAAACGATAGAAGTAACATATACAGATGCTGTATCTAATATATTCTATGGTGTAAACTCGACATTTACAGTCGGAGGCAATGCAAAAACACTCCTCGACTACACCAACTTGAATATAACTATTGAGGAGTATTCGTTTAACTATCTATTCAATGGTTTCACCACACTGACAGACGCAAGCAATCTTACTCTACCGGATATTACACTTGCAAATAATTGTTATAACAGTATGTTCAACGGCTGTACTTCCTTGACTTCCGCTCCTTCATTGCCGGCAACCACACTTGCAGATAGTTGTTATCAGAATATGTTCAACGGCTGTACTTCCTTGACTTCCGCTCCTTCATTGCCGGCAACCACACTTGCAGATAGTTGTTATGAGAGTATGTTCTACAGTTGTAGTGCATTGAATGAAGTAACAACCTACGCAGATGACATATCAGCAAATAACTGTATTACCAACTGGTTGCAGAATGTATCCAACTCAGGTACTCTCTATAATAACGGTAGTGCAACCTATCCGACCAATTCAGCAAGTGGTATACCAACCGGATGGACGGAGGTTGGTCCTACACCTTCTACATATACCATCACCGCTACCGCCGGTTCAAACGGTTCAATATCTCCATCCGGTTCTGTTTCAGTTAACGCCGGTTCAAGCCAGACTTTCACAGTAACTCCGGATAGTGGTTATGAGGTTGACACTTTGACTGTGGACGGTTCGACTGCAACCTTGACTAACAACACATATACATTTTCGAATGTTCAGGCCGACCATACTATTTCGGTTACATTCAAACTTCCGGACTTGACAGATTACTTCTATATTGAGAACACATATTCGGGTACCAATACCGTAACTCTCACTACTTCAAAGAGTGCATCCCCAAACCCACCATCAGGTACTTATGCAACATCAGTTCAATATTCGAAAGATAAGAATAGTTGGACTACTCTGACTTTGACAGCCGGTGGAACCAATACTATCACGCTTGCTGCTGGAGAGAAGGTTTATTTTAGAAACGATAGTGGTAAGTGGAGTTATGTTAATAAGTATAATCAGAGTTATATTAACCAATACTTTACAAATCGCTTTAATATCAATGAAACATATAAAATCGGAGGAAACATAAATACACTTCTTAAATACACAAACTTAAATAGTGTTTCGTTAAGTCAAGGTTGTTTCTCTGAATTGTTCTCTAACAATAGTAAACTGACTGACGTAAGTGATTTGAGTTTACCTTCGACTACACTTGCACAGTATTGTTATATGAATATGTTCAGAGGTTGTACTTCCTTGACTTCTGCACCTACATTACCAGCTACAACACTTGCAAGTAATTGTTATGAGGCTATGTTCTACGATTGTACTTCCTTGACTTCTGCACCTACATTGCCGGTAACTACACTTGCACAAAGTTGTTATAGCAGTATGTTCAGCGGTTGTACTGCATTGACTTCTGCTCCAACATTACCAGCTACAACACTTGCACAAAGTTGTTATAGCAGTATGTTCAGCGGTTGTACTGCATTGACTTCTGCTCCGGTACTTCCTGCAACCACACTTGCAAATGGTTGTTATTATGGTATGTTCGGGAATTGTACTTTGACTTCTGCACCGGCGTTACCAGCAACCACACTTGCAAGTAATTGTTATAGTTATATGTTCCGTGGCTGTAATTCATTGACAACGGCTCCGGTACTTCCTGCAACCACACTTGCACAGTATTGTTATGAGAGTATGTTCAGTGGTTGTTATCGAGTCAATGAAGTAACCACCTATGCTGATGACATATCCGCTACTAATTGTACTTACAACTGGTTACAGAATGTGGCCGCTACCGGTACTTTCCATAATAACGGTTCAGCAACCTATACTCCTAATTCAGCATCAGGTATACCAACCGGATGGACGGAGGTTCTTCCTTCAAAGACCATCACCGCTACCGCCGGACAGAACGGTTCAATTTCACCTAGTGGAGCGGTGACAGTAAATGTAGGTTCAGACCAGACATTCACTTTCACACCTGATACGGGCTATGAAGTCGATACTGTGACTGTTGACGGTTCGACAGTAACTCCAACCAACAACACGTACACATTCACTAATGTTCAGTCCGACCATACTATTTCGGTTACATTCAAGGTTCAGACCTTCACCATAAACGCAATATCAGAGGCTCATACCATAGTCAATCCGTCAGGTCTTATTACTGTAAACTACTCTGCAAGCCAGACCTTCACTTTCACTCCGGAAATTGGCTATGAACTCGACAAACTCTATATTGACGGTGTTGAGACTGCCTTCTCCGGTAGTTCATACACATTCACTAATGTTCAGGCCGACCATACGCTTGAGATAACCTCGAAGTTGATGACCTTCTCCATTGAGGCAACCTCGTCAGAAGGAGGTTCTATCACACCAGACGGAACTGTAACGGTTGACTATGACGATGACGCTACCTTTGAGATTACACCGTCAACGGGATACCTCCTCTGGGAACTCCTCGTTGATGGAACAGACAAGAAGGATGAACTTGTGGATAACACCTACACTTTCGAAAATGTAACTGCAAACCACACAATTCACGCAGTCTTCGATGACATCTATCTGATTGTTTCAGTCACCTCAGGTCCTAACGGTTCTATAACTCCTACCGGTGATGTGGAAGTAATCTACAACGGAAACCAGATATTCAACATCACTCCTAACGAGGGTTATGAAATCGACAAGGTTATGTTGGACGGAGTTGATGTAACGGATGATGTCGAGGACTTCAACTACACTATGAGGAACATAGTCGAAAACCACATTCTCGAAGTTTCCTTCAAGGAAACCTACATACCTGAACCGAAAGGATTCAACCTCACCGGAATGAAGAACACCGACTATGTAAAGCAGTACAAAAAGTAATATTCCACTTTGAATAATAAAAGGCTCTCTGCCACAACGGAGAGCCTTTTTTGTTGAAGGATTTTGCATATACTTATAATAAACAAATCATTTCGAAAATGTCAGAAAAGGATATCGATATAAAAATTAAAATAGACGCATCGTCAGCCGAAAAATCCACCGAAAACTTCCGAAAAAGAGTAAAGGAGTTAAAGGATGAAATGACGAGACTCCAGCTCGCCGGAAAAGAGAACACCGCCGAATATGCAGCTGCAGCTAAGGAGTTGGGTCAACTCACTGACGCAATGGGAGACACTTCCGCTCAGGCCCGTATCCTCTCTAACGACTTCTATAAGCAGCAGGTGGCTATGGAGGGACTTTCTGTGGGATTGAACGTATTCTCCGGACTGACACAGGCGGCCGCCCTGTGTGGAGTGGAGAATGAGGACTTGCAGGAGACCCTTGTCAAGTTGCAGGCCGCACAGAACCTCGCCAACACAGCGATGAACATATCAAAGGCGCTGAATAAGGACACCGCCCTTATGACAGCCCTCAATTCATTGAAACAAAAACTTCTTACAAAGGACATACAGGACCAGACGAAGGCACAGATTGCACTGAACGCAGCGAAGAAGGGGGCGATAGGTATTTTAGTGGCGCTGTCGGCCGCAGTAGTCGGACTTGCAATAGCCTATGTAAGGGCGAAGGACTCAGCCACCGCCCTCAACAGGGAACTTGAAAAGAAGGCGAACGAATCCATTGCAGATACGGCCGTGAAAGTCCGTACCCTCAAGGACGGATGGGATGAACTAGGTGACTCATTTGAGGCGAGAAAAAAGTATATAACAGACAATGCAGACGCACTTGAACAACTAGGTCTCCACTTCAACAACGTAAACGAGGCTGAAGAGTTTTTCCAAAAAAATACGGAGAAGTATATAGAGGCACAGAAACAGAGGGCGAAGGCCGCCGCCGCTATGGAGATGGCGAGTGAACTTTATAAAAAGCAGTTACAGAATGAAACTGACTTGAATGCTATGCTGTCCGAAAACGCAAGTACATGGCAGAAGATACAATTGGCGGCATTAGGTGGTGCAGAAACAGCACAGAATACCGCTCAGGCGATGAACAACGCCATTCAGTCGGAGATAGACAAACTCTATGAGTTGAAGAAGACTGCTGAAGACACCGCCTCGACACTTGAAAAGGGAATAACCGGTTTCGAAACTCCGGACCAGAAGAAGGCGAGGGAGGAAAAGGAGAAGGCCGAAAAGGCGGCCGCTGAAGAGTACAGGAGACAGAGGAAAACCGCTGAAGACGATGTTAACAACTTCATCAAGAGGAAGAGTGACGAGAGAGTCAAGAGGGAGAGGGACATCAATAAGGAAACGCACGAGGGAAGACTTCAAAACCTCAAGGCGGAGTATGATGAGACCGAAACAATATTCGACAGCCAGATTGGGAACGCTGAAAAACTATTCGGAAAGGAGTCCTCTCAGGTTGAAGAGTTGAAACAGCTGAAAATAGACGCACTGACCGACATCCACAACAGAAGACTTGAAGAGATAGAGAGTGAGGTCGAAAGACAGAAGGAACTTGAAAATAAGAACGAAGAGAACAAGAAGGCTGACCAGAAGAAGGAGGATGATGAGAAGAAGAAGGCCGAACAGGAAGGTCGTGACATTGAACTTGCAAAGGTCAAGGGAAGACTGGCGGCGGCGAAGGAGAACTCTGAAGACTTCTTCAAGTTGAAACAGGACGAGTTAAGGATAGAGACCGAAAACGAGATTGCAGAACTTCAGTCAAAATTCGACAATGAACTTATATCCTTCGACCTCTTTGAAGCTGAAAAGTTCAGAATAAGTCAAGAGTATCTCCAGCAGAAGGAGGAACTTGAAAGGGAAAGTCAGAAGGCCATCAACGAGGAGGCGATAAACCTCTGGAGTGAGAGACTTGACAGGATGGGTGAATTGCAGAACGCCTTCTCCGATATGGTGACCGCACTTCAAGACGCCGAACTTGCAAACGCAGAAGGTGATGAGAAGAAACAGGCGGAGATAAAGAAGAAATACGCAAGGATGCAGTTTCTTTCGAATATCGCCTCCATAGGTATCAACACCGCAAAGGGTATCGTAGCGGCATGGGCGTCCGCTATGGAACTTGCATTCCCTTACAATCTGGTTGTGGGTGGTATGCTGACCGCTATGCTCGCCGCTACCGGTGCAGCACAGTCAGCGAAGGCACATAGTGAGATGAACAATGTGTTGAAGGCCGAACAAGGTGGTCAGATTAAAGGAAAGTCCCACAAGAACGGAGGTGAACGGGTCGGAGAGAGTAACCTCGAAGTCGAGGGTGGTGAATATATCGTAAACAGAAGGGCTACTTCTGCATTCTTACCGTTGTTGGAGGCTATCAACTCATACTCCGGTAACTCTGCACCGAAAATGACACTTGCAAGCAACCAGCCCACTTCACTGACAACGATAGACCAATCTGTCATCAAAGACATAGTGAAGGAGACCGTTCAGGGTGTCAGTGCAATTCCTGTCGTCGTAACAGAACACTCCATCACGAGGGCACAGAGGAATGTCCGTACAATAGAGACATCAGCTATCCTCTAACGATAAATAAAACATCTGTAAATCAACGACATCTTTCCATTGTTGAAGGGTGTCGTTGATTTTTTATACTCTCTATAAAGAAAACCTTTAAGTTATGCTTACAATAGAATTATTTCCACAGGATACAGATACATTGACTGATGTTTCTCTCGTAAAGGAACCCGCCATCGAGGTCGATTTCCTTATGTTTTCAAAAGAGAAGAAGACATATTGTTTCTCCTCTGACGAGAAAATGATTTTGACCGGTCCGGCGCTCATCCCTAACCAGAAAATCTATCGTAGGGACGGTGAAAAGGAATATGAGATATTTTTCAGTGAAGATACCGTCAGGACAATTTCCCAGCAGTTTCTACAAAATAACAAGAACCACTCCTTCACCCTCGAACACGGGGACAAGACTGATGATGTCTGTGTGATTGAGAGTTGGCTGGTCGAAGACCCTGACAACGACAAGGCGAAGTCTCTGGGACTTGATGTTCCGAAAGGTACGTGGATGTTGAGTGTCAAGGTCAACAGTCCGGAATTGTGGTCTCGTATCAAAGAAGGTGAGTTTCAAGGATTTAGTGTTGCAGGTCTATTCCGTCAAGAAACAGAGGAAGAGAAAGTCATAAGGGAGGCTGAGGAGTTCATTCAAAATCAAGATTAAAATACTTATAAGAAAAGAGCTTATGAAGGCATTAGATAAATTGAAAGTTTTGTTGTCTATTGTGAAAGGCAAGTTCAGTGAAGTAGAGTCTGACGGAATCAGGATTTACTTCGACGGTGAAGAACTTGTAGTCGACACAGTAGTCTATGACGAAGAGGGAAATCCAATTCCGGACGGAGAATACTCTGACGGAGAGAAAGTTTATGTAATCAAAGACAGTAAAGTAGTTGAAATAAAGGAAAAAGAAGTTGAAAAGGAAGTTGAAGAGGAAGAAGTTGAAAAAGTTGAAAACGCTTGTGGAGACGAAGAGAAGAAGAAAGTCGAGGCGGCTGAAACAGAAACTGAAACTACTGAAACTGAAAAAGAAACTACTGAAAAAGAAACTACTGAAACAGAAACTCCAACTGATGGACCTACTGTTGACGAAAGAGTATCGACCCTCGAAACAAGAATTGACGAAATGCAGAAAGGCATCGAAGACCTCTTTGCAGTCATAATGGAGATGAAAGAGAAACAGACAGAAGTCGAGAATAAGAACGAAGAGATAATTCGTGAGTTCTCCGCTATTTCAAAATCACCTACAGCTGAGTCAATCACGAAGGACAATTCAAGCAAAATATACAACGAAACAAAAAGTATCAGTGATAAACTGAACTTCTTGAAAAACAATAAATAATAAAATTAGATAACTATGGCTTACGGTTTTAATTTAGACAAATTCAAAGACACTGATTTCGTAAATGAATTAAGTGCTATGACTGGCGAATTTTTCGCTATCGGAAGAACTATCAGTTTGGTAGACATCCTTCCTAACAACAAGAACAAGGAGAGTTTGAATCAGTTCACAAACGACATTACGGTTCAGGATAACGCCGCTTGTTCATTCAATCCTAACGGTGCAGTAAACTTACTTCAGAAGTATGTTGAAGTAGTTCCAAAAACCGTACAGGACCGCCTCTGCTACAAGGATTTGGAAAAGACTTATCTCGCTATGATGATGAGGAATACTGAAATCCCATTTGAAAGACAGTTGGCTGACAGCTATGTCAACAAAGTAAGACGCTACATCGAAATCTTCCTCTGGAACGGTGACGGTACTTACGAAGGACTTGTTGAACAGATAGCAGACGACACTGATGTTATTGACGCATCCGCTGAAGTTGAGGCCGCTTCAACCGCTATGGGCAAGGTAAAGGCTATGATTTCAAAGATGAACGCTGACATCCTTGAAAGTGACGATTTGAGAATTTTCTGTCCTACTACTTTCTATTTGCAGTATGTACAGGAACTCATCGACGCCAACAAGTACTTTATGCCGGAAAAATACAACACCGGTGATGTAAACGATGAGGACATCCTCATACCGGGTACAAGAGTAAGACTTACCCCGGTTTTGGGTCTTGACAAAATCGACAATGTAGAGAAGGCTGACGGTGAATTCCTCGTATTGACCTACTCGAAGAACCTCGTTGCATCATTTGACGGTGTGAGCGGTGAGACTGAAAGGTTCTCAATGTTGGTTAACCCGTACAACGCTAACTCTCTTGACATTGACATCCAGTTCAAGATTGGTTCGGCATTCCACTGGGGAGACAAGATAATCAAGGGTTTCACTACAGTTAGTGCATCTTAATTATCATAAATAACACGGGGAGGTAGATTGAACCCTCCCCATTACAAAGAAAAAAATAAAATTAGAATAATATGGCTACTTCATGCTTATCAGTTACTTCAGGATTCTGTGGCTCTCTTTGTAGAAATTCAGCCGGTGGTGTTAGTCGTTTCTACATCGCTAACATAAGTGATGTTGACCCTTCTACTATAACTACTGACGAAGACGGAGCAATCACAGAAATGGAAATCGACACATTGTACTGCTATGTGCCATTTGTTGACTCTGCAAACTTTACTGAAACAATCAATGTTACACCGGAAAACGGAACTTGTTCATACGAACAGGTTGCAAATATGGTTTTGGGTGCTAACACACAGAGTTTGAGAAACATAGTCGCTGAATTGGGTGGTGCAAGTAATATCATAGTTATTGTTCTCGACAACAATGACAGATACTGGTTGATTGGCGACCCAACAGGAAAGAGAGTTACCTACCTCTCAGGTGGCGACTCAAATTCGGGTACTGCATTTGGCGACCGTAACGGTTGGAACCTCAACATCACTTGCAAGAACAACAAACCGGCTGTTGAGTTGAGACCTGACCAGGCTTCAACCTTGAAGACAGCTATCGCAAGTGCAGACGCTGTTTGTGATGGTCGTGTAGAATCTTAAAACGACGATTTCTGAAAAAATAAAGGTCAGCTCCCCGCTGACCTTTTTCTATTTATATTTCCAGATGTAACCTTTGTAGGATTTGAGTTTTTCATTACAACATTCTGCTATATGACTATGTTGAAATCCCAAAACTCTTTCAACTTCGTTTGCAGAAGACCACTCTTGAATGAACCTACCTATTTTTGAAAATTGAAGTACGGGTTTCGAAAGTGCTTCACTTATCCTCCGGTTACGGGTTCCGTAATTAGAGTTTTCTATAGCAGTGGTCCATTCGAGGTTTACCACTCTGTTGTCAGTTTTATCCTCATTCTTATGATTGACTTGTGGTAGATTGTCCGGATTGGGAATGAAAGTAATTGCTACAAGACGATGAACTAATAACATCTTCACTTTTCCGTCTTTCCATAATTGGACTTGCAAATAACCACCTCCAATCATCAGTGGTCTCAAAATCTTCGTCTCTCCGGTCTTATTATAATTCAACGACCTCACTCTTCCTTCATTGCTTACCTCATATAAGCCCTCGTATCCCTCAACGGGTTTCCAATATTCTTCCATACTATAAATATAACAAAATCAGCAACTAATCACCGTCTTGTTAGCTTTTTGTTAAGGGAAAGTAGTATCAAACTCACTCTTATACTTAATATAAAAGACTTACTAATGACACTTTACCTAGAAATAAATGAAGAGAAGGAACTATTCTTTCCGTTCTACACTCCGGAAGATACGGTTGACTTGTTGTTCAAGAACAACCTGACCAATCGTATTTTCGAAATCTCCTTGCTGAAGTTATATCAGACTAATAGAGGTTTTTTGGCGAAGGTTATCTGTACAGGAAAGGAACGTGAACCTTATTTTGAAATAGATGATACATTCAACATCACCACATTGAACATTTCCCCTGGAGATTATAATGTTACGGGTGAGGATGTAGGTGGAGTGGCAAGAATACTTATGCTCCACATCATCGACCCTCAAAAACAAGATACATATAAAACAGACAATTCAAACATAGTATATAATGGATAATAATGAATTAAATATGATGGCTCTTCAACTTTCACAGATAAAACTACCAGAAAGTAAAGAGCTGATAACAACTAACTGCAAGTGGGTTCGTTTTGGTGATGACAACCACTTCGACTACTTCCTCCAGACATTGAAGGACGGTGCTCCGCTACATAACGCAATCCTGACCAGTAAAATACAACAGGCCTTTGCAGAAGGACTTGTCTTCGATGATGACAGGGGAAATCTCAATATGAAACTCTTTTTGTCCCACTGCAATTCAGAGGAGTCGTTGAACGACCTCTACTACAAACTTCTCTCCGACTTGATTGTGTTCGGTGCATTCTACGTGGAAGTGATATGGGACGCCTCCGGAAAACTCGCCTCACTTTATCATCTACCATACTGTAATATAAGAAGTGGTAGGATAAATCCGGAAACCCACAGAGTCGAGGAGTATTTCTATTGTGAGGACTGGTTCAAGGTCTATCAGATTGGTTATACTCCAATCAAAGTCTATAACACCGACAACAGAACGGGTAGACAAATCTTTGCATACAGAGACTATCAGGCTTTTCGAAAATACTACACTCTACCGGACTATATTTCAGCACTTGACTTCATAGCGATGGAAAGGGAAGTGGGAAACTACGGACTTTCTCTTTTAAGAAACCAGTTCAGTTCGACAGCCGTAATAAATTTCAGAAACGGTATTCCGGATGAGGAGAAACAACAGGAGATTAAGAGAAGGGTTCAGGACCAGCTCTGTGGTACGGACAACGCCGGAAAACTCCTTGTAACATTCTCACCTGATGGAGACAGTTCACCGGAGATAAACACGATACAGAGCGGAGACGCAGCCGAACAATACATCCAGTTGCAGAACACTATCCTGCAGAATGTATTGAGCGGACACAGGGTCGTATCACCTCTGCTGGTAGGTATAAGGGGAGACGGACAAGGGTTAGGAAACAACGCAAACGAGATTGAAACAGCCCATCAGTTGTTCTATTCATCTGTCATCAAGCCGTATCAGGACAAGGTTCTTAAAGTCCTCAACAGACTTATGTATTTCCTTCCTAACTATAACGGATGTGAGTTGATGGCGACAACAACTTCACCTATAACATTTACCTTCTCTGAAAACACCCTGACACAGATACTCACAGAAGATGAGTTGAGAGAAATGATAGGTTATTGCCCAAAAAACAAACCAAACGAAGAATAAGATGAAGAAAATATATTTAGTATCAGCCCAGATAGTCAAGGAGAACACTCCTATGAACTCCAACATAGATGACGCCCTCATCAACACAGCCATCTATGACGCCCAGCAGATAAACATCCAGCAGGCTTGTGGAACTATCCTCTACAAGAAGATACTTTCGTTAGTCGAGGACGGAACTATATCCGACCCCGAAAACGAAAAGTACAAGAACCTTCTTGACGAGTACATTCAGCCCGCCGTCATTTCGTGGACTTATGTCTATACTATTCCGACACTACATACAAAGGCGATGAACGTGGGTGTGGTCCAGCAGAACTCCGACAACTCAAGTTCAGCCGACATAAAGAACACACAGTTTATACTTGATGACGCCAGAAACAAGGCACAGTACTATTCAGAACTCCTGACGAGATATTTGATTACAAACTGCAAGGAAATGTTTCCGGAGTATCTCGAAAACAAGAAGTTCGATGAGACTAAACCGACAATCCATCAGTATACTTCCGGTCTTGTCCTCGATGACATCTATCCCAACCAACCACATTATAATATATTCCCAACTTATATATGGAACTAAATTATACTTACATAGACGTATTGACCGAAATCAGGTCATTCTTTCACCGTCACAAGATGGTGAACTCTTTCGTTGACAATCAGGTCTATGACTTTCAGGCGAAGGAGAATATTTATAGCGCCGTGGTGCTTGTTCCGACAACATCCACCCTCACCGGTGAAGTGGGGACACAACTCAACTTGAACTTCGACCTCTACTTCGTTGACAGGATGACGGAGGACAACGGTAACGCAAAGGATGTCTATAATGACGAGTTGAGTATCGCTCTCGATTTCGTGGCCTATTTTTCGAATAGGAACAGAAAGTGGAATATCTCCACCGAAAGTGTGACACTTGAACCGTTTGAACAGAAGTTCGATGATTTGGTCGGAGGATGGAGACTGTCTTGTTCGGTCTTACTTCCATTTAGAAAAAATGTATGTGACATACCGTTAGAAGATGTTGATTGATAAACTATACCATTCTTGCAGTGAACTTTCAATGAAGGCCACGAAGGGTATGAACTCCATCCTTCGTAAGACCCTCATTCCACCTATTAACCCGACCGGCATCATTTCACAGACCGGAATAGATGTCGAGAAGAAAGGTGATGTCATCACTATTCAGACCCATTTCCCAGACTACGCCTGGTTCGTCGAGAACGGCCGTAAGAAAGGAAATCCCCCACCCATTGAACCTATAAGGGAGTGGTGTGAGTTGCATCATCTACCTGAAGGAACAGAATGGGGTCTTCGTAGAAAAATAGGTTTGAGAGGTACAAAAGGACATCACTTTATGGAACCTCTCCGCCGTATGCTTGAAATGATACAGAAGACTTTGAGGACTATTTCTGTTACGGAGTTCAAGGCTGAATATCGTGGTATCATCTATGACGGTACTGAAGTGATGAGGGATATGACGGTTACCCTCTAACCATAAATAAAATAAAAAACTATGAATAGACTTATCGTAAGTTTGACATCCTACGGAGCCAGACTGGGCTCCACTGCACCAAAAGCTATCAAATCCCTTAACTCTTGTCTCGACTACAAACCAGACCTAATAGTACTTTACGTAGCTGAAGGAGACAGAGATTTGGTTAAAAACCAATTCAAAAATTTTAAGAACCTGTCAATCAGATATTGTCCAGACTATCGTTCTCACAAGAAGTTTCTGGCTTGCACAGAGAAAGAGTTCATCTCCGATTACATTATAATAGCTGACGATGACTTGTCTTACAAACCATATTTTTTCCAGAAACTTTTCGACAAGTTCCACGAACATGAGAAAGAAGGAAAGTTCATCGTTTGCAATCGTGCCCAGCTGGTAGTCGATATGGAATACCAAAACAGGAAGTTTATCCTTCAGAACGACCCTGACGAGGGCAAGATGTTGTTCGGGTCGGGCGGTGGACTTCTAATTCCTCCAAATATAATGAGGTTCGACGAGGAACTTGTCGAGGAGGCATTCAAACTCTCTCCCCATTGTGATGAACAGTTCTATTCGGCCTACTGCATAAAGAGTGGCATCAAGACCTTCTGCACCGGCAAACCACAGCCGTTTACTCCTCTTCAACTTCCGAAAGAGGACCCGAAAGGTCTATGGGACAAATACAACTGTCGTGAAAAGGATGTTACTTTCCATAAGATTTTCGAATATTTCAAGTTGGAGATAAACGAGAAAATCTTTGTCTCCTTCACAAGCTGGAGAGCGAGGATAAACTACGCCGCTAAAGTGGTGGAGAGGATGAGGAGACAGACTTTGAAACCGGAGAAAATAATATTGACACTCTCTACTGACGAGTTTCCCGAAAAGGAGAAGGAACTGCCGGAAACACTTGTCAATATGGTCGGAGACGATTTCACTATAAGATGGGTGAAGGAGAACACATACACATTCAAGAAACTTGAACCGTTATTCTACATCCATCCGGAACACTGGGTCCTGATAGTGGATGATGATGTCGATTATCCGAAAGACTTCATCCAGACTATGTACTATTCACTGAACGGAGACGAACCGGTAACGGGTTCTTCTCTGAAAACGTGGTATAGGGAATGGAAGAATGTGGTGTCGGCTAACGGTGCATTCACTTTAATCAAACCGAAACACTGCCTCCCGTATTTGAAGGATATATTCGAGTATCTGCTCCAATTCACCACCGACATTGCATCAGACCCCATACTGACTTATGCAGTACTTATGAATAAGTTGACCTTCAAGACATCGAAGGTAGATTACAGGAAACTGCAAGCGAAATGGGACGGGAAGTACCCTATGCCTTATTCGGGTGGAAAGGAAGGTCGGGCAAGGTCGGACAGAACCCACGACTTGATACATAAATACTTTGAGGAGACAGATTTTTTCAAAAATAGAAACGAACAAGTTTAATTTTTGTTATATTTTATGTATGGAAACAGAAATTTGGAAGAAAATCGAAGGATACGAAAACTACGAAGTAAGTAATGAAGGTAGGGTGAGGTCGTTAGGAAACGACAAGACAAGGAAGACGAAGATTTTGAAACCAGGGATGGTTGGAGGTTATTTGAAAGTATTCTTATATCAAAACGGAAAACAGAAGATGTTTTTAGTTCATCGTCTTGTAGCAACCGCCTTCGTTCCGAACATATTTTCTCTCAATGAAGTCAATCACATCAACGAAGTCAAGATTGATAACAGAGCAGAAAATCTAATGTGGGTTGACCATAAAGAAAATATCAACTATGGAAGTCGTACCCAGAAATGTTCAAAACCTGTCCTTCAATTTTCGAAATCCGGTGAACTTATCAAAGAATGGCCTTCTGCAAACGAAGTCGAGAGATGTTTAGGTTTCAATCAAGGCGGAATTTCAATGTGTTCCTTAGGAGAAAGGAAATCCTACAAAGGTTTTGTTTGGAAATATAAATGAGATTTTTCGTTCATACTTTATTCATATTTTTTATTTCTTTTTATTATTAGACCCGCCCCCAATAAGGCGGGTTTTTTTTTGTCGTATTGAAAAATTGCTTTACCTTTGCGGGGTGATTTTTCAACTTATAGAAAAACGGTCTTTGCAACCACTTGAAAATCAGATATGAAAATTATTCATTATCTATAATAAATAGTTCTGATATTCAATAAGTTGCATTTTTAAAAATTACTAAATAGTTGATATACAAGACCGTTTTCAACGAGTTGTTTCAACTGCAAAATTAGTAATTTTTAGATATATGGAACAGATTTTTTTGAACGAAAGTTGCAAGTTTTATTGCAGAACGACAAAGGGGAGAAAACCGGTCCCCGTTTACGCTAACATCAAAGTAATGTGCAAGAGGTTTGTCATACCTACGAAGACGAAAGTCATACCGGAACAGTTCAATGTAAGGAGACAGACGGCCGTCATCAGCAACCTGTTTCCGGAACTCGACAACATCAACAACAGGATAGTGAACGACACTTTGAAGTCGTTCCTTGTCAAGTTCGATGAAATGGTCCTGACATTGAAAAATAATCCGGACAAACTTGCTGACATCAGTGAAATTATTCGTAGTTTTGCACCTATGAAGAAGAAGGAAATCACAAAGAAGTTCACCGACACACTGGAATATATTCTCAACCACGAGCTTGAGAGACAGTTGAAGGAACACAAAATCACTGAAACGTGGGCGGTCACGAAGAAGTCCAACATCAAGAAGTTCGTTGATTACATCAAGTTGAAGAAACTCTCTGATGACTGGTCGGTACTATCCAACAAGACTTTCAACGACTATAAGGACTATCTCCTAAATGAGTGCAGGACCAACAAGGGTGACAGACTGAAAATATCGGCTATCAATCAGGCTCTCTCAACCTTGAAGGCGATTACCACAGCGGTGAACGAAAGGGAAGAACACCCCTTCGTTGAGACATCGAGGTGGAAACTGGCGGACAACAGGTTGACCATCGAGGAGCAGAAGAGTTATAATGTCGTGTTCGGAGAAGATGAACTTCAGAAGATAATGGACTTGAAACTCGAGGGGACGGAGGCTGTCATAAGGGACTTGTTCGTGTTCGGATGTCAAGTCGGTCAACGCCCCACCGACTGTGTAAGGATATTGAAGGGTGAAGGGAAAAGGATGGTTTCTAACGGTATCGACATAATCAGTATACTCCCCCACAAGACAAGGAAGACCAACAAGAACGCCTTCATACCTCTATTTAATATTGAACTCGTCGATAGTCTTATGGAGAAATTCGAAAACAACGAAGACTACAAGGACTTCATCAACAAGAAGGACACACAAAGGAACTCCCTCAACTCAAAATATATAAAGAGCATATTCAAGAAGGCCGGACTTAACAACGAAATAGAAGTCACTGAACAGAGAGGTACGGAGGTGGTCACCGTTACCAAAACACAGGACGAGACCGCCCACATCTATCTGTCCAGACACTACTTCATCACACTCTGTTTCATCAACCATATTCCGGCGGAGACTGTAATAGAGATAACCGGTCACACGACCACCAAACAGGTAAACGACACCTACTCCCATCTGTCAATCGAACAGAAGGCCGACAGACTGACGGTGAACGAGAGTTTGAGAAAGATGGTCGGGAAGAAATCGAAGAAGACAATCGAATTTGAAAAGGAACTGTTTCTGAAAGAAGAAATAGACTACGGAAAACTGAAAGACGAGGAGTGGAAAACACTTAAATCTCTTGAATAACCGGAACCGCCCCAATAAGGCGGTTTTTTTATCCTTCGTTCCATAAATACTTATAGAAAAGAAACAAACATTTTTTATGAGTATTACAATATCAAACCCAACATCACCGGAGGGATGGGTACCATCCGGAAATGATATAATATATAAAGTACTCTCAACGGAGGCGGCTCAGCCTAACTTCGCCTATCTGATTGATGTCTATGTAAACTCAAATAGAGTAATTCAGTTGAGACAGATACCTATAAATCCGACAGAGAGAGTAAATGTAAATATCGCCAACATCGTCAGGAACTACATTTCAGCCACTATGCCCGCAAGCTGGTCACAGTCTCTTGTACCTAATGTAGCGGAGGCCTACATAGTCGTTACGGAGTACTACAACGGACAACCCTACGCCACCACCACATCAGTACCGGTGAGGGTGTGGGACGCAGCCGCACAGTTTCAGGATGTGAAGAACGGAGTTGACAGGTACATCAGAAACTTCGTTCCTTACACTGCCGGTTCAGTGCATACTGACGGCCGCTATCTGGCATATCACGACTCCTGTAAAATTTCTCCGTTTGAAAGGCACGAGTCAGAATCAAGGGCGACCGTTTCAATCAACCCCTTCACAACCCCTATGTATCAGATAAACTGGAACGTACCACAGAATATTTCTTTCTTTGTAAAGGACGGATGGGGAGTAACTAACCCGTTTGTCGGATGGATAGTTCTCGCCGGATTTAACAGTAAGGGAGTTATGATTAAGAAATTCTGTGTGGGTATTATAAACGACACTACTATGGGTAAGACCATATACAGCCCTTCAGTAAGACTATGGTCGGGAATGGGTGGCAATTACACTTATAAGTACGGTCTTCCGGATGTTCAACTCGATGACTTCTCCGACTGTGCATATGCTATGCTCTACACCACCACCGGACAGCCGACAACCTCTGTTACGCTGGGAGACACACTTTCATTGAGACCGGTATGTTTCGAAATAAATCACTGCAAGGAGAGCTACTCCGTACTATACAAGTCATACGAAGGAGGATGGGGTCAGATGTTGATGAACAAGAAGACTGAAAGTAATGTTACAACCGAAACCACAACGAAGGACAACATCAATCCTACCACGTGGGACACCACTTCAAGGCTGATTGATACGGTGAATGTCAAGGCACAGGGCAAGTGGACCCTGAACACCGGATGGATTGACGGACAGAAGTTCAAGGATGTGGAGGACTTGATAATGTCACCTGAAATCTATATAGTACACCAGCCCGACAGTTCAGTGAACGACACTACCAAAATAGAGTACATCCCCGTACAACTTGAGAACAACGACTATGTAGTAAGGGAGACAAAGAATGTCAATTTGAGGAACTACGAGTTGAAGTTCACAGAGTCATTTTACAGAAACACAGTAAGAGAGTAATATGAGAAAGACAAGACTATTCATTAAGGTAAACAACAAGTGGGAAGAAGTAGAACTGTTCGAGGACATTATCATTCCCGTAACATTGAAGGTGATGAACCTCAAGACTTTCGGACAGAAATCCGCCTCATACAGTTCTGATATAGAGATACCACACACTTCACATAACTCACAGGTTTTCGGGCTTATCGAGGAACTGAACACATACAACGGAACTTTCGAATTGAGCCGAAACTACGAGGCATATATTGAGGTTGACGGAGTAACCACATTCTCCGGTCAGTTTCTGTTGAAGAAAATCTACAAGAAAAGAAGTGGAACATACATCTATTATGTCGGTTCACTCTATTCCAATTCAAAGAACTTCATCGACCGGTTAGGCAACTACACCCTGACCGGTAACGACGACGCTGACGAGGATTTGGATTTCTCTGAATACGATACACTGGCGGCCGATATGCAGCTGGCGAACTTCGTTGACAGACTTCAGAGTTTCGACACCGGAGGTTATGACTGGGGTCTTACTCTGATAGACAAGACCAACAAGGCCGCTGAAGGTTTCAGCACCCTGACCGGAAGACAACAGTGGTATACTGACGAATGTACTCCATACCTCCATTCGATAGAGATTTTCAACAAGATAATGTCGAAAACCGGCTACAGATACACATCAGAGTTTTTGTCGGGAGACGGTTCGAACTACTTGACACAAGACCCCCGCTGGGCTGACACTATGGGTAAGTTCAATGTATACCAGATGATTTATCCGTATATGAAATTTAACGGAAATATGCACCTGACCGACAACATAACCAACTCCGTATCACAGAGAGACCCTTCGACCGCCTCCTGCATATACTCAAGCCAATTCTACAATGAGTCATCTCTTGAATACAACCAGCTACTGTCGTGGTCTCCTAATTTCAATTCAAACGATTTCACGATTGTCAACACGGGAACTACATCTACATTGAACGACTATTATTTCACAGCCCCAAAAAACGGATACTACAATGTGAACTGGAACTTGAACCTTTCAGTAAAGATAGATATGAGGTACACATGGAACGACGGTCTCGCCGGAGACCCCACATGGGAGTTCAAATGCAACGGACGTAAACAGTACACTGTCTATATCGGAGTTGAGAAGAACGGTAGAATAATAGGGACATCCATTCAGGAACAAGGCAGAATAGAGGGTCAGTATTACATTACACAGGCTGTTTCACCTCTGACCGGACAACAGGAGGGACAAATTGAGATAAAGTCGGGAACTGTCAAGTATCAGAACAAGTCACTGTGGCTACAGGAAGGTGATGTCATAAAACTCTACTGCTGGGTGGAGATACCGGTCAAGTACCAGAACTACTCTGAAGAGAGTGGTTTCGTGACATACTACTGTTTCTACCGTACCATGGGTGAGGGTGAGGCACAGATAATCAGAAACTACTATCCGAAATATATCGAGGTGCAGATTACCGGTGGCGGAGACCCGATTATAGAGAACACTCTGAATGACGGATTCTACGAAGGAAACGACTTCTATCCGACTGCAATTCTAAACCCCAAAACGACCAAATTACAGTATGTCCAGAACTTTATGAAGGCATTCAACCTCTATATAGAGGATGTGTCCGGAAAGATGAACTATAAGACCGGAGAGTATTACTTACCCAACACTTTGAGGATAGAACCCTATGAACTCTACTACAATCCGGATGTACAGTATGGTAGCAATGTAAAGGACTGGACCGATAAGATAGACTGGGAGAGTGTCGAGTACAGGAGAGTTGACGAGTATCTGGCCAACATCCAGTATTTCACGAAAATTCAGAACGGAGACTACTACAACGCAGACTACAACGACACTTATGCCCTTCCATACGGTAACAGGGAGGTCGTGGGACCGTACTGCACCTCTGATGACAGGAACGAGATTGAACTGAAGGTCTCATCCACATTGTGTGGTATAGTCAATTCCGACACTGATGTACTTCAATGTCCGAAAGTCTTTACACTTGACAATAACAACGTGGTGCAGACGAAGAAGGACTATGCTGACGGTATGTTCTTCATATGGAACAACAATATGGGTGCCAACACGACCGGCCGTACAAACTATACGGTACAGGTGCAGAGCCGTTTGAGTACTATCAGGAATACCAATATCACACAGTACTATTGTGCAGACACATTGAATGCAGGATACGGAACGGACACAGCCAACCTGAACTGGGGACCGACCGAAAACTGGTTCCAGAACTGCAAGAACACAACTCCTTCCAACAACGACCTCTTCAACGCATTCTACCGTAAGTTCTACAACGATATGACGGCGGTGGACGCAAGGGTTATGGTGGCCGACATTCACCTTAATTCACTCGATGTGGCGAATTTCCAGATGTCAGATATTATAATAATAGACGGTACGAAGTGGAGATGTATCGAAATCAAGGAATGGAAGAACGAGGATGAACCGGCTGAAATCACACTTGTAAAGATACTTCCTGAGGAGAGTGTTCCAACCCGTAACACTGTACAAATACGACCCAGAGTCTATCAGACGGAGGCGAGACCTTTGAGTTCGATAGCTATTGCAAAAGAAGTTTCGAGAATTTAATTTTTTGTTATATTTATATTATAAAGAACATTATTTTCTATCCATTTTTTCATTTTTCATAATAAAGTTTTGCCGGTGGGAGTTCCTCCCGCCGGATTTTTTTTTCAAAAATATTCTTTGCATAAATATACATATACACGCCAATTCTATAAGATGATTTTAACGAAAGAATTATTAGATGAGAATATTAGGAAAAAATACAATAAATGGAAAAGAGACATTTTGAGACTTCTGACCTCTGACGAGGAGGAGGCGACAGATATTCTCAATGACTTGATAGTTACACTCTACAACCGTATTGAGGAAGTAGGTTTCATCGAAGTGAAGAACCTCGACGGATACATTCACATCGCCACCCGTTATTCGAAAACATCGAAGACATCAGCCTACCAGAGATTAAGGGGAACCAACAGGGAGTATACTTCGTTAGGTGAGGCTCTCAATCTACCCGATACACAGGATACTTATGAAGAGATACACTGTTTTGCAGAGGTGAAGGACTGTCTTGACGAGTCCGACTTCAGCTGGTGGGAAAAGGAAATATTCCTACGAAAGAACCTCGAAGGAAAGTCGAAGTCACAGATGGCTGACGAGATTGGGATAACAGAAGGCCAGTTCAACTATCTCTACGAAAAAGTGAAAAAATATCTAAAAAATAATTTAAAATTAAAGGACAATGAGCAAAAAAAGTAAAAAAACTGAAGAAACTCCCTTGTTAGAAGAGACTTCATTGATAGAAGAACCCGTACCTGTCGAGACTGACGAACAGAAGGCTGTCAAGGAGTTCTGCAAACTGTGGAACGGACTGAAAAACCACAATATAATAACTGACGAGGATGCAAGGACCATCCATAAGTTGTGGCAGACGGTGGCCAAACGGACCGACTTCTATGTGAACTGTGGTGTGTGCAGTCTCAATCACATCAAATACTTAAAGAAAAAGGCTGCTCAATATGGCTACGAATGCAGTAAGTAAGATAATAAAGTTAAGCAAGGACGAGACTATCCTCTATTATGACGATGTAAATGAGGTTCTCTATATGCTCTCCCCTTATAAGACAATCTACAAGTACAAGGATGTCACACCTTCGATGTGGAGTGTCATAACAATGGGGGACAAGGATTTCCTCGACTCACTTCTGTTGACATCTCCGTTCACAGTAGTGAAGAGGATACCTTCAACGGCCACTCTCACCTACACCCTGCCGGTACCTACTGTGACTATGTATTCAGTAAACAGTAGTAATGTGGCATTCGCCGGATATGACGAGGAGAAGAGGAGACTTTATGTCGAGTTCAACTCCGGTGATGTATACGAGTACTACGATGTTGAACCGGAGGTGTGGTCGGGTATGCAGAAGGCCGACAGTAAGGGAAGTTTTCTCCACTGGTTCATCAAGATAAATGATTACCGTTACAACAAGGTTTCCGGATATGTGGGACTTGACTATACGGGAGAACCTATGGAACCAAACGCCGGAGAACCTCATCCGGATGGATACATGACCGGTTTTTAATATGAAATTTCACTATAAAAGGCGACCGTCAGCATACGAACACTACCGACAGACACACCCGAATACTGTGTTTGTTGGTGCTGAACTGACTGAAATGCAGAGCAAAATAGTCGAAAGGATAGTCAATGCAAAAGACGAGAAGTATTTTATCTGGTGTTCGTCACGCCAGAGTGGAAAGTCGTTTTTGTCACTTCAGATACTTCTCTACTTTGCATTGAACCGGAAGAACTCTGTATCGATGTTCGTGTCGATGACTTACTCTCAAACGGAGAAAGTGTTCAACGAACTGATACGAGCGATAAAGGACTCCGGAGTAATCAAGTCTTACTCGAAGGCCTCCCACGAGATAGAATTGATAAACGGAAGTCAAATTCTTTTCAAGAGTTATACAAACCCAGACTCATGTCGTGGATATTTCATTTCAAGTGTCCTTGTAATTGACGAGGCGGCATGGCTGAACGATGGTGATTTCGAAAAGATATTTCTACCTATGTTGCAGAACCACAGGGACTCCAAATGTCTTATAATCTCATCTCCACGAGGTTGCAACTGGTTTTATAAATTTTATCAAAGAGGTCTGAAAGGACCACGACAGACGAACAAGTCAGTACTTTCATTCCGTTCAACATACCTCGACAACCCGTTTTGCAACAAGGAAGAGATAGAAGACTTGAGGAAGGTGATTCCGGAGAATATATTCAAACAGGAGTTCGAGGCACAGTTCATCTCTAACGCTATGTCGGCTTTTGGTGACTGTTACAAGAAATGTACGGAAGTGTATAATCTGAACTCTCTTGAACCGACAAAGGCCGACAAGTACTACGCAGGTATTGATGTTGGTCGCAACGAGGACTATAGTGTCCTTACGATTATGAGTTCCCTCACCGGCCGGATAGTGGATATAGTCAGAATACGCCAAACTTCGTATGAGAATATAGTAAACGAGTTCGTCAAGCACATAAAGAAATGGAACCCCGTATCGGTACTCTGTGAAACAAACGGCATAGGAGATGTTTTTTACGAACTTTTGCAGAAGAAACTGGCTGATTTGAACATTTTCACATTGAAATCTTTTACGACCACAAATCAGTCTAAAAACAACATTGTAGAGGGTCTTAAACTTTCGTTTGAGAACGGAGAAATCGTCATACCTGACCAGATTGAACTGATTGACGAACTTGACAGTTTCGAATGCAATTATTCAAGGACAGCTCACGCAGTGGTTTACGGGGCAAGGAGCGGGAAACACGACGATATGGTAATGAGTCTTTGTATTTGTAACTGGGCTCGTAGAAATCATATCAACAAAGGTTCCTACGCAGTCTTGTAACGCCAGAGATAATTGTAGGCGGATTTCCTTTTACCTAAACAACATTTTGAGATATTTTCAAAAGAAAATCCCAAAACTCTATGAACTTCGTGTATAGAAGACCATTCTTTGATAAGTTCACCATTTTTAGAAAACTGAAGTACGGGTTTTGAGAGTTTTCCGTTTGTGTTCTTTTCACTCACTCTCTGATTACGGGTTCCCCAATTAATATTCTCTTTAGAGTCAACCCACATTAAGTTCTCTTCTCTGTTATCTGTCTTATCTTCGTTGATGTGATTGACTTCATTTAAACCAAACATATTCGGGACGAAGGCTAACGCTACAAGACGATGAACACTAAAATACTTCCTTTTACCGTCTTTACATAAACAAACCATCAAATAACCCTGTCCGTTATCCGCTGGTCTCAAAATCCTCTTCTCACCGTATTTCAACGACCTCACTCTTCCTAAATCTGAAATCTCGTAGATTCCCTTGTAGCCCTCAATGGGGAGCCATATTTCTTTCTTCATAAATAAAATATAACAAAATACTTATAAAAAACACTTATGAAGTTCAAGATAATTTTAATAGTAATTTCAGTAATTCTGTTAGGAGGAAATGTATTCTTCTCCTATGAATGGCACAAATCTCACAAGACAAAAAAGGAGTATTTCTCCCTTATAGAGAAACAGTCGGCCACCATAGATTCATTAGTCAACCATCCGGCGAAAAGTGTCCGTATGGAGGTTAAAATGGACCTGACGGACAAGTCGAAGTTCGAGATAAACGGAAAGAACAATTCCGGAACAATAAATGTTCCTAACGAAAGAAAATATATTCTTGAAATAGAATACGACTCAATAATAACAAGTGTAGTAAAATGAAACAGATAGCAAACATTAGTATTCCGGAGAGCTGGTCGGAAATCACAATCAGCCAGATTAAACAGTTGAAGAATGTGAAGGAGGACGCCTCAATCAACTCATATTTCTCATTACTGAAGATATTCAATCCGGCAACCGACCTATTAACGACTGACTTGAATGTAGTCATTGAGGCTGTTATGGGGGTTTCTGAAATCATCCAGCACCCACCATTACCCGGAGAGAGTACCGGAACATATAAGATAGACGATGTTGAGTACAGACTGATGGAGGTCGAAGAACTTGATTTCGGAAAGTTCATCGACTTCAACAACCTGACGGACAGTACAGACGAGTGGGATAAGGTTTCAAACCTACCACTTATCATCGCCTTGATAACAGAGGGAGTTGAAAATCCAATTGAATTTTCGAAAACACTCGAAGACAAGCTCGATGTCATCACAGGAACATCTCTATTGGTTTTTTTTTCAAAAAAGTTAATCTCCTATATGCAAGATACCCTACCCTCTTCCCACCTTACACAGGAGCAAAGAGAGAAAATAGAAAGTCTTCTGATAGTAGATTGAGTTGGATGGTATGTCTCTACAATCTATCAGGGGATGACATAAGGTTAAAAAGAGAGTGGTTGGCCACAAACGTCCTTGATGTTTTCGACCATCTGGCGGTAAGGAAATGGGTTATAGATGAACAGAACAAGGAAATACAAAAACACAGTAAAAAATGATATTTGATTTTATATTAGTAGTATTGACGGCGGTCAGTGTCGCCAACATAATCATAGAGGAATACGTGTTCGGATGGGCCAGAAAACTCATCATAAAGACGAAAATAGAGTTTCTCATTACACTCTTTCACTGCCTCACTTGTATGTCATTCTGGACGGGATTTGTCGCCGGTTTTATCGTATATGGTGTAAGTCCGTACACAATAGCGGCAGCCTTTGTAAGCAGTATTGTAGGAAAAGTAATCAAATTGTTTGAAGAATAAAAAAGGTCGGGGGAAATCCTCGACCTTTAACATATAAAATAACAATGATTATGGCACCAATATATTTATGATTGATAGATTTTAGAAATATTCGGGTCCTCTACCTTCAACAAAGACTTGTCGGGCCGATATACAAACACATCGACTTCCCTCTTCCTACGGTCTCCCCTCGACTTCTCCGTAACGCCCGACATCGTAATCTTGTTCCAGTCTGAATAGTCGTTTATGTTCCACATATAGAACACATTGTCGTTATAGAAAGTCACGAGGAGGTTACGGATGTTGAGTTTCGGATAAATATTCTTCAAACTCTCACTACTTTCAGTCAAATAGCGATATTTTTTCATAGTCAGTAGTGCATCACCGTATTGTGTTGATGAAACATTCCTTTTCTTTAATTCAAATGTCAATAGTGTATTAGTGGCTCCGTTATAGGCGGCCAAATCACAATGACAATAGTCGGCTGTTGTATGTACCCCGATATTCTTCCAATTTTTCGAAAGATAGTCGAGAAAGAAGTCTTTACTTCTATTGTCTGTAACCTCATCCGCTACAATGAAACTGTCAGTGTAAGAGGCGTCAAAAAAGTTCCAATCCATAAAAATTCTTTTTCTTTAAGAATATTTATGTGTTTTTACCGAAAAATAGTTTTCAATTTTTTTTTCATTTTTGTTGTTTTTTTCAAAAAAATGTAGTATCTTCGTTATATGAAACGAGAGATATGGTTGCC
>Ga0265301_10001534_pt1 | contig 29775 bp, 26 predicted proteins | sample AusTroGonzalo_MG_2_FD_193488 | JGI IMG/M metagenome (GOLD analysis project Ga0265301, IMG submission 193488) | Bovine rumen microbial communities from tropical cattle in Woodstock, Queensland, Australia - Gonzalo_04 | ecosystem: Host-associated > Mammals > Digestive system > Stomach > Rumen ... | reverse complement strand
ATACCGCACATTAGAGAGAAAATTTTCTTCATAATACAGTAGATTTTGATTAATGTTAATTATTTGTGGTTTACTTTAACTCTCTCCAACCATTGGGAAGTGAGACGTTTTCCATCTCATATGCGGCTTTGAATAACGGAGCTATCTCTTCGTTGGTGAAACCCGCTATGCCGCAACCGATACGGGTGACTCGGAAAAGCAGTTCGGGATGCTGCTTGGCATATTCGATAAACTCATCCACATACGGACGGATGGTCTCGACACCGCCTTGCATGGTCGGGATGGCATAGCATTGCCCGGTAGGTCCGACCCCTACGCCCATTTCCGCGCCAAACAACTTATGCGCCATACGCGCTGCACCTCCGCCGTGCATTCCGGCGAGATTGCTGCCAAATACAAATATCTCATTCGGTTTGAGACTTGTGATATACTCCGGTGTAACACGTAGCGCCATGTCCAATTCTCTTTGTTTGCGTCAATCGCCGCAAAATTACTAAAAAAAAATGACATATGCAAGAATTTGTATAATTTTATACAAAATAATAGTTCCAAACGCGAAAAAAAATAAGTTTGAAACTTTTTATACAAGTGAATTTTCTTGAAGTGAAGTTCTATGATGGTAGTGTAATGATACTATTAATAACCTACTAATCACCTACTAATTACCTACTATACTATGTAGAATAATAGCTATGCGGTAGAAAGAAATCCGCCACGCGGTGGGGCGTGGCGGGAAGTTAATTATAGGCAACTTTATGCCTATGTCGTAAAGGGTGCTTATACAGAATTGCCATAATGGCACGAGCGCGCGCCATATATGGCTTATTCATTCTATTAGAGCAGTTTCTTGACTTGGTCGTAGACGTTTTGTGCGGTGAAACCGAGTTTTTCGTCGAGCACCTTATAGGGTGCGGAGAAGCCGAAGGAGTCGAGCCCCCAGATAGCGCCGTTCTCGCCTACGAGGCTCTCGAGCGTGCAAGGCAGACCGGCGGTCATACCGAAACGCTTGATACCCTTCGGGAGCACTTCGTCCTGATAAGCTTTGTCTTGCAGGCGGAAGAGTCCTTCGGACGGTACGCTGACAATCTGCAGGCGGATACCTTCCGCACGCAGCAGTTCTGCGCCGCCGAGGAGCGTAGATACCTCCGAACCGGAAGCCAAGAGAACGACTTGCGGGTTCTCGTCCTTGCTGACGATATAAGCACCTTTGCGGAAGCCATCAAGGTTGACGTTGGGCACCGGAGCAATGTCCTGACGGCTGAGAATGAGCGCAGTAGGTGTAGCGGTGTTCTCGATAGCCGCGCGCCATGCGAGCGTCGTCTCCTCTGCATCTGCCGGACGGAGCACGAGCATGGACGGTGCACCATGGTGGTTATGCAGTTTTTCCATCAGACGGATCTGTGCCTCTTGTTCTACCGGTTCATGGGTCGGACCGTCTTCGCCTACACGGAAGGCGTCGTGCGACCAGATGAACTTAACCGGCAACTCCATAAGGGCAGCCATGCGGACAGCTGGTTTCATATAATCGCTGAATACGAAGAACGTGCCGCAAGCGGGGATAATACCGCCGTGGAGCGCCATACCGATCATAACACACGCCATGGTGAGTTCGGAAACGCCTGCCTGGAGGAACTGACCACTGAAATCGCCTTTCTTGAGGGCGTGAGTCTTCTTGAGGAAACCGTCGGTCTTATCGGAGTTGGAGAGGTCGGCCGAAGAAACAATCATGTTACCTACGTTCTCCGCCAAGAAGGACAGTACCTTGCCACTGGCGTTACGCGTAGCGTCACCGGCTTTCTGCTCGATGAGGCTCCAGTCGATGCATGGTACATCACCAGACATGAAGGTCTCGTATTCATTGGCAGCCAGCGGGTTCGCCTGTGCCCACTCGTAGTAAGCGGCATAACGCTTGTTGGCTATCTCGCGTAGTTCGGCTGCACGCTCATCATACAGTTTCTGCACTTCCGGGAAGATGACAAATGGATTCTGCGGGTCTCCGCCGAGGTTCTCAATCGTCTTCTCAAACGAAGCACCGGCTTTGCTGAGCGGAGCGCCGTGGGTGGAACATTTACCTTCCCAGTTGGCACCTTCCGCGGTCACACAGCCCTTACCCATGGTGGTATGACCGATGATGAGGGACGGACGTCCTTTCTCGGCTTTGGATTTGATGATGGCTTCGCGAATAGCGTCCGGGTCGTTGCCTGGTATCTCCTGCACGTACCAACCCCATGCCTGGTACTTGGCAGCCACATCTTCGGATGTCACTTCGCCGCAACCGGTAGAGAGCTGGATTGTGTTGGAGTCATAGAACATGACGAGGTTGTCCAAACCGAGGTGACCTGCCAGACGGCCTGCACCTTGCGAGATCTCCTCCTGCACGCCGCCATCGGAGATGAACGCATAAATAGTCGGGTTGTGAATCGCGCCGTAACGCTGGTTGAACCACTTGGCGGCAATCGCAGCACCGACAGCGAAAGTATGCCCCTGGCCGAGCGGACCGGAGGTGTTCTCAATCATTCGCTCAATCTCACGCTCGGGGTGACCGGGTGTTACGGAACCCCATTGACGGAGGTTTTTGAGGTCTTCGATGGTGAATTTGCCGGCCAGGCACAACTGTCCGTACAGCATCGGAGCCATATGACCCGGGTCCAGGAAGAAGCGGTCACGCGCTTCCCAACCGGCGTTATCAGGATCGTATTCCAGGAATTCCGAGAAAAGCACGTTGATGAAATCGGCACCACCCATAGCACCGCCCGGGTGACCACTCTTAGCTTTCTCTACTGCTGCTGCGGCCAGAATCCGGATGTTATCCGCCGCGCGATTCAAAATCTGTGTCTTGTTCATAATGGTATATTGTTTTTAGTTATTCGCATAATTTGCGGTGCAAAATTACAAAAAATATTTCACATACACAAGCGCGCGGACATTATTTTTATATTTTTACCAAAATTCTTGCATATGTCAAAAAAATGTCGTATCTTTGCACGCTAAATTGGATTAATATGTCTCGAACGGAAATTTCTACGATGGGTGAGTTCGGACTTATCAAGCATCTCACCCGTGATATCAAACCGGTACAACCCAGTACCCAGAAGGCAGTCGGCGACGATTGTGCGGTGATGGACTTCGGAAAGGGACAAGGGGACAACGTACAACATATAAAGGATGTCCGTGTGCTGATGACCACAGATATGCTGCTGGAAGGTATTCATTTCAACCTCGAATATGTGCCGTTGAAGCACCTGGGTTACAAAGCGGCGGTGGTGAATTTCTCGGATATCTATGCGATGAACGGAACGCCGACGCAAATCACGGTGAGCCTAGGTGTGAGCAAGCGTTTTTCTGTGGAAGATATCGAGGCGTTGTATAGCGGCATCCGTTTGGCCTGTGAGCGGTATCATGTAGATATCGTAGGCGGCGACACGTGTGCATCCATGACGGGTCTGACGATTTCAATCACCTGTCTGGGTGTTGCGAACGAGAAGGATATCGTGTATCGTAATGGCGCCAAGTTGAACGATCTGATTTGCGTGTCAGGCAATCTGGGTACGGCGTATATGGGATTGCAGTTGCTTGAACGGGAGAGGCTTGTTCAAGCGAATTCAGCCGTCAGCCATGAGCCGTCAGATTTCATTCCTGCCTTTGAAGGCAAAGAGTACTTGCTGGAACGCCAGCTCAAACCCGAAGCACGACATGATATCCTGGAAGCGTTGCGGAAGGCCGGTGTCAAACCGACGGCGATGATGGATGTGAGTGACGGATTGTCGTCGGAACTGCTGCATATATGCAGCCAGTCCAATGCGGGATGCTGCGTGTATGAAGACAAGTTGCCTATTGACTATGAAGCAGCGGCGCTGGCGGAAGAGATGAACCTGAATATCGTTACCTGTGCGCTGAACGGAGGCGAGGACTACGAGTTGCTGTTTACCTGTTCGCTGGAGGACTATGAGAAGCTGATTCCAATTGATGATCTGTACATCATAGGGCATATTACCAAACCTGAATACGGCTGTAATCTCATAGGCCGTAACGGCGAAGAACTGCCACTCAAAGCGCAGGGATGGAATGCGTTTAATGATTGACGATTTGATGATGGACGAGGTACGATTGATTTACGAATGAATTAATTGTAGAATTGTCCGTAATAAACAGCAATAAATTGAGATTGTAAGTAGAATGGTAAAGCTCTTTCTAACCGATGTGGACGGATGTCTGACGGACGGCGGAATGTACTATACAGCCGAAGGTGAGACGATGAAACGTTTCTACGTCTATGACGGCATGGGAATGGTGTTGCTGCAGCAGGCCGGGATACCTTGTGGCATATTGACCAGCGAGCAGTCCGCTATTGTCAAGGCACGGGCGGAGAAATTGAAACTGGAATTTCTGTACCTGGGTGTCGGCAGTCGTGTTAACGCAGGTTGTCTGACCAAGTTAGAGGCTGCCAAACAGATTTGCGACAAGCTGGATATTTCGTTGGAGGAAGTGTGCTTTGTGGGGGATGATGTGAATGATGTGGATTTGCTGGGCGCGGTGGGTTATCCATGCTGTCCGCCGAATGCGCGGCCGGAAGTCAAAGCGGTGCCAGGAATACGCGTCCTCAAGACCCCCGGAGGACAGGGAGCAGTCCGCGAGATTACGGACGAAATATTAAAAGGATTAGTGGGTTAATGGGGTAGTGGATTAGTGGTTTAGTGAAAAAATGAAAAATATTGTCTTTATATTAGCAGGCGGAATAGGTAGCCGGATAGGCGGCGAAACGCCGAAACAGTTTTTACCCTTGGCTGACGGACGGACGATTCTGGAACATTCGGTGGACGCATTTGAGGCTTCTCATTATATTGACGAAATCGTGGTTGTGATGCATCCGGAATGGATGAAAGAGGCGGAGATGATGGTGGAGAACAACACGTGGAAGAAAGTGAAACGCGTAATCAGTGGCGGCAGTGAGCGCTGGGAGAGTTCGTGGAACGGCATTTCCCTGTATCTCAAAGAGGACAAGAAAGATATGGATACGTTCTATTGGTTCCATGACGCGGCACGACCGTTTGTATCGCAGGAGATCATCAGTCACGTGGCGGAAGGACTGAAGAACCACTTGGCGGTGACAGTGGCCGTTCCGGTGACGGATACCTTATACAAGGTACAATGTACAAGGAACAAAGGACAAAGGACTAAGGGACAGCCGATCGTGGAGAGTATTCAGAACCGCAATGAGTTCATGCGTGCACAGACTCCGCAGGCGTTTCATTACCTGGTCATCGGTCCGGCATATATGCGTGCCATCGAGAAGGGGAAGATAGAGGCTACGGATGATGTAGGTATCTTGATGAAATACAATCCGGAGGTGGAAGTCTATATTGTGGAAGGCGAAGAAGCGAATCGTAAGATTACTTATAAAGAAGACTTGTAAAAGGTAGTACAAGGGGACAAAGTACAATGTACAATGTACAAAGGGACAAAGGATAAGAAAAAGATGAAGATAATCATTTTAGGCACATCATGGCCGTACAGAGGCGGTTTGGCAACGTTCAATGAACGCTTAGCCAAACAATTTGCGGCGGAAGGGCACGAGGTGGAAGTATGGACTTTCACGTTGCAGTATCCGTCCTTCCTCTTCCCCGGTAAGACGCAATATACCAACGAACCGGCACCGAAGGACTTGGTTATTCGTCGTGTACTGAACTCGTGCAACCCGTTCAACTGGCTACGTGTCGGGCGAGCGGTACGCAAGGCTGCGCCGGATATGCTGATATGCTGCTATTGGATGTCTTTCTTTGCCCCGAGTTATGGTTTGATATCCAAAATGGCAAGGCGGAACGGGAAGACGAAATGTGTGGCGTTGGTACACAATATGATTCCGCACGAACCGAATATATTAGATAAGATGTTTGCTCCGTATTTCGTGAAGAGCCAGAACGGATTTGTGGCGCTTAGCGAGAGTGTAGTCAAGGATATAGAGAAAATTGAAAGTCAAAAGTCGAAAGACAAAAGACAAAAGACGTTTTCGCCGCATCCCATCTATGACCATTATGGCGAGCGGATGACGAAGAAAGAGGCGTGTGAGGCGCTGGGGCTGGATGAGCAGAAACAGTATATGCTCTTCTTCGGACTAGTGCGGGCATACAAAGGGCTGGACTGGCTGTTAGAGGCTTTTGGAATGATAAAGGACAGACAGCCTGATCTGCAGTTGATTATAGCCGGTGAGTTTTATGAGGATGAAGACAAGTATCGTGCACAGATTGAACAGTTAGGCTTGACCGAACGCGTGATTGTTCGCAACGAATTCATTCCCGACGGCGATTTGCGCAAGTATTTCGGCGCTGCAGACCTCATCGTGCAACCCTACAAGACCGCCACGCAGAGCGGTGTCACACAGGTGGCGTTCCATTTTGAAAAACCGATGTTGGTGACGAATGTAGGCGGGTTAGGCGAGATCGTGCACGATCATAAGATGGGCTATGCCTGCGAACCGACACCGAAGGCGATTGCCGAGGATTTATTGGATTATTATCAGAACAACAGACAGGCTGAATATACGGTTTACTTGCGAAAAGAGAAAACCAAATACGCTTGGTCGAATATCACGAGCGCTTTCGCGCAGTGTATGGTGTAAGGTGAAAAATGAAAGGTGAAAGGATGAAGGAGCAGATTATACAAAAAGCGGCAGAGTGCCTGCGATGCGAGGCTGCGGCTGTAGAAGCAATCATTCCACGTCTGGGGGATAGGTTTCTACAGGCTGTGGAGGCTATCCGGAACTGCAAAGGAAAAGTGGTCGTGACCGGTGTCGGCAAGAGTGGACATGTAGGGTCGAAGATTGCTGCAACCCTGGCGAGTACCGGAACACCGGCTTTCTTTTTGAATCCGCTGGATGCGTACCACGGAGACCTGGGCATGCTTTCGTCGGAGGATCTGGTGTTAGCCATTTCGTATTCGGGTGCAACGGAGGAGTTATTACGTTTCCTGCCGCTGATCCAGGCAAAGAAGATTCGCATCATTGGTATGTCCGGTAATCCGGAGAGTCTGCTGGCGCGGTATTCTGATATCCATTTGAACATCGCCGTGGACAAGGAAGCCGATCCGTTGAATCTGATCCCGACGGCAAGTACGACGGCGACGTTGGCGTTGGGTGACGCATTGGCCTGTGCGTTGGTGGAAGCGAACCATTTCCAACCGACGGATTTTGCACGCCTGCATCCGGGTGGAGACTTGGGGAGGAAATTATTGGCGAAAGTAGAGGATGTTATGTTCACGGAGAACCTGCCGTTCCTCACACCGGATATGCCGTTGAGTGAAGCGATTGAGATCGTGACGAAAGGTACGTTGGGAATCGGAATCGTCGTGGAGAATGAGGCGCTTGTGGGTATTATCACCGATGGTGATATACGTCGTGCGATGCAGCGGCTCGGACAGGAGTTCTTCGCAACGCCTGTGTCTGCCATTATGAGTACCAGTCCCAAGACGATTCTCCGCCATGCGAAGATTGTAGAAGCGGGAGAGACCATGAATCATTATTCGATTCACACGCTGGTTGTGCTCGATGACGCATCCCATGTCTGCGGTGTGATCGATTCCTTCTCCTGCCTGCCCGGCACGAGGTTTTATCATTGACAATAGACAAAAGTCGAAAGACAATAGACAAAAGAAGATATGAGTAAGATAATCGGTGTAATACCGGCCCGTTACCAGTCAAGTCGTTTCCCCGGAAAACCGTTGGCTGATATATGTGGCAAGCCTATGATTTGGTGGGTATATCAGCAAGTGCAGCAAGTCAAGGAGTTTGCTGAGGTGTATGTGGCTACGGATGACAGCCGTATTGCCGATGTATGCCAGCGATACGAGATAAAGGTAATCATGACATCAGACAGTCATCCGACGCATGTGCACCGGATTCACGAAGTGAGTGAACAAACAGCTGCTGATTACTATGTTGTGGTCTGTGGAGATGAACCGTTGATAAGTGTTGATGTTATTCGTGCGGCTTTGCCAGATCTGGAAAAGAATCCGAAAGAGATGTATGTCGGTGGATTATGTAGATACTTCACCGATCCTGCAGAGGTGATAGATCCGGCAAATATCAAAGTGTTCACGAACGACCATGATGAATGTATCTTATTGAGTCGTGCTGTTGTTCCATTTCCATACAAAACAGTATTGTTCAAGTATAAGAAAGTAGTGGGTGTGGAGTGTTATAATAAGAAAGCGCTTGATTTCTTTGTCAGCACGCCGAAGGGTCCGTTAGAGAGTATTGAGGATGTGACATTGCAGCGATTCTTGGAGAATAAGATTCACATTATATACCGATTGGTAGAATCAGAATCTTTGTCAGTCGATACACCAAGAGATCTGGAAAAAGTAATCAGTATCATTAAGCAACGCGGTTTAGATGGCAAACAAAGTTAAGATATTAGATTGTACGCTTCGCGATGGCGGTTATGTGAATGACTGGGATTTCGGTCATAGTGTTATCACCGGTATATACAAACGTTTGGATGAAGCGGGAGTGGATTATATCGAAGTAGGTTTTCTGGATGACAGAAGGGAATTCGATATCAATCGATCTATAATGCCCAATACAGAGGCTATAAACAGGATATATGGCAATGTGGAGAAAAAACATGCTATCCCGGTTGCCATGATTGATTATGGAACATGCAGTATAGATAGTATCGGTCGCTGTGAAGACACCTTCATTGACGGAATCCGCGTCATCTTCAAGAAAGAGAAAATAGCTGAGGCTCTTCCATTCTGCAAGGCCATAAAGGAAAAAGGATACAAGTTATTTATCCAAGCGATTTCTATTACGGCTTATTCGGACGAGGAGATGATTGCTTATGTGAAGCAAATCAATGAGATTAAACCCTATGCATTTTCTATAGTTGATACCTATGGATTACTTGACAATAAAAGTCTGACGCGCTATTTCTATTTGATTGATAATAATCTTGATCCTGAAATCAGACTGGGTTATCACGAGCATAACAATTTCCAATTGGGCTTCAGTAATACCATCAAATTTTTGTCCATGGAGACGAATCGTGAGTTGGTCGCAGATTCGACTGTTTACGGCATGGGCAAGAGTGCCGGTAATTGTCCTACGGAATTGCTGGCCATGCACCTGAATGACTATTACCATAAGTCATTGGATTTGAATCTGGTTCTAGAAATAATAGATACCGATTTGTTGCAAATATATCAGCAGCATTACTGGGGGTATAAGTACGATTTCTATATAGCGGCTATGCAGAAATGCCATCCGACCTATGTGAAGACTCTGCTGGACAAGAAGACATTATCCATTACGGCTGTAAATGAGATTTTAGCAAGCATTCCGGAAGAGAGAAAATTGCATTTCAATAAAGAGTTGATAGAGCAAGCTTATATCAATTATCAGAGTAACCAAGTTGATGACGCTAGTTGCTATGAGCAGTTTCAGAAACAAAAAATAACAAATAGGGATGTACTGATCGTGGGCCCGGGCAGTAGTATAGACATTCATAAGGACCGGCTTCTTGATTTTATCAAAGAGAGAAATGCTATTGTTATTCTGGTTAATTTCTATACCGAGTCAATACCATCTGATTTTATGTTTATGAGTAATGCAAAACGTTACTCCAAATTATCGGATATTCTGGCAGGAGCCAAGATTAATACACGGCTCATGTTAACATCCAATGTGTCGGTATTGGATTATCCGGCTGATTATGTATTTAACTATGAGGCCTTGTTAAACCCTAAGTGCAAGAATAACGATAATGCCCTGATGCTGTTATTGGCAATGCTTCATAAATTGGAGGTTCGCCAGGTGCATCTGGCCGGGTTTGATGGTTTTGGAAATGCAAGCGGAGATTACTGTGAACGGGGTTATGAGTTCGAGAAACAGGAGGCAGAGGAACGTAATCGTATCATGTCGGAGGATTTGAGTTATTGGAATACATTGCTTAAGATTGATTTTATAACGCCCACCCGATATGTGGTTGCATAATAATCATATAGAAGCCATATTGTTCGATTTGGATGGAACTCTGCTTGATACCAGTGAGGGGATCCGTCATAGTGTGCGTTATGCGTTAGAGAAACTTGGTTTGCCACAACCGTCAGATGAACGAATAAGAGAATTTGTAGGACCTCCTATACAAGAATCGCTGCAGAGATATGCGGGATTGTCAATAGAAGAAGCGCAGGTAGGAGCAAATATATTCAGGGATTTCTATAAAAAAGAGGCTTTGTTTGAGGCATCGCTTTATGATGGAATCATATCTCTATTGGAGAGATTGAAGAAAGACGGAATAAAGATTGCTGTAGCCACCTATAAACGGGAGGATTATGCGATTGATATACTTCGACACTTTGGAATAGCATCCTACTGTGATGTGATTCATGGGGCGGACAATGAAAACAGATTAACAAAAGCCGATATCATCAATCTGTGTTGTGCGGAATTGGATGTACCCAAAAACAATATAGTGTTGGTCGGGGATACAGAACATGATGCAAAAGGAGCAGCAGAAGCCGGAGTGAGATTTTGTGCTGTAACCTGGGGATTCGGCTATACACGAAGTGATACCCGGAGCAAATACCCGATAGATTTCATCTGTAATCAACCAGTGGATATTTACGAAAAATGAAGCATATTTTTTTCGTCTCAAGTAATTTGACGTTCTTTATTGCGAATAAGATAATCCAATCAGACGGATTGCAAAAGGAACAATGTTGCCTCTTTTTAGTGAGAAACTATCAAGTGCCTTTCGAATATTCGAATGAGTATCCTCATCAAATATCCACGAATTATAATGTAGACCCGCGTACCGGAAGAATTTTCGAGGGAATAAAATTTTGGAAAACATATAAGAATATTTGTTATTTTGACCATCTGATTGATGAGTTTATACAAAACGATTCTTTTATATGGTATAGTTCGGTATGTTCCAACGACATATGCAGTCTGATGGTGAGTCGCAAGGAATGTGAAGGGTATTATATCATAGAAGACGGGTTGGCTTCATATCGGAATTTTAATCCGCAAACCTTTGTAGGTTGGCGTTATTGGATGTACAAGTGTGTGCTTAAGCCCTTGTATCCACGTATTTTTTGTGTAAAGAATCATTTTATAACAACAAACCATCCGAAGTTTAGAGGGTGTATAGCGACGTCACATCGGTGTTTCCCATTGCATCAAGCGTATCTACGAGTTATTGGTAATCCATTTGACAAAGCGGTTGCCAACCAACTGCCTGATGCAGTTATCTCAATAGATCCATGGTACAGTAGTTTGGATATCTCCGTTATAGATGGCGTTTATAAAGCAATAGCAGGATATATTGCCAAAAAGAACTATAAAAATCTTGCATGTAAGTTTCATCCTCGATTTGAAGCTCCTCAGAATTTCACGATAAAAAAGGAATATACTTCAATATTAAAGCGTTATTTCCCTACGATTAAGATATTGTCTAAAGATATTATATTGGAGCAGATATTGGTTTCTCCCAATCAGGATTTTTATTGTGGAGTGTCTTCTGTTCCTCTGTATGTGTCCTTATCAGGTGTCAAATGCTATACATATATGCCATTGGTAAAGGGCACGCAGGTATGGGAAGATGTTCAGGATGTCCTACGAGACACAATGATTGACATTACGTCTTTATCATAATTATTTAAACCCCAATCAAAGAAAAGATGGATATTATCATCGGTGCAGGAATAAGTGGATTGAGTTATGCGGCATTTTGCGGGCATAAGGACTATTTGATATTGGAACAATCCGATAAAATCGGCGGTTATTGTAAGACGACCGAGCGAAACGGTTATGTATGGGATTACTCCGGCCATTTCTTCCATTTCAAGGATAAGGAGATTGAACAATTTGTAGCTCAAGGAATTCCGGCAGAGGATATACTGACAATCCATAAGAATACACAGATCCACTATAAGGATCGATTGATTGATTATCCGTTTCAGATGAATATTCATCAACTGCCGCAACAGGAGTTTATTGACTGTTTATATGATTTGTTTGTCAATCCGACCAAAGAATATACCAATTTCCAAGAAATGCTATATGCGAAGTTCGGCAAGTCCATTGCCGACAAATTCTTAATACCCTATAATTCCAAGTTGTATGCCTGCAACCTGAATTCGCTGGATAAGGATGCTATGGGACGTTTCTTCCCGTACGCAGAGAAAGAACAGATCATCAAAAACTTCAAGGCATCCAACAACGACACGTATAATGCGACGTTTGTATATCCGAAGCATGGCGCGATTCAATATGTGGATTCCATGGCTTCGCATGTCCGCCCAGAGGCGATTCGACTGAAAGAACCAATCGTGGCTGTTGCACCCAAAGAACATATCGTCACGTTGGCGTCGGGCGAGAAGATACATTATGACCGATTGATTTCCACCGTGCCATTCTCGAAGCTGATGGAGTTGACCGGTGAACCCAAGCACCCTTCGTTGTCATGGAACCAGGTGTTGGTGTTTAACATCGGCTTCGACAGGCAGGGGCTGGATACGAAGAACCACTGGATCTATTTCCCGGAAGAGAAATATTGCTTCTATCGTGTCGGTTTTTATAGCAATATCCTCGGTAGCGACAAATGTTCGCTCTATGTGGAGCTGGGCTTTGACAAATATGCTCAAATACAGCCGGAAGAGTGGCTGCCCCGAGTGCTGAATGACTTGCAGGAAGCAAAGATTATTTCAGCAGGCATGAAGGTCGTGGACTATGAGGACATTATTATGAATCCGGCATATGTGCATGTGAGTGCTGAAGCTATAGAATATGTGGCAGCCAAGAAAGAGATGCTTGCACTAGATGATATATACTCCATCGGACGTTATGGAAGCTGGACATATTGTTCTATAGAAGACAACATTAAGGAAGCAAAGGCATTGGCCGCTAATTTGAATTAATATGATCAAAGTATCCGTTATATTACCTGTTTACGGCGTGGCAGCCTATATAGAGAAGTGTGCGCAGAGTCTGTTGAACCAGACACTGCAAGAAATGGAATTCTTGTTTGTGGATGATCATGGACCGGATAACAGTATCGAACTATTGAAGCAGACGATAGCCGGACATTCTCGTGAGAAGCAGTTCCGGGTGTTGGTACCGGAACATAACTTAGGAGCCGGTCTGGCGAGAAACTATGCAATCCCGGAAGCCCAAGGAGAGTATATAGCGTTTGTGGATTCGGACGATTGGGTGGAGCCGGATATGTTTGAGAAACTCTATGCTGAGGCCAAAGCACAGGGTGGTGTGGATCTGTGCTACAGCCGGCAGTATAAGGATTATGAAGACGGCAGCCCGTCTATTATCCTAACCAATCCTATCGTAGAGCCCGGAGATTTTACTTATGAAAAGAAGGCTTTCTTCCTTACGCACTATGTGAGCTATTTCACCACTTTCATTTTCAAGCGTTCATTCGTGGAGCAGCGTGCTATTCATTTTCCGGAGGATCGGAGTGCGGACGACAGTTTCTTTCTGGCTTGTGCGTTAATGACGGCTAAATCGGTTGCGAGAGTAGATACCCCTTTCTATCATTATCTTATTCGTCCGGGGTCAGTGACGACAACCAAGGATAGCGTAAAGTATAAAAAGCGTCTGGCTGTGTTCTCCAAACTGCTGGCCTATGCCAAGGAACAAGGCGTATATGACGAATTAAAACAGGAATTGGATTTCCTTTATCTCAAAAAAGGCTATATTTCCTCTTTGGTGAATTATGTGACCAACGCATTGGAGCCGAGGCGTGAAGTGTTCGCAGAGATATACCATGCGCTGCTCGCAGAAACACCGGACTACCAAAAGAACGTCTATCTGCGGAAGAAACCGGCTGTACGTCTTTTGGTAGCCCTATGTCATCGTTGCCCGAAATTAGCAACGAAGGTATTGCGTGTGTACGCGAAACGAAATAATATTATCGGCTAACTTTTAGTCTGCCGTTGGATTTCCGAAAGTTCACATTCTTCCATATCGGCCATGTGATGCAGCCGAGACTGATAAGCAAAGCGAGAATGGCCAAGGCAAGTCCGAGTTTGTCTCTGCTTAATCCGTCCGGCACGAACTCCATGATAACGGTGTGCTGACCGGCCGGAATAACGGCTGCACGGAGCACATAGTTCACGCGACCGATTTCCACTTCTTTTCCGTCCACATAGAGATGCCATCCGTGCGGATAGTATATCTCCGAGAAGACAGCTACGCGATCGTGCGCTGTATTGGATGAGTAGGTCAGTCTATTGGGAGTACACTTGGTTAGTGTGATAAAGTCCCCTTCACCCGGCTGAGCTTCGCATGTCAGCACGTCACGGAATGTCTCATCAGCCACTGCGGTTGTTTTAATGTCAATGGAGTACAACGCATTGCTTTCGTCGTTAGGCGTCGGCACAAACTGCACACTATTGACGAACCACGCGTTACCCATCGCCTCTTTATTCGGAACAACACCGTATTGCGGATGGTAGATGTATTTGGTGTTGAGCATATTCAGCACATTCCAATTCATCTTTCCGATATGAGCATCCAGCAGATCCTGATAGCGGCGAAGTTTGACGGCAGAGTATCCTCCTATGGAATTCAAGCGGTAACTGCTTCGTGAATCTTGATCCAAACGGGTGGACATGTTATAAACGCGGTAGTTCGGAATCTGACCTTTCGGCGTCTTCTCCAGCGCTAAGATCTCTTCTTCCCAAGAGCCTTTCTCAACTCTGAAATGCTTCTCAATCTTATCCGGTTTGGAGAAATTATCGTTATTGAAGAAACGCTTGTTGACAGGAATCATATCCGCCAGAATCAATCCGGTCAATCCTACAATCAAGGCAATCTTATATTTTGTCTTGTTTCCGAAACTTCTTTGAAGCCATGCGAACCCGTACAGCATGGTGGATCCGGCCAGAATAAAGGCAAAACTGCGCCATGCATCGGATGTCAGCATCGCTTGACGTTGATCAACAATCATATTGTAGATATCGTTGTCAACCTGGCTTTTCCATGCTTGGTCATAGGATGAGGTGAAACTGAAGATAGAGCCACCGAAGAGAGCCAGTACAAGGCATGTGCCGGCAGTGAGACCTCCTGCAATGTACAGACTGTTGCGCAGACGTTTCCATTCTACTTTCCCTTCCAGAATACGCTGCATTCCCAAGAAACCTAACAATGGCATCGTTATCTCCGCCACAATCAGGATTGTTTCTACAGCTCGGAACTTATTGTACATCGGGAAATAATTGAAGAAAAATTCCGTCAGCCAATTCATATGTCTTCCCCAGGCCAGGAGAACAGACATCAGCGTGGCAAAGAGCAATGCCCATTTATAGGGGCCCGGAACAATCAATATTCCGAGAATAAACAGGAAAACAATGATCGCGCCGACATAGACGGCACCGCTGGTGAACGGTTTGTCTCCCCAATAAGTCGGTGCATGATCACAAAACTGGTGGGCATACTGCTTGGCATATTTTTCCGCATCTCTTTTCTGCGCACCCTGCTTCTGATAATCCTTGGTCAATCTCTCTACCAAACTGTTATATAGAACAGAGTTGTCTCCTACGTTATATCCGCTGGCACCGCCCATCATGTTGGGCACTAAAAGAGTTAGCGTTTCATCGATTCCATAACTCCAGTCGGTTGCATATTTCAGGCTTAGACCGGAGGATTTCTTGGCTTCTTTGGCTTCTTCCCCCTCTTCGATGTCTTCACCCTCTTCTACCTCTTGTACCAACTCACTATGACCGCCACGCATCGTTTCGCTCAGATACTCTCCGTTCAGTGTCAAGTAGCATACTTTGGTTCCGAAGAGCAGAAGCATGCAAGCCGCACTTATGGCAATCGCTACACCCAGTTCTTTCCAGGCATTATTACGTAGGTACGGATATATCTCCGCAATCACCATCACACCTGCCAGAAGGAAAATATAATAGGTCATCTGCGGGTGTAACACAATGCTGACCATTCCAAAAACCAGAATGATAGGCACACCCAACCACCATCTTTTTCTGAAAATCAGATGGATGCCTCCGATAAGAGCGGGCAGGAATCCCATGGCAATGGCTTTTGTGACATGTCCTGCCGGGATAATCAATAGCAGATAGGTACTTAATCCCATCGCAAAAGCACCGGCAATACTCAGCCATGCGTTCACTCCGAAGCACAGGAGAAGTATGTAAAACCCTAACAGATAGCCGAATACGATACCCAGCGTTTCTTGCAAACCTAAATGCAATGCATCGCGTATCCCGAAATAAGATACATTGTGAGATGGAATATGAACATCCACCTGGTAGGACGGCATGCCGCTGAACATGGAGTTCGTCCACCAGCAGGACTCTCCCGTTAGAGCGGTGTACTCTTTCGTCTGGTGTGCTCCTCCCATCCAGTTCAATGTATCACCGGCATATACCACTTTGCCGTCCAGTACAGGACTGCAGTAGAAAAGCGCAAAACCGATGAATAGAGCCAGCGCGACAACATAAGGCGCCGCTTTTTTCCAATCGAACGTTAGATTGCTAAATTTGTTTGTCCATTTCATATCATTTAATCATTTTTCGTATTTCACATAATTCTTCTTTCACGCGCAGCAGGATTTCTATCGCTGCCTGTCGTTCGTCTGAACGCTTGTTGTTCTGCTTCAATTCCTTGCGGATCGCCTCGATGCGTGTGATTTTCAGTTCGTCACGGATATATTTGATCCGTTTGATGAGTTCCTGGTCCGCACGCGTGTAATAACGATTGCCGTGTCCGTCCTTTCGCGGATTCAGTTCATCAAACTGTTTCTCCCAATACCGCAGGGTGGAAGCGGGAATACCTGTTTCCTGTTCTGTCTTGCGGAGAGAATAATATATCTTGCTTTCAGCCATTGACGATTTATTTGCAGATTTTCAGTTTCTTGCCGGCACGGATGGCATCGCTCTTTAGACCATTCCATTGCTTGAGTTGCTTGACGGAACAATGGAACTTCTTTGCAATGCCGCTTAGCGTGTCGCCGTTCTTGATGGTATAATACGTCACGCCGTTGACGCGGTAGGCACCATTGATGGATGTCACCTTCGCCAGATCAATCTCTGCACGACGGTTGTTAATCAGGCTGTCCGCTTTGTACGTCAGGATATTGTCCTGCATGTCAATGAACAGACCTGTCTTCTCTGTCGGAAGGCAAAGGGCATATGGCGTTCCGCCGGGTAAGATGTCTCGTGAATATTGCGGGTTGAGCCGCCTAAGTTCTTCCATCGGAATATCCAATGTCTTGCTTACTTGCTCCAAGTGCATTCGTTGCGTTGTACGGATGGTATCCGTCAGCATGGTTTTCTCTATCGGAGCCTTGCATATACCGTGTTCCTCGCCGTAGTTCATCGCATAATTGGCAGCGATAAAGATGGGCACGTAGTTACGCGTCTCGCTCGGTAAGTAGGGATAGATGGACCAGAAATCACGTTTCCCGCCAGCACGACGGATGGCTTTGTTGACATTTCCACCACCGCAGTTATAGGCGGCGATGACGAGGTTCCAGTCCTGATAGATCGCGTACAGATTGCTTAAGAACCGGCAGGCGGCGTCCGTCGCTTTGAGCGGATCCATTCGCTCGTCCACCAGTGAGTTCACTTCCAGACCGTATAGTTTTGCCGTTCCGGGCATGAATTGCCACAGACCGGCTGCGCCTGCATGGGATCGTGCCATTGGATTTAGAGCGGATTCGATGATGGGCACATATTTCAATTCATATGGCAGTCCGTACCGGGTAAGCGCCTCCTCGAATAGGGGGAAATAATACTCACTCATTCGCATCATGCGTGCCACCTGCTTCGGATTGCGCTTGACGTACCTTAATATGAACGCGCGTACGCGCTCGTTATACGGCAGTTCAATCACGCAGGGCAGGGCTTGTAAGCGTGCTTTGTAGACCGAGTCGGGTAGGGAAGTCGTGTCATGAACAGCCGTACAGTTGGTGGTATCCAACCATCTTAAACTCCAGTCCAAGGCTCTCCATTCAATGTCCGTCAGGTCACTGTCACTCCATTGTTTGTAATAGGGCTCTATCGGCACGATGGTATCCTCCATCGCTATTTCCATACTGTCCAGATCGGCCGGAACGACAAGTGAGTCTATGGGTTCCTGACGGTCGGTACTGTCCGGTTGTATCTCTTGTGCGTGCACACATACTATGGCACACAGACATAACAATATAATAAATATCTTTTTCAAAATTCTATAGCTAATTTTAATTCAGCACTTCGTTGTTGCCATCCGTCTATTTGAATCTGCGGTGCCAGATGAATAGACAGGTCCGGTGATATGTCGTAATCAAACAGCTGTGCATCGACATATGCGTCCACCAGAGACAGGGCATAGGCTGCCACTGCCGCCAGAATCGAATAATCGCGATAACGCCGGTAGATACTCTGCTGGTTCTTCAGCGTGTTCATCCATGTACTGGCTCCGCCTACGTTTGACAGGGTGTATCCGTTGGGTAGAACAGCGATATAATTCTTGCTCGGATCATCGCTCACCGTACCGGCCTGCACATCGTTGTACAGCTCAAGATAGGCTGTTTTATAGCCGCTGTAATGGTTTTGCATGGTGCTGATAGCGTATCCGCAGCCCATGAAGGCTCCATATACAATCGGTAGTTTCCAGTACGACCGGTTGTAGATCTGTCCACCTCCGGGCACGATTGCACCTATCCAGACGGCTTTCACAGCATCCGGCTTACGAATGACTATACTGTCCTGTTGCGCTTGCGTCATCAACGGGATGAGTAGCAGTACTATGGCAATCCAGCGTCTCAACCGATTCGTTCAATGATATGTTTCAACTCGTCCTCGTTCGCAAAAGCAATCGTCACTTTGCCGTTCTGAATCTTGATATTCAGACCGCTTTCCCTGCTTAGCTCTTTTGCCAAAGAGGTATACGGGTTGGTGTTTTTGTCTTTCGTCGTTTTGCCTTCAGACTTCGACTCTTGCGCTAACTCTTCCACTTTCCGTACGGAAAGACCTTCTTTGAGGATACGTTGGTACAGACTGAGTTGACGTTCTGCGGACGGTGAAGCCAGAATGGCGCGAGCGTGTCCCATGTCAATCTTCTTCTCTTTTATGCCCACTTGAATCTCTGCTGGCAGTTTGAGCAGACGGAGATAGTTGGCTACCGTAGCACGTTTCTTGCCGACGCGCTCTGACATCCGTTCCTGCGTCAGATTATAATCGTCCATCAGGCGTTGGTATGCCAGCGCAATCTCTATCGCATCCAAGTCTTCACGTTGGATATTCTCAATCAGCGCCCATTCCATCACCTGCTCGTCTTTGGCGGTGCGGATATATGCCGGAATGCGTTCCAGACCGGCTAACTTGCTGGCTCTGAAACGACGCTCACCGGCAATGATCATATACGTGCCGTCGCCGTTGTCGCGTAGCGTGATAGGAGAAATCACACCATGCTCGCGAATCGAATCCGCCAATTCTTGTAACGCCTCTTCATCGAATGTGCGGCGAGGCTGATCAGGGTTGGCTACTATTGCACTCAGTTCAATCTCGGAGATCGAACTGCCACCATTCGTATCTACGTGCGAGGTGTCAATCAAGGCATCTAATCCTCGTCCTAAACCTGTCTTTTTCATATCAGTGTTTCTTATTACGTACAATTACTTCTCTTGCCAGGGCTGTGTAGTTCTGTGCCCCTTTTGAATGCGGGTCATATTCAAGTACCGACACGCCGTGTGAAGGTGCTTCGCTCAGACGGACATTACGCGAGATGACGGTGTTGAACACCAGGTCGCCAAAGTGGCGTTTAACCTCTTCATAGACCTGATTGCTCAGACGTAGACGGTTGTCGTACATAGTGAGCAGGAAGCCTTCAATCTTCAATGCCGGGTTCAGTTTTGACTTGATAATCTTGATTGTGTTGAGCAGTTTGGCGATACCTTCCAATGCAAAGAACTCGCATTGCACGGGAATGATGACGCTGTCGCTGGCTGTCAGCGCATTGACTGTAATCAGACCCAAAGAAGGACTACAGTCAATCAGAATATAATCGTATTCATTGCTCAACTGATCAATGATCTTCTTGAGTAGTAATTCGCGATGCTCCATATTCAGCATCTCAATCTCTGCTCCTACGAGGTCAATATGACTCGGTATCATATCCAGATTCTTTGTGCCGGTCTCAACCACGGCTGTATGCGGGTCAATACCGTTTACAAGACACTCATAGATGGTGTTGTTCAACTCACGAATTTCGACTCCAAGACCCGATGACGTGTTTGCCTGCGGGTCGGCGTCGATGAGCAGCACACGCTTGCCCAATTTGGCTAAGGCGGCTGCTAAGTTGATGGAGGTCGTTGTCTTGCCTACGCCTCCTTTTTGGTTTGCTAATGCAATAATCTTACTCATATCTGTTTTACTATTGTTTCTGCTTCTATCTGTCGGCATGCATAGTTGCGATACCGGCAGTGGTTCGTACCATGACATGTGCATGGTCTGCATCGTAAGTCATGGCGTTGGACAATGTCCTCCGGTCGCTGTTCCCATCCTGCAAAACCGATCATCGGATGCGTGGCGCACCAGATGCTGACGGCGCGTAAGCCTACCAGACTGGATAAATGCTGGTTGGCACTGTCCATGCATATCATGACATCCAATTGACGCATCAGTTCCAGTTCTTCCTTCAGTTTCAACTGTCCGGCTACACTGATCGTGCGTGGAAAGACACTGGCCCATTGGCGTAGCATTTCACACTCGATTTTGCCGGCTCCGAAAAGGAACACTTGTGTCTGTTTGTCTTTTGTCAATAATTCAATCGTATCCTTCGTCACACGGTACGGCAACATGTTCGAGCGTGACTTGGCGAACGGCGCCAGACCGATCCATCGTCCTTGTTTCTCACCGAACCGTTCACGCACCACTTTTACTGCTTGTCTGTTTACCGGCAGCGCTGTGAAATCGCGGTCCGTCTCCAACCCTGCCCGGCGAAACGTATCCTCGTAGCGCTCGAATTCAGTCGGTAAGGCATAGTGTTTGCCGATACCCCAGAATGTAACTAGGTGTTTACGGATACGTCCGTAACGAACGCTGGTGACACGTTTGCCGCTGAACCGCATCAGTAGTCGAAAGACCCGTGTACGTAATACGCTTTGCAAGTCAATGACCGCATCGATCTCGTCTCGCCATGCTTTCCATAACGCCCATACACCGTGCCAGTCCAAGTGGTTGTCTATCTCCCTGAACTCCACGTTTGGCATCGAACTGAACATGGACGCGAGGTCTTTCTTGCTGGCGATGATGAACCGGTCATTCGGATAGCGCTTGCTGACAGATGCTATCACAGGCACTGTCATGGCTACATTACCCAAAGTTGCCAAACGAATGATCAGATACGTCATCCTGATTTACGATTTACAAATTTACGATTTACCAGTGTACGGCGTCAAACCACGACTGGTCGGTCGGGAAAGACAGCTCGCCATTGCTCCATTCGCTCCAGCATGCACCGAAGAAATAGGTCAGTGTGTCGCCCAACTGGTACGGCTGAACGCTGAATAATGTGCCGTCCTTGATGTCTTGCCATCCGCCGTGAGGCGAAACAACTGCAATGTAACAACGGCCTTGCGATGTGGAACCGTTATACTCGTAGTTCATCTGCGCCGCTGTTGGGTCACTTAATGCGTCTTCGGTAAATGCAGCGATGCCGCAGTGTTCGCATGTGTTGATATTTTCTGCCTGCAGGTCTTCTTGACCATGCAGGTAGATACCACCGCCTACCCAAAGCTCCTCTTGGCATTCACCGCGCAGAACGACATCCGCTCTGTTGAGCATATGCCCTGCCTTGGCTGTAATGGTGATGGACTCTTGCAGGATATTGCCGTTCACTTCCAGACTGTCATATTCCAAGCGGAAAACGAACTTGTCCTGTGTCTGCTCCAAAATCTCCCATCGGTCGTACGGCCCGCCTACAAAGAGACTGAAATCCATTGAAGAACCGTCTGTCTCTCCCTCCACGTACGGGTAATTCGCTAGAACGACCAGTCCGCCTGCACCGCAAGTGTGTCCCACTTTGTAACAGTCCAGTCCCTTGCCGTAGTTGATATGATAAGGCAGTCCCAGCACATGTTCGCGGTAGTAAAAACTGTCCACTACCAGTTCAGGACTTTTCTTCAGCCACAGATCCACACCGTTGCTCGGGTTCTCCGGGCGCAAAGCCGGACCGTACATGCGGAATGCTGCGTACTCGTTCTCCCAGGCAAAGTCATCCTTGCGCTCAGGAACGAACCGACCGTACACTTTTGGCTGCATTGCCTCTTTGTGACAGGCTGTCAGACATACAAGTAACGCAAAAAAGACGATATAACTTTTAACTCTCATCTTGTGAACTTCTTTCAAATTTTATTTCGGTTGCCGTCCGATGTATGCCAGTATACCGCCATCCACATAGATGATCTGTCCGTTGACGGCATCCGATGCGTGTGAAGCGAGGAACACGGCTGTTCCGCCTAACTCATCGGCATCCAACCAGCGGCCGGCTGGTGTCTTGGCGCAAATGAATGCATCAAACGGATGTTTGCTGCCGTCCGCCTGCGGTTCGCGAAGCGGTGCTGTCTGAGGCGTGGCGATGTAACCCGGACCCAGACCGTTGCATTGAATGTTGTATTCGCCATACTCCGAGCAGATGTTGCGGGTCAGCATCTTCAGACCGCCCTTCGCGGCTGCGTAGGCGCTCACTGTCTCTCGGCCCAACTCGCTCATCATCGAGCAGATGTTGATTATCTTGCCTTCGCGGCGTGCCATCATCTCCGGCAAAACGGCCGCAGATACGATATAGGGTGCCACCAGATCGATGTCAATCACTTGCTGGAACTCTTCGCGTTTCATCTCATGCATCGGAATACGTTTGATGATGCCGGCGTTGTTCACCAGGATGTCTATCTGTCCTACTTCCGCATGGATCTGTTCGACCAGCGCTTTGACAGCCGTTTCGTCTGTTACATCGCATACATAGCCGTGGGCGTTGTGGATTCCTTCGGCGTGGTACGCTTCATATGCTTTGTCAATAGCTTCCTGACTGCGCGCATTGAAGATGATATTGCTTGCGCCGGCTTGCGCAAACGCTTTGGCAATCGCGAAACCGATACCGTAACAACCGCCGGTCACCCAGGCGTTCTTGCCTTCCAGTGAAAAGAAATTTTTCATAATCTTCAAATTATCAAATGTCCAATATCAAATCACTTCAAATCTGTGATTTTGCTGAAATCCTGGTCTCCGTAATCAAGGTTCTCGCCTCCCATGCCCCAGATGAAGGTGTAGTTGTGCGTCGCAGCGGCTGAATGGATAGACCACTCTGGTGACAGCACCGCCTGATTGCCCTTCATCCAGATATGACGAGTCTCTTCCACTTCGCCCATGAAATGGCAAACGGCTTGCTCTTCCGGCACCTCAAAATAGAAATACGCTTCCATGCGGCGACTGTGTACGTGCGCAGGCATGGTGTTCCACACACTGCCCGTTGTCAGTTCCGTCATACCCATCTGGAGTTGGCATGTCGGTAGCACTTGGTTAACCAGCATCTTGTTGATGTCGCGCTCGTTGCTCATCTCCAGACTTCCCATATGTGCTACGACGGCGTCCGCTTTCGTCACTTTCTTATCCGGATAGGTGCAATGCGCCGTCGTCGAATTGAAGTAGAACAGGGCAGGGTGCTTTGCATCCAGGCTTTCAAACTTGATCTCTCTGTCTCCTCGACCGAGGTACAAAGCCTCTTTATAATCCAACTCGTAGGTCTTGTCTCCGGCAATCACGCGTCCTTTACCGCCTACATTGAAAATACCCATCTCGCGACGTGTCAGGAAATACGGTGCTCTCAATGGGTCAATCGCTTCCAACAGCAATGTCTCGTTTACAGGCATCGCACCGCCTACTATCATGCGGTCGTACATCGAATAGACCATGTTGACTTCGTCTTTTGCAAACACGCGTTCGATCAGGAAGTCTTTTCTTAATCGCGTGGTGTCGTAATTCTTGGCGTCCGTCGGATTGGAGGCGTAGCGCACTTCATAATTGGTTTTCATATCTTATCTGACTTTATATTGTTTCAATAATTTTTCCATTTCTTTCTCTTCCTTGCTGAGTTTGCGGATCGGGAAATACCAGCCTAAGTTGACACTCAGGTCCATCGGACTGGCCATCTTGTAACTGTCCGTCACTTTCGTTCCAAATACGCCGCCAAAGGAATAGTCAAACCTCACTTCCAGTTCAAAGATACCGGCACGGTGGCTCTGGAAATACACTCCTGTACCGGCTGCCAGTCCCCAATCGAACGGATGGTCGATGCTGTTGTTCTCGTCCCGGACGCAATAACCGATTTGCGGTCCCAGATTAAAGAACCATCGGCATATCTCTCCTCCGAAATTCAGGTTCATCAGGATGGGCAGCTCTATGTAGTGCAAGTTATGATAGGTGTGCCCGATAGAGGCGTTTCCGGTAGCCCATCCGCGGTGCATATAGTTGAGTTCCATTTGGAAATGGCAGTATTTATGTCCGGCATAGCGGAAAACCAGACCACCATTTCCTCCAAGAACGCACGCGTTGGTGATCGGCGTCATATTGGCAACCTTCGGATTGAACAAGACCGTTCCGGCACTCACACCGCCATGTACACCCAGATAGAACTCGGGTTTGGTCAATCGCGGCTGGGCTTGGGACGGGAGAAAATGGAGAATGAGCAATGAAAGGATGATAAGTCCCCGCACTGATACAGCATTATGTCCTCTTCTTCCTTTCATCTTTCAGCTTTTATTTTTCCACTACTTTCACTTCGATGTTCTGCCATCCGCCTTCGCCTTTTTGCTGCCAGCGGATAATGGACTGCAATCCGATATATTCATTCGAACCCTGCTCTTTCTCGATGAGTGCACGCATCAGGTCGTAACCCAGCAGGTCATATCGGGGTGTCTCTCCTTGATGTTCGTTGGTATATAACCGGCTCCATAAGAAGTCATAATCCTCACGTGCCATGTCGGACGTGAAAACACTGGTGTACACCTGTGCCATCGGAATGCTCTCTTTCTGCCACGAATACTGACTGACTAACCGCAGACGGTAACCGGCTTCTTGCAGCCTCGTTAGATGGGGCAGCAAAACGCGCGCGTGCTGGAATCGGTCGCTATGAACAATAATCAAGTTCTCTTTGCTGGAATCCAAGGCGTATTCCGCCGAGTCATTCATCAGGTCACGCATCGGTAACGATACAAACGGCAGTCCGTTTGCTTTCATGGCAATGCGTAACTCGCGAATCGGATTGGCGATGTCCGCTTCGCGTACCTCGATGGCTACACAGTGGATAGTGCTGTCTCCCCTCTCCGAAATCCAGCGGCACAAACTGTCCGCTTCCTGCTTGTCCGTAGAGTTGAACTGCATCGCTTGCGGATGTTTGGATAACGATACGTTATCGCTGAACGGTAACAGAAGAGGGACTTGATGCAAGTCACACCATTTGGCCATCATCTCAATCTGAGTCGGGTAGACCAGGCCCATTACACCGTGTACCCGGTCCAACTCCGTGCTGTCGCACAGTGCTTTGATGCGACGGTCGCTACGCTCTACGTCGTACACGCGCAGACGGAAAACGGTACTGTCATTCTGCATATCATGTAAGGCCAGCAAAGCACCCTGGTAAAACTCCATCATGCGGATGGCTGTTGCACTGCGTTTTGTCTGCTGGCTCTCGAACGGCAACAGTAAAGCGTACTCGATCACACGCTTGCCGTCCATGATGCTGTCTAATACCTCCGGTTCAGCCTCCGTCACAGTGCTGTCTGCCACTTCTGCCGGGATTTCCGGCATCGGTTCTGCGACCTCTGCTACCGGTGTCTGCTCTTCTACGGCAGGTCTGGAAATAGTAACCGGAGCTGCCACAAACGGCTTCTCGTCTATCTTGTTCGGCTTCTCAGTCAGGATCGGTTCTGTCGGTTGCTCTGCTTGAGGTAGCGTTTTCGGTTCCTCTTTTTTGACCGGCTCCATGGTAACGGGGCGACCGGTCGGGATATAAAGTATCTCATCGAAATGCAGACCGCGTTCGCGTAGTTGCGGATTGAGACGGATGATATCCTGTTGGGATACGTTGAAGTTTACACCGATACGGTATAAACCGATACTTTTTTCCACGCGGTATTGATATACTTCCTCTCCGTTGATGGTGTCAAGCGGATAGTTCTTCAACTCCTGTGCCTGGGACAAGGATGCACCAAGCACAAAAATCATTGCAATCAGGTATTTCTTCATATGCTGTATTTTTTCTTTCGTACAATAAACACGATACCGCCAAGTAGCAGCAGAATGGCGATGGGGCAAACCGTGCTGACCAGTTCCACTTTGGTGCGCTCGTCATAAGCCCGTTTGTTATTCAGTAACCGTAAGGGTACGGTTTTGGAGCGAAGACGGATGATGGCATCCGGTATGGTGCTTTTGCCGTCTGTCAGCCATAGAATGGCGTTTACTGCAAAATCGCGGTTGCTGAACTGCTGATTGTTGTATCGGTCATAACCCATCGGAACCGGTTGGTGCTGTTGGTCCACTTCGTTCATCAATACGCTGCCGGTACCGATTACCACTTGCCGGGCATGACCGCTTCGTTTGCGGATGGGCTCATCGGAAATCACGCCTTCCGGTTTCATGCGGTGTGCATACAGGCTTGGGAACTGCCCTTCCAAAGCTACCGCTACCGGTATATGCGCATGAGTGAAGGTGTTCCAGTCCGGATTGATGCTGTTGAGGTCCACTTCGTTCGGGATAGCTGTCAGACGAGTGTTCATACTGGTGTATAGCAGCACAATTTTGTCAATCGTCGAATCTTGTACGTTGACCGGATAGATCGGACTGACGAATGTACTCATGACAGGCCCCAGGTTTTGCGTGACGGGATGGTATGGGTTTGTCTGCAACTGCGGAGCGTAGGTCCACGGAATAGATTGAAAATTCGGTTGCGAGGAATCTTGCGACACATTGACAGGAATGGTCATGCATTGCACGTCTTGTACCAGGGCGGGATAGATCTGAATTCCGTAATGGTAGAACAATTCTTTCAGACCGATTTCATGTTCTATGATCGGGGTTTTGCCTTGGCTCTGCAGTAACTCGTCGCTGAACTCGACACCGTCCACGGCCCATAATACCGAACCGCCGCGCATGATATATTGGTCTATGACGAACAGTTCCTCTGTTCCGAAATGTGACTGCGGATTGGCTACAATGATGGCTTGATAGTCATCCAGGATGTGAATGTCCAGACTGTCTCCGTTGATGGAACCTCTGTCTACCTGGAAATACTTGTTAAGTGCGTTTTCCAGATCGTAGGAGTATATCTCGTCCGGTTCGTTGTGCCCTTCCAGAATGGCTACGCGTTGCACATCGGTCTGCAGCAGTTTGTACAGCGCTTCCATGAACGTGTATTCCAGTTGCTCGATACTGCTGTTCAGGTTCTCTTCCCCGCTGAGGCCGAGGGTGTTTTGCAGGAGCTGCACCACAGCCGTCTTCCCCTGGTAGGTGATTAGCGCATATGGGTATATCATGGTCTGGGATGTTTTGCCGTTATGCTCTCGTTCCAGAATGACCGTGGGCTGTAAACCGAGAGAATCTGCCGTTTGCTGGCTGACGGTTGAGGGTAGGAAACGGACCGCTCCATACACATCCATTTCTTCCAAGGTCTCTTGTGTCGCTTTCTTCAAACGGCGGAAACCGGAATTGAGATCGCCGGACAGCATCAGCGTTACCTCTATCGGCGCATCGGTCTTGCGAAGTAACTCCTTGGATGCTTCGCTCAGACTGTAAATCTTGTCGTCTGTCAGATCCCATCGGAACACACGCAGATGTACCAGCACATTCGCCAGCACTAACAACACCAGTACTATAATCGCTAACCGATACTTTTTCACTTCCGTCTCTTGTCTATTGTCTTTCGACTTTTGTCTGTTGCCTATTTCTTGATTTTCTCCCAAACGGCCTCGTCAATCACTACGGTGTATTTCTCACGCAGACGTTTGATCCAGTCCAGTTCCAGAAAATCCTGATAATCGGTGGTCACTTTGCCTTTCTCGTCGCTCCATGCTTCCGGTGCTTTCAGTTTCTTGCCTACGCATTCAACCATCGGCATGGCTTCATTCGGGGTGAACTCAGCGCCTTTTACTTTGAAACCGAATTTGTCCACGGCGGCGTTTTTACCTTGCTCCCACAGACCGTGTTGCACCTTTACATATGTCACGCTGTCGCAATTGACACGTTGTGCGATGTAACTGTCAATGGAATCAGGATGGGCGCTTTTGATGATTGCCTTAGCGGCCTTGAGACTGCTCTTGTCCTTAGCCTGGATGATATAGCCTTTCCAACGCGGCTTGTCCCATGTGTATGCTTTTTTGTGCACTTTGAAATAGGCATCCAGACCCGTTGTGTCCTTGGCGGCTTTGTCCCATACTTCACGGAGCGACACCTCGAACAGCAGAATACCGTCATGATATTCTTGTACCAGGTTCTTGAACTCCGGATATTTCTCCTCCAGATGCTCGTCGGCATAGGCTTTCACTTCCGCATCGCTCATCTCGGCCGGTAAACGGTACTCGGCACGCGTCTTGCGGATGAAACTCTTGTCTGCTTCTTGCGCACGCTCGTCGCGAAGGACTTGACGCTGTACTTGCGAGCGGATGGAATCCAAGGGTTGGATACCGCGCTCTGCTTCCTTATAGATGATATGCCATCCGTATTGGCTGCGAATAGGAGCACTAATCTCACCGGCTTTCAGGCTGAAGGCTGCGTCCTCAAACGGCTTGACCATCATGCCTTTGCCGAACCAGCCCAGATCACCGCCGCGCATCGCGCTGCCGCGATCTTCCGATTCACTCTTGGCTATTTCGGCAAAGTTGTTCGGAGTGACGATGGTAGCAAGGCTGTCAATCAGCGCTTTCTTGGCTGCGTCCAGACTGTCTGCAGGAACCATCTTCATGATATGCGATGCTTTCACATCTTTGTGGTCAATCTCTTCCTCCACCAGTACGATATGAAAACCGTATTGGGTTCGGAACACGTCACTCACTTGTCCTACCGGGGTGTTATACACGGCCTCTTCCAACGGATAGACATAGCGGAACGGAGTAATCCAGCCTAACTCACCACCGGTCTCGGCTACGCTCGGATCGGTGCTGATCTCGCGTGCCACTTTGTTGAAATCCTCTACTTTTTGACGAACGAGTTTGGCTTTCTTGCCTTTGCCCTTCATCACGCCTTTCCCGATGGTCACGCGTTCGCGCGCTTCGTTGATTTTTGCTAGAGCCGCTGCTACTTCTTCCTCTGTAGCGCTTGCCGTACATTGAATGGCGATATGTGCTGCACGACGGTCTTTCGAGAGGTGGCGCCAGCTCATCTCAATCAGACTGTCCATCGCTGCTTCGTCTTGCAGGTACTTCGGGGTCGCTTGCGCACGGTAACCCTTCAGCTCTTTCTTGAAACTCTCGGTTGTGTCGATACCTTGTGACTCAGCCTCTGCTACTTTTAACTTGAAGTTGATGAACATATCCAGGTACTCGTTCATCGTCTTAGGGTCCAATGCGCCTGCCTGATTGTTCTTCTCGTAGATGTACAGAAACTCCTCTGCGCTTATGGCCTTGCCGTTAATGGTCATCAACGTTTCTTGCTGTGCCACAGCCATCATACTCATCGCTGCTGCAGCTAAAAATAAGAATGTTTTTTTCATTGTGTCTATAGTTGTTTTATATGTTAGCGCATATTTTGCAAAATCGGGCGCAAAATTAC
>Ga0265301_10001533_pt1 | contig 29780 bp, 28 predicted proteins | sample AusTroGonzalo_MG_2_FD_193488 | JGI IMG/M metagenome (GOLD analysis project Ga0265301, IMG submission 193488) | Bovine rumen microbial communities from tropical cattle in Woodstock, Queensland, Australia - Gonzalo_04 | ecosystem: Host-associated > Mammals > Digestive system > Stomach > Rumen ... | reverse complement strand
CGGCGTTGCCGACGTGGACGATAGCCACCGCAGCGCCCTGCGCGACATCACGATCACCGCGGACGACGGCGAAGTGAAGATTTATCAGGTGCCGTATTCCGTCGGTCTGAAGGTCGAAACCGGCAAACGCATCAAGAAGGGCGAGCCGATCACCGACGGCGCGCTGAACCCGCACGACGTGCTCCGCATCTCCGGCGTCGAGGCAGTGCAGAACTACCTGACGCAGGGCGTTCTGGCGGTGTACCGTCAGCAGGGCGTCGACATCAACGACAAGCACATCGAGGTCATCATTCGTCAGATGATGCGCAAGGTGCGCGTTGAGGACGTCGGCGATACCGAGCTGTTGAGCGGCACGGTCATTGACGTCTATGAATTCGACGACGCCAACGACAAGCTTCAGGCGCGCATCGACGCGGGCGAGACCGATTTGCGACCTGCGACCTGCACGCTGCTGCTCATGGGCATCACTAAGGCGTCCTTGGCGACCGAATCCTTCCTGTCCGCAGCTTCCTTCCAAGAGACCACCAAGGTCCTGACCGAGGCAGCGATCAAGGGCAAGATCGACCATCTCGTCGGTCTGAAGGAAAACGTCATCATCGGCAAGCTGATCCCGGCGGGCTCCGGACTCGATATTTACCGCGACTACACGGTGAGCGAGTGGCCGGAATCCGAGGTCACGCAGGACATGATCGACAACGAGGTAAGATAACGCCCGTTTTTCCGAAAACATTTGAAAAACAGGTCTGAACTTCGGTTCAGACCTGTTTTTCACTGCAAATATGAAAGAAATAAGCAGAAACGCAGGGTGGTTATTTTTTATAAAAAATAACGAAAATTGCTATATATTTTTGTCGATTATCACTTGCGCTTGTTCAGAATTTATAGTATACTGTTATACAGAGTAATGGGGGGATTGCGCGCTTTCGCGCCGTTCTCCCGGCGTTGAACGCAAGCTACAATCGACATTGCAAGGAGGCCAAACTATGGCGGCAACCAACATCGGCGACAGAATACGGAGAGTCGACGCCGTTCAGAAGGCGCGCGGCGAATCGAAATACGTCTGCGACCTGACCTTCCCGGATATGCAGTACGCCTATATGGTGCGTTCTACCGTTCCGAGAGGCAAAATTCTGAACATTTCGCTTCCGGATTTCCCCGAAGGCTACTATTTCATCTCTGCGAAGGATATTCCCGCGAAGGGCAGAAACGAGCTGTGGATGATCGCCAAGGACTGGCGCTGCTTCGCTGACGAATACGTGCTCTACGTCGGCGAGACGATCGGCGTTGTGGTCGGACCCGACCGCGGCGTTCTGAAGGAGCTCAGGAGCAGAATCCAGATCGACTACGAGGAGCAGACGCCTGCCGTCACGATCGACGACGGCATCAACAGCGTCGGCGGTCCGATGTTCCCGGAAAAGAACAGCAACGTGATGTGCGAGCTGTTCTGCGAGAAGGGAAGACCCATGGAGGAGGTCTTCGCCGAGGCGGACGAGGTTTTTGAGGAGACTATTACCACCCCGTATCAGGAGCACGTGCATCTGGAGACGAACAGCGCGATTGCGACTTACGAGGACGGCAAATTCGTTTTCTACGCCTCCGCGCAGTGCCCGTTCTACATCCGCAAATCCATTGCGGGTCTGCTGGATATTCCCTATGACGACATCATCGTCCGGCAGCAGACCACCGGCGGCGCGTTCGGCGGCAAGGAGCATTTTCCCGACGTCATCTGCGGCGCGCTCCTCGTTGCGGAGAACGTGATCCGCAAGCCGATTAAGATGGTCTTTGACCGCGAGGAGGACACGCAGTTCTCCGTCAAGCGCCACCCGTCCAAGTGCGTCTACAAGTCTGCGATCAAGGACGGCAGAGTCATCGGCGTGCAGGGACATATCTACTACAACTGCGGCGCCTATCTGGCGTCCTCCTACGTCGTGCTGCAGCGCGGCGTCTTCCACGCCAACGGCGTCTACACCTTCCCGAACACCTACCTCAAGGGCGAGGGCATCGGCACGAATACCTTCCCGACCTGCGCGTTCCGCGGCTTCGGCGCGCCGCAGACGCTGTTCGCCATCGAAACGCACATGGATCATATCGCGCGGCATCTCGGCGTCGACCCGCTGGAGTTCAAGCTGAAGCACCTGTGCAAGCAGGGCGACGAGACGACCACGAACGGTCATATCATCGAGGAGGTCAAGCTCCCGGAAATGATCGACGTGCTGACGAGAGAATCCGACTACTGGAGAAAGGCGAAGGAATACAAGCCAGGCTGCGGCAGAGGCATCGGCATTTCAATGTACAACCACGGCGGCGCCTTTACCGGCAACGGCGAGCAGGCGATTATCAAGGCGCACTCCCTGCTGGTGAAGAAGGGCGACAAGGTTACGATTCTGGTCGGCTCGACGGAAATGGGGCAGGGCTTCAAGACCGCGCTGCGGAAAATCTGCGCAGCAACGCTCGGCATCTCCATCGACAACGTCGACTATCCCGATCCCGACACCTCCAAGGTCGTCGACTCCGGTCCGACGGCGGCCTCGCGTTCGACGATGATCGTCGGCAGACTGGTCGAGCGTGCGGCAAAGCAGATGAAGGAGCGCTGGAACGAGGGCGACTTCTCCGTCGAGGTCGAATATGAGCATCCGGAGGGCTACCCTTGGGATCAGAGCACGTTCCGCGGCGACGCCTACCTCGGCTACGGCTGGGGCGCGGCGATCATCGAGGTCGAGGCGGACAGGCTGACCAACGAGATCAAAACCGTCGGCATTTGGACGTCCCATGAGATCGGCAAGGCGATCGACGAGCTGATCGTTCACGGACAGATCAACGGCGGCGTCATCCAGTCGCTCGGCTACGGCTCCATGGAAAAGCTGGAGAACCGGAAGGGCTTCTTCAAGCAGAAGAGCATGTCCGACTACGTCATCCCGACCGCCATGGACTTCCCCAAGCAGTTCTATCATATTCAGGAAAATCCGTATCCGTGGGGTCCCTATGGCGCGAAGGGCATGGGCGAGCTGGTCTTCAACGGCGCTTCCGCCGCCTTTGTCGACGCAGTCGAGCGCGCGCTGGGCACCCGCTTTACATCCATTCCGATTCCCCCGGAGGACATTGAGGAGGCGTTGAAGAATGTACAGTAACGTTTGTTTCAAGCTGAACGGCGAAGAAAAATGCTACGAGGGCGATCCGCTGCGCCGGCTTCTGGACGTGCTGCGTGAGGACTACGGTCTGACCGGCTCCAAGGAGGGCTGCGGCGAGGGCGAATGCGGCGCCTGCTCGATCGTCAAGGACGGCGAGCTGGTCACGAGCTGCATTATCCCGATCGGCGCGGTGAACGGCTGCGAGCTTCTCACCATCGAGGGCATCCGCGATACCGAGAAGGGCAAATGCATCATCGACGCATATGCGGAGGGCGGCGCGGTACAGTGCGGCTTCTGCATTCCCGGCATGGTCGTGGCGACCTACTGCCTGCTGAACAAGAACCCCAACCCGACGGAGGACGAGATCCGCCTTGGCATCAGCGGCAATATCTGCCGCTGCACCGGCTATGATCTGATCGTCGAATCCATCCGGCTGGCGGCGCAGAAAGGAGCAGCGCTATGGAACAGGTAAAATGCTTTATGCCCCAGACCCTGCGGGAGGCGCTGAAGATTCGGAAGGAGTATCACGCGACGATCCTCGCGGGCGGCTCGGACCTGATGGTTTCCAAGAGCATGGGCGCCGGCATTACGCCCGCCTTCACCGGTCCTGTGATGATCCTCACCGGCGTGAAGGAGCTCAGGGGCATCCGCAAGAATCCCGACGGCAGCGTGTCTATCGGCGCGCTGACGACCTCCGCGGAGATCAGCCGCTCGGCGCTCGTGCATCCGCTGCTGATCGACGCCGCCTCCCGTATGGGTGCGATCGCGCTGCGCAACAGCGCGACCATCGGCGGCAACATCGGCAACGCCTCGCCGAAGGGCGACATGCCGCAGCCGCTGATCCTGCTTGACGCCGAGCTCGTTTTGAAGAGCGAGGACGGCGAGCGCAGAATGAAGGTCGACGACTTCATCCTCGGCAGCAAGAAGACTGCGCTACGGGACGACGAGATCATCACCGAGGTCATCCTGCCGCCGCAGGCGTTCACCCACATCTTCTACCGCAAGATCGGCATGCGCCGCGCCAACGCGATCTCCAAGCTGACGCTTTCTGCGGCGGCGACCGTCAAGGACGGCGTCGTGGTCGACTTCCGCGCCTCCTCCGGCGCTGCGGGACCGAAGGTCGCGAGAAGCCGTGCGGCGGAAGAACTGCTGATCGGCAGGAAGCTTTCCGAGCTGCCTGCCGTTAAGGAAGAATTTCTGGACGCGTGGAACGGCGTCATCAGCCCGCACGCGATGCCGGAATACAGAAGAAACTCCACCAGAAGAATGCTGGCATACTTTATCGACGCGCTCGCTGCCGGTCATCCGGCAGGCAGAGTGGAATGATCGGAGGTCTGAACCATGATCTACAAACCGACCACCGTCCGCGAGGCTGTCGCCTTGCGGGCTGAGCACCCTGACGACGCCGTTTACCTCGCGGGCGGCACGGACGACCTGCGCCTCGGCTCCGACGCGGCAGGCAAGGACCTGATCGACGTCAACGGTCTTCTTTCCGACAAGATCGAAGAAAAAGACGGCAAGCTCGTTATCGGCGCGCTGTGCACCCTGCAAGACTTGAAGGAATGCGAAAAGGTTCCCGCCTTCCTCCGCGAGGCGGCGGGCTTCTGCTCCTCCTTCATCAAGAGAAACAGCGCGACCGTCGGCGGCAACATCGCGCTGCGCCGGCAGGACAGCTATCTGGCTGCCGCCTTCGCAGCGGCGAATGCGACCGTGCTTGCGACCTCGACGGAGGGCGACAGGGAAGTGCCGATCGTCAAATATCTTGCCTGTGATTGTACGTGCCTGCTTCGCGGCTTCGTCATTGATCCGTCCAGAACCGGATGGGTCAAGCGCTTCGGCAGAACCTCTGCCAGCCATGCGACCCTGATCGCAGCCGTCAGCGGCGACACCTACGCGCTCAGCGTTTCCGGCAGCGACTTCGCCTGCGGCAATACGCCCGACCTTGCGTCCGGCATGACCTTCACGGACGATATTTCCGGCAGCGCGGCATACAAGAAATATCTTGCCGAGACCGTTTTCACACTCAGGAGGTAAGCTATGGAGATCAGATGTCGAATCAACGGTGAGAATATCACCCTCTGTGCCGAGCCGCAGGAACGTCTGAGAGACGTGCTGTACCGCACCGGCTTCCGATCTGTCAGAGACAGTGACGACGCGGAAGGCTTCGCAGGCTCCGATACGGTCATTTTCAACGGAAAACTGAAATACTCCAATCTGATTCTTGCTTATCAGGCAGAGGGCGCCGAGATTCGGACGGCGGAGAGCCTGCTCTGCGGCAGAGAGCTCAATTGCGTCCAGAAGGCGATGATCGCCGCCGGTATCGTGCAGAGCGCGTATAACGCCCCCGCCGCCGCGCTGATTCTGACGTGGCTGCTGGAGCAGAAGCCCGACGCCACGCGCGAAGAAGTCAAGGAGGCGCTTTCCGGCATCTACATTCGCGACGCCGGCTACGAGCACTATTACCTTGCCGTGCAGCTGGCGAAGGAGCTGCGCGACTACGGCGAGTTCCGCAGCGAGATCGCGCCGTCCTTCCGCCCGAAGCTGGACATCATCGGCAAGCCCTGCAACAAGATCGACGGCGCCGCGCTGGTTTCCGGCGAGCCGGTCTTCGTTGAGGACAAGGTGCCTGAAAACGCATGGACGCTGCACGTGCTGCGCAGCCCGTTTGCCAGCGCCTATATCAAGTCCATCGACACCGCCGAGGCGGAAAAGCTCGACGGCGTCGCCGCGATCATCACCGCGTTCAACTGCCCGGACACCTACTACATGCAGGCGGGGCAGGGCAACCCCGAACCGTCGCCCCATGACCGCCGTCTGTTCAACAAAAAGGTGCGACACGTCGGCGACCGCGTAGCCGGTATCGTCGCAAGAACGCCGGAGATCGCCAAGAAGGCGGCGGAGCTGATCCATGTGGTCTATGAGCCGCAGGGCGCGGTCTTCACCGTCGAAGAGGCGATGGCAGAGAGCGCGCCGCTGGTGCACAACGGTCCCGTGAAGTATAACGCCGGCGCGCCCGCCGATCTGGCGGAGTTCAACAGCCGTGCCGGCGATGAGCGCGAGGGAGACGTTATCTATCAGTTCCCGCTCGGCGCGAACATTCAGAAGAACATCGCCGCGTCCAACAAGGGCGGCATCGGCGATATGGAAAAGGGCTTTGCCGAGGCGGACGCGGTCGTCGATCACACCTATCAGACGAGCCAGATTCAGCACGCCCCGCTGGAGCCGCACGTCTGCTACGCCCACGTCGAGCACGGCAGACTGGTGCTCAACTGCTCCACGCAGGTGCCGTATCACGTCCGCAGGATCGTCAGCTGGGTCTGCGGCATTCCGGAGAATAAAATCCACGTCATCAAGGAGCGCGTCGGCGGCGGCTACGGCAGCAAGCAGGACATCCTCGTGGAGGATCTGACCGGCTACGCCGCGTGGATCACCGGCAAGCCCGTCTACTACAGAAACACCCGTGAGGAAGAGTTCATTGCCAACTCCACCCGTCACCCGATGCGCGCCAGGGTAAAAATCGGCGGCAAGAAGGACGGCACGATCACGGCGATCTTCATGGAGGTCTGCGCGAATACCGGTCCGTTCGGCAACCACTGTCTGACCGTTCCGATGAACAGCTGCTCGAAGACGCTGCCGCTGTTCAAGGTGGACAACATGGCGTACGACCTCAAGGTCTTTTACACCAACACGCCGCCCGCCGGCGCCTATCAGGGCTACGGCACGCCGAAGGGCACCTACGGCATCATGATGGCGATGGCGGAGCTGGCAGACAAGCTCGGCATCGACTACAAGACGCTGGTCGAGAAGAACCACGTCGAAGAGGGCTACATGCTCGAAATTCTGAAGGGCTTGGGCGAAGGCCGCGAGGGCAACGTCGTTCCCGTCGGCTCCTGCGGTCTGGACGAGGCGATCGAAAAGGGCTGCAAGATGATCGAGTGGGGCAAGAAGGAAGTCTCCGACGATCCCGACTGGAAGATCGGCAAGGGCTTCGCCATGATCATGCAGGGCAGCGGTCTGCCCGGTCTGGATCACGCGGAAGCGATCGCCAAGCTTGAAACCGACGGCACGGTTATCCTCAACAGCGGCGGCGCCGATCTCGGCACCGGTCTGGACACGATTTCCGCGAAGATCGTCGCCGAAGTGCTGAAGCTTCCGATGGAGCGTATTACGGTTGTTTCCGGCGATACCGACTCCTGTGCCTTCGACACCGGCGCGTACGCCTCCTCCGGCACGTTCTTCAGCGGCAACGCATCGCTGGTTGCGACGCAGAAGCTGAAAAAGCTGATTCTGAAGGAAGCGTCCCTCCAACTGGAGGAGAATGAGGACGATCTCGACGTTCGCGCGCCCGGCGAGGTCTATTCCAAGAAGACCGGCAGATCCATCACCTACGGCGACCTGTCGCACACCGCCATCAGCGGCGGCGGCCGCGGTCAGATGATCGCGCACGGCACCTATATCACGACGGCGTCCTCCGTACCTTACGGCGCGCACTTTGCGCAGGTCGCGGTCAACGTGAAGACCGGCGAGATCAAGGTGCAGAAGTTCTACGCGCTGCAGGACGCCGGCACGCCGATCAATCCGGAAATCGCTCTGTGCCAGATGTACGGCGCTGTGATGAAGTCGCTCGGTCATTCCCTCTATGAGGACATGATCCTCGACAAGGACGGCAGATGCGTCAACGCAAATCTGACAGACTATGGCACGCCGATGATCGACGAAGCGCCGGAGGACTTCAAGACCGTGCTGATCGACGTCGACGACGAATTCGGTCCGTTCGGCGCAAAGTCCATCTCCGAGATCGCCTGCAACGGCGCGGCGCCCGCCCTCGGCATCGCCATTCACGACGCCTGCGGCGTGTGGCTCAGAAGCTGGCCGATGACGCCGGAGAAGCTTCTGAAGGCGCTTGGGAAAATCTGATTCATAACAGTACAGCACATACAAAACACGGCGCTCCGCGCGGAGACGCCGTGTTTTTTTGCACCACGACACAAACATACGTTCAAAAATGCGGTTTTCCGGCAGAAAACACCGAAAAAAATCATAAAAATGCCATAGAAAATGCGAAAAAATGATTGCATTTTTCTTAAGTTGATAGTATACTAACAGCGTAGTGGAGCAAAATGGATGAAAAATGAGCAAAATGGAGCGAGGTGAAGGGAATGTACGGGAAATATCATCATGCCTTGGATGCAAAGGGAAGACTGTTCGTTCCCTCAAAGCTCAAGGAAGAGCTCGGCGCGGCGTTCTACGTTGCAAAGGCGCCGGACGCCTGCCTGACGGTCTACCCGGAGGCGGAGTGGCAGAAGGTACTGGACCACTGCAACGAGCTGCCCTCCTCCAAAGCGCGCGCCATGCGCTTCTTCTTTGCGAACGTCTCCAAGTGCGAGCCGGACAAGCAGGGCAGGTTCCTGCTGCCGGAATCCTTCCGTGACTACGCCGGCATCAAGCAGGACGTCGTCTTCCTCGGACAGGCGGGACGCGCGGAGATCTGGTCGGCGGAACGCTACGCGGCGGAGGAGGAGAAGTTCCTCACGCCGGACGCGATCGCCGCAGTGATGGAAGAGCTTGGCTTCTGATGGAGTTCTCACATAAATCCGTCCTGTTGGACGAGTGTATCGAAAACCTGAACGTCAAGCCGGACGGTATCTATCTGGACGGCACGCTCGGCGGCGCGGGACATTCCTATGAAATTGCAAAACGACTGACAACCGGCAGACTGATCGGCGTGGACCGCGACCCCGCCGCCCTGCACGCAGCGGGGGAGCGGCTTGCGCCGTTTTCGGATCGCGTGAAGACGGTGCATTCCAATTTTTCCGAGTTGGACCGGATTCTGGACGACCTCGGCATTGCGGCGGTCGACGGAATGCTGTTCGATCTGGGCGTATCCTCGCCGCAGCTCGACGACGCGCGGCGCGGCTTTTCCTATATGGCGGACGCGCCGCTGGATATGCGCATGAACCGCGAGGACGTCCTGACTGCCTACGACGTGGTCAACACGTGGCGGCAGGAGGAGCTGCGCCGGATTTTGTATGAGTACGGAGAGGAGCGGTACGCGCCGCAGATTGCCGCAAATATCGTCAAAAAGCGAGAAAACGCGCCGATTAAGACGACGCTGCAGCTTGTGGACGTAATTCGCGGCGCAATGCCGCCGCAGGCGCTGCGCGAGAAGCAGCATCCGGCGAAGCGGAGCTTTCAGGCGATCCGCATTGCGGTCAACGACGAGCTCGGCGCGGTCGCCAAGCTGATGCAAACGGCGTTTCGCCGTCTCAAGAGCGGCGGACGGCTGTGCATAATCACGTTTCACTCTTTGGAAGACCGCATCGTAAAAACAGAGCTGCAGCAGGCGGCAAGGGGCTGTACCTGCCCGCCGGAATTTCCGGTCTGCGTCTGCGGCAAAAAGCCGATCATCCGCATGATCACCAAAAAACCGATTCAATCCCGCGAAGCGGAGCTGCTTGAGAATCCCCGCGCCAGAAGCGCAAAGCTGCGGGTCGCGGAAAAAATCTGATCAAAACGAAGGGGGGGCATTCCGATGGCGGAGCAATACCGGACGAACGGGTCTGCGGCGCTGAATCTCTACACACAGGAGAGCACCGCGCGACCGCTGGAGCGCCCCCAACGGCTGCCCGACGCGCCCAAGCAGAAAAAGCCGAAGGAGAAGCTGCGCCTGACTGTTTCGCCGTTTGCGATCGCGGGCGGCGCGTTCGCGGTCCTTCTGCTGATCCTCGTCGTTTTCAGCTTTGCGCGCTTATTTGAGGAGCAGAGCAGGACCGCTGCCCTGCGGGAGACGTCCGCGGCGCTTGCGCAGGAGCAGGAGCGCCTGACGGCGAATTACGAACAGTCCGTGGATCTGAAACAGGTGGAGCAGCGCGCCCGACAGCTTGGAATGCGCGAGGCTCAGCCGTCACAGATCCGTGAAATAGAAATTGCAGCCGGCGATACCACACTGGTTTTCGACGCACCGGAAGAACGCAATATATTCGAGCAGGTCTTTGACGCATTCCAAAGCTTGTTCCGCGATGCGGTGGAATACTTCTCATAGCCTGCGACATATAGTTAACCAGCAGAGCATGGGCGGTGAAGCAAATCCCCGCCCATGTTTTTGGACTATATTCCGGAACGGGGAAGATGCATGAAGCAAGCGGCAGCCAGTCAAAGGAGAAAGTATTTGCGTAAACCGCAGAGCGTTTCTGATACCTACATCCGCAGAGGCGTCTTCCTTTTGCTGCTTGCGTTGGGCGTCGCGGCGTTTGCGGTGCTGGCGGGCAGGCTGGTCAAGGTGATGCTGATCGACCACGAATACTATCAGTCCAAGGCAATCAGCAACCAGACGCGCTCAACCAGCGTGACGGCAAGCCGCGGCACGATCTACGACAGAAATATGGAGGTGCTGGCGGCGTCCGTCAGCGTCGAGAATATCTTCCTCGACCCGCTGGAGCTGTATCAGAACAAGGTCGATCTTGACTTTTTGGCGGGCAATCTTGCAAAGCTGCTGGATTTGGACGAGGCGTACGTCAAAAAACAGGCGGAGGACACCTCCATGCGCTATAAGGTGCTGCGCCGCAAGCAGCCGAAGGAGGTCTGCGACGCGGTACGGCAGTTCGTCAGCGACAACGGGATCGTCGGCGTCCATCTGGAGCCGGACTCCCTGCGCTATTATCCGAATCACGAAATCGCCTCCCAGCTGCTCGGCTTTACCAATGTGGAGAATCAGGGCTCGGAGGGCTTGGAGGCTTACTATAACGAAACGTTGGAGGGGACCGCCGGCGCGGTCATCACGACGAAGGGCAATCATGAAACCGAGATGCTGTATTCCTACGAAACCTACTATGAGGCGACGGACGGCGACAGCGTGGTGCTCACGATTGATCTGACGGTGCAGCGGGCGCTGGAAAAGCAGATGCGCGACGCGATCGACCGTTACGACGTGCAAAACGGCGCGTTCGGCATTGTCATGGACGCGGATACCGGCGAAATCGTCGCCATGTCCACGCTCGGCGGCTACGACCCCAATCAGTATCTTACGATTCTCGACCCGAAAAAGGACGCGCAGCTGGAAGCGCTCTACGACGCCGCCATGGAGCTGCCGGAAAACACGCCGGAGCGGCAGCAAGCGATCGACGACTACAACAGCGCCGTTGCGGCAGAGCGTCTGCGCCAATGGCGGAACCGCTGCGTTTCCGACGGCTACGAGCCCGGCTCCACCTTCAAGCTGCTGACGCTTGCCGCGGGGCTGGACAGCGGCGCGGTAACGCTGAACGACAGCTTCTACTGCGGCGGCATAGAACAGCTTGAGGGGCGCTCCCAGCCGCTCAACTGCTGGCGGCATCAGGGACACGGCGCGGAAACGACGGCGCAGGCGCTGCAGAACTCCTGCAACCTTGCCTTTGCGCACATGGGACTGAAGATCGGCGGCGAAACGCTCTATGAGTATTGCAGAGCCTTCGGGCTGATGGAGCCGACGGGGATCGACCTGCCCGGCGAGTCGGGCGGCATCTTCCATACGAAGGAGCGTCTTTCCGACCACGACGCCTACGGCACGAGTTATCTGATCGCAACCTCCTTCGGACAGACGATCAAGCCGACCCCGATCCAACTCGTCCGGGCGGTCTGCGCGATCGTCAACGGCGGTTATCTGCTCAAGCCTTACGTCGTATCGCAGGTGATCGACGAAAACGGCGGGATTATCCGTCAGCAGGCGCGCACGGTCGTCCGGCAGGTCGTTTCCGAAGAAACCTCCGCGACGATGTGCGAACTGATCGAATCGGTCGTCGCCGACGGCACGGCAAAGAACGCCAAGGTGGTCGGCTTCCGCATCGGCGGCAAGACCGGCACGGCGGAAAAGACCGATCAGCGCGAGGAAAACGGACAGCTTACGAACGATAAGATCGTTTCCTTCGTCGGCGTCGCGCCGATGCAGGATCCGCGCTACGTCGTGCTGATCGCGCTGGATACGCCGAGCCCCACGAGCGGCATATACATTTCCGGCGGCGTGATGGCGGCGCCGACCGTCGCCGCCGTATTTGAAGATATTTTGCCTTATCTCGGCATTGCGCCGGAATATGAAGACGGCGATTGGAGCCGCGTCAGCGTTCGCATGCCGGACGTCAGAGAAATGACGAAAAGCGAGGCGGCTGCGGTCTTGAAGGACGCCGCGCTGGACTGCCGTATCATCGGCTCCGGCGGTCGCGTCGTCAGTCAGATTCCCGCGGCGGGCAGGGAAGTGCCCGGACGGTCGACCGTCCTTCTGTATACGGACGATTCCATGCCGGCGGGTCAGGTGAGCGTGCCCGATCTGCTCGGAAAAACGGTAGAGGAAGCAACAAGGGCGCTGAATGACGCCGGCTTGTATTTACAGGCAAAGGGGACGGACTCGGTGCTGGGACGCGTCGTCGTGACCGCGCAGGATATTCCGCCCGGCACGCCGGTCGATCGCGGTACGACCGTGACGGTGCTTTTTGCCGATACGACGGATATGGACTAAAGGAGAGAAGCATGAGATTAGACGCGCTGCTGAAAGACGTAGAAATCGCGGAGACAAACGCGCCGATGGATATGGAGATCGGCGGCGTGCGCTATTCCTCCCGCGACGTGCAGCCGGGCGACCTGTTTGTCGCCGTACCGGGCTATGCAACAGACGGGCACAGGTACATTTCCGACGCCGTCCGCAAGGGCGCCGCCGCGGTGCTCTGCGAGCGGGATATGCCGGATACCGTGCCGTGGATCCGGGTGCGCTCTTCCAGAGAGGCGCTTGCAAGACTCGGCGCGAATTGGTACGGAAATCCGTCGGAGAACATGCAGGTGATCGGGGTGACCGGCACGAACGGCAAGACCTCGGTGACCTATCTGCTGAAGGCGCTGCTGGAGCGCGCGGTCGGCGCGAAGGTCGGGCTGATCGGCACGATCTGCAATATGATCGGCGACGAGACGGTTCCGACGGAACGCACAACGCCGGAAAGCTTCGAGCTGCAAGGTCTGCTTGCGAGAATGCAGGAGGCGGGCTGCACGCACGTCGTCATGGAGGTATCCTCCCACGCGCTTTATCTGCACCGTGCGGCGAATATCCGCTTCCGCGTCGGCGCGTTTACCAATTTGACCGAGGATCATCTGGACTTTCACGGCACGATGGAAAATTATGCGGCGGCAAAGGCGATCCTGTTCCGAAGCTGTGAACGCGGCGTGTTCAACGCGGACGATCCCGCGAGCGAAACGATGATTGACGGATCGACCTGCAGCGTGTATACTGTCGGAGTTGAGCACGACGCCGATCTGCGCGCGGAGCATATCGAGCTCGGCGCGGATTACGTGGCGATGGACGTCTGCGAGGGAGCGCGGCGGGCGCACGTCCGCCTCGGCATTCCCGGACGCTTCACGGTCAGCAACGCGCTGATCGCGCTCGGCGTCGCCCGCCGGCTCGATATTCCGCTGGATCGCGCGGCAGAGGCGCTCTGTTATGCAAAGCCGGTCAAGGGGCGCGTTGAGATCGTTCCGACGCCGGGCAAGAGCTATACCGTCCTCATTGACTACGCACATACGCCGGACGGCTTGGAAAAGGTGCTTCGGTCCGTGCGCGATTTCTGCAAGGGCAGACTGATCGTACTGTTCGGCTGCGGCGGCGACCGCGACCGCACGAAGCGTCCCATCATGGGAGAAATCGCGGTTCGACTTGCCGATTTTGTCATCGTGACCTCCGATAATCCAAGAACGGAGGAGCCGATGGCGATCATAAACGAAATCCTTGTCGGCATGGAGGGCACCGAAACGCCCTATGCGGTGGAGGAAAACCGCCGCAGGGCGATCCGTCTTGCCATGCGGCTCGCGCGGAAGGACGACGTGATCGTGCTGGCGGGCAAGGGACATGAGACGTACCAGATCATCGGTACGGAAAAGACGCATTTGGACGAACGCGAGGAGGTGACCGCCGCGCTATGGGAAACGGAAGGATAACGCTCAGGCAGGCGGCGCAGTGGTGCGGCGGCACGGTCGCGCCGGAGTTCGCCGAGATCGCGTTCAGCGGCGCGAATTTTGACACGAGAAGATTGCGGGAGGGCGAGCTGTTCGTCGCTATCGTCGGCGCGCGGGACGGACACGATTTTGTCGCGGACGCGATGCAAAAAGGCGCGGCTGCCGTGCTGGCAAGCAAAAAACTGGATCCCGCAATCCCGGCGATTTACGCAGACGATACGGTCAAAGCCCTGCAGGACGTCGCGCGGCATTGGCGCGAAACGCTGCGCATCAAAGCCGTCGGCGTGACCGGCAGCGTCGGCAAGACGACGACGAAGGGCATGATCGCCGCCGTGCTGAACACGGCGTTCGTGACGCAGCGGACGGAGGAAAACTTCAACAACGGTATCGGACTGCCTGTGACCATCCTCAACATGGACGAACGCTGCGAGGCGGCGGTGCTGGAAATGGGCATGAACCATTTCGGCGAGCTTTCCCTGCTGACGCGCATCGCGCAGCCGGACATTGCCGTGATCACCAACGTCGGCACGATGCATATTGAAAATCTCGGCTCCCGTGAGGGCATCCTTCTGGCAAAGCTGGAGATATTGGAAGGTCTGCGCCCGAACGGCGTCGCGATCTTCAACGGCGACAACGATCTGCTCTCCGCCGTCGCGGCGCGGCATCACGCGCTGACCTTCGGCTTGAGCAGACAGAATGACGTTTACGCGGAAGAAATCAGAACGTCGGAGGATAAAACCGAATTCATCGCGGTCGGCTTCGGCAAGCGTATCCCGATCAACCTTCCGGTCGTCGGCGAGCACAACGTCGTCAACGCGCTTGCCGCGGTGACGGTGGGACTGTGCTGCGATCTGACGCCGGAGCAGATACGCGAAGGTCTGCTGCATTTTCAGAATCACGGCATGCGGCAAAGGATGTATGATCTGGGCAGCGTGCATATCATCGAGGACTGCTATAACGCGGGTCCGGAATCCATGCGGGCGTCCTTGAAGGTGCTTGCCCGCGCCGAAGGCAGAAAAATCGCGGTGCTCGGCGGCATGCTTGAGCTCGGCAGCTTTGCGCCGCAGGAGCATTATCTCGTCGGCAGGGAGACCGCCAAGGCGGCGAATCTGCTCTTTGCCTACGGCGAGCACAGCGAGCAATACGTTCGCGGCGCGCTGGAGGAGGGAATGCGGTATGCCCGCAAATTTGACACCCATGAAGCATTGGCTGCCGCCTTGCAGGCGGAGCTGCTGCCCGGCGACACCGTCTTATTCAAGGGGAGCCGCGGCATGAAGATGGAGCGGGTGCTCCAAAGCTTGGATACGAGAGAACTCGGAGGGGAAGAGAATGGATAGAACGCTTTTGACGGTGCTCATTTCCGTCGTCTGTGGCTTTGTGCTTGCGCTGCTGCTTGGGAGAGTTCTCCTGCCCGCGCTGCGCGCGCTGAAGGCGGGACAGTCGATCCGTGAGGTCGGTCCGAAGTGGCATAACAGCAAGGCGGGGACGCCGACGATGGGCGGTCTGATGTTTATCGCCGCGTCGCTGCTGTGCGTGCTGACCGGCTGGCTCGCGATGCGCGAGGGGGACTACAGCCACCTGTTCGTGCTGGGTCTTGCCCTGATGTTCGGTCTGATCGGCTTCTACGACGACTTTATCAAGGTAAAAAAGAAGCGCAATCTCGGTCTGACCGGTACACAGAAGCTCCTGCTGCAGGTGCTCGCCGCGGCGATCTTCCTTGCCGCAATGCATTTTACCGGCAATCTCAAATACGATCTTTACATCCCCTTCGTCAAGGAGCCGGTCGCGCACGTGCCGACCGTGCTGTATCTTGCGGTCGCGGTCTTTATCATCGTCGGCTGCGTGAACGCGGTCAATCTGACCGACGGCATTGACGGCTTGGCGTCCGGCGTGACGATGCCGGTCATGGCGTTCTTCGTGATCGTCTCCATGAGCATGAAGAAGGCGGGGCTTGCGACCTTCCCGGCGGCGCTGCTCGGCGGGCTGGGCGGCTTCCTGTGCTACAACTTCCATCCGGCGAAGGTCTTTATGGGCGATACCGGCTCGCTGTTTCTCGGCGGCGCGGCGGTCGGCATGGCGTTCGCGCTGGATATGCCGCTCGTCCTGCTCTTCGTCGGACTGATCTACATCATCGAAACCCTGTCTGACATCATTCAGGTCAGCTACTTCAAGCTGACGCACGGCAAACGGATTTTCAAAATGGCGCCGATCCACCACCACTTTGAGATGTGCGGCTGGTCGGAGGAGAAGATCTGGATCGTTTTCGTCGGCGTCACCGTGCTCATGTGCGCGATCGCATATTTCGGCGTACGCATCTGGTTCTGATATGATTCCTGCGGAGGAGGTACGGGATTGACCCGAAGAGGAAAGCTGCATACGGAAGAAAACGCAAGCCGCGCCGCCGTTACGGATCTCGGCGTCATTGATCTGCCGTATTTGCTCCTCACGCTCCTCCTTGTCGCAATCGGTCTGATTATGCTGTTTTCCGCCAGCTACGCGCGGGCATACTACCTCACCGGCAACTCCGCCAGCTACTTTACCGCGCAGCTTGTCTTCGCGGCGGCGGGAATCGCCGTGCTGTTCGCGGTCAGCCGCGTGCCCTACGACTGGTACCGGAAGCTGTCCCGCGCGATTTACGCCGTGACGGTGCTCCTGTTAGCCGCAGTTTTGCTCGTCGGAACGAACGTCAACGGCGCGACACGATGGATCAATCTCGGCTTCACGCAGTTTCAGCCCTCGGAGGTCGCAAAGTTCTCCCTGATTCTGTCGCTTTCTGTCGTGATGACACGCTATCAGAAGGAGGTTCGCTCCTTCCGCATTTTCCTGCTTTGTGCGGCGGCGATGCTCGTCATCGCTGTCCTGCTGATTCTGGAGCCGCACTTTTCCGCCACGATCATCATCGCCTCGCTTTGCTTCTGTATGATGGCGATCGGCGGCGTCAATCTGAAATATCTCGGCGTCGTTGCCGCGCTTGCAGCGGCGGCGCTGCTGTTCCTGCTCCTGAGCGGCGGCTATACCGGTGATCGACTCAGCGCATGGCGCGATCCGGAGGCGGACCCTTTGGATACGGGCTTGCAGATCCTGCAATCCGAATACGCCATCGGCTCCGGCGGTCTTTTGGGACTCGGCTTCGGCAAGAGCCGTCAGAAATATCTGTACCTGCCGGAGGAGCACAACGACTATATCTTTTCCATCGTTTGCGAGGAGCTCGGCTTTATCGGGGCGATTGCGATCCTGCTGCTGTTCGCCCTGCTGATTATCCGCGGCTACTGGATCGCAATCCACGCGCGCGACCGCTTTTCCATGCTGCTTGCCGCGGGGCTGACGACGCTGCTTGCCCTTCAGGTGCTGCTGAACGTGGCGGTCGTGACGAATCTGCTTCCCTCGACGGGCATTTCGCTGCCGTTTTTCTCATCGGGAGGCACGGCGCTCATCATGCAGCTTGCCGAATGCGGCATCGTGCTGAATATCTCGCGCAGCATTTCCCTGAGTCCGAAGTAAAGGAGGGCGTTTCGTGAAGGTCGTTTTCACCTGCGGCGGTACCGGAGGACATATCAATCCGGCGATCGCGGTTGCCAAGCTATTGAGAGAGCGCAAGCCCGACTGCGACGTTCTGTTCGTCGGCGCGGACGACGGCATGGAAACGGAGCTCGTGCCGCGCGAAGGCTTCCGCATCGAAACGGTAAGGATTTCAAACTATCTGCGCAGCCTGAAGCCGACGGCGCTGGCGCACAACGTCAAGGCGGTCTTTGTTCTCCGTCAGGCGCTGCGCCGGGCGAACCAGATCATCAGAGAATTTCAGCCGGACGTCATTCTCGGCACGGGCGGCTACGCAAGCTACCCGATGCTGCGGCAGGGCGTGAAAAATGGGATTCCCACCGCGCTGCACGAGGCGAACGCCGTGCCGGGGCTTGCGACGAAGTTGGTCTGCGATCAGGTGGATAAAATTCTGGTCAGCTTTGCCGAAAGCAAGTCGCAGTATAAGAACGCGGATCGCGTCATTGCCGTCGGCATGCCGGTGCGCGAGGAATTCGTCTATACCAAGCGCGCCGATGCGCGCAAGGCGCTGGGACTGGACGACAAGCCGCTCGTCGTGTCGGCTTGGGGCAGCCTCGGCGCAAGGGAAATGAACAAAAAAATCGCGCAGTTCATGAAGCTGGAATGCGCGGAGGAACCGTTTCATCACATCCACGCGACCGGCTCGTTCGGCTGGCGGTGGATGCCAGATTACGTGAAGCATCTCGGTGTAGACCTTGCAGCGCACCCGCTGGTGCAGATGCGGGAATACATCTACGATATGCCGACGGTCATGGCTGCGGCGGACGTGTTTATCAGCCGCGCCGGCTCGTCGACGCTCAACGAGATCGCCGCTGCGGGAACGCCTTCCATCATCGTCCCGTCGCCGAACGTGACGAATAATCATCAGGAAAAGAATGCGCGGATTCTGGAGCGGCGCGGAGCGGCGATCGTCATCCGCGAGAGCGACTGCGACGGCGAGACGCTCTACCGTGCGACGAAGGAGCTGCTTGCCGACCCGGAGCGCCGCAGGAGAATGCGCAGCGCGCTGCGGGACGTTGCGGTGATCGACTCGGCGGAGCGCATCTATCAGATCCTTCTGGAATTGGCGAAAGCACGCTGAACTTCCTCAAAGCATAGAATGAGGCAAATTTCCGTTACGGAGGTTTGCCTATGGGGGCGTATCAGATCATCGGCGGCAGACCGCTGGAGGGCGCGGTGGAGATTCACGGCGCGAAGAACAGCGTGCTGCCCATCCTCGCCGCGACATTGGTCAGCGGCGGGCAATATACGATCGACAACTGTCCGGAGATTTCCGACGTCGATACGGCGATGGACATTCTGCGGGCGCTCGGCTGCGCGGCGCAGCGCGACGGCACGCGGATTCTCGTTGATACTGATTCCGCGGAATCCCGGGAGATACCGAAAGAGCTCATGAAGAAGATGCGGGCTGCAATCATCTTTTTGGGCGCGCTGCTTGCCCGCTTCGGAGAGGCGCGCGTGTTCGCGCCCGGCGGCTGCGTCCTCGGAGAGCGCCCGATCAACCTGCACATTCTCGGACTGCGTCGGATGGGCGCGGAATGCGAATACACGCACGAATCGCTGTGCTGCAAAGTTAAAACGCTGCGCGGCTGCACGGTCGCGCTGCCGTTTCCGAGCGTCGGCGCGACGGAGAATCTGATTCTGGCGTCGCTTGCCTGCGACGGCGAGGTCACGCTCTGCAACGCGGCAAAGGAGCCGGAGGTCGCCGATCTGATCGGCTTTCTGCGCGCCTGCGGCGCAAGGATCGACGGCGCGGGCTCCTCCGTTTTGCATATCGAGGGCAAAGCGCCCCTGCACGGCGCGGCGTATGCCGTGATGCCGGATCGCATGGAGGCGGCGACCTATCTTGCCGCGGCGGCTGCAACGCGCGGACGGCTCGTGCTGCAAAACGCAAAACCGGACCACCTGCGCGCGGTGCTCTCGGTGCTTGCACAGGGCGGCTGTGCGCTTGCGCGGCGACCGGAGGAAATCGTCGTTCGCTGTGACCGTCTGCGTGCGGTCAGCCCGATCGTCACCGCGCCGTACGACGGCTTCCCCACGGACGCGCAGGCGCCGATGATGGCGGCGATGGCGACCGCGGAGGGCGTCAGTATCTTTGAAGAAACGATCTTTTCCGACCGCTTGCGGCACGCGGACGCGCTGCGCGCGATGGGCGCGAGGATATTTGCAACGGAACGGCACGCCGTCGTGACGGGCGTAAAACGCCTCTACGGCGCGGCGGTAGAGGCGACCGACCTGCGCGGCGGAGCTGCAATGGTAATCGCAGCATTGCGCGCGGAAGGAGAAAGCCTGATTACGAACACGGAGCACATGGAGCGAGGCTACGCCTCGTTCGTTCAGACGCTGCGCGCCTGCGGGGCGCAGATCAAGAGCATAGAGTAAGGACAGTAGCCATGGAACAAGAGAACAGAAGAAAACCGGATCAGCGTCCGACGGCAGGCGGCAAGAAGAAGCGTACCTCCCCCGCCGCCCGCATGGCAAATCAACTGCGCAAACAGCGCGCCGCCGAGGAAGCACAAAAGGCGCAGCAGGCGCAGGAGCAAAAGCAGCGGCAGAAAGCCAAGGCAGCCAAGGAAGCGAGGCGCAAGCGCGAGGAGCGGAAGCAACGCTCCTCCCGTGCCGCGGTGGAGGCGCAGCGCAGACGCGACGAGCGCAAGGAACGCACCCGACTGGACGGCATGCGCAACAAGCAGAAGCGGCAGGCAAAGCAAAAAACGCGCCGCCGCATCAGCCCGGAGGTCTGGAAGCGGATCCTTATCATGGGCGGCGTCGCCGTTGCGCTCGTGCTGAGCATGATCATCTTCTTCCGCGTCCGCAACGTCGAGGTGCGGGGCAACAATTACTACACCGCTGAGGAAGTCGTTCAGGCGGCGGGGATTGCGAGCGGCGACAACCTTCTGACGCTGTCGCGCGGCGAGATTGCCGGCAATGTGATCGCGCAGCTGCCCTACGTCAAGCATGTGCGTGTAACGAGAACGCTGCCGGACACCGTGGTCATCACGGTAACGGAGGACGAGACGACCTTCGCCGTCGCGGATCAAGGCGGAAAGCTCTATCTGATCACCGCCGCCGGTAAGGCGACGGAGCAGGTCAGCGAGCTGGACGCGAAATCGCATATTCTCATTCAGGACCTTGTGATTCAGCCGGCGGTCATCGGCGAGCAGATTCATGTCGCCGAAGGGGAGGACGGCTCGGTCAGTCCGCAGGAGCAGCTGAATGCGCTGACAACGCTGCTGCGAGAGCTGGAAGCGGCAAAGCTGGAAAAGGATATTACCGCCGTCAGCGTACCGTCCGCGTTCAATCTGACGGTGTGGTATGAGGACCGCTTCGAGGTAAGGCTCGGCACGACGGACGATCTGGCATATAAGCTGGAATACCTCAAGGTCGTCGTTCAGGAGCAGAAGGAGTATACGACGGGTATCATTGATCTGACCTTCAGCAGCGGTCCGGAGGCGCATGTGATGCCAAATGAGGATTAAATCCGCAAAATTTGTAAATAATTTTCCTAAAATTGAGAAAATCTATTGACCTAAGGACAAATTGACTGTAGAATATAAGGGTATAAATCTGAGAGAATTGACCTATTCATAATCAGTATACATAGGAGGAGATTTATAATGTCCGAAGTTTACGCAGATAAGGTAGTTAATATTAAAGTCATCGGTGTCGGCGGCGCAGGCAACAACGTCGTCAACCGCATGATCTCCAGCAAGATCAGCGGCGTTGATTATATCGTCATCAACACCGACCGTCAGGATCTGAACAAGTCCAAGTGCGAGAACAAGCTGCAAATCGGCGAGAAGCTGACCGGCGGCATGGGCGCGGGCTCCAAGCCCGAAATCGGCAAGAAATCCGCCGAAGAGAGCAGAGCCGCGATCTCCAAGATCCTCGAAGGCACTGACATGGTATTCATTACCGCCGGCATGGGCGGCGGCACCGGCACCGGCGCGGCTCCCATCATTGCGGATCTGGCGCATGAGGCTGGCATCCTTACCGTCGGCGTCGTGACCAAGCCCTTTAAGTTTGAAGGCGCCAACCGCATGAAGCAGGCGGAGGCGGGCATTGCCGCTCTGGCGGATAAGGTCGACTCCCTGATTATCATCCCGAACGACCGTCTGAAGTACGTCACCGACCAGAAGATTACCTTCGCGAATGCGTTCGGCATCGCGGACGACGTGCTGAAGCAGGCTGTCAGCTCCATCTCCGAGCTGGTCGGCTATTCCGACCGCGTCATCATCAACCTTGATTTCGCGGACGTTTCCGCCATCATGAAGAACGCGGGTCGCGCGCACATGGGCGTCGGCACCGCTTCCGGCCGCGAAAAGGCGGAGCAGGCGGCGATGGCAGCTGTTGCAAGCCCGCTGCTGGAGACATCGATCAACGGCGCGACCGGCGTTCTGATCAACGTGACCGGCTCTGCCGATCTCGGTCTGGACGACGTCGAGACTGCCGCCAATATCGTAATGGAGGCAGCGAATCCCGAAGCGAACATCATCTTCGGCGCCACCTTCTCCGAGGATTTCGAGGACGAAATGCGCGTCACCGTCATTGCGACCGGCTTTGACGAGAGGAAGAAGCCGGAAGCCAAGGGCGTCTTCTCCGCCGCCGGCAGCGCAGCAAGACCCGCCGCCTCCGAGACGATCGTTTCCGATCCTGCCGCGGGGATTGATGATATTGACGAAATCTTCAAGATTTTCAACAAGTAAAAAACCGATCGGGCTGTCTGAGGGCAGCCCGATTTTTTTGTATATTTTCACTTTACTTTTATGAAATAAAGTGCTATAATACCCTTGAACATATTCCGGAGGGGATCTTATGAACAACCAAAACAAGCGTTCCGACCCGAACAGCGAGCTTTATCAAGCGATTCTGACACTTCACACGCCGGAGGAGCTGCATAAGTTCTTTATCGACCTTTGCACCCAGTCCGAGCTGAGCGCCATCGAGCAGCGCTATGAGGTTGCGAAGATGCGCTATGCCGGCATGATTTACAACGACATCCTCGAAAAGACGAACGTCAGCTCCGCGACGGTCAGCCGCGTCAACCGCAGTCTGCTGAACGGCGAGGGCATGTACGAGGTCGTCTTCAACCGCCTGAAGGAGCGCAAATGAGCGCGTACTCGTCGCTTGCCGCCTCCTACGACGGTCTGACAACAGACGTCCCTTACGAAACGATACTGGACTTTTTGGAGACGATACTGCGCAAATCGGGCAAAGATCCGGAAACGGCGCTCGATCTTGCCTGCGGTACCGGCTCCATGTCTTTGCTGCTTGCAAAACGCGGCTATCGCGTGATCGCGTCGGATATCTCCGAGGAAATGCTGACGGTCGCCGCGCAGAAGGCGGCAGACTTGGCGCAGCCTCCTTTTTTTATCTGTCAGCCGATGCAGCGCCTGCGCCTGCCGGAGCCGGTGGACGCGGTGTTCTGCCTGCTGGACAGTCTGAACTATCTGGACAAGCCGCACGATTGCAGAAAGACGTTCGAGCGCGTTTTCAAATCGCTCAAGCCGAACGGGGTCTTCCTTTTCGACGTTAATACGCCGCAGAAGCTCCGCGGCATGGACGGGCAGGTCTTCCTCGATGAGAATGAAGAAAGCTACTGCGTCTGGCGCGCGGAATTTGACGAAGAAACAAACTGCTGCTATTACGGCATGGATCTCTTCCAAAAGGAAGGGAAGCTGTGGAAGCGCAGCTTTGAGCAGCACTGCGAATACGCCTACGACCCGCAGGAGCTTGCCGCATGGCTCGCCGAGGCGGGCTTTGCACGCGTGGAGCAGTACGGCGACCGTCGCATGGAAGCGCCGGCGGCAGGGGAGCAGCGCATCTACTTCGCCGCTTACAGGGAGTGAAGCAGTATGGAAGATTATATTGTCCGCGCTGTGACGGCGGACGGGTATATCAAGGCGATGGCGATCCGTTCGACGCATCTGGTCGAACGGGCGCGGAACATCCATAAAACCACGCCGACGGCGACGGCGGCGCTCGGACGCGTTCTGACGGCGGCGTCCATGATGGGCAACTTGCAAAAGGTCGAAAACGGCGCGCTGACCCTGCAGATCAAGGGCGGCGGTCCGCTGGGAACGATCCTTGCGACCTCGGACGCGGTCGGCAACGTGCGCGGCTACGTGCACAATCCGTCGATCACACTTCTGGAAAAGTACGCGGGGAAGCTGGACGTCGGCGCGGCGGTCGGCACGGACGGCATGCTGACGGTCATCCGCGATTTGCAGATGAAGGAGCCGTATATCGGCTCGGTCGCTCTGGTGTCCGGGGAGATCGCGGACGACGTGACGGCATACTTTGCCCGCAGCGAGCAGACGCCGACAGCGTGCGCGCTCGGCGTGCTGGTGCATCCCGATCAAAGCGTCAAGGTAGCGGGCGGTTACCTCATCCAGCTCCTGCCCGGCGCGCCGGAGGAAACGATCGACAAGTTAGAGGCGGGGATTCAGAGGGCGGGCGCGGTAACGCCCATGCTCGCGGACGGACTGTCGCCGGAGGAGCTCCTACAGCGCGTGATGTGTGATTTTGAGTTGGAATTCTTGGAGAAAACGCCGGTCGAATACAAGTGCTATTGCAGCCGTGAGCGGGTGTCCGCGACGCTGATTGCCATCGGCAAGAAGGACTTGCGGGAGATTGCGGACGAGGGCGAGCCGATCACGATCGAATGCCAGTTCTGCGATACGAAATATCAATTCACGCCCGACGAGATCAAGGCGCTGCTGGAAACGCTTTAACGTGCGCAGAATAAAGATAAGAAATAAGACGATTACGTTTGTAATCGTCTTATTTCTGCGATGATTGCAGCGGCATCGTCATGCCATTTTGCCGGAGATCAGCAGAATGACGCCGCTGATCAGCTGGTACGGGAAAATCACAACGCCGATCACTGCGGAAGCAGTCAAATAGAACGCCAGCAGAATCAGATTGATCGCTAGCAGAACTTGACACTTTATCAAGCGGAAAAAGGCGAGCAGGATATTGCTTTCAAAAATTTTGATATCCTCTGTCGGTATATGAAAATACTTTTTCATTATCTTGCGGCGGACAAAAAAGCCCATCGGGAAGGTTGCGACCGCATAACATAGGAGAGCATAGAGCAGATAGAGCTCTCCTTCCGAAAAGGTGATTCCGAAAATTTGCAAGGTGTCGGATGGCGCAAGGCTGTAGTTGTCGCTGCTTGCTGCACCCAACAAAAGCGGAAGACCGAAAAACAGCGCCGAGAAGATCGCAATTGTAACGATGTTCCAGATAAAGAAGTGTTTTTTCGTATCGGTAAGTCCTTGTATCATGTTTTTCCCCTCACTTATTGTAGATTATCCGACGGACAGTAGTATTTTATCCTACTTTATACGATTTGTCAATATATTGTTAGATTTTGGAGTATAAGTATTCTGAGGTGGTCAAATGAGACCGTTAAAGGAAAAAATCAGCATTACGATCGACAGCGACGTCCTTGAAAAAGCAAAAATCGAAGCGGAAAAGGATGATCGCTCGCTGTCGCAGTATATTAATCTGGTGCTGAAGCTGCATTTGAATCAAACGGAAAACGAAAAAGGATAACTGCCGCGCAGCATACCATTCGGCAGTTATCCTTTTTCTATGCGGAAGTATCGTGTGTGATAGCTAAATACCGGATAGGTTCAGAACTGTAATCAAGCGCATTGGGATACCTACGGCAAGGCTGAACATTCCACCGTGATACGCCGCAAGCACCATCTTGCGACGCGGCAATCCGTTCGTTGCAGGAATGGCACGTTTACCAAATCACGGTAAAGCGTCCGACAACGATTCGCACAGATTGCCACGGGTGCTGACGCACCCTCGCAATGACGCGGCGGGAAGGTTTCCGCTAAGCGTTGTGTCTCTCCCTCAGTCACGGCTTGCGCCGTGCCAGCTCCCTCACAGAGGGAGCTACACATATCCCCCTCTGCGAGGGGGAACGGCACGGAGTGCCAAGGGGGAGAGAGCAAACAGCCGAAAAAACAATCCTGCCTTTACGCATTGCCTCTCTCACTCAGTCAGCTGCGCTGACAGCTCCCTCAAGGAGGGAGCGATCACCCCTACCGCTTCATTGCGAAGCGACGCGGGAAGTGGATTGCCGTGCTAGCGCGCAATGACGCGGCGGGGACACGCTATTGCCTGCGCCTGTTCCGAACGCAAAAAACCAAAAAAAAACAAAAAATGTGCTTGACAATCCACAGAGCCATGTGTATAATAACGACTGTCGCCGACGTGCGGCAGTTCGGGAGCATAGCTCAGCTGGGAGAGCACATGCCTTACAAGCATGGGGTCACAGGTTCGAGCCCTGTTGTTCCCACCATCATCTGGCCCGGTGGTGCAGTCGGTTAGCACGCCAGCCTGTCACGCTGGAGGTCGACGGTTCGAGTCCGTTCCGGGTCGCCATAGTAACGCATCTGAGCCGAGATCTTCTCGGCTCAACATGCCTCTGTAGCTCAGTAGGTAGAGCAGCGGACTGAAAATCCGCGTGTCGTTGGTTCAACTCCGACCGGAGGCACCACTTATACGTATCAGCTTCGCGCGTCGGAGTTGAAAGGCGGCTCTTGGCAACATGCCGGCGGCATGTTGCAACCGCCGTGGCTTTCCCGCAGGAAAGCAACTCCGACCGGAGGCACCATTTATTGCAGAGGTTCTTCGGCACGAAGAACCACATGCGGGTGTAGCTCATCTGGTAGAGCGCCACCTTGCCAAGGTGGAGGTAGCGAGTTCGAGCCTCGTCACCCGCTCCAAAAAAAATAAGGAACGCCCTGCGTTCCTTGTTTCATATCCGGTGCCGTGGCCAAGTGGTAAGGCAAAGGTCTGCAAAACCTTCATTCCCCAGTTCAAATCTGGGCGGCACCTCCAGAAAAAAGCACGCGAGAGCGTGCTTTTTTCAATGAAATAAATCCGCTGCGCGGATTTGTGAAATGCCCTTCGGGCGTGAAATGCGCTGACGCGCGTGAAATGCCTGCGGGCGTGGGTGGATTAATTTCATTTCACTTTGCGGCAACGCCGCAAAATTTCACGTTTCCGCAAGGAAACATTTCACATCGAGCGAAGCGAGATATTTCACTCTTTCCGCTGTTCTTTACGAATAAAAGTATAAGCCTTGCGAGCGAGGGAGTTGTCTGTCTTTAAGCAAGTGCTTTTTTCAATGAAATAAATCCGCTGCGCGGATTTGTGAAATGCCCTTCGGGCGTGAAATGCGCTGATGCGCGTGATTGCTTAAAAAATTAATAGCGATACGAAGACAATTATCGCTTACAGTGTTCTGCGCTATATGGCGGAGATAAACTATTTATCAATAACTTCACTGTTCATTATTGCATAATCAAGTAACGTGTTTATTAGTTCATTTCTTGAACGGTTTGTTTTTGATGCAAGAATGTCTAACTGAAGTACAGTTTCGTCTTTAATTCTAACTGAAAATGTTTTATATCCGTCTTCTCCCTTGAGTGACTTTTTCCTGATGATGAGTTTTTCGTTCATAACATTCCCCTCCAACCACTATTATGTGTTGACAAATGTTATTAATATATGTTATAAAATATGTGATAATAGATAACATATAGAACAACAAATAAGGAGGGAAATGCATGATTTGTCCAAAATGTGGCAGTGAAAACGTGAGTGTTACAATTGAACAAACGAGTGCAAAGACAAAAAAGAAAGGAATGGGATGCCTCTGGAGTATTCTTCGTGCCTTTCTGGTCCTTTGTACGTGTGGATTGTGGTTGTTGATCGGACGCAGAAAAGGCACAGATAAAACCAAATTCACAAATAAAACTGTTGCAATTTGTCAGGATTGCGGGCATAAGTGGACTGTCTGAGCACTGAAACAGCTTTGAAAAAGAAATACGGAGGTAAGTCCTTCGTATTTCTTTTTTTCTTGCGAACTGCGACGCTTTGTGCTATCATTGGAAAAAACGTCGAAAGGAGGGACGGAACGTGCGGGAGGAAAACTCGTTTGTGAAGGGAATCAAGGACGGACTGCCGATCTGCTTCGGCTATCTGTCGGTCGCCTTCGCCTTCGGCATCTTCGCGCTGGCGAACGGATTGAACGCCGCCGAGGCGGTGCTGATGTCGATGACGAACGTCACCTCGGCGGGGCAGCTCGCCGCCGTGCCGATCATCGCCACGGGCGGAAAGCTGATCGAGCTGGCGCTTTCTCAGCTCGTCATCAATCTGCGCTACGCGCTGATGTCCGTCTCTCTGTCGCAGAAGCTTGGATCTTCCGTGCGCCTGCTGGATCGATTTTTGATCTCCTTTGTCAACACGGACGAGGTGTTCGCGGTCGCATCCTCGCAGGATGGGACCGTCGGCAGACGCTATCTGTACGGGCTGATCCTCACGCCCTTCCTCGGCTGGAGCGCGGGGACTCTCCTCGGCGCGGCGGCAGGCGAGCTTTTGCCGGATATTGTGATTTCCGCCCTCGGCGTTGCAATCTACGCCATGTTCATCGCCATCGTTCTGCCGAAGGCGAAAAAGCACCGCCCGACGGCGGCATGCGTACTGATCGCGGTCGTGCTGAGCTGTGCGTTTACCTACGTTCCCGTCCTGAAGGAGATACCGAGCGGCTTCACCGTTATCCTCTGCGCCGTCATCGCGGCTGCGGTCATGGCGATCATCGCGCCGGTAGGGGAGGAGAAAGAGCATGCGTAGTTTCGTTCTCTATCTTGCGGTGATGGCGGGCGTGACCTACCTCGTCCGCATGCTGCCGATGGTGCTCATCCGCCGAAGGATCCAAAACCGCTTTCTGCTGTCCTTTTTGTACTATATTCCGTACGCCGTGCTGGCAGTCATGACGATCCCGGCAATCTTCTATGCCGCCGGAAGCTGGTACGCCGCGGCGGCGGGCTTCGTCGTCGCAGTGCTTCTTTCCCTGCGCGACCGCAGTCTGGTCGTCGTCGCCGCCTGCTCCTGCCTCGCCGTTTTTGCCGTGGAGCTGCTGCAAAAACTGTAAGGGAAAAACTGTCGAAAAGTATTGAAATCCCCAGAAGCATAGGTTATAATGTAGGCGGGAAACCAATTAAAACAACTGACAGGAGGAATACATATCATGGGTAAGTTTTCTGTTCGCAACACCGCGACCGGCATTAAGTTTGATCTGAAGGCCGGCAACGGCGAAGTTATCGCCACTTCCGAGGTTTATACCACTGAGGCCGCCTGCAAGAAGGGTATTGCAAGCGTCAAAAAGAACGCTCCGATTGCCGCCGTTGAGGATCAGACCGCGGAGGGCTACAAGGTTGAGAAGCATCCGAAGTTTGAAATCTACAAGGACAAGGCGGGCGAATTCCGTTTCCGTCTGAAGGCGACCAACGGACAGATCATCGCCATTGGCGAAGGCTACAAGGCGATGGCGGGCTGCAAGAACGGCATCGAGTCCGTGAAGAAGAACGCGCCGGAAGCTCCCATTGTGAAGGAGTAAGCATGGACGTCAAGGCGAAGATCACGGAGATCGTTGACAAAATCAAGAGCGATCCTTCCTTGAAGGACGAGTTCACGAAGGACCCGGAAAAGGCAATTGAGAAGCTCATCGGCGTCGATATTCCCGACGGCGCGCTGGACAGCGTCGTGACCGGCGTCAAGGCGAAGCTCGCCGGCGACAAGCTTTCCGGCGTGGCGGATACGCTGAAGAATCTGTTCTGATCCGAATTATCATGCTGCCGTGCAACAAACGGCAGCATTTTTGCTGTTGACTTTTCCCCGCAAACTTGCTATATATGTTTAGGACTTGTACATGGGAGGACAGAAATGAAGGGCTGGCGTACCGTACGGGATATTCTCTTCATCATTTTTGCTGCACTGCTTTTGGCGTTCAGCTATCATGTTTTCATCTTTCCGAATGAATTCGCTCCGGCGGGACTCCCGGGCTTTGCGACGATGCTGCAGTATCTGTTCGACTTCAAGGTCGGCTATATGATGTTCATCATCAATATTCCGCTGGTCGTCATCGTCTATCTGATGATCGGGCACAAATATGCGATCCGCTCGGCGATTTTCGCCGCGTGCTTTGCCGGCATGCTGCTCGTGCTGGATCACGTCGATCTGTCTTTGTTCCTCTACGAGACAGAACACAGCGCCGTTCTGGCGCCGATTGCGGGCGGCGTAATCAGCGGCTTCTGCTACGGC